>Ga0180432_10000291_pt1 | contig 79724 bp, 127 predicted proteins | sample SS_ome_10_FD_132414 | JGI IMG/M metagenome (GOLD analysis project Ga0180432, IMG submission 132414) | Hypersaline lake sediment archaeal communities from the Salton Sea, California, USA - SS_1_MS_2 metaG | ecosystem: Environmental > Aquatic > Non-marine Saline and Alkaline > Hypersaline >...
CGGTAGTAGTAATTTATTGTATCTATCATATAATAGATTTATTAGACTTAAAAATTGTTTTTCAGTAATTTTCTTTTTATTGACTCTTACGTGATTTCTTTTATTTATACTCATGCATAATGATATGTCTTTTTTCTTAAAATTCCATTTATTTAATAAATTAATTATACTAGTACCATCTATATTACCTACTACACCACTATTTATTTTATTATTATCTACTATGTAAGTCTTATTTTTATCTTTAAATCTAAAGCCTATTATTTCATTGAATTTATTGGCATGAGATGAGTGTATGGTTAGTGTGTGATATAAATGTTTATTAGTAGTTATATGACTTTTAATACCAAACAAATCTAATGATATTTTTATACGATTTATTATATTTAAATCTTTCATAGTCAATATTATAGTATTAGATTTATTACTAGAAGACCCTTCGGCATCAAAAATGCCCTGTAAAAACCCCTTTAAACAACTCGGATCCATTGGAAGTGTTATATTGGGCATACATCCTGTTTTTTTACTATAAGGTTTGAAATACATAGATTTTAACAAATTACATAATTTATCACTTGTAAAATAAGCTATAGTATCGCCTCTATTATTTTTATTAATTTTTATATGTTTATCAGGTATATTACACTCATTAAGTTCCCTATACCAATCTTTAACATAACTAGTATATGCAAATCTTACAGATTTATTACTGGCAAAATACCCGTCACCTATAAACAAACCTACTATATACCACAAATCATCAGATTTTATATTATCCGAGAAAGAATTAAACAAACCGTATGAATTTAACAAAGATTGACCTACAGATATATTAGCGGCCTTTATAAATGATATATTATTATGTTTATCTAGTGTAGCTATAGGGTGTTCTTCACCAACAATATGCTTCATCCCACTTTTAGTTCTTATTAAAACTGATTTATCTTTGGATGATTTATTTGCATAAGATATATTAAAAAAATCATCTCCTACTTTCGCTTGTATTTTTTTATTATTTTTTAATTTTTCATATAATTTTTCAGCAGTAATTAATCCTATATTAGTATTTATTATAGATTTACCATCCACACAAAGTATTTCGTCTAAATGATCGTTTAATTCATCACCATTTCTATCTCTTACTTGACTACCATGCCCAGAAAAATGAAACACTAGTTCATCTCCTGAAATGGAACCATTCAATAACCACCTAAGCCTTTTTAAAATATTTTGTTGAGTGGCTCTTTCATTTATAATCATGCGAATGTTCTCTGGTTCAAATCCATAATTTTTTACAAGCATGTCTCTCATATTTTCAACGTCATTTACGCACCCTCTTAAATCTGCGTTTAAGTGGGGCGCGTATTTATTTATTCCTACAAGCAAAGCTTTCTTAATAGGCTTTCTATTTTTCTTACCAGGCTTTATGGATTTATTTTTTTCTAATGACGTTTCAATATTTTTATTTTTTATACTAATAAGTAATATTATTAGTAAAAAAAATAATATAACGGGTACAAAAGTGGTCATGTTTATCACTCCTTTTTAATAAGATATTTTAAAAAAAACTCTACTTCCTTATCAAAAAGCTTTTGAGCTTCCTCCTTGGTCATCGAAAACCATTTATTGTTTCTATAACCATGTGGGTAATCTGGTTCTATTACTAAACGATCCATAAATATCGTAAAGTATTTATACCAATAATCTACTTCCCCATCACCATCTTCGTCTTTTAAAATGTACGTAGTAACGGACATGGAATTATTGGTACTTTCTACGTATTTATCTACCCTAAATATAACACTTACGAATTTTTTTTCTTTAATTAATGGGGCGTCAATGGCGTGATCAGTATAATTAAGTAAAAAATGTTCGTGATCACAATCATTTTTACGTAATTGTATAACCATTCTATCGCATTTTTCATTAACCCACCTATCAATTTCATTAATAAATACTTCTATGATATCTTCATCCCCAAGTAAATATATGGTTCTATAATCCACGCCAGTCAATAATTTTAACATATCTTCACTGGTAGCTGAATTTGCAGATCTTACCGGTAAAGCAAAATAAAATAATAAAGCGCAAATACAAAATAAAATTGTAAATATAATTTTTTTATTCATTTTAATACACTCCTAACTCTTTTAATAGATCATAAATACCCGCTTTTACCGCCTTTATTCTAGTAAATTCAGAAATGGTAGGCGCAACGGGTTTTTTCTTTAGAAACATGCGAGCTTCCGAAGGTAACTTATTGCCCTTTTTTCCATTACATTCTTTACATGCGGTTACGCAATTTTCAAATGAGCTTTTACCTCCGCGAGATACTGGTATTACGTGATCTATGGTGAGACCAGTAACTTTACCGCAATAGACGCATTTGAAACCATCACGAATCATTACGTTCTTCTTACTAAATGGGACGCGCGTTCTATAAATGGTTCGGATTATTTTAATGAGCTTTAATACGGCGGGGACCTTCATTATGGCATCTTCGGCCGTTTTTACGATCATATCCGCATATTTTACCACGGTAGCTTTTCCTTTGACCAAAAGCTTCATGGCTTTCTGCCAACTCACGGTATTTAGGTAAGAATAATCTCCATTAAGAATCACACATCTTTGCATAATTTAGTCCTCCTTATTGGTGGATTCACCACCTTCTTTCACCACCGCTTGCATTCTTTTATACATTAATTCCGAAATAGTTATTTTACCTCCTATTCTTATTGCAAGCAAGATTAGCGCTATTATAAGTAATTCCTTTCCTAAAAAGAACCCACTCATGAATAATACCGCGTCCATCGTGGATCCTACTATTTGTACCCAAGTTTGATAAAATCTACTTGATTTCATATTTTTCTTAATATACTTTCTAAAATATCCATACAATGCCAAATATCATTTTCTTCTACTATAAGAGGCGGACAAAACCTAATACCACTTTTACCGCATCCTAGTAGTAGCAGGCCTTTTTTGAACGATTCATTAATTATATCGTCTCTCATTTTTGGCCATTCTTCACGCGTATTATGATTTTTTATTACGTCAATGGCTACCATAAGTCCTTTGCCTCTAACGTTATCTATCCATTCATATTTATTGTGTAATTCATTCAAAGCGTTTATAAGAATAGCTCCTTTTTCATCGGCGTTTCTAATTAAACCACCTTCCAATAAATCAATAGTCGCCATGGCGGCAGCACAAGAAATCGGATTGCCCCCAAACGTAGAAGCATGGGCGCCTGGCGGCCATGACATTATGTGCGAAGGCGCCAGCATTGCCCCCAAAGGCATTCCAGAAGCAATTCCTTTTGCCAAACAAATAATATCTGGTACAATGCCGAAATGCTCCATTGCAAACATTTTACCAGTTCTGCCCATGCCAGATTGTACTTCATCCGCTATGAACAAAATACCATGCTCTTTACATTTATAATAAAGTTTCTGTATAAATTCCACTGGCGGCACTATGTATCCGCCTTCGCCTTGAATGGGTTCTATAAATAACGCCGCTACTTGTTCTGGTTTCACTAGCGTGTCGAACAACTCATCCAAAAACTTTAAACAAAATACGTTACAGCTTGGATACGTTTTATTATAAACACATCTACGGCAATTTGCGTAGGGCACGTGCATTACTTGGGGCACTAATGGATAAAAATTTTCTTTTTGTACGCTTTTACTGCCCGTTAATGACAACGCCCCCATCGTACGCCCGTGAAAAGCGCCCTTGAAGGCAATGTTTACCGGGCGTTTTGTGTACCACCGGGCAAGTTTAAACGCCGACTCCACGGCTTCTGCCCCAGAATTGCCGAAATACGCCTTAAATTGCCGTTGTGGGGGCAATAAATTGCATAATCTGCCCGCGAGGGCGCTTTGTTTCTCATAATAAAAGTCCGTGCCTGACATATGTATTAATTTGCCCGCCTGATCCCGTATCGCCTCTACTACTTTTGGATGGCAGTGCCCGGTTGAGCACGTGGCAATGCCCGCCGCAAAATCTAAATATTTTTTGCCGTCAGGGTCAGTAATCCACATGCCCTCGCCTTTTTCGGCTACCAGTCTATAACTTCTAGTATACGAAGGCGATACGTATTTATCATCTACTTCTATCATTAAATCCGCTTTTGTTTTCTTTGGTAATTCCATAAATTGATTATCCGCCATTTCAACCACCGTCCTATCTTCATATACCCCACCATCTAAAGTTACGGTTCTTTTACCTATTCTTGTCTCCATTTAAAATTCTCCTTACCGAGTCTGGAATATTTTCAACGATTTCTTCTGGCGTATAAATATCAAACCATGCGAGTATGTCACCGCCAGGTCTTAATATTTTTTCCACTTCTACGTAATATTCTTCTATTATTGGCAAACTATCTTCGTCTAACTCCGTGTAAAAATCAAAGAATATAAAATCATACGTATCTTCCGTACTACGTATAAAATGTAGCCCTTCGTCACATATTATTTTATGTTTTGGGTTAGGATTATTAATTTGCTGCCATGCTTCTATTATATCTGGATTTATTTCTACGGTGGTCAAAAAATCGGCGCGCCTCAAAATATATTCCGAAGCTACTCCTAATCCTAATCCTATTTCAAGACAATTGCCTCTAGGGTAATCTTTTATTTGTTCATGGTATTCTTTTATTTCATCGCTATCAGCCCATAAATTATGCCCTGGGCCAATATCCAAATATTGAATGTCTCCCACGGCGTATATCCGCACGTCACCACTTTCGGCTATTATTACGCCATCTTCAAAATAATTCATGGTAAAGTTTCCCCAAACAATGAAATTCTTACTGATTGATAAGCGTCTATATAGTATGGGGACATGCTTTTTAAATCAACTTGATCTTTTGTCATTGCACCCTTTCTATCTCTAGCGCTTCTCCAAAATTTTATCGCGTCATCAAGATACGTCCGTACGGCTTCCTTATTGAACGGTACCACGTCATTGTTTTCCATATCCATATGTTCCATATTAATTCTCCTTTAATTCGCAATTTTCTTCTTTGCATTCTCCACACGCGTGATTTAATAATTTATCAGATAATGCTTTTCTAAGCTTCTTTCTTTGTTTAAAAGTATTTGGTCTCCAGTCCCATTTATGGGTTTTTTCGAAACGTAATAATTCGACGTAAAGTTCAGGTGGTTTCATGTCATTAAAATTTTTCAATTCTCGCTTTTTTTCACCACGTAATTTATCCATTATCCAAGGTCTAATTATAGTAAGTCCCGGAGTTATGATAAAACCAATGATACCACAAACTGGAGCTATATAACTTAATACCAATAAAGTATCCATACTCCCTCCTATTGCATTCTCAAAGTAAATAACTCTTTTAATCCAGTAAGCACGGTGTCCATATGCAACCATAGTTGAGGAGTTTTATTTAGCAATAACCATACGTACACTTTCATCATAAACGTCAGCCTCGACCGTTTGGCTTCCTCTGGCACGGCTTCTTTTAGATCATCTCTCATTATGTCGTCGAATTGTTTACTCATGGCTGGAAAACCAACCTTAACTTTATTTTTTTCCGCGCGAGTATTCATAACGGTTACGGTAATAAATTCTTCGGCAAAGTCGGATTCCAAGCTAGTCATTTTGGCGCCGCATTTAGGACATCTTTTATCGCCTTTAGCCAAGTAATCTATGTGATCGCAGTTTGGGCATTTAATTATTTTCCCCATAATTTATCCTTTCACGTTTACATTTATTACTACTACATTGACCGCCATATTTTTTACATATTAATAACGTATGGCCGCATCTAATGCATTTTTCTTCCATTAACGTGCCGTTTTCTTTACATTCTATGAATTGCTCTCTAAATGATTTGTACGTCATATTTTCACCGTTTAATATCTTTTATTTATAAATTTATTTAATAAATCTATGCCATTTATAAATAACGCCATTATAATCATTACGTAAGCTATAGGCCAAAACACCGAGGTCGTGCCTGGTTCCCAAGCTATATTTTTAGATATGGCGTTTACTATTGAGAACTTCATTAAAAATAATAATATATTTATTACTATGCCAATTAACCAAATAATGAAAAAAATCATTTATAATTCTCCTTCGGTTTTTGATTTGTTTTTACCCCTTAAGCATTTCAATACGACCATCATGTACCCCATTCGACCAGGGTAGACAAGTTCGCGTTGGCCTCGTCCATATAATCGTACGCGTTCACCTCCACGGAAATTTTCGCGCGGGTAAAACTCATGATTTTGCAAATCCTCATGCAAGTAAACGTAATTACTCCTTATACAATATGGTTATTAAATATTTATTGCTTTCGCGGTGTAATTCCATGGTAGATATATTAATTACCGTTCTTACGTTTTCTAAAAACTTATTTATTCTTTCTTCATCTAAGAGTTCCATTTTGAAAAACTTGATTTTAGTCGGCGTCGATCGCCATTCCGATTTTGCCGGCAACCCCTTCGGCTTTGCCATTTTTAATACGTATTTCTTATCCCCGGCCCATCCTAGATCTTCAGTTAACATTTCATCTCCTCTCTTTCGAACAAATGCGTCTAATTTCTTCTGCGGAATCTACCGTTACTTTCACGTCGGATTCTTCTTTTATTAATACTTCTACGTAATTTATTATTATTCTATTTTTTACGCATCTTTGCGTAATACCATACAGCCCTGGATCAAGGAAGAATTCTTTTCTTTCCCCTTTCCAGGTACCACACAACTCATAATCGACCCTAACGCCGTTTTTATCCAGAATATATCTAGCTAATCCAAGTTCGGTACAGTCCGGGGCGGTATTTATGATTAATACGTACGTCAATTTACGAGGTACGTGAGTTCTTACCCATTTTTTTAAATCTTCCAGTGGCAAGTATCCTACTTTTCTGGATATTTCTACCCCGTCTTTGAAAATAATAAAAGTAGGTACGTATTTTACGTTATTTTTATTGGCAAGCTCTTCGTTTTCGGACTTGGACGCGTCCAAACTGACGATTTTTGGAGTTTCGCTTTCATTATATTTCTTTACCACGGGTTTCATGGCTTTGCACGGAGGGCACCAATCGGCATAGAAATCAACTATGAAGTATCCTTCTTGCGGGATAATGGATTCCGCCGTGGCCATCCCGCTCGTAAATAAAAAACAAAATAATACCATTAACGTAATACTAATAATTTTGTACATAATCCTTCTCCTTTAATCAAATTCGAATTTTTGACAAGTACGTTTATACGCTCTACTTGGTACGTCTATGGTGAGAAAACTAGTAATTTTGTCCGTACCGGTTTCCCATTGAGTAATCGCGTATCTACCCCTCGTCAAATAAAATACTTTCGTTTCTTCGTTCCATCCTTCGTTCATTTCCTTATAACCTATTTCTTTCCCCGCGGCGTTCAATTCATATTTTACCATACCAAGGGATTTACTTTCATATCCATTATTAATAAATACTATGCAATAAGTTTTTTCGTTTGATACGTTTTTATCCGCGTAATACGTAATTACCGCGCCCCATGCCGCCAACGCCATTATCAGCACGCCCCATATAAACTTGTTTCGTACGTCCAACGTATTTTTCATATTTACTTCCTACGGTTTTATTTTCATGCCATTGTTACACAAAGCATAAAGTAAAGTTCGACCATCTTCGGCGTATACCAAAGTATATGATCTGTTACAGGAACCACAACTTACCTTTTGTTTTATCTTATCGTCCATGCCTATCAACGTAGATTCCTTATTGATATTATACGACTTGCAATATGGACATTGCCTTTCCAAATTAAATTTAGATTTACGTTTTATTAAGTCGTCAAACACGTTAATCATTCAATCCAATGGTATTTTTGATTACTTGTAATTGCCAAGAAATGATTTCTTTCATTGGCGGGCGATCTTCTAAATTCCATTGTACGAAAGTTACTAATACCCATATGGCGGATAATGCAAAAAGCCATCGTAACCCTTTATAAAATATGGCTAAAATAGTAGTAAAAAACTCGTTCATAATTCAATGATTCCTTTCTTCTAAGGCATTTTACTATATTATAGAATATTTTTAGAATTTTGCTAGATAATAAAACGTTGAAATGACCATGGAAAAATATCCATGGCAAGGGGTAGGATTTAGATACGACCATGTAATACTCGATCGCGCCATTTTTTATACGATCGATGGTCTTCGGTTTCATGCGACATGTGAACGTGGTGAGTACGTCCATCTACGCCATAAACCATCGATCGAGCTTCATCCGCGTAAATGGGTTCTTTGCAAATGTCACATAACGCCACTTCTACTCGTTCTTCGTCTGACATAATTTATTCCTCCTTTCCAAAATTTCCGTCTTAGACGCTCCGTTCCAAATGAGTTCTCGCTCTTCTGGAGTAAATTTAGGGGTTTGTTTTCTTATTTCTTTTATAACGTGCATCGTAGTGTCAACGGTACTAATTACGTCCCAAGCCATCATTAACGTTCGTATCATAATAACAAACCCCCTTTTCTTTTTCTACTTATATTTAATACAAAGGTATATATCCGGATTCTCTAACCAATTTTTGGCCTTTATTAGGATGTAATACGAAATTAATAAAATCAAGTATTTCATTCTTTGGCCATCCACTGGTAAACATAAATAAAGGTCTGCTAATTGAGTACGTATTATTCAGAGTGGTTTCTTCCGAGGCCATTATTCCTTCGACCGTAAGCCCTTTTACAGAACTATCCAAGTAACCAAGCCCAACGTATCCTATGGCGTTTTTATTGACAGATACGGCTTGTACTACCGCGCCGTTTGACGCTTGTAAAAGAGCTCTAGGACTCACTCTTTCTTTTTTCATTACTTTCTTATGCCAAATTTCGTAAGTACCGGACGAAGTATCTCTTGAAATAATTACGATGGGTCTGTCCGGTCCTCCCAATTGTTTCCAATTACGGTATTTACCAGTATAAATTTTCTTTAAGTCTTCAAGTGAAATATCTTTGATGGGATTACTTTGGTGTACTATGGGTACGATGCTATCATACGCTATTGCAAATGGTACTAAATATTTTCCCCTATCATTTGCAAACTTTACCTCTTTTGATTTCAAAAATCTTGAACTATTGGCAATGTCGGCCATTCCATCGATAATCGCTTTAATTCCATTTCCTGATCCACCACCCGATAATGAAATTTTGGTTTTTGGGTGAATCGCCATATAATTTTCTACCAACTTTTGCGCAATGGGAAGTACCGTAGTAGACCCCTTTATCGAGATGGTACTGGCGATGGCCACCGTAGTAAAAAATAATAAAACCATTAATGAACACAATAATTTTTTAAGCATATCTAATCCTCCGTTTCTATAAAATTATAGGCAAATACGTTATTGCCCATTTAGGTATTATAGAATACTTTTAAGGATATGCTAGGTTAGAATTACGTTAGGTTTTAACAACCGGATTGGCAATCACAATCGGTAATTCTTTTTGACTCGTTCGTATAATAATTCCATTTCATGGTCCAAACTACTCCGTCTTCATCCGCATAAGTATATTCCGCTTCTATACCATTAGGTAATTTCAGTATACTAAATATTACCGCGGCGACTTTACATTTTTCTTCCGTAAGTCTTTGCGTTGGATCATTTTTCAAATCCCAATCCGACCAATCCAATTCTGGATTACCCATTGTGATGACGGCTTGATAAATTACTTGGCCCTGTGGCCCTTGATGTTTATACTGCTTGACCGCCAATCTTTTCCAAGTTTTCAGTACGTCGCAAGGGGATATTTCCAATGGTTGGTAGGCAATTACGTATGAAAAATTAAAAAATAATAAAAACATCGTTAAAAACATGAGAAATTTTATAGTTTTCATTAGGGACCCCCGAGTTTTTGTTGGGTAAACCCCTTCTCCCTAGTTGTATTATAGAATACATTTACGATTTTGCTAGATTGCCGTTAAAACACCATGGTCGAAGTAGTCGATCGACCCAAAAATATTGTAATAGGGTCCCCCGTATATTGAGAGTAAATAAACACATACACAATAACCTATTATAGCCCCACCTTTATACTAATGGGGGTAGAAAGGAGACTACTATGACGGACATTCTGCGCACAATAAACACGGCCCAGGAACGTAAGGTTTCTTTCGCACACCCCGAGTTTGTGCGTGCGAAACGGAACCACAGGAACATACCAGATTCCTGGTATGACATTATGCGGTCTAATGCAACGAATCGTTCTTGGAAAAACAATAGGGTTAGAAAACAATGGATGCGGAAGTAATCAATCATGGATGAGTCCTTGTTCGTTCAAGAAGACGGACAGGACTCGTCCCATCATCAAAGGGTGCAACTTCGGTTGCATTCTTTGATGGTGTAAACATGACCCGATTGAGGGGATTAATAAGCCCACAATTATGGTCCTTATGTGCGACGTACGCACTAAACGGGACGAGTGCGGGCTCGGAATCAAACCAATGAGTTGAAGGGAGATTATCATGGACCAGTTTCATTTTTATGGGTTGGATCGGTTGGCGGAAATGGAAGACTACATTGAAGAACAGTGGGGAAGCACAATGTCCGCCGCAGATGCGGTGGACACAATTAGATGGTGGAAGTCCCAGTTCAAGAAAGAATTGGGTAGGGATGAACTGTACGAAATGGCAATGGAAGGGGATGACTGGACCTCCACCGAAATCCAGAAGCTCCTATCAGATTGGTTGGAGCTGACAAAGAGAGAAGTAGAAAAGTTGCGTGGATACGTGCTCTTCCCGGAGCACCATCTGGAGAGGCACGTGCAATACTTCCCGCCGGAGCACAACTGCGACCCGCTGTTGCGGGTCTTCCAAGGAAGGCACCAGGATATCAATTTAAGACACCACCCACAACCACTTAAGTAGGGGCGTGGGCGGTGTCCATGGGACCACTGCAGATGGGGACCCCTCACTGAAGAACTCGACATGGGGTCACGTCTTTCATTGGAGTAAAACTCTAAAAAGGAGGAGAAAATGAAAGGTCAAGTAAGTGAAGTGATGGTCAAGGTTTTAAATAGTATTGAAGCCCAGAAGATGGAGGAAACCCGGCGGGCGCGTCACATGCACTCGTTAGGGTTAATAGCATCTATACAACGTCGATACGCGGCAAAACGATCGGCGGTCATCGATGCGAGTATCGACTTAACAGATATTCCCCTACAATGCGAGGGGGATGTCAAGGTATTCAGTGAAATTTTGAATGAGGTCGCATTAACCTCATTTTAAGTCTCACTGATGACAATCAGGGAGGAACTCCAGTTCGTTCAAGGAGACGTACGGGGTTCCTCCCGTCATCAAAGGGTGCAACTTCGGTTGCATTCTTTGATGGTGTAAATCCAATTGGAAAGGAGGTGAAACAATGGAAAACTTCTTAATTTTTAGGAAGTTCATGTTGATGGGGCTCGACTTCATGTCGGGTACCCGTCGGGAGGAGTTCATCCGACTGCAGTGGAATCTTCTGCGGTCGGGGGTGCGGGACGACCGCATCCATGACTCCGCATGCGTAGCGTGGTGCGAATGCGGCGGAACGGTATAAAACCACAGAGGGAACCGCGTTTGGTTCCCTCATCAAGTAGTATAATCTTCGGATTGTATTACTTGATGGGGTAATCAAATAAAAACAAGAAAGGAGAATAATACTATGTGGGTATTTCTAAATTTGATAGGTATGTTCGTTATTTGTGTGATGAATGTAGTTAATGGTAAGGGTGGGATTGAAGTCGCGGGCATTCATATCCCTGCATACTACTTCTTTGTTGCATGTTCTGTTGGACTGACTGGTTGGATGATTCCCAAGTCATTTCAACTTGCAGGCCCAGAAAACTTCTTCCTCATTATCATGTTGGGAAATATTATTCTTACTCTTGGTGGTGCGTTGGGTGCATACTTTGTGTTCAATTACCCTCCATCAGTATTGAACATAGTTGGTGCGGTAGTTGCGTTGGTCGGTATCGGTTTGATATCCGCATAAAGAAAAGTGAATAAAGGGTATATCCCTTTATTTACCAAAGTACGTAATTACGATTATGTATTTTGGTAAATAAAAACCCAAACGTCTCGGTCAGGAACAGGCTGGCGTTTGGTTATCCACCTGTTGACGTGGCATCGGTCCCGAGTGTTAGAGTACCCCTGGTGGATGTAAAAGATTCTTGGGGGGTACTCTTCTCCTTCGATACCATTGGATAGTTGAGATGGGGTTGGTATCCTATCGGGACTATACTATCCTAAGAGGTTGGGGTTCCTTGTGCCCCTTCCTCACCAAAAGACGTAATTACGGATTACGTCCTTTGTTGAGGAATTCATGCTTATCAAAGAAAGGAGGTGATACTATTGGATTGGGATTTTGAAGATTTCGACTTCGGAGAAGGAGCATATCACTCAGACTCCGAAACGGAAAAGTGGGGGGAATCTCACCCCACCGACCAACTCATTGACGAGTTGGAAACTATTGAATTAAGGAAGGCGATAACGTAAGACCATGTAAGCCGAAATCCTCGGCAGAAGAGGTTTAAAGTGAGACCGAATCCGACGGAAGTTGAGGGCGGATGGGCAGCTCGCCGAGGATCAACGTGGTGTGGGAGACCACGTTCCGATGAGGCATCCCAAAAAACCCTTTTAAGGAGGTGTATCATGAAAGACGTTAAAGAGATGATTATGGATGGATTGTGGGTATTGGGTGGATACGGCGCCGTAAGCGATGGCGTCGTAGAAGCGCTGGTAGAGGCGGCCGCTGCACAAGAAGCGTCCATTGTCAGCGCGTACAAGGCGGCCGAGCGTGTCTCCAGCAAGGGGCGCGTATTCACGTCACTCGCAAGGGCAGGCAACCTGTTTTTCATAAGGGTGTCACCCACCATTTACGGTACAATCACCGAAGAGGTGGAACGGGTGATCGAAGAAAACACCACCTCGGTGCAGCTGGCGACCATCGACGTAGTAAGGATGCCCGTTCCCAAGTGGGTAAATGCCACCTGCGAATGCGGGCAGGCCGATCCTATTGGAATGCTCGTATTACGAGAGGAAATTAAAGAGCTCCGCATGGAGTTCATAAACACGATGTTGGAGGAGAAATATGCAAACATGCACTAGTTGCAGACACTTCATCCCCGACACTGGGGATGAAACCTACGGGGTCTGTACAAAGACCCCATTACCCGAAGGGCATATCCTTTGGCCTGCAATTCCAGCCAAGAAATGCGAATTTTTCGAAGAGAAAGAGGAGGTGTAGTATGTTTTGTTATCGGTCTCGCAAAAGCTCTTTTGTCTGCCCTGGAGCATCCGGCCCCGAGTGCACGGTTTACTCCCACCATGGCATACGTCGGGTCAATAAAACGGGTAAATGCGTTTTTCGGGATATGCGTGATCCCATGAAAAAGAAAAAGGTCGATGCCAAGAAAAGGGTCGGTCAGCAGAAGCAGAAGAAGACCAAGTAAAAGTAGTCTGATTGCCTAACAATTAGGAGGTAGAAACCCTTGGTTCAAGGAGACGAAGGGTTTCTCTTCCGCTTATATTACCTCATTAAGGTGAGGTGGTATAAGTGGGAGCATAATTCAAAGTAAAGGAGGTGATTTTATGATTATCGTATCATTGCTCCTATTGGCTGCAGCTGGGGTTTATGAAATATGGCGTCTCGAATTAGAGATTGCCATAGTAGAACTCCAAAACTTCAACTCTAATCGGAGGTAATTATCATGATTAAATTCAGTATCGTTTTTGGCGTCGATCGTGGCAGCGTCGAGGATGACGTGATGAAAGCCGCGAACGGCATGGAAAAAGCTGGTCTCGACGTGGATTTGCAGTTTTTTCCGATTCCTAAGGGCGACAACATTACATACGTCGTAGGAATCACTGGTAAATCCAAAACCACTTTCGACGGTGACAGAAAACCCGTACGGGTGTATGACTTAGACGATGGTGATGTTGGGGAATTGGAGACGATGATCCTGGAACCCGACCCGGAGCCTGAGAAGAAGTTTGTTATCCCAAACGAGGATTTCTCTGCCTCTGATTCAATCGAAGTGATAGATAAAAAGGCGGAAGAAATGGTCAGAGACAATGTGGACGAAGAATTCACTTTGGATCTGGATGACATTGATATCAAATCGGCCGTTGAAGAAGATGACGTAATCTGCTTAACTGAAGAGAATATTGTTAAAAACTAATGACCTGTGCGGAGGGGCGATTTCGGCCGCCCTTCCCATGGAGGCCATTAGGTACTTCATAACCCTGAGTAGGAGGTATTATTATGAAAAAGTCGCACACTTTTACGGAGCGTGACCAAAAGGTACTATGCTCCAATCCGGACTGCGCCAGGGTACGCGGCGCAGAAGGCGTCGCTCGTAGGCCAATCAAAAAGTCGGTAATCGAAAGAGCAGAAGAAGGACGAACAAAGTTTCTCTGCTATGACTGTGCGATGTTCGAGAAAACTGGCAAAACACGTTCCCAACTCAAAAGGGCCGCGCAAAGACGCGCGGTAGAAAGGCGAGAAGCTTACCAGAGGAAGCTCGAAAAGGCCTAGGCCTAAATCCTGACTAACAATTAGGAAGGGAATCCACTGGTTCAAGGAGACGAGTGGATTCTCCCTTCCGCTTATGTTCCCTTATCAAAGGGGACATAATCGGGAGGTAAATTCAAAGAGAAAGGGGGTATGATATGTCAAACATGGTAAATTTAGTTGATTTGTTGCCACCCACTCCAAAACAACCCGACATTTGGAGCAGTTTGTGGCCGCAACAAAACAACGACATGATGTCAGATTTATTGAAGGCGTTTATTGAGTTGGATTCCATACTCGCCGCAATAAAGGACGGCATCGCAACTGAAACCGAGGATCCCAGCCTAGCCCACCATCAGTACCTTACCCCACAGACTGATATGGTAAAGGAACTGGCACTTGAAATCACGGATTATTCCGACTCTGACACGGAGAAAATGCAGAAGATAGAGAAATGGGTACATGATAACATTTCCTACAAATCTGACGCAGAGAACTACGGAGAAAGTGAGAGGTGGGCGTTTCCCATAGAAACCCTTCGCAAGAAGTCGGGTGATTGCGAAGACCAGGCGTTTTTGGTTCATTCGTTGGGACTAGCGGCTAGAGTATCGCCTCATCGATTGCGTACGTATGGAGGGTTGGTGTACGACCCCAACAATACTGCGCCGGGAGGGCATGGATGGACTGCTTTTCAACGAGATGATGGGGAGTGGGTCACTATTGACACCACTTATTACTACAAAAACGACCCCATCAACAACCGAGCACCAATGTCCGATGATTTAAGGTATATCGATGATTTTTGGTATATCCAATCGGGCAAAACCGTTTCCACCCCTTACGCCAACAAGGTACGCTATGCGGCCAACGGGAGCCTCATTGAGGACAGGCCCATAGTGAAGGGGTGGAATATAAACGTTAAAGCATAGAAAGGAGGTGGTATAGTGAAAATTGCAACTATTCTTCAAACGGTGTGCGTGTATTGCGGTCGCCTCGTCAAGGAAGAAATCGCGGAAGTCGATGAGGAATTGGCAGGCAAAGTTTCCCATGGATGCTGCGAAGACTGCTTTGAAAGAGAGTTGAAGAAACTTAGAATGGAGGACTACTAATGAGGGTTGGTGGCATGGCCTACAACCGCATGGTCTATGACATGTGGCAGGCAGAGTCGAACGCCAAGTCAGCCTTGAGGTTCCACTTTGAGTCAATCGTGTGCGATCCACGAAATTTCGAATTGTGGAATACGTGCATACGTTCGATCTCGGAAGAATGGCCTTTGGCGTTCAAAGAGGTTGGGAACGAATTTCCCGATCTCGTGGAAAGGTTCTTTCTTGACGTTATGTTTGAAGTCACGAAAGCCCTAAAACCCATAAAGATTCCAGTGAAATCTGGATAGAAAGGAGGAGCAGCATGCGCAGTGGTATATGGTTAATGGCGTTGGCGTTATTGAAAATAGCCGAGTTCAACGCCACGTTCTGCGGAATGATGGTGTTCTTTGGTATTTTCATGTTGGCAATGGACGTTACGGATTTCGTAAAAAAACTTTAAAAAAAGGAGGTGTTAAATGAATACAAGTAGAAAAGCGAAAATGATCGGAGTAGCTGAGTTGAGACGCTTAGCGTCCTACCCAGGCGAGCGGTACGTGTACCGCCAGACGTTTAACTCAAAAACGGGGTTCTGGACTTTGCCCCAGAGGAAAATGACTCGGCAGGAAATTACCAAATATGAGGAGGACCGCCTCAATGAAGGCAAACCGCCTCTTAAGAAGGATGTTGGGTGGGCTGCCATCAAAAACGCTACCTACGTCCTTAATCCGAGGGACGGTAGGTCATTCGCGCTGTGGAGGATGATGGATATCCTTCGCAGAAAGAAAGATATAAGCGGCAACGCAATGTGGAACTGTGCCATCTATAAATTAAAAAGACCACCATATTCACATTTTTACCTCATTGCGGTACGCGTCAAGAACGACATACGAGGCATATTTTAATGAGTAGGCGCGGCAACAAACAACTCCGGCGGGCGAACAACAGGGGGCAGCACCAACGCACCCGTACCCGCCGGGGTACACGTCTGATTTCCAAGTTCGTTAAATATAAATATTATTACAAGGAGGAGAAACAATGATGGTACAACTTTCACGTGATGGCAGGGTGGTGATTGAACTCGCGTCCACGCCAATGATGCTGCGGTCACCCGGACCAGAACCGCACGTTCAGGCCGAATCTGATGACGTAGGACACGGGTTCGTCACTCAGGGGCGTATCCGTCTCACCAAATACGAGGCCCAAAAGCTGGCCGCAGACCTCACCATTGAAATCGACAGAATGTCGAAACTTCTAGAGGAATAAACCTTATTACACGGGGTTGGGCCACCTAACTCGAAGAGTTTGAAGCTCTATAAAACTAACGAGGTGGTATAACCATAAATCCCTTTTTAAGATAGGAGGATGTATTATGACGACACAACCTTTTAACAACCCGGTCACGGAAAAGAAATTCATTAACTTTGCAATAAAGGTCGTTGGCCGCCTCGGGCACGACAACAAGTACTTTGACCGTACGTGTCCGAATTGCGGTGGCATGTACTCGTCCTATGAGGTCGCAGCGTGCCCCAAATGCGGTGGTCAATTGGGGTATATCACCACCAAGGGCGGTAAACCATTCGCAATCTCCGAGGGCACGATATATCCGTACATTGAGGAAGATGAAGTGGACCGTGACCTTGCGGCAATTTTGAGCCGTAAAAACGGCATGCCCATTCGGTATCGTTTCAAAATGTTCTCCTTCATGGACGACAACGGGGTTCTTGCTCCACACCCGTTACACCAACGGTGCAAAACGAATGCGTTTATGGAAATTACGCTCTTGAATCACCAACCCATTCCGAGTTTCTTCGAAGGGCGTGATCCGCGATATCCAGAAGACGAAAGCAAGAAAATCCTGTGGGTGGAGTTTCTGCTCAACGTTTACGAAGGGCGCCGTTACAAAGATACTGCACGGGTACTCAGTGACGCAAAGGTGAGAGAACGTCAAGTGACCTATCCCGTATATCCCGATGGCACCCCCGCGCCGTTGAATGCCACTCCTTCGCCGGCACCGCAGCCCGCACCTCAGACGCCTACTCCAACCGCGCCTGCACCGCAACCCGCACCTACTCAAAATGACCAAATGGCGCAAGTCATACAGTTCATGCAGAGCATGGGGTTTGCAGTCACCCCAATGCAACAATCTACGCAACCCGCACCTGCACCGGCACCAGCACCGCAACCCGCACCTACTCAACCCGTAAACGACGCTACGGCAACCGCCTCCGTTGACCCGTTCACCCGTGCAAAGTAGTATGATTGATACGGACTTGCACTGGCACTCCGTTCGTGGTAATGGACCGGGCAACAAGTACGCGCAAGTACGCAAGCGGCCAGAAAACAAACGGCAAGATGTGCAACTTGACCGGGCATGGTCTGCATAACCGACGAAGGCGGCGGTAAGGGACCGGGCATGATGTGCATAAGGAACGAAAAGCCAAAATGGAACCGGCGGCCAGAAAAGGACGGCCACAATGGCTTCTCTTGACCGTCCTTTGATGGTTGCCAAAAACCCCAAAAAAAGGAGAGTGAAAATGAACGTAATCTCGAAATTCGAATTACCGAAAGGCGTGAAATCATTGGTGCGGCGAACGTTCAGCAAGTATCCGAGCGTAATTCGGGTACTGTTCGTGGCCAACGTAATACCCAAAGAACGAACGGGTTACATTGATATAAACGAGTACGCGGGATCAATCGAAGTAATGATAGATCTCGGAAACTGCTTGCGGCGCATGAAGTGGTTCGACGAAGGGATGATGTTCGTCCCCAACGCGTGGTGCAACTTGATAGAAACGATATTCCATGAGGCAAAACACGCGGAACAAATGGAATATCTAAAAAGCATTGGCAAGGAGGACATGGTATACGAATTCGAGGAACAACTGGAAGAAGAAGCCAATGAAGAGGCGTTGGAGAAATTGGAGGAGTTCCTAAAGGAACGGCCAACGCCAGCGCTTGGCGAACTTGGGTGGCTTGGGCAAGAGATAGGCAGAATGCTCAACGCCATTTACGGAAGAAACTCCGACATGGTGGACGACGAAATCGCCATCATGGGTAGTATGTTGGTGGCGCACGCGATGCGAACCGCCGACGGAACGGAAAAATGGGAAAGTCCGGTGTCAAGGGCTTCTCTCAACCGCTCGGTGGGGGCGGAGAAAGGAGGAGTAGGAGCAAGGATAAATGGAACCCCATATCTAAAGGCGGAGGAATTCTTCGGCCTTAGGTATGGAACTATCGGCAACGTAGTAGTAAAGGAGGTATAGCATGACGCCATCGGAAAGAATGAATTTTCTACAGACCGTGTTCAACGCCATATTTACGTCAAAAGCCCAGAACACCAACATTTCTCAAGTACCAGTACATCACCCCGCAATCGTCAACGAGCAACATCCGGGGGTGGCGTACGGGCGATCATTCGTGAAAGGTACTCTGAGAGGGTACGACGTCGATCTAAACATCGGCGATCGCATTATCCAGATACGCTGTCTTGAACAAAACCCAAACAAGACGGACGCGTCTGGAAACCTGAAACAACTGGCGGTTGCGGCGAGACAAGGTCACCAGATAATGTGGGTGATCGATCGCCAGCAGGAGAATGGGTTCCTGGGACGGATTCAGAACGGAACGTGGATCCCGTCCGAACAAAGGGCCGTTAAACCAGCAAATCCACCGGCCGCATCCCCGGCACCAATGGCGGCAAGCGCTTCTCCGACCGTCGGTGGACTACCGGTACGGCCGATGCCACAGAACGTCGGCATTCCAGAATACGTCGTAACGGAGATGGAGGCGTATGATTACCCAGACTACGACCCGTGGGATGGATATGAGGAGTAATTGGACGGAGGGCGTCGTCCGAGAAATACTACCGGGCGGCGCCAAAGTCCGTATAGCGTTCAAGGGTGGCACTTGCATTGGCCCCAACAAAGCCTTCCGGGTGGGGGACAAAATAGTCTTCCATGGAAATGGCGCTGGCAGAGAGGTTTTGCAAGTGCTGTTGAGGCGAACTTTAAAACAAATAAAGGAGGAGATGGATTATGGAACAGATGGGCCTATTTCAGAATACAATGGAGATACGGGACAAGACGCTGAGAAACGCGTTGATCTTGGCGGCCAAGGGTTTGGAGAAGATGATTTCGGATGGGAGTATTACGAAGGATACCCCAATAGTATCAACAACCCCGGCTGGCCTAACGGTCAACGTGAAATGGGAACAGAAAGCGGAGGGGAAGCCGGTGATATTCCTCTTCGCATACTCGTGGAATGAAGAAACGTATAAAAGATGGCTCCAGTCCGTAGAATACCTGCGGGAAGGGCCTCTGATGTTCGTCGCACGCGGACTGCAGGTTCTAATCGCGGACGACGGCAGGCCAGAAAAAGTCGGGGTCCATTACGACGACGCACGCGCCGATGATGGGCGGGCGTGGCTCGAATTATTCGGCGGAAAATCAGCCGTGTTTCGAGTACACAGGGACGTACTGAGTACGGGAGACTGGCACGCGTACAAGGACGAATAGCCTCAAGAGGCTTCTCCTACCGGCTTTTGAAGGTTTGGGGAATCCGAGGAAAGGCGCCACCGTTAGGTCCAAATGGTGGTTTGAGACTACACTGTCTCGGATTTACGACGGACGATGATACCCAACGAAAAACAAGCGAAACTTATGGGAGGTAGTATTATGGGTTTAAAGAAAAAAAGTGGTGGAGCGATTAACGTGTCGATGATGAACGTGCACCTGGCCAAAGATCCGGTGCTGTTCCTGAACAATGACCCCAACAAACACAAGTGCATGTTTCCGGTCATTCTCAACCGGGGCGTGGACGAAACGACCGGCGAAGAGCGCCGGGACGACGTGACGATCTGTACCTGGGGCGCGTATGCCCTGGAATCGTCATGGTGGCTGAAAAAAGGATCCCGCATCAATATCGTGGACGGGACAATCCGAACGTTCAACAAACCCACGGGGCGGACCCTGGAAAGCGGCAAACCCGAGTATGAACACCGCGTGGAAGTGTCATGCAACCGCTGGGTGTTCGGCGGTGATACGTTCAAGGAGTTGGTGGAAACCATCAACGCCAACATCGCCATTCTGAAAGGTCAGGGACAATTGCCGCCCAATACGACCATTACGGCGGAACAACTGCTGGCCAAGAACCGCGAGCCGAGACAGGAATTGAACCTGCAGGTGGTCGCGCAGACCGGTAAGTACGGAAACGCCCGCGTGTATCAGAAAAACGTGGGGTGGATTGGCCCCCAGAACGCGGCTCCGGTAACCCAGGCGGCCAGCGGAGTGACAAATCCGGTCGATAACATGACCAAAGAAGGCGCCATTGCATATCTCGCAAGCATGGGTCTTCAGGCGATTCCGGTTGCGCAGGCGGCCCCCGCTCAAGCGGCACCTGCACCGGCCCCGGCCCAAACGGCGGCCGCAGGTCAGTCCTCGGTTGATCCTTTCAATCGGGCCTCGTAGTAAACCGGTCCCATAAGGGCCTCTAGTGGTAATCCGGGGGGTTCGGCCATTGTGCCGGATCTCCCGGACTTTTTTGATCCAAAGCCGAACTTTTTTTCTTACGCACCGTATTTTTTGGGCCTTTCGATTACTTGCGTATGGAGGATGCATGAATCGTATCATTCTAGTGATGTTTTGTATCTGTATGTTATATACTTTTCCTTGGCTGATACTAGTATTGGGTGGGTTTCTCATTGCGTGCTTGATTTTTTCGCGTGCGGAAGATAAAGCGGATACTGAGGTTGAAAACAAAGAAAATAAAGACTACGGATTCGAAACGTACGAAGATCGCATAAAGAAGAATCTAGACGAAGTGGATTGGCCCGAAGAAAGCGAGGAAGATAAAGAATTAGCCAAGAAATGGAACGCCGAACTAGAGAAAAGAAGGCGTATTGAGGAAGAAAAGTTCCGCCGAGAACAAGCTGGAGAATAATACTTGAACAAAACGTCAAAAAAGACCATTTTTAGATCGATTTTTCGAACGAAACGCAATTTTTTATGATTTTGGGCGAAATTTCGGCGCAAAACCGAAAAATTTTGCTTTTTTAAGCCGTTTTAGTCATCAAAAACCCCATTTTTACAATTTTGAAGGTGATTTTGCCTCCATTTATCGCTAAGATCAGTAATATCCTTCCCACAATAAGGACAGAAGAAATTGACCGTTAATTCCGTTCTTTCCTCCACCTTTTCCTCCTCCACCGGTTCTTTTTGCTCTTCTACCGAATTTTTTTCCACGCGCAAAGGAACCTCCCCCACTAATTCATCAACGTATCGCTCTATCATGGTACTCATGGTAGTATCATTATCCATACAATATCGTTTGAACGCTTCGATTTTATTTATAGGTAATCTAGCTCTAAAAAATCCATCCTTTTTCATATAATTCTCCTAATTCTATTTTGTGGCTACAAACGTGGCTACGTTTGTGGCTACGTTTGTGGCTACATTTTATTTTGTGGCTACGTTTGTGGCTACGTTTGTGGCTACATTTTATTTTGTGGCTACGTTTGTGGCTACGTTTGTGGCTACGTTTGTGGCTACGTTTTATATATATTATAGAATAAAAGTACGATTTTGCTAGATACAAACTCCGATTACAGACGATTACTATGGGTGATACTCGATTATCCTCGATTACGATCGATTACGAGACATATCTAGGATCGGATCTTCGATTTACTTGAAAACGAAGGATCGAAACTTCGATTTACTCGTTTTGTAGCCACAGAAATATTTGTGGCTACATTTGTGGCTACAAAATAAAAAATGGGTTACTCCTAGGCTGGCGAAATCACACCCCAATTTTATTAATGAGTAAAAACAAGTACTTATTTGTAGCCACAAGGTCTTTTATACTTAAAGGATTAGAGGCGACGGCGGATGATTAGACGAGATTATCAGTGATTATACGAGAATACAAGGAAAGTCTAGGATCGGAATTTTGATTTCCTTTGATTTTCTTCGATAATCGTTGTAGCCACATTTGTAGCCACGTTTGTCTAGACGTTTGTGGCTACAAAATAAAAGTGGGTTACTCCTAGGCTGGCAAAACCGAACCCCATTTTTTATTAATGAGTAAAAACAAGTACTTATTTGTAGCCACAAAATTCAAATGGGTTTTCTTACGCATATGGGGTCATGGAACCATGAAAATACGATTCTTTATTTATGGACTATGGCAAGTCTTCCTTACTCTTCTATGTTTTTGTTTTTATTACTTATTTTTTATATTACCTCGAAAAATACGCGATCGGTTTACGGAAATGCGTCGATCGAGACGGTGAGTGTGGTCGATCGAGACCCTGACGCATAGTAATAATAAAATAGTAGTATATAAAACAAAGTAATATAAAGTAAAAACAAAGTAACGTAAAGTATGAAACGAAGTAGGAGTAGCATAAAATATCGTAGTAGCGTATAATAAAACGGTGAAGTACGCAAATACGAGTAATATCAATATATTAAGAAAAATAAAATATCGTAGTGGTAGTATAAAATCAAGTAACGTAAAGTATAAAATAACGTAGTACGCAAGTACGAACGCGTAGTACGAAGAACGAAACGTCGTATCGTACGAGCGGCGTAAAAAACGTGGCGCATAAGTACGAGTAATGACGTAGAAAAAGCAAGTAGATAAAGCGATTACTGGCGTATAGAGTTATTTCGTATATTAAACTATTTATATTATTGATAAAGGCGGTATTGTGAGCGGTTATTTACCCCGCGCCGATTTTTGCGTAAATGGTACGACGTATATCTAATTAGGAGGTCGTTATGCTACGTAGGAAGATGAAGCGTAATGAATCCATTTAAATGGATAATCATTGCGTTCGTAATTATGGCGATGATATTTGCTCTTTCGTTTGGCGCCGCCATAATATTAACGAACGAGGTCAAAAAAGAGCCGGTTAAAAAAGCCGTTGATCTCATAAAACGGGAGGAAGGAGGAACGTAAATGTTTGAACGTTTGAGATTGGAAAAGGGGTGTTCGATTTGCGGCGAAGTAGAAGTAAAGCCGATCGGCGTCGTTAAAGATCGTACGGACGATAACGTCATAATCGTTAAATGCGTAAATTGTCAAAAAATCAGGAAAGACGCGTTATCCGCGCACGCCCTCGTCAACGCCTACAACGACCTTAAGTCGAAGATGGATTCGATGAAGCTGCAACTGAGAATCAAAGAGCGGGAAATCAGAGAACACCTTGCGGTAGTCAATATGTACAGAAAAGACTGGGGGAGATAAAAAAGGAGGAACGGCGTGGAACTAGTATTAATTATCGCGGCGTTGGCGTTATATTTCTTACCTTCGTTCGTGGCAAACGCGAGGCGCCATAAAAACGCGACTGCCATTCTTGTATTTAACGTATTCTTTGGGTGGTCATTGTTGGGCTGGATTATAGCGTTGATATGGGCCTGCGCCAATAACGTAGAAGTAGACGATGTTTCTTAAAAAAAAGAAATAGAGGGAACGATGAGAAACTAAACCATGAATGAGAAAAGAGGCGGTATGTTTTATACTGGAGTAGGAAGTCGAAAAACGCCACCAGACGTATTGATTCTCATGACCAAAGTGGCAACGAAATTGGCCAACGATGGATACGTTTTGAGATCGGGCGGAGCGATTGGAGCGGACAAAGCTTTCGAAGCGGGGTGCGGAGGAAAATGCCAGATATTTTACGCCAACGACGCTACGACGGAATCAATGGCGATTGCGGCCAAAGTGCATCCGGCTTGGCATCGGTGTAGCGAGTACGCCAAAAAGCTGCATGGAAGAAACGTATTTCAAGTATTGGGCAAAGATCTAAAGACGCCCTCCACGTTTCTTCTATGCTGGACTCCGGGCGCCAAGTTAGTTGGCGGCACCGCCACCGCCATGAGATTGGCCGAGTTGAATAACGTGCCAATATACAATTTGGCTGATCCTTTTGCCAGACGAAGGGTTGAAAATTACGTTAATGTGTAGGAGGAATATCAACGTGAGTATTATTGGTTACGTGGTTTATTTCTCGATTGCGTTAGGCGTGATCATTTTTTTCTACCTGGATGGTCATAAAAGAGGATTCGACAAAGGTTACTCGAAAGGGTGCCAAGATGGGTGGAAAGAGTGCGCCAAACTTCACGACGATATGAAATGAAAGAGAGGTAAAAAATGCCAGAAAAAATCAAAGCCGCGTGTACGTGGGGAGATGGGCCGGACGTCATGGTTACGTTGGAAGATAAACCTTTCATTCTTTACGAAGATCCCGATAAAAGTGGGTGGGTTCATGGCTCGGTAAAGAAAGGCTCGTTTGAGTTGACCGCCGAAGAAGCCACTAAACTTGCGGCCGACTTATTAATCGCCGCCGACAGAGCCAATGGATTAAGAGAATCCATAAGGCGGTACGAAGAATCATTGGAGGAATAAAATGGATGAAATATTGGGAAGGGAAAAACCATTGTTTCCGCTGTGGGCCAGGCTTTTGGCGGGGATCGGATTGTTTTGCTTTGCGATCATTGTAGGCGTTGGGTTTGGCTGGGGAGCCAAGGTTGTGTGTGGTTGGTTGGTGACTTTGATTTAAGGAGGCGCGTAATAAATGAGATGTTTCATAATAACCAAGAATGGAAAATATGAAATTCAAACGGAGGGCGCGTCGCCAGAAAAATCGGCCATGGCTCTATACGACGAATTGAATAGAGGTTATGAAACGCCATTACACGCCGCTCTAAAGGACGGAAGCGTATTGGTGCTCGGGTCGCGCGCGGTTAGCGAAGCCGAGTTCGTATTCAAAAAAGATTGAGTTTACGTAATTTAACGCGCGAATTAAAATAAAAGGAGATGGATTATGGAATTTACGTTGGCGGTATTGGGATCAACGATATTTTGGATCGTTTACGTGGCAATTTCGTTCCTGATAACGCTGCTGATTGCAAAATCATGTAGCAATTACTGGAAATGGGCCACCATTCTAAAAACTGGTAAATCTCTATATAACGTTGGAAAAGATGGGACGGAATGGTGGATACCGAATGGAACCGTGCCAGCCGATAATGAAGATATTTTGTTTGCGGGTTTCTGCACGTTTTGCGTAATGTTGGTGTGGCCGCTTATCGTATCGATAGTGCTTATCTCTAGTTTCTTCAAATATGGATTTTTTCTTACGTATTTTCTATCCAAGAAAACGTTAAAAGCCATGCCGAGCGTGGAAATTTCAATGAAAAAGAAGGAAAAAGAATAAACCACGAAACGTCATATCTTTAAATTAAATGGAGGGCAAAAATGTTTAATTTGATCATTGGCGAAAAAACCAAAGAGTACATGCGGAGCCTGGGCATTTCCAACTTTCCATTCGGTTCGTCCGAATTACGCGACGCTTACAGGAGATCCGTCAAGAGATTCCACGTAGACGCCGGTTCGGAGCCCAGCGAAGACAAAATGAAATTAGTAAACGAAGCCTTCGCGTCCCTGAAAAATCTCGCGTATTCCACGGAGCGGGAGAAGAATCTCCGAACGCTGGGCCATAAGCCGGACGACGCGTTCGATTTATACCAGGTAGTAAAATGTCCACGATGTCATGGCAAGCGCGCGCAAAAACGGACCACGTGGGATACTTGCCGTACTTGTGGCGGAGACGGCAAAGCCAGGGCGCGATGCAAAGCCCCAGGATGTAATGGTGGCGTTTACACCAAACCCAATGGAGACAAAACGAATTGCCGCGTATGCAATGGCACCTCCATTTACGTATCTCCCACGCGCAAATGCCCCAGCTGTAAAGGCAAAGGCGTCGTAAGAGTTACCGAAGAAGTGGAGTGCGGGCTTTGCGACGGGCTGGGACAAGTAAAGAAACCGTACCGCCCATTTAATCCCGCCATTCCAAAAGGCGCCATTTTAAATAAATACGCGTAAGGAGAAATAACCATGAAAGTAACGTGTAGCAAATGTAATACGTTGTACGAAATACTCGATGGTCTAGTCGAGGAAGCCGGATCAAAAGTCAAGTGCGCCCAATGCGGCAACGTAGAGAAAGTATATCCGGGCGGTAAATCGGAGTTTGGCATGACGCAAACTCAGTTGGAAACCCTCGCGCTGGATATATTCGATGACGGTATCGAGCTTTCGAAAGAAGACGTAGAGTCGCTCGATGACTTGGCCGTCGATCGTGAAGAAATCGGAGAGTTGGATCTGGATATAGGACTCGACGAACTGAGAGAGATCGCCGAAGAAGAGGAAAGAGGCGATCTGGTTATGGAAACCGCCGATGAAATACCCATATTCAAATCGGCCGACGACATTCCTTTAAATGGCACCGTGGACGAAGGTGATCTTGAAAACTCAGATTGTTCGCACCAAACAAAAATGAAAAGGATAATGCACGAGGCTTTTTTGCGAGATTACGGAAAGGATTGGGACATATTGAAACACCGCTTCATTTACGTAAGTTCCGATCCCAAGGTCGGTACGAAACTCATTGATTAGGAGGTAATTAACGTGCTCGTAAGACAAAGCAAGAGTTATACGGAATCTCCGTATTATTACCCATTGTACCCCTTGTTCTCTCGTAAAAAAAGCGGTATGATCACTCGACGAGTGGAAGAGGCTTTGCTGGAACTTTTGGCAGGCGCTTACGTCGTGGCGTTAATAGTACTTTAGAATAAAAAGGAGGAACGATGAACTGGCCGATTACTTACAAAAACGGATCCATTACGGGAATATGGTCGCTGTTGACTATTTTCATTTTCGGCGCGCTAACTATATGCGCGACGGCGCATGGAACTCCACCAGGAGAACCCATTTACGTGGAAACGAGTGAGGTTAACCTCGGCGACAGTAGAGTAACCGAATATGATGGTTCGTACGTAGTGGAAGTTTATACGGAAAATGGTTGGTATACGGATGGCGTTCTGATGGTAAGTTCTTCATTAGACGAAGCCAACTCATTGGCGGCCAAAATACGAGAGAACTTTCGGCGGTTCTATGAATTCAAAGAAGTAGCAAATCGAGAAACGGAACGAATGGTTCCAAAAACCCAAAATAAGGAGGATATGCCTATGTTTTCATTCATGTTTGGAGTACTAGGTTCGTTGATTTTCTGGTGTATTTGGCTGGTGATTTCGTTCATGGCGGCCGTCGTCATTATGAAGAAATACGATTCGCTGAAGTCCTTACTGGTAGCCTTTGCAACCGGTAAACATAACGGCGAAAAATCGGATCATTTGCGATTCGTAGGTTTCGTCACGTTCGTTTTCTTTGTGGTAACCTGGCCTTTAATACTCACCTTTTGCGTCCTGAAATCCATTATGGTCAAATTTTTGATTGGATCACTCGGCGCCATGGTAGGAAAGGCCAGTGAGCTCGTTCCGAACGTCGAAATCAAATTCGACAAATCAAAAGAAGCCACGGAAAAGTAACGAAAACTTAACTCAAGGAGGGGAATCATGGATCATTTCGAAAAACGCTTGGAAGCAAATGAAAATGAAGTCGAAGCCGCGTTGGAATATATCAACGACATGCGGTTGACCGAAGAAGAAAGAACGAACCTATATCTCGGTCGGCTGAATTTCCGGCAAAACGCCGAAGGCGCTCAATAAGGAGGCAAACGTGACGTCAATCGAAAATGATAAAAAAATCGTAAATTTAAGTCTAATTGGTATGGCCGCGTCAATATGTTTGATGATATTCGTAGGCGGGCCGATTGGGCTACTTGGATGGGAGACGGCGTTTAAAGTGACGGGTTTATCTTCAAAATTTCTTTTCTTATTATCTTTCGAGTCTTTAGTCGTCAATTTAATCGCCATATTTTCCAAATTACGCAATCAATCCAGTAAATGGGTCATTTTCGTTTTATACGTTTATGCGGCTCTTGGCGTAATCGTAGTAATTACTTTGTAAGTTTTAATAACGCAATGGGAGGAATTTATGGCCGTAGAATATTTTCGAGAAAAATATTTCCCTTTCTCTAATTTCTCTAACCACCGCGTTTATTACGGCGGTAACGAATACGCCACTTCCGAGCACGCGTTCCAAGCCGCAAAGGCCACCAATGAAACCGATCGAGCATACGTCGCGGCCGCTACGTCTCCAACCAAAGCCAAACGAAGAGGTAGAGAAATAGCTTGTAGGTCAGACTGGGACGAAGTAAAAGACACTATCATGCTCCATATCGTATACCTCAAAGTCTTACAAAACGAAGACGTGCGATTACTATTACTCGGTACGGGCGAAGAGGAATTGATCGAAGGCAACTGGTGGAAAGACGACTACTGGGGCAAAGTGAAAAGAAATGGGAAGTGGGAAGGCCGCAACGTGCTAGGTAGGACTTTCATGCTCGTAAGAGACATACTCCGCACGCAAGCCGAAAAGGGATTCAAGGTAGACGTTTGGACTGGAAACGTATTGGATTGAAAGGAGACGGAAATGAGGCCATTAACCGAGGAAGAAAAAAGCGCGTTGTATACGGGATTATCCGTTCGTAAAAACGTCATAGAAACTGGCGATTATCGAATGGACGCGGCAACGGCGAAAAAGATAGGGAAAGACAAAGAACTTCAAGCATTGTCAGTGGACCAAATGAAGCTAGTCATTTTGTCTTACAAGCTTATGTCGGCTTTGTTGGAAGGCCGAATATTTATAAAGGAGCCAACGAATGAAATTTCAGGTATTCAAGCATAGCAATGGCAAATTCGCGTGGTGGGTACGCGAATGGAAATGCTGCGGGCATTTGTGGCAGCTTATGTTAAGCCGCCGCTATCCAGAAAGATATAATTGGCGACCCACGTGTCCTACTTGTGGAGAAATCGGCGAATTGGTTATCAAATAACGACCGAATTTTTTTCGAAAGGGGAGGTAATAATTATGAAATGCTTTTTTTGTGGGAAAAATATTCGTGATCATGGTCCAAACAGAAAAAAAGTTGGCGGTCAATGGGCGCACAAAGTATGCCCGGGTACGAAGCCTTATAAGAAAAAGAGGACGATTAATGAACTCATTGACGAAGGCGGTGCTAAATAGAATAAAAATTACCCGCCAAATACAAAGAGAAATTTATTGGTATGAATACGCGGATTTGTATGGCATGACGATAATCGCTTTTTTAATAGTTTCCAGTTTGGTTTTCTTCATAATGATGTATTACGGCACGCAATCCAGCAATTATGGGGGCCAATATGAGCGCCAAAAATATCACTACCATAACTCACAAAATTCATACTACCAAAAAGAGGTTGGAAGAATTACGGAAAAGAGCCGAGAAAAAAGAAAACGAGCTGGATTATCTCATAGAAGCCGAATTACGAGAGATACGAAAGCGCGTAATATCCGACAAAATACTATCGGAAGGCGAGTGGAAAGTAAGTCTTACGTGCGTTAACGATGATTTGGTAAGTCTGAGGCTGACGTCGAAAATTCCAACTTCGATGAAAGAACTCATTCTTAATACTTATTTTTACGAACGACGTAAGAACGAAGATTTTAATAATTCGTGCAGTTTTTATTTAAACGATTACGTATCCTTAACCATAAATCCAGACGAGGACGTAATTTCCATTAAACTACTTAGCCCTTCCGATACGAACGTAGGTCAGTTTTTGAGGCGCATGGAAATAAGTACTCACCTTGATCCACTGGCGCGGCATTTATCGAAAATGGAAAGAAAGACTCATGACCTACGGCAAATTCTACTAGATTATTATGGGAGTGGGAGATATGGAAAAAATCATTCTTGAAATCGAAGACTTCAACGTGATAACCAAAACTCTAGGAGGCAAAATAAAATTTACGGAATCCGTAGATGGCAAAATGGCCATTGATCAAAAAATCGTCGGGGAGATGCAATTCGAAAAAGGGCCAAATAGTTTACGATTTTACCCTATCAAGGAGCAGGCTTTTCTGCCACCCGCGCATATTAAACGTAAGCATGAGTTAAACGAGATTATTGAAGCGTACTACTCTGGATTAGTAGGAGAAAAAGAAGTACATTTTTGGATATTCGATGATGAAAACGATATGTAAAGTTTGCTTGCTAGTCGAGTATTACGTAAAGTCTTTACTATATCGCGCTTTGGAAAAAATAGTAAAATGAAGGAGGAGGCGTAATGAACGAAAATTTTCAAAGGATGTTTTCAGGTTTGCGAATTCTTACCTTTGTGGCCATTATAGTCGCGTTGGCCATATTTGGTGGGTGCGCCAGCCAAAAAGCCGAAATCAATTTTTATCATGATGGGCGCCCTTACGACATGCAGGTGCTTTTGGAGAACGATAGGGATTACAAATTGGGATTTAGGCTGTATTGGTTGGATCACGAAATTTATAATGAGCCAAGCCACCCTTTACTCGTAAGTAACGGCGTGGTTGCGTCGTTAGATTCTTTGAATTTGCAAACCTTAATGGTGGCTCCAGGGGTGTACGGGGTTACTTGGACGAGGCGCTACGGACACGGCGATTTGTTATTCGTAAGTAGTAGTTCGTTTTTCATAGTGGTCCCCAATGGAACGGTTTTTTTAAAGATCTTGCCGAACGAATATCGGTGCTTCTCTAAAAATGGAAAAGTTTTGAGAGAAGGGCCAAAGCCGTTAGAAATAATGCATTATGACTTGAGCGAATCGCTTCATTTTTGGTAGCCGCGCGTCTCTGCATTAAAAAAGATAATAAAGGAGGGGGGAGATATGAGGAAGGTTTGTTTTATTTCGATCGTTTTGTTTACGTGTTTGGCGCTTTTTGGGCAATTTGCGGCGGCGGAAGAGGGGCCCACAAACGGATGGTACGTGCCTGATGATTTTGGCTTTTTCGGTTTTTATGGAACGGAAAAGGCGTTTATAAATTCGTCGGAAAGTCACGAGCATTCTGTAGCCCGGATCTTCTTATGCTTTGGAAAGTTCCTGGACGAAAAAAAGAGATGGAAGATAGAGACGGAACTTCATTTTGGGCGCCATGACTCCCGGCCATGCGAAGCCGGGCCCGAATCCAATTCCGATTCCGAATATGGATTCAACTTTGTCGGCAAGAGATATTTCGACGTTGAATATAAAATCCGCCCTTACGTAGGAATTTTAGGCGGGTTCTCTTGCCATGGTAACCCCGAAGATCAGCCCAACTTCGGAAATTCTGGGTACCTGGGTACGTTCGGCGGATTGGCCGGCGTGGAAACGCCAATCTCGGAAAACGCGAAATTCCGGGCCGAATATCGTGGAACCCACACGTCGGATCCTCTACGAAGTCATGATAGTGGCCGCAACTATCATGGCTTCGTAGTAGGAATAATCTTTAACTTCTGATAGGAGGAATATTATGAAAAAATCAAACGTTTCAATGATCATTACTTTTGTGTTACTCGTGGTTTTCGTCTTTTTGGTCAATCCGGCCATGTCTTTCCAGAATGAACCTACTGGACCGTTTGGCCCGAACTCACCGGTAAAATGGGGCGCCTCTCTGGAAGAATTTCCGGAATCTTTCAAGCAAAATATGATCGCGGCTTCACCGGCCCCGTATACCAGCTCAACGGCCAAGGTCGAAAGATATGATATCAATCTGGGAGGAGCCAATGGGCTCTCTTACGTTTCTTTGATCTTCGAAAATGGAAAGATCGTGGCCTACGTCCAATATTACGCGGTTTATCAAAGGCTACTTATGGACCTGCAATCGTTATGCGCGTATCACGGCATGGGTACCAATTTCTTTACGGAGGACGATCTTACCACGCAGCAGCTTGGCGATAAGCGCGTAATCATGATCTGGTCCGGCAATATTACCACGGTGGTCATGGACAGCAGGGGAAGTCTGCTGTCCTGCAAGCCAGAGTACGTAACCAAAATGGGGTATGGTCCGGAAAAGATCAAAGAAATGGGCATGAAAATCACGCAAGCGGAAAATACGCAAAGCTCATAAACCATTTTTTATCTTCCTTCAATCCTCCTTTATTGGTCGGGTAGGTTCGCCTGCCCGACCGAACCTTTTTACGTAAGGGTTTGTAATGAAAGTTATAATCGCAGGCAGTAGATCCATACAAGATTACGAACTCGTCTCTTCGATCATATCAAATACCCTCGCTACTTATTCAATTCCCATTACTCAAATAGTTTCTGGATGCGCGGATGGAGTAGACGTTCTCGGAGAACAATGGGCTCTGGAAAACGACGTTCCGGTAGAACCATTTCCAGCCAAATGGAATGATCTCGACGTACCCGGAGCAAAAATAAAAACCAATCGTTTCGGCAATAAATACAACGCTCTTGCCGGATTTCAGCGAAACGAAGAAATGGCGAAATACGGAGACGTCCTAATATTAATATGGGACGGCAAGTCTTATGGGTCTTCGGACATGAAAAAACGCGCCATAAAGCGTGGATTGGCGGTTTACGAATACGTACTGAAGGAATGAAATGGAACGACTTACCGACGACGAAAAAGACATAGTATTTGCGGTACTTCGCATTGCGAAATACGAAGCGGAAAAACGCATGAGCGAAATACTAACGGAGTACTTGCAAGAAGGTAAATTTGCATGCAAAGTAGCCATAAAGTACAAAACCAAAGTCGATACGCTTGAAACCATTCTAACAAAACTTGGTTTTTACGAAAAGAAGGAATAATTATGAAATTAACCGCAGAATTTGAGAACAAAACACTAGTCGCAATAGTTTGCATGGCGTTATTTATCCTCATTATTGGTTTAATACGATGTAATACGTCAGACGAAGCCACGCAAGGAGATTTGAGGCTAGTAGAAATGGAAAATGGCGATTTCGTCATACAAGAATTTTACGCGCAAGGATTCTATAGGTGGGACGACAAGCTTCCAACCGATTCTCAAAATTTCACGTTTTCGTCGAAAGAAAAAGCTTGCGAAGTACTCAAAGAACTTCATGAATCTCTAGAAATGGAGCGAAAAAGTAAGACCGTAAATAAAATCATACCCACGGATGAGTGCCTAGCCATTATAAACGAAAGAAATTGATAGAGGGAGTAATCCATGAAGGTAGAATTTATAGAAAGATATCTTAAAATATTGGCGGGCGTGAGTGAGATGCCCGATTTGTTTGATCAGGCCAATACGTACTCCTGCCCAAAAACTGGAAAAGGAATGTATACTACTAATGACGCCATGGCTAAATCAATGTGGCCTAGAATCACTTCGGAAGGCTCAATCGTTTACAAAAACGTGGGTTACGACACGATTTATGGATATTGCGCAAAGCTTAGAATGGAGCTCATGACGCTCGGCGCTCTTTACATGGTTCCCGGCGCTTGTAAACCAATTCTCTTCAGATTGGCGCGCACAAATATACAATCCAACTCAAGTTTAAGCATAGGCATTAGAACGCCTACCATTAATGGCGGCGACGTGGTTTACGTGGACTACAAAAAGTTAGCCAAAAAGCTATACGCAATGATTCACGGGAAGGGCCGTCCCACGAATAAAAGTCTGAAAAATGAGAAAATTTGGCCGAAAGACCCCAGAAGGGATTTTTGCAAATTACGAGACCGTTACGTAAAAAAGCTCTCAGAGCTAGATGGATACGTCAACACGAAATACATGGAGAGCGAAATTCGGCTAGATGACTTTGGCCGGCGTATTCCAGACGTTTTATTGCATAAATGGTGTAACGCAATAGTAAACAAGCTGCATTTGGAAAACAAGCTGAGTTTCGACGCCACCGACGATACAATTTGCCATCTGATTGGCAAAAAACGTTTCAAACTTAAAAGAAAGGAAAAAGAAAAAATGGTATATTCTTTGCGACCAGAAAGAAAAACGCGGACTCAGATCAAAGATCTAGAAATTTACGTCAAAAATGGCGAACTAGTGGTCGAAAACGCCGAACGGGTACGTACTCCAATAAATGACGATTCAAACGTCATAGTATACGTACATGATTTTGACGGAGCCATGTATACCATGGAAAAGGACGAGTGTGGTAAGATCACTCTCTCCATTAACCCAAGAGGTGGAAAAGGAGGAGATTTAGAATGATTAGAATAGCCACCTATGGAACGTTTCGAAAAGGCGAAGTAAGAGAAAGATTTATGGACGAGCTGAGGGAATCCGGTCGGTCGAAAGAAATGACGCTTAATGGAGTAAAAATGCTGGATTTGGGTCCATACCCAGGCGCCGTTTTTACCGACGACGAAAACGACGAAATCGTCGTAGAATTATTGGAAGCCGAATTCTCCAAGAAAAAGGAAGAAGATCTACTGAAGCAATTCGACGCCATTGAAGGCGTTGCGTTTGGTCTTTATGATCGCAATTCCATTCGGACCCCGTGGGGGAAAGCCGTTATTTATACGATATGCGACCCCGACCGATACGAAGACGCTCCGGTTATTCGGGACTGGAAAGATAGGAAGGCGCTTCCAAACTGCATGAAGCAAGGAAAATAACGAAAAGGAGGATCAGCATGTCTCGCCGTAGCAAACATCGCGGTAGCGTAAAAGCCGTCTTGGAAGAATGCCACAAAGAAAAAGGACGCAAAAAACCGTGGATGCCTCGTGGCGGAAATCTCATACCGCCTGGAAAAACGCACAAGCCGAAGAATACGTACAAACGCCAACGAGAAGATTGGAGAAACTGGATTTATCTTGAAAAAGAGGAGGAATAGAATGTTTGGTTTGGTTGGAAAAAAAGACAAAAGAAAGTTGGCAAAAAAGGTAGTAAAAGTATGGGGCGTAGAGGAAAAGTTCAACGAAGCTTTGAGGAAATCTTCGCTATACACGGAAGGCGCGGACAAATCGCTGGACGAAGACGTGGAAAGGTTGAAAAAACAATCCGTAGAGTCCATAGTTGATTTGTATATGAATCATTTAAGCGAAGACGCTTTGAAAGGCATGCTGGAATTTTTTAATTCGAAATCCGGAAAAGAATTCGTCAACGTTCGTAATGAATTGGAAGGGGATTTGGCTAAAATAGCCACTGCTTTTTCCAATGAAATTTACAGACTACTACAAATGCACGCGGAACAGTTGCTTATCAAAAAAGCCGCGGATCGTGGAGTAAACTGGAGCAAATACATACCTCCCATAGGGTATTGAAAGAGGAGGAAGACGTATAATGTACTACGCGTCCGACGCATTGTCATTTATTCACCACGTAAAAAACCTAGCGCCATTTCCAACAAACGACGATGACGTGGAAAAAATAATGCCGATGTTTTTTCCATGCTTCGTGGGAATGACGGTTACCAAAGACGGGTTAGCCGTAGCGGTTTGCGATAAGAAAGAAGCCAAGCGATTGGTTTATCCAGAAACTAATTCTAATCGAAAATCGAAGAACAGCAGCTTTACGTTTGTACCAAACGCCAATGAAGCCATACTTCTTCTTAACGAACTCGAAAACAAGTGGGGATTAGACCATAACGTTTACGAATCTCAAAAACTAGCTCGTAACCAAATTATGGATAATTTGGCCGGCGTGGAATCATGGCCGATTTTAGTAAGCGCGGTTCTTTCGGCGCCACCTGGCACCCGCGTGGCGTGGGTTCAAGTGGACGGGTTAATGGCGAGAAGACTACTACGTAAAAGTAAATTGAAAAGAAAAAAGATAAATGAAGTTCTTAAAAGCGCAAATCTGAAATCTAAAAAACCCGTACTTTTTTAAGAGAAAAAAATGTTAATAAAAACCGCCTTGGTAATTGCGTTTGCCATAATTTTTTATCTTATCGGCAGAAAATCATCTTTCGTCGAAACGGAGATTTTGCAAGACGAGTTGATAAGACTTACTGGAAGAGTAAGCGAGTTGGTTGCAGAAAACAAAGAACTCGTCGAGGAGAATAATTATGTTTATGGGACTGAAAAGAATAACAATGGAAATAGAAGGGCGCCCCGTCGATGGGATTGATGGGCTCAAGCGATTTGACTCATTGTCCACGGCCGAAAAATGGGTAGGCCACCATGACGCGCAGATGGATATGATCAAAAAGATAGAAATCATTGACGAAGAAGGGCGGTCTTATCTTTTCGAATGTTCCGGCTTGGTAATGGAATGCCGAACCAGGCTGCTATTATCCGAAAAGGTAGACTAGAAATTCATATAATCGTAGATAACGAGCCAAGATTGTGTTTTCTGGCTTTTGGAGAAAGAAAATGGAATTCGCAATGATAATATCGGCGTTAATATCCTCTTTATCCATAATGGTGATCGCTCTCGGTTATAATCTAACCTTGCCAGGCTATGACAGGAAAAAATGGATGAATGGTTTGTCCGTAAAAACTCAAATGCGTCTACGAAGGGAATTAGGCCGTGAAATTATCTCATTCGGAGCTTTTGGCGGAGCCCTGATATTAGCCTTGGTCTTATGCCTCGGGTTATTGGTACCAATTAAAACCGTGGCTTACGAAGTACCAGAAAAAATAGACGTATTTCACGCCAAAAACCATGACTTGGGGATACTTATAGTAGACGGGGTGGAATACAAAGAGAGCCCGAATACTTATAAAAATCTGACTCCTGACCATCCCGGCATAAGATACAAAGTTCGACGCAATTTGTTTGGCATGAAGCCTAACTTCATGAAAACGATGGTTTTAATAGAGATACAAACCTATGAATTGTATCATCCGTAGGAGGCAAACGTGCTACTGGAAAAAGGTAAAAAGTTCATAAAATTGCTTGAGGGCATGGGCTTTAGCGCATACATAGTAGGAGGCACTCCGAGAGACGTACTTCTTGGCAAAGAAGCCCATGACGTAGACGTAGCCACCAACTGCCCGCAGAAAATTCTACGGAAAAAATTTCGTACGTATGACATAGGCAAATCCAAAGATTTTGGCATACTCAACGTAGAATTCGAAGGCGAATTTTTCGAAGTGGCCCAATACCGATCCGATGGCAAATACTCTGACCAAAGAAGGCCGGATTCGATAAAACCAGTGGGAAGCATAGAACAAGACGTATTCAGACGAGATTTCACGATAAACGCCATGTTCATGGATTGGAAGGGGAACATATATGACGTAGTAAACGGTAAAGCCGATCTAGATCGCCGGATCATAAAGGCCGTGGGAGATCCAATCGTAAGGTTTACGGAAGATCCTCTACGAATGCTAAGAGCCGCTCGATTTGCCTCGATAGATGATTTTACTCTGGAAAAACGCACGAGAATTGCCGCTCGCAAGTTATACAAGTTGGTAAACGTCGTAACGGCGGAAAGACTTCGCTCCGAAATAATCAAAGCCGCCGAAAGAGGTGGCGAAGAATTCGCTCGATACGTGATTTATCTGGACGAGTTGAAATTACTAGCTCAACTTATGCCAGAAGTACACGCAATGAAATATTTCCGACAAGACATGCGACACCATCCGGAAGGCCCTACCGTATTTGACCATACTCTAAAAGCTCTAGAAATATCGGGCGACAAACCGTATATCTCCAAACTCGCAATTTTGTTCCATGACGTGGGAAAATGTACGTCTTTTCAGGAACACCATGGTTGGAAACTCTCATATCACCGACATGAAAGAGATAGCGCCAAACTATCGCGCGCCATAATGGAGAGGCTTAAGTTCAACGTGAGTAACGTCAACGCGGTGGAATTTGCGGCTGCGAATCACATGAAATTTCATGACCTGTTGAAAATGAAAGATTCCAAAATCGCTCGATTGGTGGCGAACCCTCATTACCCCGTGTTAGAAGACGTGGCTTGGGCCGACGAATTTAGTCGAGGAGAAACGTTTCGGTATTTTGGCGAGTTTGAAAAGGAAGTGAAAAAAGCTCGAGAGATACAAGAACGGTGGGAAAGCCGCATGACGAGCCCAAGAACTTCAATAGTTAGCGGGCATTTGATTATGGAAGTATTGAATTTAAAGCCTGGCAGAAAAATAGGAGAAATCAAAACTATCGTCGAGGATCGCATTATTGACGAGAAATTGGACCCAGATAACAAAGATCTGGTGATTCGACTAATAAAGGAGGCGTCGCATGATTAAAGCTTTTTATTGGAGTAAAAAGTGGTTGATTCATGCATACGGAGGTGGTTTATTTCTTTTAATTTCTCTATACGCTCAAGTTCACATGACGGTTCTACTAAACGCGTGGTACGAAAAAATGTACAACCTGTTACAGAAAGCTGGCGCCGAAGGAGCAACTCTGGAGGCTTTCTGGCAGGTTATCATTGATTTTGCGTGGATTGCAGGCCCTTACGTATTATTGGCTTCAATGACCTCTTATTTTACCAGAAGATACTCGCTCTGGTGGAGAGAAGCCATGACGTTCGACTATATTCCCCGCTGGAGAAACGTAAAAGAAGATATTGAAGGATCCAGTCAGCGCATTCAAGAAGACGCTTATAGGTTCGCTCGCATTATCGAAACGCTTGGATTGCAGGTAGTAAGAGCGATTATGACCCTAATCGCTTTCGTTCCCATTTTATGGAAGTTGAGCGAACTAGTGGCGATAAAATGGATGAGCTCGGTAGATGGATCTTTGGTATGGACGGCGGCTTTGGTCAGCGTGGGTGGAATGGCGATATCTTGGATGGTCGGGTTGAAGTTGCCTGGTCTTGAATATAATAATCAAAAAGTAGAAGCGGCTTTTCGTAAAGAACTGGTTTATGGCGAAGACCATAAAGAAGAGTATTCTTCCATAGAATCGTTAACCGAGCTTTTCTCTGGAGTAAGATTTAATTATAAAAGATTATTTTTGCATTATGGATATTTCGATTTATGGGTCTACACTTACGACCAAGGAATAATGTTGATTCCGTTTTTGGTAATGGCTCCAAGCCTTTTTACCGGCTTGATACAATTGGGAATGATGATAAGAGTATCGAACGCTTTCGATAAAGTTTATCAAAGCTTCGCTTTATTCATACATAACTGGACTACCATTACGGAATTGAGAAGTATTTGGAAACGGCTGCACGAATTCGAAAGGAATTTGGATAAGTATAATTGCACGGTAGTTTGATTCATAAAGGTGAAACGGCAATGGGTAAGATTAAAATTTATAAGCCAAGCAAAGTGAGGTATAACCCAGAAACTTCTGGGTTTGGCTTCGCGGACGATGAATTTTCCTGGAGCTTGTGCGATAAATCGCCAGAAGGCAAAGTGGAAATATTGACCGCCCCGGTTTATTGTAGAGAAAGCCTGATTGACAGTTTCGCGGATCTATATTCGCTCGGAAAACTTCATAATTCAAGGAATAAATTGAGGTTGTTGGCCAGAGTAGCGGCTTTTGAGGATCAGTACGACGAACGACGTCGCCTACGCAAAAAATTCGAAAAAATTTGCAATCATGGTCTGAAGAACTTAAATTTGGTAGAAGCCAAATATGGATGGCCACTTACGAAGACGTATGAAGCCAAACTAAAATTTCGCGTTGGCCAATACGCCAAAGTAAAGGTATTTTCAAAATTATTTTTGGCTTCGACTAAATGGAAAAGATCCCCACATATGATATCGCTATTTTGTTTGATGGTAAGAGTCGGTAACGCGCAAAGTATTTCGGCTAAAACTTATCAAGATTTCGAAGAGGTTTGTAAAAGTTCTTCCAGCAAAGGCAGAGACGTGAGAAGTTTGAAACTTAGCGCTAGATATTGGCCAATAATTTTTGGCCGGTCCGAAGAATTATTCGCCGGATTAAGCGTAAGCGACGCGTTTGACGAAAAAAATTATCCATGTACCGGCATGAAGTCTCTTCTACCATACGACGGTATCGATAAACTATGTAAAGGAGAGTCCAGTAACGAAAAACTCAAAATCAATTTTAACAAATTAAGAAAAGAGGTGCTGGCATGAAAAAAATAGAAATACATGGCGGTCACGAGCTCTATAACCCAAGCTCGTTTGGCTTTGGAGTAATATATGGCACCGCTGGTTGGGCGATTTGCGATAAAGATCCAAACGATAGGGTAGTAATACTTCACTCCCCATGTTATTGTCGGGAAAGTCTGGTAGCGAATTTCTCGGAATTATGGGAATGTTCTCAGTTGTATAACAAAAGAAACAAATTGAGATTGCTGAACAGAGTAGTCGTTAGTAATTCTTCAAAATCAACGGCTTTCGAAGATGGTTGCAAAAATGGATTAAAAAACGTCAATTTGATAGAAGATCATTATGGATGGCCGCTTACGAAAATGTACGAAGCCATTCCAACGTTCAAAACTTCGAAGGCAAGAAAGGTGAAAGCCCTGCTGTTCGTTGCTACCAACAGATGGCGCCGATCTCCTCACATGTTGTCTTTGTTTTGTCTACTCATACGAACGGGCCGTAGAAGAGACGTTTCGAAAGTAAAAACGTACGATACGTTGGTAAAAGCGTGTGGAAGAATTTCCGCCAAAGGCGGGGATGGTCATTATCTTAACCAAAGTTCGAAATACTGGCCAATTTTGTTTGGGCGTACGAATGAACTATTTCGAGGCATGACCGTCACGGAGCTTTACGAAAATAAGAATTACTCTAAAAACACTAACTTGGCAAATGGGTACACCATGGTGGCGCTAGATGGAATTTCGAGATTATGTAGCGCAACCGGATCGAATAACGCCAAATTGAATAAAAGATTTAAGAATATGAAAGCGAAATATTACGAGCGAGGCAATGATTAGGCTTTCGGAAATAAACGTAAGAGTGCCATTTCATTCAAACAAGTACGCCAAAATCAACGCTTTAGCCGTTATTACTCGCCCGCGCGAGTTAAAAGATTTGGTTTGTGAAATATCTTTTCTGGCCAATAAAAAGAAAGATTACATTATTACCACTTGCGTAGAAATAAATGGCAATTTAAATTCAAAATCGTCGAAAGAACTATCGGAAGACGTGAAAATCATTTGCAAAGAAATTTTGGAGGCGCGTCGGAATGGTTACTCTCACTAGTAAAGACATTTTATATTTGCAGGTATCAGACGTTTCAGTAGAAGATAATCTCGTAACCATTTTTTTCAACCATTCCATGATAGAAGACATAAAACCCATATTATGGGTAAAAGCCATTACTTCAGACAATACTTACGTTTATGGCAAAGGGCGTGGTTTCGTATTAAGCGTAAACCTGGGAAAATCCAAATTGGTGGAAATTGATAGAAGTCTGAAGTCAAAAATAAGAATGGGTTCGATATGGCTCGTGGAAGAAATGGAGGCTAATTTGTAATGGCTCCAAAAAAATATATATATGATACCGACGTAGAGCAATTTTACGAACTGGCGTCAATTGAAAAATGTTCCGCCGAAAATACGTGGTCATTCATATATATGTTTTTAAAAGATAAAGACGAGATATTACCAGACGTAATCGTTTCTGGAATAATGTACTTAGAGGAGTGGGAATCTTCGTTCTTCGTTCCTCACGTCAACGTCATATGTCATAGCGACGAGTACGTGATTACTGGCGTGGCTCGAAATAAAATATCAGAGATCTTTATGAGTATCTACAAAAACTTGAAAGGAACGTTTAGAAATGACGATTTACGGAATAATTCTACCGCTATTAAAGTATGACGCTAATCTGATAGGTCATTTGGCGTTTCTGGCTTTATGCTTATGGTTGAATTTTATTTAGGAATAAAAAATGAAAGAAGTAGAAGAAGTATTCGTATGCAGACGGTGCCATGAGAGAGATAAAAAAGTAACTCGTTGCGAAATAGATTTTGATCACCATTTATGGGCCAAAATGGGCAATTGCGAAATATGCGGCAAATACACCATGCTGCAAAATTGCTACGCTTATGGTTGGTTGAAAATACGAAATGGAATGAAATTAAGGGGTTGAAAAATGTACGTATGCGAGAAATGCCACGAAAGAGATAAATACGTGACTGGATGCAAATCCACGTGGTCTTTACATATAATTTCCCAGTTTGGGAGATGTGAAATTTGCGGTAGAAAAGAGATAGTAAAATTTTGCATTGATTATAATAAATTGATGAGTCCGGAAGAATCAACCAAACGCGCATACGTGACTTCGTGAGGAAACGACGTGAAACGGAAAGTATTGTATTTACTAATCGTTTTAATAATGATGAGCTCTCCGGTTTGTTCTCAAAAATATTGTTGTGATCCAGAATTGAGAAGAGAAGCCTTGAGTTGGGCCATAAGAGAGCTTCAGCCGCGCCTTGACGTAGGAGCCGCCAATAAAATAGCGTTACGTACCATAGAGACTGGAGAAAAGTTAGGCTTAAACGCGACTTTATTGGTGGCAATGGCTTTCGTGGAATCGTCTTTGAATCCGATGGCGGTTAGTAAAAAGAACGCCATAGGATTAATGCAGATACGATATGACGTATGGAAAAACGAGCCGGAGCTAATCAACAATGGCGTAAAAACTCGATATGACCTATTTCAAATAGTACCTAACATTAAGTGTGGCGCCGCCATATTTCTGAAATACTATTTGGCCAGCAACAAAAGCGTCATAAAAGCTTTGCATAGATATCACACCGGTCAAAGTAATCTTCCAAAAGGCGTAAACGAATACTCCGTAACCTATGCGAACAACGTATTGATTACGGAGTTCGACGTACGAATGATGATGCGTGAATACGCAAGTAGAATGGAGTTGAGGGAAAGTTCCGCCAATAATTTGGTAGAACGCAACGTAAATTTGGTTAAGGGGCAATGAAAGGGGGAAGAGGTTTATGACTAAAAAATTTAGCGAAGTAGAAAAGGATTTCATTGAGAAGACTCAAGAGGCAATGACCAACGCCACGCTGGGCGGAGACCCGGAATTTTTTATTTCTGACAATCGAGGAAGGGTACAAGGAGCGGATAGTTTTCTACCGGGAAAATACGAGCCTTTGGTCGTCGATCCCGTGGCGGGCGACGTAAAAAGCAAATTGTTTTTTGATGGCATTCAAGCCGAAATTTCTTTCGCCCATGGCACGTGCAGAGAATACATAGCAAAAAACATTCAACTGTGCTTGCTAAAGGCCAATGATCGCATTCCAAAGGATCACAAATTCGTAATCAAGCCAAGTACGCGAGTTGCGAAAGAAGTTTTGGAAAACGCGGATCCCGAAGCTCGCATTTTTGGCTGCGCGCCGGACTTCAACGCCTATACGTGTTCCGTGAATACTCCCGAAATGGACGCGTCAAGGCACCCTTATCGATACGCCGGCGGTCATATGCATTTCGGCATTTCTTCCAAATATTTAGACGAAAGCGACGCCGAATTTCTAGCCGCAAGAACGGAGAAAGGACATTTGAAAACCATTAAATTCCTGGATCTCATTCTTGGCGTCACCACTTTAGGGCTGGATAACGGCCCCGGTTCAAAAAGAAGAAGAGAGAAATATGGCAAGGCCGGTTGTTTTAGACCGACTCCGTACGGAGTAGAGTATCGAACGCCGAGTTGTTGGTGGCTCTCTTCGCCGGCCACGGTTTCATTGGCCTTTGGAATCGGCAGACTGGCCTGGCACCTTTTGGCAAAAGGGCTGGACGAAAGATTTTTGAAACTAATCAACTATGATGAAGAAACGGTGAGAGGTATCGTGGACGAAGGTGACGTAAAAGAAGCTTATAAGCTCTGGGAGACCATGCGTCCATATATCGCTCAAACGTCCAAAAGGGTGACGAATCCTCTACACGTTTGTACCATGGCTTACGAACCTGGATTTAAAGATCGGGCTCCTCGCGTCATTGAAGACGTTAAGCCCGAATACGTGGACACGATGGTATTCGGCCTTCCCGCGTTTGAATACGTATTGAAAAATGGCATTTCTTCGATCATTGACAAAGACATGAGAAAAGAATGGCGCCTTTCTGGAAACGCGCCATATCCGGAAAGAGCGGGATTCAACATGTCCGCCAGAAACAGTCTTTTGAAAAACGAAGACTTTTTTAAATTCCAAAAAGATTTCTTCAAAAACAAAGTAATGAAATAGGAGGAGACGCTTATGGGCATGAAAAGAATTATTACTCAGATCGTTACGAAGAACGTCATTATTAATCTGGAAGATGAAATGGAAGGCTACGTCGTAAAAGACATTTCGTTCTTCCGAGACGGGTTGATTGGCGTTAATCGCGGTTGTAAAAACGAAGCTCACTATCGGGTCACCATGGTAAACGCCATGGCCGGAGAAAAAGACGTGAAGATTAAAGTCATTCCGGAAGAACGTCGGGAAGAGTTGACTTTCGCCGACGTAGAAGTAGAAGACAAAGACGAAGCAAAGGTGAGAAAGGCTTAAGTCATGCCAAAAAAAGCGAATAACGTACTGGAAATTGATCCGCGTATTGCGGTTCTGGGAAACGCGTACTTGGATCAGGGAGTCGATTTCGGTTTATACACGTCAGATAGTCTGGATCCTCCGGATTTCGAGTCGTTACCTTTTAAGCGTAAAAATGCGGCGTGTTTCGCCAGATTGGTGGATAACGTAAATTTTCAACCATATCCAAATCAGAATAAGAAAAGAAAACCTCCTTTCAATAAGGTACTTTATAGACTGAAAACCATACCACGCGAACAATTAAGCCGCAAAGGTAATACTTATCCGATTACTTTGGAAGAAGCAAAAATTTTCGTTCGCCTTTTGAAAGAATATGGATTGACTCAAAGCCATATAGACGAAAACGTACTAAAGGAATCTTCTGACGGAGAATCGATTGAGGGCTCGTTTGTAATGGATCTCGAAGATCGCAGGATCTCCGAAATTTACATGAACTTATCTTCCATAAGAGATCTGAGAGAATACAATAACGTGGTGAAATGGACTTTGCATCTTTTCAAAGATCACCAAATAAATTTTTACGCCGCTTACTGCATGGCTTGCGCAATGATAGGCGGCGCCAGCGGGCACCATTTCGTAACGGTGAATGGAAGAACTAGAGCCTATGGCGCCGAATTAAGCGCGAACTCATGCCTAGAGCATAAAATAGCCATAGGATTCCCCATCAGTTTGCAAAGATTCGCCACGAATCCGAAAAAATATGACGATCGCAAAATAATCGGGTATGATAAAACAAAAGGAGGGGCGGCCTTCAACTGTAGCGGAACGATATCCAGAATATGCAGATTGCCATACGAAATCTCTTTGGAAGATTTAAAGAAGGTGACCGTGGACGCAGCAATCATGTCTGAGAATGACAAGCAAGCCGAAAGATTTCTTGAATTGTCTCAAAAATAAAGTGGATTGAAAGGAGTGTAAATGAAAGGAAAAATATTATTGCTTTATGGAAATTCCGAATATGAAAAGCTATTTTCGGACTTCGGAAAAGTCGGTTACGGAATGCCAAAATCCGTGGTAAAGGATCCAAAATCTATAAAATTGGTGGTTTTTACCGGCGGCTCCGACGTACATCCGGTTTATTACAATGGAAAAGACCCGCATAACTTCTCTCAAACCAGTCCTCTGCGCGACGAAAAGGAATTGTTGGTATTCAAATTTTGTCTTAAACATGGAATTAAAATGACTGGCATTTGTCGAGGATTTCAATTCCTCAACGTCATGTGCGGTGGAAAAATGTATCAGCATATAAGTGGGCATGGTTTGTGGGGACTTCACGGAATTCATCCGGTAAACGGAGATCAAGAGGTGAACGTAACTAGCACCCATCATCAATTGGTGCAACTTCCGAGCGACGCTTTGCCTATAGCCTACGCCACTCCGAGAAGGTCAACGATATACGTAGGACCGCTTGGCGTGCAGACGGATCCGCCCTCTCATGAAATAGAATCAGCGGTATTTCCGGACTTTCTGACCATGGGAGCGCAATATCACCCAGAAATGATGATGGATCATGAATCTGGAAGAAAGTACTACAAGAGAATGACGTCGGATTTTTTGAAAATGGACGTCATGGATTTCTCAAGAAAATACGGGAGGAAACTCGATGGAAGACCAAAAAATCTCGAAAGAAGAGAAGTCCGAAGACAAAATAATCACTCCGCTTGATTCTAATTTTCCACTACTACGATTGTTTAGAGAAAAAGCGCCAGGTAGTCACAAGCATTCACAATCTTTGGTGAGCATGGTGGATAACGTTTGTTCCGCCATAGACATGGATCCGGAAATCTTAAAAATAGCGGCCATGTACCATGACGTTGGCAAAATGTTGGCTCCGTGGCTTTATACCGAGAATCAAGGGGATGACAATCCACATGACGAATTACCGGCGTGGGTATCATTTCAACTCATTACTCGGCACGTATCCGATTCGGTGATGATTTTAACGGCGAACGATTTTCCGCCGGAAATCATACAAATAGTCAGTCAGCACCATGGTGATACCGTTCTTCGTGGTATTTTCAAAAAAGCCACGTCGGAAAACAAAGAAATGAAAGAAGACGAATTTCGATACGCCACGCAGAGACCTTCCAATTTAATGTCTCTGATTCTAATGTTGTGCGATAACGTAGAAGCCGGCGCGCGCTCCGTGTACAGAACCCAAGGCCTGGACATTGCGCCGGATTCTTTCGTATTCGACGTATACAACAAGCTTCACGCCGATGGGCAGTTTGATGACGTAGAAGTCCGTTTGGGAGTATTGAAAAAAATTCAAGAAGCGGTAATTGCAGACGTAGCAAGCGACTTTCAGAAAAGAGTGGCTTACCCCGAAAACAAAGAATTATCGGGCAAAGAAAAAATCGCCAAAAAGGAAGAGGTGGAAGATTAATGAAGTTCGAAAGCGAATCTCAGGTTTACGAGTTGGTCCGCTCTGGAGAAGTAGCCGCCAAAGTGGCTTCTTTGAACTCGCGGTTCGTAGGCAAGAAAGTGCTCATGCTGGTAAAGGAGAATGAAGCCGGTGTGGAATTCGTAGCTACCGAAAACATGTCCAGCATGAAGCACTTTGCCAATTTCATGGACGTTTCCGTGGGAGACGAAGGCGCTTGCGTATTTTTTCAAGGAGAAGTACAAAATCCGGAGGATCTACCATACGATTTGGAAGAAAACGAAGTGGCGCTAGTTTTGTATGACGGTTATGGAATGGCCGGTCCTTTCGAAGACATACTGGACGTCACCAGTCACATAGAACATTTTCTTTTTTCAATGATAGGCGCGTACATAGAAAAATTCAGCGTAATAATCGGCAGGGAGCTGAGTCCGAAAGCCAAAGAAAATTTAATTAGAAAAATATGCGCCAAAGAAAATTTTGGTGATATCATTATAGGGTAAGGAGTTAAAATGTACGAGTATTCGGCAAGTACGGTGGAGGAGCTAAACGATAAAAAAGGCAAGTGCGTGTACGTACTCGTCGCCGACGATCAAATGATATCTTTTACGTCAAAGTCCGACATGGACAAGCATTTATCGACCACGGAATCCATAGTTTCTTTATATGACGCCAAAGATTTAATAGACGCCACTCTTTTGTTCGGAATCGTGCTTGATATCAAAGAACTTCCATATGAAATATCAAAAGAAATAATGGAAGGTAGAAAAATATGGGTGCTGTGCGACGCCACTCTCGACGTTTCGTACGAATCTTTCGAGACTATGGAAGAAGCTACTAAATTCATAGCTTCGCAACTCAAAGTAATGGACGAAGATAGAGCCGAAATAACCAATTTTGCGGTGCTGGTAGCCGAAGAACTTGGTTTGTCTTTGCGCGTCGAAGGATCTGGCAAGCACATGATCGCCCGTGACGTATATGAGGATTAAAGTGGCAAATAACGTAATCATAAAATCGGAAAATGGAAAGAAAATTCATGGTAGGCTGGTAGGCTTGATTGACGAAGAAGAATGCCGAGCCATAATGAATTCTAATGGCGCCGCGAAAAAAATATCCACGGCGGAGACTCTAACCTATCCAGACGTAGTTTCCGACGGCTTTGGCAAAAGAGCGGTAGTAATAACCAATGAATTGGACGAGGGAGACAAGTCTTTATTTATTTCTCCGATAATAAAGTACGTATCCTATTGCGGGCGAAGTAAAACTTTTCATTGTAGAGGAAAAGATGGATTTGAGATCAGTTTTATTTAGTGATATAGATCCATTCAAAGCTTGCCGTAAATTCGCCAAAAGGAGACTAAGAAAAAAGAAGGCAAAGAGAATGGCCAAGCTCTTGAAAAAAAGTCGAAAGAAAGTACGAGGAAACAAAATGCCGAAAATGGATAATGAATTAAGAATAAAAGGTAAATATTCATGCCAGCTTGGCGATATTTTTACGTTTGACGAATATCCGGTAAAAGAACTGGCCAAGACGAACGCTTATATGTTCTTGCCGGTAATGATCATGCCCGTCTCAATTTCTCCCTCCGAAAAATCCATTCACTTCTTACTGGTCGGAGTAGACCCAGCCAAGATATCCGAAATAGAAGTTTCCGAAGAAAAAATACGACTTGTTTCCAAAATTCAAAAAGACGTTTTTGAGGTAGATCGTAATAAACTAGGCGCGTTTTTGCTTAAAGCTTTACCAATGGGAAAATTGGATCTTTACACCAAAATAATATGTTTGCCATTCTCCACGGTAGAATCCATGAACTTATCAAACACTGGCGTAAGAATGTCGGATATACGAGAATGGCCAAAAGAAGCGATACATAGGTGGGCTCTATGCCATTTAGGAATAGACAACGACGTCTCCGGTTTTCTCTTGGCCAAAATTGAAGACAAGGCCGAGCTAATAGAAAACTTTTTGAAGCGATACGTAACGACGTATAAATCGCTTGGAATAAATCCGTTGGAAAAAGGATCGGAAAAAGAACCACTCGATTTTGAATTGCCAACTTTGGAAATAACTAGCGATGAATTGAAAGAAATGAAGCAAGGAATAGTAAAAGTACCTTTTCACGAAAGATTTGGATGTTTACCACAATATTTCGGACTGAATGGATACGGGTTGATTAAATTAGAAAATACGATTGGAAATTCCAAAGTTTACATTTATAGTAGAAATCGGCGTTTTCCCTCTCCAAATGGCGACGGGTACGTTTCCAGCGAGGGACATTTGGACGTCGAAGACGAAAATGGCGTAAAATATAGGATGGACGTGATATTTTTTGATCAGAAAATATACGATCGTATAAAAGCGGAAATAAGTGGGCGGAATTCATTGCCAACTACGTGTACGAATCCACCAACGTTCAGATACAAAGGATTAATACTTCCAGAACTGACTCTCCATTTAAAAGATCCAGAAAGAGACTTAGTCGTTTTAACGGAAAAAGAATCCGTTCGGTTGAACGCACAGGGTTTTTACGTCGAAAATGGCGAGCTTATGGGAAGAGGTGGTTACGCCATAGTACGAATAAAATCCCCAGGATCGATTTTACAATTCTTGTATAGTCGAACGGGGGCGCTTCCAATAATGGGCGAGTATGAATGTCGAACTTTAAACGTGCGTTTCTTTACCTCAATTATAGAATTGAAATTATTTAAGTACGACGCAGCGGTTTTTCAATCAGCGGTAAACCATTTGGAAGATATGGGGATTGAGCCATATCGCGCTCCTTCGTTACGAGCCAGAGATAAAGTAAAAATGGAAAAACTCAACGACTACGGAGAATTATATGGAGCGAAAATAAATTGCCAGTTAAAATCAATAGACGTTAAAGCGTTAGAAGATACCATAGAAAATACCATAGAAAAGTACGCAGACGTAGATTTACAAAAGTTTTACAAATTCGACAAGTATGAATTAGACATGGTGGCGGAATTTGGAGAAGTTGCCGATGAAACAGCGCCAGAAGAGGCGCCAGAAGAAGAGTAAAATGGATATTTTGAAAATGAAAATTAAATTTGGGAGGTACGCATGCTTTGCAATCCACTTCAACGCATGAGAATAACCGCAAGCAGTAGAATTTTTAAGCCAGGTTCGGTCGGATACGTGGTATGGCAAACTCAGCTTGGTGATTATAATCTATGGGATACGCTGATGATGATGACTAGATTTGGCAAAAACGGCAAGCCAAGAATAGAGTTGGTTAAATTCGTGGTGCCAATGGTTTATTACGAAACGTTGAGCGCAAAATCACGAGAAATAATGGAAATCATAAAGTACGTACATGGTTTCGAACCTTGGCCGGAAAGCGTCAGAATAGTACCGAAAGGACCATTTAGCCACAGACAGGAAAAGATGGAACCACTGGATACCAGATTGGAACCTATGAGACCAGAATCCAAAGATTCGTTAAAATATACCACCTGGGAATTTTTGGGTTACGTCGCCGCCATGTCGGAACTGATTAGGATTACGCAAGAATCTCTAAAAGCCGGCGCGATAACGTTACAAACGCCAACTCAGAAAGTTCTAGAAATAGGCGTCGATGATTTAAACGAAGTGCGGACCTCCAAATTGTCTTTATTCATTCGATCAGCGTTGAAATATGGGCGTAAAAAGGAAATGAAGAATTATTATGATTACGTACTTAAAAATTCCGAAGATATGGGAGTTCGAAGACAAATAATGTATAATCTAACCAAAAGTCTATCGATATTGGCAAAGCTCTTGGCTTTTCATAACGATAGGCGGTTGGCCATTCAAACGGAAATGAGAGAGCGTATAACACAAACGATAAAAGAAGTGAAAAAACGCCCAGACTACCTTAAGAGAGCAAAAGAGCAATCGGACGAAAGAATAGAAAGGAAAATAGGAAGCGTAATCAAAGAAAATAACAATAATCCATATAAACTTAAAGCGAAATCGCCGTATGACAATGCGGGCATATTTGGAAAACCCAAAAAGGTGAAGTTCGTAACGACAAAATACGTCCCCACAAGCTCAACTTTCTAAAAATTTTTTCTGGAGAGCGCAATGTTTTATAGAGGCCAAAGGATAATCATAACCGAGAGCTCGGCTTCTTCGCGGGCTCATCCGAACGTAGGCGACGTGGGTTATTTGAATAACGCGTTCATTTTCCCTCTGGATAAATTCATTATTTGCGACGCTTATTTCTGCAAATACGACAAAGACAAGGAAAGCCGTAGAGTGGAAAAGAAAAGATTCGCGTTGAATTTGGGAATGAATTCCAAAACGTCGCACGCTTTCCTCACTGGAATAGGTAAAGACGTGATTAGGTCAGCCATTAAATTTCATTTAAATCCAATTTATTACGATCTATTGTATTATGATTTGAGCGAACACCCCGAATTTATTTCTCCTTGGGGAATATGGAATTCAAATCTAGATTCGAAAACCAAATTGGCGAAATGCGTAATTCGACCAACGAATGAAAAAATGGACATGTCAAAAACGCCGAAATACGAAATTAAAGCTTGGTTTAGGACCTTTTTACCGGTAGTATTCGCAGTAGAATGCTTGATAGGCGTGCCACCGCAAAGAAACGCAATGAGTAGGAAATTTTTCGGTATCGCCAGAGAAATCTTTTCTAAAAATAAAGTTGGATCAGAACGACGTGGTCATACGTATGATTTAAAAAATTTGAACGATCCAAATCTGCTGCCTAAATTAAGAAAAATGCAATCTCTATCGGCTCTCATATTACATAAAACGGATAAAACGCATTTAGTCGAGTCTTTTAAGAACTATCAAAATAAAATTCGACTAATTTTCAAATCTCATGCTTTCGAACAAATTTTGACGAACCAAGAATACTTCAATAAAACCAACGATATGCCGGATATGGTACTCAAGCTGGTAATCGGCGCTTATTTGAGAACGATATTTTGCGAAAATGATTCGCTTCGACTTTTCAATTTGCTAGATCCGTACTTGCACCCCATGACTTCGGCGTCTTTACGAAAATTGATGGATTTAAGAAGAGGGGTAGTAAGCTCGGCTTCTCTGGACCGTTTTTTGGAAGAACTTTTAATTCATTAAATTTAACTTTCGTGAAGGAGGGGTAAATGACTTCGATTTCCGAACAAGTATCCAAGTGGGAAGAATTGATTAAAGCGGTTGCAAAGAAAACTCAGAAATCCGAAGAGGTCTTTCAGATGAATGAAGTCCAGAAAAAAGAAATGGCTGAACGTACGGAAGATTTGAAAAGATCCGTAGCCGGTGAATTTTATCGCGTAAACCGCATTACCGGCGCCGACGTAACGCTTGAAATGAAAGAAATGAACTCTAAATTGTGGGTCACTTTCAGCCGAGCCGACATGACCAAATCCGTGGTCGCGCCGTTGCCGGAAAAGGTTAAACCAGGACTGGAGATATTGAGCAACAATGACGTAAAAAGAGTTCCTTGCGATTATTGGCTGGAAGGAGAGGAAACGAGGCTGAACTATCATGAGATCGTGAAATCTTTATTTTGCGACGACGTGAACAGAGTAATGCCGCACCTCGAAGGTGGCAGCCCCTTTTTACACAAAATCGTGAAAGCGTTTGATAAAGAGCAGGTGCCTTACATGGTAAGTCAACTGCAGAAACTTATCAATGAAGTGGTAAATCTCATGCCGTTATACGAAACGGACATGAACGCCTGGGCCATGAATCACAGACTCGTCATTATTGATCCAAAGTTTGCGTTTATTAAGGATCCCAACGAACGACTGCAATATCAAATTGACAAAAATAGGAAGTACTACGAGAAGTTCGGTTGGACTTCCATTGGGCTGTCGGATGGAGTGCTCGCCGACAAAAACTATATACTAACGACGGATTTGAGGCGACTTACGCCGTTTTCTTTGTACCATAATCCACAAAGAAATCTGTATTCCACTCTTTGCATGAAAGGCGACGAGTTGCCGAGAATAAGATCCAAATCCATGCAAGAATTGATGGATAAGGGAATATCCAGAAAAGGCTGGAACATGACTACGGCCATTCTCGATACTCCAAGCAATTTCGAGGATCAAATCCTCGTAGACAAACGGCATTTGAGCTTATCTCACGAAACTACGAAAAGATTTGCCATTTATGGCAAAAAACTTCGAGTGAAAAAGTGGGATAAAGTGAAAACTGGCGACGTTCTCGGATTCTCGGACGACGATAGCCCCGTAATCATGACGCTAAAATGTGACGAGGCCGTGGTTTCCAATATTCGCCATGACGCGGTAGATTTAAATGGCGAATCAACGGAAGTACTTTTCGTTACCATTACGGGCCGAAGGTTTTTCCGCGACGGAACGAAGTTTTCCAATCTTCACGGCAATAAAGGGATAGTAAAATTCGTTGATCTCGGATACGCCGTGAATCCAAGCACTGGCGAAGAAACACAAATTGACGTAATGATTTCCGGAAAATCCATTGAGAAGAGAAGAAATTTTGGTCAAATAATGGAAGCCCTTTATAACAACCTCAATCCTGGCGAAGATCCTATTGTGGTCGAAGATGATTTTTCGATGGAAAAAACAAAATTGGAAGAGGATCTGGAAAAATCCGGTTTTCCCAAAGAAGGAACTTGGATGATTTCCACCTACTGTGGGGAAGCCGAGGCGATCGTAGGCAAAATGTTTTGGGGAGTAACCAAGGATCCAGAAGACGCCAGCTGGGACGAAGGAAGACCCAAGGTCAAAAATAATCGTGAACTAAGAACTTCTGGATTGAAGTTCTCTCACGTCGAATTAAAAGCTCTTACTACCAGGTTTGGACCTGGAAATCCGATAGTCAAAGAAATAATGTCCCATAGTCAAGGCGCAGAAATCATTCAGGACGAAATAAGCGTTCTGAGGTCCGCGATTGGAGAAGTAGACGACCGCCTGCCGGTTCTTGATTCTATCGCGGTACCGTGCGTGGATAGTTCCAACGGTATATTTCATACTCTTCCGGAAATAAAAGGCACGGTGGTAGACGAAGAGTACGCGCCGAATGGGTTCGTACTTAAGCTGCCGGTGAAAATACAATCTTTGGTAAACAGAAAAAGAAAGGACTTGTTTACCATTGGCATGCCTCAAGAAGTTCCCGAAGAGAACAAAGATTCGGTAGTGGAATATAAGTATGACAAAATATTCATTCCGAATTCCATGCTGCGGCGCTGCTGGAAACACCCCAGCGGTAAATGGGGGCTGAGCGTAGTAGGCTCTTACGTGAATCATATCGTATCGGCCTGTCATGAATATGATCGTACCAAAGATTTGGCCGAGGAAATGGAAATAGCCAGAGCCGTTTCGTTATATTTCATTAACGTAGCTCGCATTATGGGTGGTAAAAGAGGAGAGCTTAGCGTTTATGGAATGTCAGTGAGATATCCGTATTCCAGTAGAGCCACGGCGGCCCAAGACGAATCTCTTCCAAAAAATACGATAGGCATTCATTGGGACGTGGCCAGATCTCTAGACGTGAAGGACGGCGACGTCGTATTGGTAGAGAGATTTCCGTGCCTTGGCTTCGTATCCATTCGACCTCAGTACGTAAAAGTGACGCAAGCTCCGGAATTAAAAGAAGTCATTCGAGTAAGCGGCAATAGCCTGGTCTCGGAAAGTTTGGATTTTGACGGAGATACGCTATTCGTAGCGTCTTTTCATACCCCCTCCGCAAAAGAGGTTTTGCGTAAGGAGATGAAAAATCCCAATCCAATATGCGAAGCCGCCATTGAAAAGTATAACGCTCGCAAAACGCCGTTTTTCGGCGAAATGACTCTTCAAGATTTCGAAATTACGAAGTTTCCGAAATTAACCATAGACGAGCAAGCTCTTTTGATAAAGAGAGCTACTGGGGTCAAAAGCCATACTGGGCCGGTAATCGCGCTTGCCTACAATCTCATGAGAATCGTCGAAAGAAACGTTCCGTACGACGACGTAAAATCCCACGTTAATCTGGAATTGCTGTTGGATTTTCTAGGTAATACGGTGTTTAGTCAGAAGCATGGAGTGAAATCTTTGCAGGAAGAAGCGACCGACGCCGTATGTACCGGAGACGTGGAAGAAATGGTGCGTCTCGGATTCGATAGAGAGCCGAGTGAAATGTTGTGCGAGCTCGTACGCAAAGAAGCTCTTTCCATTGGCGTGAAAGACTTGGTGGCTTATCACCAAAGGATAAAGCAAAGAGGCGGGTCCAAAATAATTAATCTCATAGTCCGCAAAAAGAACCGCATTTATTTCGCCACTAGGGCCAAACTTGGTCCTTTCGATCTGCTGGATAATTTAAAAGATTCTCCGGTTGATTTGCCAAGTTGGATGCTGTATCACGCTCTTCGTTCCGAAAGGGAAGACGTGGAAGAGAAAATTCATAGAATCCTCGAAGAGGAAAGAAAGGGCTCCAAGGCGAAATTGCAAACTTACGAGATGAAAGCCGCTTACAACGCTTTATCCGGCGTAATTACCGACATGATGGAATGAATCTAGCAAAATTGAGAAATTATTCTATAATATAAGTATGAAAATAAATTTATAAGGAGGAGTTTTATGGAACTAAATCAAAGCGTGTTTATTGGAAAAGTGGAGAATACCCCTCAATTGGGTAAAACTCAAAATGGCCAAACCGTCGCAACTTTCAACTTGATGGTGAACAAAAGGCGGCCAGACGAAAATGGACAATGGGTGGACAATTTCACCACGGCGCCAATGATCTTATTTGATCGACAAGCGGAAACGTCGGCCCAACACCTGGTGCCAGGTCAAGAGATCACGGTCATAGCCGAGTATATGAATTGGGGTCAAGGTCATGGATTTCGAATTATTTCGTCTTCATGGGGATTCAAACCCAAGCAGGATCAGGGGAGTAATCAATCGGCGCCACAAAATAACATGCCATTTTAATTGGATGGAAGACGCTCGTTTTCAGCCCCAATGAACACGAGCGTTCTTCCACGATAAAAATTGGAGATCGTAATCAATGTACTTTTTCATAGCCGACGAGCATTATTGGCATGGTAAAATAATAATCTATTCAAATCGTCCATTTCAGAACGTCGTTGAAATGAACGAAGCCATAATAAACAATTCGAATAAAATAGTTGGTCCAAACGACGTGACGATTCACGCCGGAGATTTCACTTTATTAAAACCAAGAGATCATGATAAAATACAGGAAATCATTGATAGACTAAATGGGCGCCACGTGTTTTTAAAAGGCAGCCACGACTATTGGATTCCTCGCAAAAGATCCATGCAGATTTGGGAAAAGCAAATAAACGGGGAGTACGTGGTGGTTTGTCATTACGCAATGCATACTTGGGCCAGATCTCATTATAATAGCTGGCACCTCTACGGGCATTCCCATAAGGATTTGGAATTATCTGGAAAAAGGCACTGCATTAGTGTGGAGAATACTAACTATCAACCGATTTCTTTTGAACGAGTAAGTGAAATAATGAAAGAAAAATCAGATAATCCTAATTTTTTACGTAAGGAGGACAGGCGTATATGAATGAAGTAAAGTGCGTTGCGTTGGGAGAAGACGTAGTAGACGAAATAGAAGCCGCGCCAGAACCGGAACCTCAAACTCTCGAAGACGAATTAAGAGCGTTGAAAAAGCAATTTGAACATTTGGTCAACGCCTACGATAGTTTGTTTGCCATGGTAAAAGAAATGTCCGATGGCATAGATGGCGCCAAAGCGGCGGAAAGAGAAAAGGTGATTAAGGAACAAAAAGAAAAGCAGGCCATACCGGAAGGAACCATTTTAACTGGTACTTCGAAAGGTTTATCATATTTTCTTCACGTAAAAGAAGGAGCTTTTTACGTAGGCATTACGCGATTCGATAGTCTATCGGCCGCAGCGGAAGCCGTAAGCGGAAACCGCAGAAGTGGATGGACCTTTTGGAAATTGCCGGATGGGCGTAGCGTAAAAGAAGTATATAAGGCTTAACATGTCAAAAAAGGACGAGGCGGACAAAAGGATAAAGGAGGCCTTCAAGAACCACGTATGTTCCATATGTAAAATATGTAACAAGGAACAAAGAGAAGTAAATCCAGCGTTTTGCATGGTTCTTTATGGCTCGGACAAAGACCGATTTCTTAAGATGATAAAGTACGCTCTTTTGCTTGAGGCGGTCGGAAAAGAAGGTTTTATAGTAAATTTCTCAAGATTTAGCGGCTTCTGCGGACTTTTTTGCAATAGTAATCCTACGTGTCCGTTCAAAGGCAAGGCTTGTCAAGATTTACAAACTCGCATAGATTGTTATAATCATTTTTCGGACCAAACGAATAGATACGTTTCTCCCAGATTGAAAGCTCAGTTGTACGAAAATTACTCTGGAATAGAAATGGACGTGGTAGGAGAAAAGTTTCGTTTGCCATCCGATAAGGTATTAAAGCGGATGGTGCACAAAAAAGCCCGTAAAAAGATAAACAAAAGAATTAACGACATTGCAAAACTATTACAAAAAGCAATATCGGGAGAAAATCTAAAATCCGAATCCAAGTACGTTTCCGTAGTGAAAAAAGTAGTTAAGAAGAAAAGAATAAAAACCACCGTCTTTTTCAATGATAACGACGCGGAATGGGAAAGCAAAATAAATTCTATATTGGAAGGAACCTATGAGCGGAGTGCGACTAACGATAGACAACTCAATAACTCTAAACGGCATTTCGGCGGAGCTTAAGGATTGGCTAATGGAAAAACTGACTTTTGCCAACCCCAAGTACGAAGAAGCCATAAAATACAATCGATATCTGGGTAATATATCTCCTACGTTGAAAATGTATAGAGATTTGCCTCTTGGAATTTCCGTACCAAGGGGTTATTTGCAATTGATTGAAAATACGTTACTAAATAAAGGATTTAATTTATCCATTTCGGACAATAGAATACTCGCTTCTCCCATAGAAGTAAAATCCAACATAGTTCTGCGACCTTATCAAGAAAAAGCCAAGTTGGATTTATTGTCTCACCCAAATGGAATGCTAATAGCGCCAGCGGCTTCTGGAAAAACCATTATGGGCCTCGATCTATTCGCTTCTCTTCGACAACGAATGTTGTGGCTAACCCATACGAACCGGCTTTCTCAACAAGTAATCGAGCGGATTATTGACGTATTCGAAGACGTGGACAAGAACGAGATAGGATTTCTCGGCGCGGGAAAATGGAAAATGGGTAATCGAATAACCATTGGAATGATACCTACTTTGGTTCGAAGAGAAGTACAACTTCCAGAAATGGGTAGAGAATTCGGACTCGTCATAATCGACGAGGCGCACCACGTTCCCGCCACTACTTTTCTAAAAGTACTTGGATACTTTTCAAGTTATTATCTTTATGGATTGACTGCGACTCCATATAGAAGAGACGGCCTCGAAAATCTCATGTTTGCGGCCATTGGTCGTCCCAATTCCGAAGTAAAAAGAAAAGAAGTAAGAAAAAAAGGAAGCATAATAACCCCGAGAGTCATAAAACGGGTGGTGCCTTGTTCGAAGTGGTCGGATAATGACTATTCGTATATAATGAAGGAATTATTGCCCAATAATCCGGTAAGATTGGGAATGATAGTAAATGACGTAGTTCGGGAAGCCGAGCTTGGCAACTATTGCATAGTAATCAACACTCGAAAAAATTACGCCGAAACGTTACTGGCGGAAATAGAAAATAGATTGCCGAATCGTTCGGTGATAGCCACCGGAGATTATTCGAGGAAAAGAAACGAAGAATCCGTGGGAAAAATAGATCGCGGAGAAGCCTCGATATTGATCACCACTTTCGAATTACTCGGAGAAGGATTTGACGTTCCACGTTTGAACAGGGGATTTATCGCTTTGCCATTTAGAGAAAAAGCTCGAGTGGAACAAGCGGTAGGAAGAATTCAAAGGACTTGCGAAGGAAAGAAAGACGCGATTCTTTATGATTACGTCGATGAAAACGTCGGCATATTAAAAAATCAATTCATAAATCGTGCCAACGTGTACAGATGGTTGGGCATGAAAATAACGGAGGAAATATGAAAAGAAAAAACGTACTGCTAATGGGAGCGGCCGGACGAGATTTTCATAATTTCAACGTCTTATTTCGAGATAACCCCATGTATGAGGTAAAAGCTTTTACCGCCACCCAAATTCCAAATATCGACGGCCGCAAATATCCCGCAAGCTTGGCTGGCGGACTCTATCCTTCCGGAATACCTATTTTATCAGAAGAAAATCTACTTCGATACATTCGAAAAATGAAAATAGATTCGGTATATTTTTCTTACAGCGACGTATCGAACGAGTACGTCATGAAGAAGGCTTCGGAAGTATTATCGGCGGGAGCCGAATTCATTCTCGTGGATCCAAAACGAACCATGTTAAAATCCAAAACGTGCAACGTAATTTCGGTATGCGCGGTGAGAACCGGTTGTGGCAAATCTCAGACTACGAGAAAGGTATGCAAAATAATTCGAGATAACTGGGAATATGAAAATGTAGCCGTGGTTCGACACCCCATGCCATATGGAAATTTGGAGCGGCAAGCCGTACAAAAATTCGCCACCATGGCCGATCTGGATAAACATGAGTGCACCATTGAAGAAAGAGAAGAATACGAACCTCTGATTAAAATGGGAGTGGATCTTTTCGCAGGCGTTGACTATGGGTCCATTCTAAAAAGAATAGAAGAAGAAGATTACACCATGATAGTATGGGATGGCGGCAATAACGATACTCCATTTTACGAACCGGCTCTACATTTGGTCGTATTGGATCCTTATCGAGCGGGCCATGAGTTAAAATACTATCCCAGCTCCGTTAATTTGAGAATGGCCGACGTCGCCATAGTGAATAAGATAGACGTGAACGAAAAAGAGACCATAGAAGGATTCATAAAAATAACTCGAAACGTAGAAAAAATCAATCCTGCCGCCGAAATAATAATGGCGGAATCAGAAGTAAAAGTGAATGATCCGGAATTAATAAAAGGAAAATCCGTGGTGATAGTAGAAGATGGCCCTACGGTAACTCACGGAGGCATGAATTTCGGCGCCGGATACAAAGCCGCTCGGATATACGGAGCGGCGCTATTAATGGACCCAATACCACATGCCGTAGGTTCTATTAAAAAAGTCGTAAAAAGATATTGCGTTCCCGCCATGGGTTACGGAAAAGAACAGATAAAGGAACTGGAAGAAACTTTGAACGCAATTGACTGCCAATCAATAATAATGGCTACGCCTGCGGATCTGAGAAAAGTTTTGAAAGTAAACAAACCAGTAGCTCGCGTTACTTATGAATACAAAGATTATAGAGGCAGGGAAGAAAAGTCCAAAACCTTGGAGGAGGCAATGAGAGATAGACTTTGAAATAAGGAGAATTACTTTATGAAATTTAAATTAAAAATTTCTCCGAACATGTCGGAGAAAACTTCACTTCTGGGTTCTCTAGAAGACAGAATGATAAGAATTCCAGAAGAATTAAGAAAAGAGTCCGGTTTTTCAACCGGACTTTTTTTGTCTCTAAACTCTCGAATTGGAGATCCGGTTCTACTACGAGTGGCAAAGGCGTACAAAAAAGACGCGGAAGAAGACGATTCGTGCGTATACGTAAGCGAATCTACTCACGATTTGCTGGATTTACATAAATCTCCAGGAATAAAACCATTCGATGACATTTTAATTGGCTGCGATCCAGAATTCTTTTTGGTCGATAAAACTAACGATTCTTTGCTATCGGCCAGTCATTTTTTCACTCACCGTGGTTCGGTTGGAAGTGATTGTGGTTTGGCGGAGCTAAGGCCGAGGCCGCATTATAGGCCGGACTCGGTAACCGCAAATCTTATGTTTTTGTTGAAAAAAGCTCATACTTGTATAAATAATAGAGTGTTGTATAGAAATAAGAACGTACGTTTAATAGCCAAATCATCCTATCGCAAACAACCGGCCGGTTTTCACGTTCATTTTGGCTTACCGTATACTTTATTGAGGACGGAAGCCAACATAAACGCTCTAAGGGCTTACATAGTGGCGTTATTGGATTACTACGTGGGCATATTATCAATATTGCCAGAAGGTTCGGAAGATTCTTATCGCCGCTCGAATAAAATAAGCAAATATGGAAAGCCTGGCGATTTCAGAGACAATAATTTTCGAACGTTGGAATATAGAGTACCAGGTGGCCATTTACTTCGCCATCCGGTATTAACTCATGGATTATTATCTCTTAGCGTGGTGGTAATGAAGGACGTATTAAGTAGATTGAGAGTTTATACGGACGATTTCCGAAACGTTTCCATTTCCAATTACGACGAATTAAGAAATCTATATCCGAATTTGCCACACCCCGCGCTCGTAAATCAATGTATAACTTCGGCGTCAATACGCCCGGCCAAAGACATAACTCGAAAAGTACTTGACGATTTGTACCAAATGATTGGGTATAAAACGAACGACGTTGCAATAAAGCGATATTTGAACTATATCGTATCATATTTGAAAACGGGAGAGAAATTCTCCGAGGATTTAGAATCAAATTGGAGGTTAGCGAATGAGGGACAACAGCGATCGGTGGCAGTTTTATCAGCATCCGTCTAAACCGATAATAACGCCGGCGGACATGAGATACTGGAAAAGGACGCTCGAAGGTACTTTGAAAGTCGGCATGGAATTCGAATTTAACCTTAAAGATCAAAAAGGTACGTGTAGAGGAGATAACGTACAATGCGCGTGCGTCCACATAGAAAGAAATTGCTGGCGCAAATGCGTATTTGAAGAAAAATGTTCGAAAGAACCTTGCATTGATACTTGCGCCAACGCGACGGATAAATGTAAGTCGGAGGATTGCGCGAAATGTGCTAATTACGAATTTCAATGCATAGGCGTGAGTTGCGTTGATTTCATGAGCGCTTGCTTCTCATGTACCGACTTTAACAAAGGCTGCGAGAAATGCCCAAAGAGGTACGTTCCGGAAAGAGATCCGGATCACATTCGTGAATTAATGATCAAAGAGTTTAATCCGAGTAACAACTACGGCAAGGTTTCGGAAAGCGGCGTAGTAACGGTAACCGGAGACGGCTCTTTGTTAGGCGGATCCTCAGGCAATAAAAAGGGAGCCGAAATCATTACGGTTGGTCGCAGAGTCAACTTCTGGGAATTTTATAAGATGTCAAAGCACATCATTGATTTCGCCAGGGATCATGGAGCGTTTTTGAATGAGAGAACTAGCTCTCACATGCACGTTCTATCGACTTACTATGGTCGAGAAAAGAACGACAAAAATTATCAGCAAAGGCATGATAATTATTTACGCACCAATGAACTGGAAAAGCCAATGCCTCAAATCATATTGGCCAACTTCCACCAATTATGTCGTAGATGGCAAAACGCTCTGGTTTGGATGACTACCGCGCTGGGCGACCCCAATCACATGACTCGATGGGAAAAATTTCGAGTAAGCGTCCTTGACGTTTCTCCAGTTACCAAAGACATGAAGGAGATCGTCCAAGAAATCAATCAAAAAGCCGATGGTCACAAATATGGTCTGGTAGATTATTATTATAGTAAATTCAATAATGACGCGGTAGAAAGATTTCACGTCGAATTTCGAGAACCAGACTCCACCATGTGCCCCAGTTGGTATGCGGCGATGGCGTGCCTTCATTACGCAATCGTAATCAAAGCCGTGGAAATCAGCCAATATGGTCTTTTAAAGGTCGGTGGTACGGATTGGATGAAGAAAGCCAAAGCCATGAAAAAGATCATTTTGAACGGCAAAGGCGGTTATGACAGCAAACGCGTATCAGATACTTCCAAACTACTGGACAACCGGGAATATTTTATCAAAGAATCCGTAGAAATGGTCGGCCAGTTGAAAAACATTCTGTTAAAACTGGGACCGGCCTATGAAATTTTGATTAAAATCGCCCAAAGACCAGTTTCAATGCGAAGAATTGATGGAGAAAAATGGGACGACATTGAAAAAGATCTTTCCGTACCAATCGACGAAATTGACGAAATGATATTAAAAATAAACGAAATCGCGGATCTCAGAATAATCGAAGATTGTAAAGATCTTGAAGAGTGGGTGAATATCGTGGCGAAACACCTGTCCGAAGATCCAGACCTGAGAAATCAAGTGACCGAAAACAAGGTTCGCGCGTACGTAGAAGATAAAATGCACGAAGGTCGCATGATTTGGTCTGATTCTCTCGGCTGTATAATGAATATCTAGACGGAGGAAGAAATGTGCGGACTAGTTGGAATAATCAGTTATGACGGATCTCTTAGCTACGTCAAGAGCCAAGCCATAAGAAGAGGATTTGCAAATTTGCTTAAGAACTCAGAAAATCGTGGAAGAATGGCGTCCGGAGTGTGTTCGGTGACGGATAAAGATATCTTCGTCTTCAAAAACGGTTCGTTGGCTTCAAAACTTCTAGAAGAAAAAGAATATTATCGCATTGTCACGGATACGGTGAAAACAGGAGTAAATTTGAAATGCCTACTAGGACATACCAGGCATCCAACCAAGGGATCGGCGGCGTTCAACGTAAATAATCACCCAATTCTGGCCGGCAAAGTAATAGGCTTGCACAACGGACATATTCAAAACGACGATATTTTATTTAGTATGATGAAATACAATATCAAAAGAATTGGTCAGGTGGATAGCGAAATCATATTTCGATTGCTTGATCATGAATTACATAAAGGGCGTACGCTAATTGACGCGGTCAAATCGGTTCATGATAGGCTATTGGGAGATTACGCTTGCGCGTTCGTAGATTCAAGGCTCCCTCGATATTTAACCATATTTACCAACGCGGAAAGTTATAGTAATCTGTATTTATACGTTTACCCCAACATAAAAGTCATGGCGTTCGCTTCTACGGAAGAGATACTGAAAAAATCGTTGAAAGGCGATAGCGCTTTAGAGCCTGGATTCGCTTCTACCAAAACGCAGTTTCTTAATGGCGGCGCTCGCATAGATATGGAAAATGGCGGATTACGTAGATTTGAATTGTCGAAAGAGCTTTTGCCTTTCATTGATTGAACTTCCTCCAAAGGTCGAGATTCGATCCAAAAAAAAGCTTCTAAAGAAGACCGGAAAATTTCGACGGTTGGGGGCCGTCAATCGGAGAAGACTCTACTCTTACCGGAACGGAGCTCGCTGGAAAAGTTCTCGGAAAAAAAAATAGAGAGCCTATTTCCAAAAGAAATCGACGCCTTTTTGGATAGATGGAAACTGAGCGTCCCATAAATATTCACGCTAGGAGAATTATCGATGTACGATAAAAAAGCGAAGTACTATGAAAACAATTTCTCAAGAAAAAATTGCATGTCCGGAATAATTACCAGCGCTTATGATAAATATTCGATAATGGTAGGGGCGCCATGCATACTTTTTACTGCTCCTTTCCGAAACAGAAGCCACGTATACAAACTCAACGATTCATTTGAACTGGGCGAACCCAATCGCGAAAAAACTTCCGAAAGTAAAACGATCGCTTTGTCCGATTTGAAGAATTTAGAACCTAGCGAAACAAAAGAAATATTGAGAAATAGCGTAGGCACTGGAAAGTTCATTTTTCCATTGGACTTCCAAAATTTATCGATCGTCAAAACGCTCTCGCTTCCAGCGAACGTTTTTTATCCTAATAAAAAAGAACCGATTATTTTCGAGGAAGGCAAAAGAATCGAGCTGGTAAGTTTATCGGACGTACATGACGGCGAAGGCTTGAAAAATTTCCCAGACTTGATAAGACGTGAAGTAAACAAACATAGATACGTAAATTATACCTTTAAGGAAATCTCCAAATCAAAAGTAGGAGCCTTAATGGAAGATCTGAACGTAATGATCGGAGGACTACAAGAGGCTCACAAATATGGAATTTCCTCGTTCAATGATTCGAACGTTTGTAGAGTCATAATAAACACTTTATCGATAAGCTTCTATGATATCGAAGATTCAATAGCCATTTTCGATTATAAACGCAAAGACGGTTTTTACGTGGAAGTTTCCATGACGTCTTCGGAAGAGAGCGTAATGTCAAAAGGACATTGCTTGGAAGTCAAAATGCTTTTCTCTAAATCCAGGGAAAATTTGTTTGAGATAGATGGAGAAGAATTGCAGCTGGCGAAATACCCATTGATAACGGACGGAGTAGTTTATATAAATTCAACCTTAAATTTGGAAACTTTTAATGACGTAAATATCAAGGCGAAATCAAAATCAAAAAAGGCTAAGGAGGAGTAATATGTGTGGAATCGTTATAGCGGCCGCCTTTGGCAAACTGAACCAGCGCGACGAAGCTACGCGTCAAAGATTAATGAGGTATTTCGTTACCGAATTACTTCTTGAAACCGAAGAGCGCGGAAAGGACGCCACTGGAGCCTCGGTATTGTTCAACGACGGTAAATACTTCGGTATAAAGAGGGGAGAAAGATCTAGTGGTTTCATAGGTCTTCTTGGAGATAGCAAGGATTGTTATGGCAGCTTCATGAAAGTATGGAAAGAGAACGACGTGCCAGCCAAAGTCGTTCTTGGTCATTGTCGAGCCGGAACGGTAGGCGACAAAGAAGACAATGAAAACAATCACCCCATTAAGGTGGGCAATCTCGTCGGCATTCACAATGGAGCAATCAGAAATCACGACAAGATCTTCAAAAATTTGGGGTGTAAAAGAGATGGTAAAGTTGACAGCGAAGCCATATTTCGCATGTTCGATCACTTTACGAACAAGGGTAAAGAGCCATTTACTCTTGACATGATTCAAGAAATAGTCAATAGAATAGATGGGCCGTACGCCATTTCTTTGTTTAACGCCGACAATCTAGAACAGCTGCCGCTTTTCCGCGATGGTAGGCCGGTAGAAATGCTGTTGTTACGCAAATACGGACTTCTTTTTATCGTTTCGGAAAAGAAATTCTGGAACGCCGTTCAATTTACGTATGAAAGACTCGCATTTTATTATAGCGAGCTTTTAAACGTCAAATTACCGTCCTTTCTTGATAAAGAAGACGTGGATACGAAAATGTTGCCGGACGATTCGGCCATGTTGTTCGATCTATCCAAAAAAGTTTCAATGGATACGAAGATCGACGATTTGGGCGAATGGCGAAAAATGGATCGTACCAAAAAAATGTGGAAGGCTCCGGCTTCCTCCACCGGCTATTATAACTCAACCAAATGGGCCGGCGGTGGTTCATATGGCGGCTATAATAATTACACTGGATCGGCGACGAAAAAGAAAGACGAAGATAAAAGCAAAGAGAAGAAGCGCCGAGTATTCGACAATATAAAAAGAAAATATCGAGTCAAAGTAGGGGATAAATTCCTGGATGGCGAATCTGCGGCGGTCATTCCGATAAATGACGAAAGTTCAACCAAAATAATAAATGGAGAAGACTTCCACGAAAATAAAGACGAAGTAACGAAGGTAGATCCAAAAGACGTGACCGTAGTAGACGAAGATTCAGTGGAACAAAAACCCGGAAAAGAAGTATCGGTTACGGATCTTACCGTTTATTCAAAAACCGGCGACGACGACAAAGATAACGAAGACGAATCAAAGAAAGCTGCGAATCAAGAGCCCGTGGATACGGTGGAAGTAGACATGAAAACTTATTCGCCGGAGATCGTACAAGCCACGGAAAAAGCTTACAAAGAGCTAAATCACCGTGGATTTACGAATGAAAACGAAGTACTGGCCGCCATGGACGTGGTTGATGGAGAACTAAGCGAAAAACTAGGAATGACGTTTATCGCCAACCGATTATTTCCGGTATTATGGAAAGCTGGATTTATGGCTGGATTGGAGTCTTCCGAAAAAGAAGGAAAGGACAATCCTGCGAAAAAAGTAAGGCGCGAAAGCCATATTAGCGGCCTAAAACATTTGATTATGTTGTTAACGGAATTTTATGAAAAATCTCTTGGCGCTTACATGGTAGACGCTCACGATAGGAAACGTAGACTGGCTTCCGTAGTCGCGTCGTTTGAATCGGCCAAAGACGTCGATTGGAATAAATTATGGCCTGTATTTAATGGCTACGAACAAAGGAAGCTGGCGGAAGTGTGCAACGTAATGGGGGACGTTGAAAAATACGTGGAGGAAGAAAAAGAATCGATTTCCAAATCCGCCGGAAAAGAAGACTAATAGGGAGGCGAATGGTATAAATCATGAAAGCGCCGTTGATATTAATAATATCAGAGCGTATGGACTCCAACCGTAAAGCTGGCCGTAACGAAGACGGATTAATTCGCATTGGTCAAAAAGCCAGAACGAATTTGAATTTGTCGAATGAAAAAACCGTCGAAGTATGGCCGAACACGGACGTGAAAGATCGAATTTCTCGTAGTAAGACGCTCGAGATCTTTACCGCCTATTCTTCCGACATAAAAAGAATAAAAGAAGAACTGCCGGAAGAGGATTTTCTTCGAGTCGGGTTCGTAACTACCAAGACGTTCGAATGGATATGTAAAGATAAAAATAAAGAAGTCGCCGACATATGGTTGGCCGATACCGTAGAAGATACGGTCATTGGCAGCGACCCGGAATTTATTCTAGAAGAAGAGAAAGGACGTTATAGGTACGCCAATACCGTAGCGGGTTTCGGTGGCCTTAACGCGAAATTTGGATCGGACGGCCCATTGCCGGAATTAAGACCGGATCCATTGATTAACGTGGACGATTTCGTTCAAAGCATGAAAGATTTATTTCAGAAGCACCCTTCTGGAAAAGCCATACAAAAATTCAGATGGTTGTCTGGATGTTACTTTCGTGGCCCGCAGGATTTAAATGGCGGTACGAGAGGCTGGGAAGTTGGCGGGCACATTCATTTTGGTAATCCGGCGAGATTGAGCCGCGCAATAGAATCTTACGGAGCATCTTATAAAAACGCCGTATTTTCATGTCTTACGAAGATTTTGGATGAGTACGTAGCCATACCGTTAATGAGATTGGATAAGAAGGAAGAATCCATACGAAGGCGAATGCAATATGGAAAATTCGGAGATGTAAGGCTTGATCATGGTAGATTGGAATACAGAGTGTTGAGTGGAGAGTGGTTTAGTCATCCAAAGTTGGCGGTCGCCGTGCTTGGTACTGCGAAAGCCATAGCTCACAGTTTCTTCAAGATCTTGGACGAAGCCGATTTAAAGCATTCAATGGTAATGCTACAAAGCCAAGAAAACAAGAACCGCTTATTTAAAGAAGAATTTTTTGATCCCAACTTTTCTTATTGGAAAAACATAGCCATAATCAAAGAATTTAAAGCAAACAAAACTTCCAGAGAAATGCAAACCATTCTCAACGATTACGAAATTACTTTTAACGCTCAATTTTTCAATAGGATAAAGAGGCTTCTAAGAGGACTTCCGACGTATAAAGAATACTCGAAATACGTCGATTCGTTCTTGGAGATAGTTTCTCTACCTTCAAAGGAACTGGCGAAGATAGATAAGGACTTAAAACGTACGTGGGTGGAAGAAAAAGAATTCATCATCTAAAAAGGAGGAATGATTTATGGCAAAACACATTTGGTTTTCTGGAGCGACTGACGTAACTGGAAATACTCTAGCGGAATCGTTGAAACTCAACGGAACGCGGACGAAACCTCAAAATTTGAAGAACGGAGACGTCGTCGTGTGCTGGGGTACGAAAACGAAAGAAAACGTTAACTTTCCGAATGGAGTAAAGGTGCTAAACCACCCGGACAAAATTCGGATTAACCGCAACAAATTCGAATCGCTAAAAGTCATGGCGGCGAACGATCATTTGAAAGACGCCATTGCAAAATTTTGCGCGGCCAATGAAATTACGCAAAAGCTTAATGGCAAGGCAATGAGCCTTCCGCTGGTGGCTCGAAAGAAATATCACCAGGGCGGTAAAGGATTTTGGCTGTGTTTGACGAAGCAGCACGTGCAAAAAGCCATTGAAGATGGCGCCGAGTATTTTCAGGATTACGTCGGCATTGATACGGAGTATCGTCTTCACGTCATGTTCGGCAACGTTATCTACGCAGTAAAGAAAGTAGAAAACCCCAACGAACAGGGGTGGATCAATCAACGAAAAGAAAAGGTCAAAGATTACGCCAAAAAGAATGACGTGGAACTTGACGAGAACACTCTGGATTACGTTCTGAAGAGATTGGCCAAGGAAGCCGTTCTTCCAGATCGTATCGTACGTAGTAACAAAAGAGGGTGGAAATTCTCCGGCGTACGGCTGGCCAACGTACCAGCGGCGGTGAAAAACGCGGCCGTAAAAGCCGTAGAAATCGCCGGATTGGATTTCGGCGCCGTTGACTGCGCAAAAGGTCTGGATGGTAATCCTTATATAATCGAAATCAATTCCGGACCCGGTCTTCAAGGAACCGCCTTACAAAAGTACGTTGACGCTTTTACCAAGAAAATCAAAGATCTCGAATTTGTCAAGAAAGTCGAAGATCTCGAAAAACCCGGCCCGGTCGAGAAAGCCGCAAACGCGGTGCTGGGGGCCGTTGGAGCCGCAAAAGCCGACGAAGAACTCGATATCAACGATGAGGCCCTCGTACATTTGATGAACGCCGTCAAAAATCCAGAAGAAGCGAGGCGCGTGTTGGATTTGATGGCCAAAAATAAATAACGTCATGAGTAAATTTCATCTGACCATTGATTCTTCGGAGCTGGCCGTCCAGATAGCGAATTTGATAAATTCCGGAGGCCAGCTTCGAATAAAACTCACTCCTTATGGCATATTAAGAAGTGGAATAGAGTACGTGATCGAAACGTATGGAGAAAAAGTAGCTGGAGTGATAGGGCTGGAGAAACAACACCCGAAAGTAACGGAATTGAAACATTTGTGCGTGGCTCCAGACTTTCGAAGGAAGGGAATCGGCAGAAAGCTTTTGGAAAAGGGAATTCTCGCTTCAAAAACTACGTTCGTTTATGGCACCGTTAGAAGCGACAATTTGGTGAACATAAGAAACAATTTAAGAATTGGCATGAGACCCATTGGATACAAAATGGGGCATGGATGCCACATTATCATATTTGCTAGGAGGAGAGATGGAATTTACCGTAGAAAATCTTCGTGATTTACATTACGTAGTCGTAGAAGCGGAGCTGAGAAAACCTCCGAGAACCAAAGTCTCGGGGCTTTTCATGGGATATCGGAATCTGACCAATACGAACATGGCGATCATTAGCGTCGAAGATAATTTTATGTTTCTTTCCAGAGGCGATAGAATACGCATACTCAGCGACGACTTTTATAATATCTCAAAAATCGAAATCGGCGCCAAGTCTGGAGCTTACGTCACTCAGTATTACGAAGGAACTCAAACGACTGGCTTAGATAGACTAAAAGTTATTTTGGAAGCCCTGGAAAAAGATAAAAGGACGCTACCTTCCGGTTTGGTGGACGTTGACAAGTACGTCAAAATTCCAAAAGAATACGAAAACGACGAAGATAATTTTAAATCGTCCAGTAGCGGAACGACGCCCAGTAAAAATGAAAGTTCGGCTCCTTATCGAAGTACCAACGCAGGCTATACGTACAAACCTAAGAAAGTGAGTACCACTTCTTTCAAAAGAACGACCAAATACCCAATTGGCCCGGCAATTGAAAGAATGGCCGCCAAGATAAAAGAAATAAAAGAGGGTACTTACGAACTTCCCAAATTGGCGGAAATTCCAGCCGACAAGCTCGCCGAAAAAAAAGCCGTAACGAATAAAACGACGCCTGATACGTACGATGACGAAGATACGTATCCAAACTCTGGATTTTATGGATTAATGTAAACTTTTTGCTTGACAAGATCTAGCAAAATGTTTATATTATTCTATAATGTAAATAGAATTCCAAATCAAGAAGCGTTATATGAATTTAATAGGAAACAAAAGTATAAAGATGCAGCTGGAAGTGGCCATTGCTTCTGCAAACAAAGAGAATAGAGCCATACCGCATTTATTATTTACGGGCGCGGCCGGATGTGGAAAAACTTCTACCGCTAAATTTTTGTCGGAATATACTGGGTGCGATTTAATGATAGTATCTTGTGATTCCATAAAGTCGCGCAAAGATCTAATTCCCATAGTAAAACAATTCAATCATTCCGGATACGACAAGTACGGAAGAAAAAAGAAAGGCGGGCGTATTCTGCCTACCATCGTGTTCATGGACGAAATTCATGGATTATCTTTAATAGCCCAAGAATACGTGGGCATTATGATGGAAGAGCGGTATTTGGTCGTAACGAAAGAAGAGTATGGAGAGTACGTAAAACCTTATCGAGAGTACGTAAAACCTCATCGGAAAAAAAACAAACCTAAGAATTCGAGCATGACTCGAATCGTTTGTCCCGAATTCACTTTGGTGGGAGCTACTACCAACGATGGTAAATTATCCAAACCATTTCGTGACAGATTTAAATTGAAGTGCGTATTTTCTCCTTATTCATTGGAAGATTCGATAAAAATAGTACTACTTCACGCGGAACGACTGGAAATCCCCATAGACGACGAGGCCGCGGCCGAAATAGCCAAGAGAGGAAGAGGAATACCAAGAATTTTAGTATCTCTTTTGGAAAAATGTAGAGACATGGCCCACAGAACTCACCATACGAAAATAACTAGGGACGTGGCTCTAGTTACGTTTAAAGTGGCCGACGTAGATCCGATTGGGTTGGAAAAAATGGACGTAGACTTCTTATTGACTTTATATAACGCCGAAGGTCCTTTGGGGCTGGATAACGTTTCGGTGCGGTTAAACGTACCAACCAAAGTTCTTGCGGAAGCCGTAGAGCCTTATCTAATACAATTGGGTTTTATGGAAAGAAGCTCCAAAGGTCGTAAAATAACGGAAGACGGAATTGATTATCTGGCAAAGAACGGCCACGTAGAGGACAATGAAGACGTTCTTTACGCGGTTCCAATGGATTTTGACATTTACGAGGAGGTTTAGAATGCCAATAAGAGAGGGAGAAAAATTTCTTGATGATTTTCTTGGCGATACGCCAGAAAAATCGCGCCAATTACTAAACAAATACGATAAATACGTACGAATGATCGCCCGTAAATTTTCTGGAGCCACTGGAGCTCCCGAAGATGATTACTATCAAGAGGGAATAATCGGACTGGCCAGAGCGGCAAGAGATTGGGACCCGGCAAGAAGCGAGAAATTCCGAACTTTTGCCATTTACAAGATCAAAGACGCCATGAAGGAGTACGCCACCAGTCAGGCCGCGGACATTAGAGTACCACAATACATAAAAGACGCACAGAGATTGATGGAGAGGTTGAGAGCGGCTTTGGAGAAAGGCGTAGAAATACCACCGTACTTATCGACCACCGACGTTTGGAAATTAGCAAAAGATTTTTCTTCGGATAATCCCATTGCAAAAGAAGTGGCAAAAATTTCCTTGAGCTTGGATAATCTCGCAAGTAGATCTCACACCTCCGTACTGGATCTATTGGAAAAATCAGAAATGATGCCGTCTTCTTCGGTTAATTATTGCGACGGATCTGATATGGAAGATACGATTTTCGTTCGGCATTTCGAAGTAGAAAATTCTCTGATCGAAGATTTGTCCAGTAAAAGCAAAGTATCGGCCATTCAAGAAATGCTTGATTCGGAAGAATTTGATCTTTTACAATTGAGATTCGTGGATGGATATACGGTAAGAGAATTGGCCCCAGTGTTCGGAGTATCGGCCGAAACTCTTACTGTAAGAACTCAGAAAATCATAGAAAGGATAAATAAAAGGTTTAAATATGAAAATGCCAAAACTTCTGCGGAGGCTAGAGCGTGACACCTTAGCGGAAGTATACTACGCCGGAGAATACGCTCGCGATCTAGTAAGGAGAAAAAAATCCAACAAAGTATTGGCCGTAGTGAGAAACCTGCAACTTAGCCAGATTTTAAGATATTTGAAAAGTAATCACGTCAATTCTCACATAAGAAAAAATAAATTTATATTTTTTCATTTGGATGGGCTAGAGGTGGAGTTATATCTACCTAAGAAAGAAAAAAAATATAACCCTTTCCATCCACTAAAAGTTGACGCAAAAGAGAGGGGATTTACCATACATGCAATGTATATACCAGTTTCCTCTCCAAACAAGGTCATAGATCCCTATCGTGGTCGAAACTCTATACGAAGCCGAAAAATAAAATTGATCGGCAATTCCATGGCGGGAATAAAACACCAACCGCATTTGATGCTTGAAGCCATGGCTTTAACCGCAGAATTAAATTATCATCTGGATAAAAAATTATTTTCGGCAATCAAAATATACGCTCGTCAAATAGAACGAGTATCCATAAATAAAATACGAAATGATTTTACCCGCATACTTTTAAGCGGCAAACCATCTAGATTTCTACGCATGATGTATGATTCTGGATTAATGCACTACGTACTGCCAGAACTAAGCATGTGTAGGGGCGTAACTCAAAATAAAAAATATCATAAATACGACGTGTTTGATCATTGTTTGGTAGCGTGCGACAATACGCCTCCAGACATAGTATTGAGACTAGCCGCTTTGTTTCACGACATTGGCAAACCTCAAACCAGAGATATAAAAACCAAAGATGGAATTAAAAGGATCACGTTTTACAATCACGAAGTCGTTTCCTCCAAAATAGCCAAGAGAGTTCTAAAAAGATTACGGTTTGGCAAAGAGATAACTTTAGCCGTATCTGATCTGGTCTATGGACACATGTATAATTACGAAGAAGAAAAATGGACCGATTCTGCGGTAAGAAGATTTATCGACAAATCTCAAATAACGGAAGAAAATTTAGAAGACATATCCGAATTTCCGTTATTTCTGGTTAGAAAAGCGGATAGGGCGGCTAATGGAATGGATTTGAGTGAGATATCCAGACGCCAAAAAGCCTTTGAGAAAAGAATAAGATCGGTATTCGAGCAATCAAGAGTGATAACCGCAAAAGATTTGGACGTCAACGGAAACGAAATCATGGAAGCGTTTCATTTGTCTCCAGGTCCAACGGTAGGCCACATATTGCAATACTTATTATCATTGGTCATAGAACGACAAGAATTAAATAAGAAAGAAAAACTAATTGAGCTTGCAAGAGAGTATTTGTCAAGCGCGCTGAAATAAAGGAACTTCTAATGAATGGTATTTGTCCAAAAATGAAAGGCGCCAAATGCGCCGAAAAATACTGTGACTTCTGGAATGGAGAAGAACAAACGTGCAGCCTCGCTCTGGAATCGAAACTGAGAACCGAGATACTGCAAACTCTTTTAGAGAAAGCCAGGAAGATCGAAAGTAAAGCAAAAGACGTGGAAAAGATAAATCAACTTGCCGCAAAAATGAATATAGTATCTTCACCGGATACTTTACAATAAAGTATAGATGCGGGCGTAAACGTTCGGGCGAGAGGTTGTGAATTCGTTAGCGAATTTATGGCTATACGATGACCTCGAAAAAGCTGGAGCGCCCTAAAAAATAATTCTGGCTTTTTGACTGAAATTCTCAATGTTACGCGTATTGGTCGCACGTTCAAGATGGTAATGCGGAGTAGCAGCGCGCCGATGTACCGAAATGATGACCTTTAGGTCAAAAAGTAGGGAAAGCGGGCCCGAAACGTAACCCTATAAACTTGAATAAGGTGGTCAATCGGAGTATGCTATTATTTCTTAATAAATACTAGCGAATTGAAGTCGAGAGCGAGTGGGATGGGGGCGGGTATATTTTTTTATTTAAGAAAGGATCAAAATGTTTGATTTCGATGACGATGGGTTTGATTTTGAAGACGCCACTACTTTGGCGGGCGCAATGGGATTCGCCGAGGAGTCTTTAAGAGAAGAAGAAGTGTGGCTAGGAGACGAAGAAGAAAAACCGGATTCTTTTGAACCACCTTCGGAAGCAAACCTGAGACTCGTATACAATCAAGATCCGGAATTCTTTATGTGGTTGGTTAAATTGATAAAAAAGCAAAACAGAGAATGGGCGCGCAAAGCTCAAGACAAAAAAGCGATAAGTGATGAATTAAAAGCCATTGAAAGATCCTTAAAATGCGAAGAATAGATCACGTCAACGTAAAAACGATATGTAAAAAGTGCGATAATCTATTTTCGGCTTCTTCACATTTCATCTCCGAGAATAAAAGCGTGGATGATCTTATCGAAGTAGTCAAAAGCGAAATAAAGAACAAAATATGTTTCTCCTGCGGACTTCCAGTTTCAATTACTAGCGTGGAAGTAAAAACTAAAAACGAAAAGCGCAAAACCGAATCGAGCGTATCATATAAAAGAAAACTGCAATTTAAATGTGACACTTGCGGTTTGACGTGGACCTCTTACGTGTACCTTACCGACGAGGAGTATTTTTCAGTAAAAAACACAAAAATAGCCATAAAGAAAGGACGCGTCACGTGCCCGAACGAAGGAGTTTGGGGAGAAAACAAAAGAGAATTGGTAAGACATAATTTTAGAGTAATATCATTGTCAACGGTTAATTCATAAAAAGATGAACACGGTTATGCTTAAATACCTTATAGCAAATTGGAAGTTGATAATTCACTTATTATTTCGGACATACCGCTTTGGAGTGAATAATAAGTGGTGGTCAGGGTTTGATTCAATGTTTGGATTACCTTGGTATCAGAGATGGCATTTGATTCGGGAATATAAAGCAATTCGTTTTAGAGCATGCGAGTGCTATTTTGTTCAAGAACCCTGGAATTTATTTCCGTTATATTGGAGGAAACAGCATATTAGAAAGGAGGATAGTATGAATAAATTATTTTGAAATCTTAAAAACTAGTGGAAATATGTGTAAACTTTTTAAAAAGGAGGTAATAAAATGTTGGTGATTATGTTTGCAATTATTGGAGTTTTAATGGTTATTTTTGGTGTGCTTATTAACAAAGGATTTTTTGTAGAGAAGTTTAACGGTAGAAGACAGCGCAATTATGGAGGAGACCCGTTAAAGGTGATAGGTCATACTATATGGATTATTACCTTAGTATTTATTATAGCTTGGTCTTTTGGTTCATATTTTGAATACACAAATGCCAAAATCTTTCTTGAGAATAATCAAAAGCAGTATGCAAACTGTATTACATTATACAAAAACACAGCTATTCTGAATCTTTCTTCAAAAGAATTAACGGATATGAAATATTCAGGATATCAACAAGGTGTAAAAGATTTTATTAAAGACTTTCGTAATAGAATTATATGGTATAACAAAATTGTAGAAAGACAACGAATTTTTAACAAAGGCATTATTTTCAATTGGATAACTTTTATGCCTGATGAAAACATGATTCCAATTCATCTTTTTATAAAATAGAAAAGAGACAATTGCAGTCTATAATATATTTTTATAGACTGCTATAAGACATCTAAAAGTAGATATCTTATAACAGTTTATAAACACCAAAAATCTTATGAATAAATATCAATGGTTAAAATAGTGATACTTCGTCGATGTGGCGAGGTTTTACATAAATAGGAAGGTATAACGCTCAGCAGAGAAGAGCTGCCTACAAAAAGCGTCATGGGGTTAGGGAAAGCAATTCGGGTGGGGGCGCATTGGCGGACGCTGGTTCAAGTCCAGTTGCCTTCCGTATAAGCAGGGCGTAGGTTACGAGCCACAGAGCTTGGGGGTTCCAATCCCCCACCTACGCCCTGGCGTTAATTGAAACAGACAGACAAACAGGAGAGGGCCGTGAGCTTAAAAGACAGCTACGTAATAAGCCAAATCATAGTCAGAGAATGTGATAGCTGCGATTACAAATTATCATTCAAAACGATGACTCCGGTGCCAATAGATTCGGTTTGCATATTACCAAACTCTTCTTGTCCAAAATGTAAAAAAGGAAAATTGAAATTGGTAATGGCGGACGTAAAAACGATACCAACGAAATTTGGGGATAGAATACGAGGTTATTGGTATTGTACTCAACATTCTAACAGAAAATATTATCCCAACCCGTTGGAGTTATCGGAAAAAAATCAATATCCAATGAACGCCGATGGATCATACCCCAAAATAGTTAAGATGGGTTTTCCTTGGAAATGCCCCACCTGTAAAAAAGTATTGCGTTACGGCGTGGAAGAGGGGCGCTTAAGTACGTAAATGGAAACTAATAAAATATATACCGGAGATTGTCTAAAACTCATACCAAAATTACCAGAAGATTACGTTGATTTGGTAGTCACTTCTCCTCCATACAACGTAGATTTAGGTAAAAACAAATACAATAGAAATCCTTATGATCTATATCTGGATAACAAGGATCATAAAGAATACGTAGAATGGCTGCAAGAAATATTTTATCGTCTTAAATCCAAAATGGTAAGTGGTGGTAGAATATGCATAAACATAGGCGATAGTAAAAATGGCGCCATTTCTACGCATAGTGACGTAATTCAATTCATGAAAGAATTAAAATATTTGTTGAAATCAACCATAATTTGGTACAAAAATCAAATAGGAAACAGAGCGGCTTGGGGCAGCTTTCGTTCGCCAAAAAATCCATCTTTTCCCAGTCCTTTCGAATACATTTTAATATTTTGCAAAGATAGTTTTTCAAAGGAGGGCGACAAGAAAGACGTTACGGTAACCAAAGGCGAATTTATAAGAAATAGCCTCGGCATGTGGAAGTTTGCTCCAGAAAGTCAAATGACCAAGAAATATGGTCATCCAGCCATGTTTCCTCTTGAATTACCTTACCGATTGATTTCTCAACTATCTTATAAGAACGATTTGGTTCTCGATCCTTTTTCTGGCGCCGGAACTACGTGCGTGGCCGCCGAATTGTTAAATAGAAAATGGATCGGATTCGAACTCAGCAAAAATTACGCGAGAGTATCAAGGGAGAGGTTGAAAAAGACGTACGAACAGACTCGCATAATTTAGGCGGTTTAGGAGGAGATTTCATGGCTTATTGTACGTATGACAACTGTAGCAGCACGAGCACCGCTTACGCTTACGAATACGTAAGTTACTTGTCCAACAAAGAAATAATGGAACGAAAAGAAGAAATAAAAAAGCCAGAACATCCTTTACTAGAAGTCATTACTAATTGCGCGTTTTCGAACATAACCTTGATAATTGCGCCAAAGGAACTAAAAAATTTAATGGATTGGATTAGAAAGAAAGTCAAGGCGCGAGTTAATTTTATGTCTTCTTTGGACGATTACTTTCCAAAAGTTAGGTCTTTCAATTTGGCCATAATAATTGATTTACTGGATGATTTGGAACCTTTGGAAGCGGCCAAATTTCTAAAAATAATAATGACCAGTACGATTGGTAATCGCGTCATGATATTTTCAAAAAAATTATCGGAAGAAGATCTTAAGAAAATCTCTAATTACGTAAATCTACCTCTCGCAAGAAGATTAAATAATCAAGTGCCAGAAGATTACGTTTGCATGTCGAGCGCATAGAATTGTGGGTGGGCACAATTCTCTCAAAAAACGGTATAAAATTGGGTGGGGAAATTTTTTTTAGATTTCCGTCTAGCAAAATTGCAAATGTATTCTATAATGTATATAACGACGCACGAAAGTGCGTAGGTTGGATACCGCAACCCCATAAATTAATATGGAGGGAAGTACCGAGAGCGACCAACCTGAAACTATAGCAATCGGAAAACTTCCCATTTAATACTAACAAGGAGGAAATAAATGTCGTTGAGCAACGAGTACCGAAAATACGAACTTTTATCAGTCAACTGGCAACGCAGACCAGAAACGCCGGCCATTAGTTTGCTCAAAGAACATGATAATTATTTTACAATTACCCCCTTGCTAGTGTATAAAAATTAAAAGTTTATTACCAAATAAACAACACTAAACAAGGGGGGTCCGGATAAAACCGAGACCCCCTTAGTTTTTTGGAGGCGTTATGAAAGGCATAGTTTACAAATATCGTGGTCCTACGTCTCTGCACGTATTCGACGAAGGCGGCGGAAGAAAAATGGTAATCGAACACCATGGTAACGTGGGTGATGGAATTGACGACGTAATGGAAAACGTTTACGGAATGATTACCGAACAAGAACTAAGTTACGTATTACGCAAAGCCAAAGTAGATTACGAAGAAGGTTCTACGGACCATCTTTATCGAAGAGTGATTGAATTCTAATGATGGAGTATTACTCGGGCGGACTAGCCCATTACGTCCTAGAAATAAAAGATTTGCCAGAATTGAAAATAATAGCGTCTTATTTATACGACGACGTCATGGATTTGGTACTTGGTCATAACGATCTAAATACCACGATATGCATGGTTACCTTGACGACGCATCCTTACGGCGTAGTATCGTTTGAAGGGTTGGTTTGCGGACCTCGAATACAATTACCATCAAACGTGAGAAGTAGACTAATAGATTTCGTATTTTCGATGGCCAAAAAATTAAGTGATTTAAATCTGCTCCCATCGACTACCGGTTAGGTCAGCGGACTTTCAATCCGCAAAAGGCGGGTTCAATTCCCCCTGGGAGCGAAGAGGAGATTATGTTTCGAAAATACTCAAAAACGTACCGAATGCCAGTGCCCCAATTTGAAGTAAAAGGAAAGTTATTTTTATCAAGCCCGGAAATAAAACTTTTACTAGCGGGGCCAGTAATAATAGA
>Ga0180432_10000294_pt1 | contig 79341 bp, 75 predicted proteins | sample SS_ome_10_FD_132414 | JGI IMG/M metagenome (GOLD analysis project Ga0180432, IMG submission 132414) | Hypersaline lake sediment archaeal communities from the Salton Sea, California, USA - SS_1_MS_2 metaG | ecosystem: Environmental > Aquatic > Non-marine Saline and Alkaline > Hypersaline >...
CAACAGCGCTAATTAACCTTCAAGCAAGCAACGAAATACTGGTGAAAGCAGGCTGGCGCTGGATAATGGTATCTTACGAGTCAGGTAGATGTATCGCTGCCTGCTGTCATGTATCATCTAATATCTCGAAATCCCTCGCTGCTATATTCCTCCTTTGATTCGCGTTGGTACTTTCTGTTTTGCCAAGTACTCCTTGATATCATTGATAGAGTAGGTCCCACAGTAGAAATCGCAAGCCGCCATAACCGCATCTGCTTTGCCTGCAACCAAAGCCCGATAGATATCTGCCAGGGTCTCAGCAATACCGTCGGCGATAACTGGCACCCTTACTCTCTCGGAAATTGCGCGAATTAGCTCAATGTCATATTCTGTAAGGTGACCGTCAGCGCCCACGCTGGTGACCAGTAATTCCCCTGCTCCAAGCGCTGATGCGCGCATTGCCCAGCTAATTGCGTCGAATCCGGTTGGCCGCTGACCTCCGTAGATATGGACATGCCACCAAGGGCCATCAAACGTCTCTACCCGTTTAGCATCTATAGCGACTACGATACATTGTTTTCCGAATTGTGCGGCACTTTCTGCAATAAGACCGGGCTTGAGTACAGCGGCGCTGTTTATCACGACCTTACTCGCACCCGCTCGAAGCATACGCACGATATCACTAGTGCTGCACAATCCACCACCCACAGTGAGTGGGACAAACACCTCCTTGGAGATACGCTCAACAATGTCCACCATTGTGGCATGCCCATCAGATGTATTGGTGACATCAAGAAAGACCAGCTCGTCAGCGCCCTCTTTACAATAGAAAGTGGCCAGCTCTACGGGGTCTCCACTATCACGCAATTCAAGAGAGTTCATATCTTTTACTACGCGTCCATTTTTTACATATAGGGAAGGAATAATCCTCTTAGTAAATATTTGTCCATATTGTGGAGCTTCGTCATCAATCCTTTTGACTCTGAGTGTGAGTGGAATTGAACCCATCAAGCCCGTACCTTTTGCCCTAATGCCATCGTGAATAATATTGCCTATCAGTTCACTCTCTACCTTCGGTAAACACTGGACAAATGGAGTTGGTATATCCATGGTCAAAGCAAATCTGTGCTTCAACATTGGCTTCACCTCCTTGTTCTGCTTTCAATTGTGACTTGAACCAATCCATGATCATTGCGCAACGTCAGTGCTTCGTTTGGGTAATTTGCTGCACAGGCCGGAATCTCCTCTCCCCAACAAAGGTCGCATTTAAACACCTTCTCTTGTTGGGTGCCCTGCTTTATCGCACCGAGCGGGCAAACCAACAAGCATGCTCAGTAACCAATGCATCACTCCTTGCCTACCCTGACCAAGGAGCTCATAGGGTCACGAGTTAGAGCACATGTAAGGCAAGCCCAAACACATGGAGCTTCGTCACACTGTTGGCAAAGTATCGACAAGCCCACCACGCTTTTTCCTCTACCGGGGTCTTGGCAAGGAATGTGGTATCTCCCTCGTGAATGCCTTGACCAAGTGTTTAGATTGCGAATGTTGTAGCTGGCAATACATCTCGCACAGGTGGCAGCCTATACAAGCATCTTCTTTGATGTAGACTCCAAACATCGGCACATGGCTCCTTGTTGAATTCTTCCCCTATTACCTTGCTTTTCAATAATGGCATCAAACTTTTACCTGTCGTCCTGGAGTCGCCGTATGGTGCTCAGTACTGCCTAGGATGCCAGTTCTTGTGTGAGCATAGTTATTGCCATTGAGAACATCTATTGCCTCTTCACGGTAGGCGTCCATTAAATAAGGTATTCCAGTGACTCTGCTACATTCATCAGTAAGGGACATGAGTTCACGCCGTGTAATAGCAGGCACACTAAAACACCTGGCGCCAGCCATTAGCTGCTGCAACCCGACCTTTATTTTCTCGACATAACTGTAGATTCCGACGGCACCTAGAGGAATATTCTTCATTTCATCTCTGCCAATTATGTTCTTGACATCTTCATAGCAGACGAATATCTCCTCTGGGGTGGAGCCAAATCGGCCAACAGTACTTGGCAACTTACCCTCCGCTAGCCACCGCTGGATATTCTTGCCAGCCATGCCCGGAATCATTAAAGCCCGGCCCATACACACTGCTTTGGCAAAAGGTGCACCTAGAGCGAGTGCTTTAAATACACCATCTTCGCTGCTGAATCCACCGGCAAAGGCGATATCTGGAGCCTGTTCACCTTTATCATCTAGATATCTGCAAAAGTCATAAGCTGCAGCATGCAAGTAAAGGCTGGGTATACCCCACTCCTCCATCATTCGCCAGGGGCTCATTCCGGTTCCGCCAGGCGCGCCATCTATCGTAAGCAGGTCGATTTTCGCATTTGCACCCCACTTGATGGCCATGGCTAACTCACGCAGACTGTAGGCTCCAGTTTTCAAGGTAATACGTTTGAATCCGAGACCTCTTAGGCGCTTAACTTCTGAATAGAATATTTCTTCATCAACGAAACCAAGTCGGCTGTGGCGCTCAAATTCCTTAATAGAACCATCTTTGAACGCTGCCTGAGTGATGAGATTTGATGGGTCCGGGGTTACAATGTATCCCCGCTTCTGGAGTTCCAAAGCTCGTACCAGGCTATCAACCTTTATCTCCCCACCGATACACTTTGCCCCTTGCCCCCATTTTAGTTCAATAGCTTCTAGACCATGCCTCTTCCTTATGTACTCAGCAACACCCATCCTGGTGTCTTCTACATTCATCTGAACCAAGATTTCGCCGAATCCCTGGTGGTAGCGGCGATAAGTTTCAATTCGTCGGTCCATATCTGGTGCTGATGCGACTTTGCCATTTGAGTTGAGCTCAAGTTGTGGATCGATACCACAAACGTTTTCACCACAGACTAGGGTAATCCCGCTGATGGCAGCGCCTATCGCGAAATGGTCCCAGTTCTTACGAGCTATTTCTGTGGACCCCAGAGCACCGGTAAAAATAGGCACCTTCATCTTCACTTTAGTGGCCCAGCCATAGTCAGTCTCTGTATTTACCGCCGGGAAAATAGCAGTATCAGGATTACCAACAACACCACTAGCTAGTCCTCTAGCTCCCAAGGCATATCCCTGGATATTAAAGTGCGAGTAATCAATAGGATAGTTCTTGTCTCCACCAGCGGTTATGTCGCCAAACGGTCCTGGATAGATTACCTCGCGGCTCCGGAACGCCGCATTAAACACCTCACAGTTTCCCGTGCAGTCATCAACACAGCGAGTGCATAAACCACTCATGGGCACTACGCTTCTGGAGCGATTGGCTGTTCTGGTAGCCTCATTTGCATTTGGTCGTTGAAGATTCATATTGCGCACCTACCTATTAAAGTTATCTTGTTAGAGCGGTAGACGGTCACCGCCTACCGCCTTCCACATACTATAAGCTACCACATTATTTTTGCCTTGTCAACAGCCCCTACCAAGGAAATTTTTTAGGCTTTTCCAGCAAAACTTATATGCAGCATTACCTCATTCGTGGTTTACTGGCCCATTAGTGCCAAAATACCAACTATCTTTGAGTGGAGACTTAAGAATAGGCCACTCTGTTTGGTTCCTCGTTTTGCATTGACCGAGACAAGAGACTGTACAAAACATCGTTTCGTGCAATGTGAGAGTTGCTAGGATACTTTGTTGGATGGTCAGTTTTGTCTTATCTCTGGCCCGGTCTGTTCACTTGTCCAGTAACAGTGTCCAGTTTTCCATTCAGGAAAACGCTGGCTTTCCAGAGCGGTTTCCCATTCGGGAACACCCTAATTTCCTAGGGCGCCTTTCCATTCAGGTAAACCCTGGTTTTCCAGGGCGGTTTCCCAGAGTTATTTCTCTGAACGGTTTTCCAGACTTTACAGGGAAATTGCGAGTTGTCTATGGATACTCACTGGTGAATCAACAGGCACCCTCCAAATAAGGTAACAAAGTGGCTGATTGTTGGGCAAACAAGAATGCGTGCGGGGAGTGATTTACAGGGTCAGAATTCAGAAGTCGCTGATCTGATATCACCTACCGTTAGCAAATTCATCACACAGCTAGTTGAACACTAGATTGTCCCGTTTTGCCAGTCTGAATCGGGAATTTAGCCACCCGCAACACTTTTGAATTTAACACCATACCTCGATTCTATTTCTTCCTGGAAACCGTTGAGTTCTGTTATGAAGACAGGATGCGCCAGAGTAGATCGTTCTATTTGCTTTGCACTGATGTAGTTATCCACAAAAGTCTCCATTTCGTGAGTCTGAAGCTCTGCCGATGAGAACTTTGTTGCAACTAAGCTGATCAGGTCTTCATGCCTTCCCAAGGCACACAATGACTCGAATCCACGAGTATCCACTATCTGCCAGGAGAAATCTTTTACAGCTGGATCGCCTTTCTCCAACTCATCGCTGATTATGCCCCTGACATATGGCGCATTTGCGAAATAGTATGGATCCAGCACTAAAACGAGCGGATAGATTTTTCCGGTGATCTTTTTACTCAACTCCTCCAAACCTTCGCAATTGGCTAACATATCCCTCTTTGTCCGGTACAATTGGCGAATCGCATGCACTATAGTGCCCTTATCATTGGCTTTTCCAACGTCCGTCAAATCTTCCCGGAGTAGTTTTCTATCAGCAGTGAATTTCGTTCTGAGACGCAGTCGCTTTGTCTTACATTCTAGCAAAATGGCATTGCCATCTTTGATGATGATTCTATCGCATGTATCACAGGGTTGACCGTTATTGGTGTAGCGCTTTGCAGGGATAATCTCATAGCTAGGCCCGAGCGCGCTAATAATGCGGTCAGTATAATCTTCAAAAATGTAACCAAGAAAGGCTGCAAATTCACGCCCTGCATATGCAATCACATCATAAAAAACCTGCTCAGTTCCACGCCTAAATAGGTAGGGGATTATAGGAACCACCCACCTACTGTTCGAAAGTTTAATTAGTGGCCAATTTACTAGGGGGTTGGGATTGAAGGTCTCGAATGGGTCAACCTGGTACTCTGTTAATCTGAGTTTCTGCTGAAACTCTTTGGGGGTTGCAGATATCTTGTCAACAAATCGAGCGATGTCGGAGTCTGATATGCTCTGCCTCAGGTCACCAGCCTTGAGGGGACCAAGCTGTATGCCTCTATTTGATGTCAATATCAGTCCAAATAGCGCCAGAGTAAGATCCCAAGTCTGGTCTAGCGTTAGTCCTGTCGCCGCTTCGTAAGCCGTGTCAATATCAAACGGTTTCTTAGATATGACTGACTTAGCACAAGTCCTGAAAAGCAATCGGGTTCTGGCAAAAGTTTCATTATCACCATAGAAATCAGGGAATTGCTGATATGCCACACGAATCAGGAATCTCTCAAGGTCCTCGGATGAGCCTATGGGATAGGTATTGGGGTCTTGATGCTTAGCAAGCGTTCTGCAAGCTTGGAGCAATTTTTTCCAGGTAAAACGCCTGTTAGATAGCCTTGGTTTGTCATAGGAGTCAAGTACCTGCTTAGCAACAAAAGCCAACTGGAAATCTCTTAAAGCCGCCTCATGATTGAGTTGTTCTTTTCGAAGTGCTTTGGCGAAACCCTTAAGATCCTTTCTGCGCCAGGTGCTCGTTCTTGAAATTGCATCGAGCACTACGTCAGGGTCATACCGTCTTAGTTCTTTCGCTTCGGTTTTAACTACCTTACGCATTTCCTTTGAACAAAATCTTCAGAGCATCTATATCCATTATACACTGACAGTCATTGGCTGGTATTCGAGCATCAAGGATAGTGGGTTAATACGTTAGATTCTGGACGTAAGTGCGGCAAAACCAAGAACGAGCAACCAACATTATGACGTTTTGGGTCATACGCTGCATTACCATTGAACAAAACTGACAATTGTTGTCTCGACAACGCCCTTTGCTATAATGAAGCAATACTCGCATATAAGATTGACCATCCCATTCAGCCTTTAGTGTCCACAAACATTTAGCAAAAACGGTGTTGGAGAAAAAACGTGAATGATCAAACAAACAAGTTGTTAAGGCTAACTCTGAAAGAACGGTATGCTGGGACTGTGGTGCTGGGGCGGGCCTTCACGGAATACGAGCTGTTCCAGTACTATTTCCGGGACGAAACGAAGCGGCGTGCGGTAGCTGAGACATTCGGTTTCATCGCACTTTCCATCTGTCTTAGATACGGCGAGGTCTATGCGTCTTCAGAGAAGCTGGAGGGCGTGTCAGCCTGGCTGCCACCGGGGAAGGCACCTTTGGGAGGTTGGCAGATTATACGCTCGGTACCGCTCTTGGTTCTTTTCAGGTTTGGACGCCAAGGGGCAAGCCGACTGCGGGCTTACGGCAGATATGTAGATAACATGCACCGCAAGCTGGTTCCGTACCCGCACTGGTACCTGCAAATCATCGGAGTGGACCCGGCATATCACGGGCAGCGATTTTGCAGTCGGCTGGTGAAGCCGGTACTGGAACGTATCGACCGTGAGCAAATGCCATGCTTCTTGGAGACGAATACTGTGAAGAATGTGGCTATCTACCGGCGGTTCGGATTTGAGGTTGTTTCAGAGGATAAGATACCGGGAACGGAAGTGACAATCTTTGCCATGTTGAGAAAGGTACAAATCACGTGAAGCTTCGGGGGAGATAGACATAATAAATTCCTCGTGGCAGTGAATGTCCTGAGCTCTTCCAAGGGCACGTAACTCGGTTTTGTTCAATAATATATGCCACCGATCAGCTTGGTCACACTGAATTAGCTCCCTCCACCTCCCTCTGCTCTAAAGCTTTTACAGGCGTCAAGAGCAGGTTAGCGGGCTAAACAAGTTACCTGGCACAATCTCCGGTACGATGACCTTCAGTGATGAGGGTACGATACGGATAGCGACCGGGGTCCTAGTAAAAAGCTCACCGTCTACATGAACTGGCAGTGAGCGCACTGACTCGACAACTATTTCTCGGCATTGGTAGTACTCTACTTTTGGGTCCTGGAGATGTCTATGTGAGAGCACTTTTATGGCGTACTGCACAAAGGTAAAGAAACCGTCTCCCTTGAAAATGCACACATCCAACTTGGCATCGTTCACACAGGCCTTAGCCCCAATCGCCACCATGCCCCCATAAAGTTGAATATTGCTAACGACAATCAATGGCGTGCTGACCTTTACCTCCTTTCCATCCAAATTGAGAGAAACGTCGGTCCCGGAGTATCGATAAGCTGACCCGATTGCAGTGAGCACGTACGCCCACGAACCTAACGCCCTTTTCTCCTCCAGCGATATGCTTTCCACGATCGCTGCTTCTAGCCCGATACCTGCCGATATTAAAAAGTAGCGACCAGAGAGTTCGCCCACATCCACGGCAACGGTGCGACCCTCTACAAGCACTCGAGCAGCATCCAACAGCACCTTTCGGTAATAGTTGGCAGGTAACGGGCGTGCAATTCGCTCTTCCAGGCTAGCAATTAGCTTAGCGGCTTGTGTGCGCGGAAGTACCGGGTTTAATGCCGGGATGCCTATCTGTAATGCCCACGAGTTCGTCGTTCCCACAGGAAGCACACCCAGCGCCACATCAGTATTCACCAGTCCATTTGCTACCTCGTTGACGGTGCCGTCGCCCCCGGCGGCAATAACTACCTTGGCACCTCTATTGACAGCATGGCGAGTCAGTTCGGTCGCTTCCTGCGGCTTGCTGGTTTCTCGCAAAGTGACAGACCACCCATAGCGATTTAAGAAAGAAACCGCATTGTTAAGTTCGTGCCTGATGACCACCTGCCCACCAGAAGGATTGTATATCAACTCAGCCTGCATTGGATTCTCATTCCTTTCTTGATTTTCTGCGTCTATTGAATGCTATCCCTCGAATCATGACCTGTCAATTTCAAAATGACCCGACCAGCACATCCTACGCTTCAGAAAAGTTGACCATAATTCAATTACGCAAAAAAGTCAGATCGTTCAATTTGCCTGGGTTGCTGGCCACAGTAATACTTCGACATTGTGCCTTCCCCGATATAAAATATCCCTCAACATGAGCAAAAATAAACCAGCAAAGCTGAAGACTGTCTACTGGGTGCTTCTTTTTTTTGCCGTCGCTCAAATACTCCTCTTGCTCGTTACTTCCCGTATGGACCCATTCTTGGAAGAAAAGGACATATATGTACCGACCCAGCCACCCGTGACGGTATCCCTGTGGCCCGGGGAAGTGACATTACCCGATGGAAACGTTACCGAAGTACCAGCTCACTCATCGTTAGGACCAGTCTTAATCTATATTCTCGCTGCAGCGGGCGTGCTTGGAATCACGCTCTCCCTAATCCCACTTACAGCTTTAAAGCTTATTCTTAGACTCCTGTTTGCCCTTGTATTCAGTTGGGGCGCATTTATCGCAACTGTCTTTTATTTGCCTCTTCCATTATCTATCGCCATTGCCGTCGCGTTTGGAACATTCTGGTTCTTGATACCCCTTATCTGGTTACATGACCTGGTGTTGATTCTGGCGGTTAGTAGCTTAGGAGCAGTTTTCGGCCGCTTTATTACGCCGTGGACTGCGATGGGTATTATCTTGGCACTCGCCATTTATGACATCTTGGCTGTCCGTTTCAAATTCATGCTCTGGATGGCAGACAAGTTATCGGAAATAAATGCCTTGCCTGCGCTAATCATTCCCAAAAACTATTCTGGGTGGGGCCTAAACTTGAAAAGACACGGAAAGAAGGTAGTAGAGATAAATCCCGCCGATAGGGAATACTCCATACTGGGCGCTGGCGACATTGCCTTCCCCTGTCTGCTTACAGCCTCCGTTTACTTTGCCCAAGGTCTGGCTCCAGGAGCTATTATTGCAGCACTAGGATCGCTGGGATTGGTTAGCGTCTATGCGATTCAGGCGATAATCTTGAAGGGGAAACCAATAGCGGCTCTGCCACCTATTGCTGCCTTTACATTGGTTGGGTTATTGATTATTTCGTGACGCAACAGTATAGTGGAGTGTGCGCTTGGGATAAATATGTTTGACTATAATACTGAAAAGAAATACTATCCATAGAATCGCTGATTAAACGGATTACCCACTACAGATAGCGGATAGGAAATGGTGGTCACACCCGGTATATCAAGGCTAATATCTATATCTAAACGTCTGAACATCTACAGTTACCTGGCTCTAGCCGGTATCGTGGGGCCCATTGTGTTCGTTGTCGGGGACCTTACGGCATCTCTAGCTACTCCGAATTACAGCCTGGTCAGTAATTCAATCAGCAGTCTGGCGTTGACTCCCATGGGATGGCTACAAACGGTTGGTTTTCTGGCTATGGGGTTACTGGTGGAGGTCTTCGTCCACGGGCTGCTTTTCAATATTCGTAGAGCATGGGGCTTCCATCTCAGTATCGGACTTGCTGTTCTTTTCGGCTTCGGGCTGCTGCTGATTGGTGCTTTTCGAACTGACCCCACCGGAACCCAGCGTACTATTGAAGGAATAATCCACTTGGCAACAGCCTATTCCGTTTTCTGGTTATTCCCTATCGCCATTCTGTTGCTCACACCCAGCCTCAAGGGCGACCCGAATTGGAGGAACCTGTTTGTCTATACGCTTGCCGCCGGAGTTTTAGGTTTGGCTCTGGTGATGGCGTCGTTATTTCTGATTGACCGAGTGGGCTGGTTTGGTTTGTATGAGCGAATTCTGGTGGCAAACATCATAATCTGGGTGGAAGTAGTAGCGGTCCGGCTTCTACATTTGTCACTGAGACGAGAGCCAAAGCCTCAATACTGACAACTTAACAACAGTAGAGACATCTCAAACCACAATACCATACCCTTGTCTGGGAAAAAATAACAAGAGAGCGTTGTGTATTGTAGGCAACATAAACCCAGAATGTTCAGCGTAAGTAACAAATGCCTGTACTGTTGGACAGAGGCGATGACGCTCCTTTGATGACAACTTCACAGGAGTTGGTTTTTTCCTTTGCGTGAGTGTATGTAGATTAGCAGTCACTTCATCTTTTTTCCAGTAACGAAAACCCCGAAGATTAGAAGCAGCAGAGAGCCACTCAGAGCCACTGTATCCCGCTGCTTAAAGCCAAGATGTGCTGAGAATATGCCAAAGACATGAGTCTAGGGGAATGGTAACCAGGCAAGAGCAAGGAGGTGATAAATAGTCAAGCGTAAGCGTGAGCAAAGGGCAGTCACACCCATCCTTGTCCACCGCTGGAAATACCTGAATCTGAAGTGGACAAATCCCTGGACAACGGGACTAACTGGTGGACAAATTGGAGACTGAAAGCAGGGGGGAGGCTAGTAGCGGATATATGGTAAACCATATGGTAAATGGCCGCTAAAAATGATAGGGGCATGGCTTCTCCCCCGCCTTAAGGAATATACCGGTTTGTCCTTTTCAGCTTTATTAAGGGACCAAGTTTTAAGGTAATGGAGTTCTTTACTGGCAAGAATTTGAAGCAAGGGCAAGAAATATGCGAGAGGCTGTGCTAAGTGGTAAATTGGTACTAGAAGAAAGACGCAAACCTCAGGCAGTTCCCGTGGGTGGACAACCAAAATGGGTGGGAGTTGTAAACCTTTGACGTTTCTCTAGATAGGTTGCTGTTTTGCCGACATTTTGCCGACAAACTGTTTAGCACCCACTGACATAGGGTAGTGCAGCCAGATACGAGCTCTGGCCTAACGCCAAACTAGTCCAGACGCTACGCTATTTAGCGACGCCAAGTGGCATGCCTAGCCTGTAAATGGGGTTCAGGTGGTCGGAGGTTCAAATCCTCTCACCCCGACTTTTTCGCAACTGCAACAAAAACCCTCTTTGTTAGCAAAATCCTAAATACAAGTCCAAGCTAATTGTTACCACTTTTTGTTAACTCCATAAGGGAAGACCATCGCCCAGAATCATAGAGTCTTACGGAAGTTGCCTCACACCCTTCGTAAAGAATTATCCTACTACTTCAGAGGTAATAAACGGGTTCTTGGCTGGCCTACGATGTGGCAATGCTAAACTGAATTGCTATAGAGCTATAACAGTCTTCTAGCACTGGCTCATTAGGGGGGGATGTGGATTCTTGCTATGGGTTGGTGGCCCAAAGGCCTCTAGGAGGCCTCTAAGTGCCCTTACAGACGAAAAAGTGGAATACATAGCAAACCAAAGGGAGATTTGGCAGTTTGTGAGAAATGAGGGCACAAACCGCTAAAAATTGTTGGTTATTCTGAGTCTGCCTTGCTCTGCTGCTTTCTTGAGTCAACGCACTGATTTCATTGTTGTCCCTTTCCCATCCTCTTAAATAGTCGTCGCCACCAAGGTTGCCTGCCCACGGTGAGTAGTTTGACTTGGTTCTCCAATACTCGTACCCGCTCCAGCGCTGCTCCAAGCTGTCCAGCAAGGTTCCGGTTCTCCTGCTCCAGCCTATGGATGATGTCCAGGGCTAGGGTAGGGGTCGTGTCTAGGGCTTCTCTGTTTATGGTATCGGATGGCAGTTCAGTTATGCGGTATTCATCGCCATATTTGCCGGGAACTAGCTTGTAAGGGATTTTGCCTTCCTTTACGCGGCGTCTCACAGTTTTTGGGGATAGGCGCATAGCCCTGGCTGCCTGGGTAATGGTCAGTCCTTCTTTGTTTTGCACAACCCTACCCAAAGGCTATACCCTTTGGGGGATTTTGTCAAGCTGTGGTGGGTAGGGCTTGTCTAGGGGTAAATGGGAGCAATCACGCGGCCTACCCGTTGTTCTTTATTTCAGCGGCACGCGCCACCCGTCAGCGTTGATATATGCCCGCCACCACCGGTTCACACAAACGCTACAGTAGGTGATGCATACCTTTAATAATCCAATCACCTCCTCCCGGCACTTAAATCTTTCACGCTAAGAGTGTAGACTCGTTCGATTCAGTCGTTTGACAACCCCTGTATCGTCTGCTAGAGTCTCTTGAGGGTGGGGTGATGGCCATCAAAATCAACCTCTTGAAGTGCATCGGCTGCAGCATGTGTGTTCCTTTTTGCCCCGTGTATGCCCTGCTTGTCCCGGGTGATACCTTCAAGTGCCAGGTCGACCAGGAGCTGTGCAATAACTGCCTTATTTGCATAGGCTACTGCACTTCAGAAGCAATCGAGGAAGTATAACGATGGAGAAGAAGATCTGTGATGTAGCAGTGATAGGTTCAGGCCTCGGCGGCTTATGTGCTGCGGCCAGGCTGAGTCATGCGGGATATAAAACCATAGTGCTGGAAAAGATGCCTATCCTGGGCGGGCGCTTTATCTGGGTAGACTACAAAGGATACTTGATTCCCACCGGTGCCCTCACGATTTACTACGGCCAGAGAGACCCAGTCCTTCTCACGTTAAAGGATGTTGGCGGCAGAACTGACTTTGAGATGGGAGCACTTCCGCCGCCTAAATGGCGAATAAAGGGAAAGGACTACGAGATGCCGCCTAAAGGGATGCTGTGGTATTTGATATCGTTGGCCAGCCGGGATAAGGAGGAAGAAGAAAGGGTCATCAAAGCCCTCAGGCGCAGCTTCAGGTGGCAGGTACCTTCTGATTCAATTACGTTCAGCGAGTGGCTACTTCGTGTGACGGACAATAGGGCTATCTGGAATATATTTCAGGCCTGGTGTGTACAGATAGTAGGACTGAACCTATATGAAATTTCCGCCGGTGATTTGGTGAGATGCTTCGTGAATTTCGCTGGTGGACAGCAGCTTGTTCCCAAGGACGGACTCAACCCTATCATTGACACCCTGGTCAAGGTGATCGAGGATAACAAGGGGGAGATTTTGACTTCGGTGCAGGCTCGTAAAATAGTGGTTAATGATGGCGCAGCTGAGGGAGTTCAAGCCACGGGACCTGATTTTGAACTAAGTATTGAGGCTAAGGCGGTGGTGAGCGATGTCGGGCCGAAAAAGACGGTGGAACTGGCTGGGGAGGAGAATTTCGACCGGGGTTATCTCAGCGAGGTCAGGGAACTAAAGCCTCTGGAAGGCTTCTGGTTTATGGTTTCAAGCAATGGGCCGCTATATGACTGGCCAGGAGGGCTCTATGCTCCCGAGAGCCGAAGATGGCAACTCGGCGTAGATTACAGTCTGGTTTCCCCTAAATTTGCTCCCCCGGGCAAGAACTGGATGGGATTCTATCAGGCGCCAGGGCATGCCAGCCTGTACGACCCCAGGAAGGAGTATGAACTATTCCTGGCTGACCTGGCTGACATGTTTCCAAATTTCAGGGAACAGGGTGCTGAGGTATTACTGGTCCGCCACTTTTGTTCTGAGTGGCCTTGCGTTCGTGCCTGGCCGGCCTCTGAACGCCACCAGAAAACACCAGTCGAAAACCTGTACAATGTGGGGGATGCGGTAAACCCGCCAGGTTGGATAGCTGGCTCAGGTGTTGCTGAAAGCGCTAGAATGGTGGCTGAAGAAATCAAGACAAGAACAAAATCGGGAACATAATTCGAAAACGGCTGAACCATTGTAAGGGCGAAGTTAAGCGGGGGAGGAATAGAGGGCTACTGATAATCTACTGTTATTAAAGATAAAATTTCGACACAGACGGAAGAACACTAAGGATAGATAGGGACTGGACTAGAATCAAACAGCCCGAGTAAGGCTGGAGGAGGTGTAGGATGAGAATCAGTATGGCGAAGGGGAAAGGGGCTGTGATTGCTATCCTGGCGATAGTATTGGCAGCGCTGCTTCTGCTTACCGCGTGTAGCCCCGCTGCGCAGTCCACAGAAGGGGAAAAGATGGTGCGAATTGGTTGGGTAACCGCCCTTACCGGGCCCGCCGCGGGCCCTGTCCAATATGCTCATTGGGTCATAGAGGACTACATCAAATATGCCAACGATGAGGACCTTGTCCCAGGAGTGACTCTAGTACTTGACTGGGAAGATGGGAGGCTTGACCTGGTTCGCGAACTCAGTGCCTACCGCAAGATGATTGACCGCGGTGACCCTATCATAATAGGAATTACAGACGCAGCTGGGTTTATGGATATAGTAGAGAAAGACCAGACGCCTCTGGTGAACATGGCCATATGTCCGGAGTCGATTTATCCCCCCAGTTGGACCTACTGCGTGTTCCCCCTCTGGGAAGAATCATTCTCTGTCTGGGCTCAGTGGGTCGTGGACAACTGGAAGGGAGACCGAGCTCCCAGGGTAGGCTTGGTCGGGCCAGACGAAGTATCTGGCCCTCCGAGTGTGGAGAGAGCCAAGCCGTACGTTGAGGAATTGGGCATGGAGCTGTTGCCCTCGGAACTAATTCCCTGGGTGCCGCTAGATACTACTACCCAGTTGCTGAGGCTAAAGGCCCAAGAGGCAGATTATATCTACCTCTGTACCATCTGGAGCGGAGCGGTGCCAATCTTGAAGGATGCTGAGAGGCTTGGGCTTATGGAGGACATAAAGTTTGCCGGGGCTGAGGCTAGCCTAGCGCAAGGTTTGCTAGAGGCAATGGGAGCTAGTATTGAGGGATATACTACTCCAAGAAGCTATCCCTGGGCGATGGAAATGGATTACCCGGGCGTAAAGTTAGTACATGATATGCGCAGAAGGTATGGTGGAAGCCTTGATTTCCAGGGTACTGAGGCCCAAACGCTGGCATTCCCTGTCGTAGCGGTTGAAGCTGTGAGGAGAGCCGTGGAAAATGTAGGTTATGAAAACCTGGACGGCCTTGCTGTCAAGGAAGGCCTGGACAGTTTGAGGGACTTTGATGTTTATGGAGTTCAGAAAATCAGCTATCCTCCAGGGGACCGTAGAGGCACAGATACGGCAAGAATATACGTGATACAAGGTGGTGCACCGGTTCCCGTGTCTGACTGGATGGTAGTTCCTATGCTCATGCCCGAGGGATGATAAGGCATAATTCATAATAGAAAGTCATAATAGAAAGGAAGTCATATGAAAGAGTTACAAGATTACAGTGGCCAGTACAAACCAGATTTCCAGTTCTCCGATTTATCTAAGGATGCCTTGATAAGGCTAATTGAAAACTATCAACGGATATTTGTGGGAATATGTGGGATGCTTTACACGGTAATCAGGGAGGATTCTGGGAATGAAGAGGCTCTGCGGCTGTGGCGCGAAATCTACGGCAGACAGATACAGCAGTTTGAAGTCCCGTTGGTTAGAGAAGCGATGGATCTGCAAGGAGATGACGTCGTTACCATGATGAAGTATTTCCAAACTTGTCCCGATGGTGCGCGGCAGGGCATGTATGTATACGACTGTGATATCAAGAACAAAGACCATGCAATACTGACTTTCACCTATTGCCGTTCCCTATTCTATTTCGAAAGACACGGAGACGCAGAGGGCATCCGGACCATGTGTGGGCCGGGCGGCTTTGAGGAACTGGCCTTCGAAGCTATCTGCAAAGCCTTTAATCCAGATATGAAAGCTAGAGCTCTGAAGCTGCCGCCACGAAAAAGCAAAGACGATACCTGCTGCGTCTGGGAGTTTAAGGTGGAGCGTTAGGTTTGGGTTGAAGAGGGATACCATGCTGCAATTGGGTGTTCCTGCACATATGTTGGCAGGGGAAGGAAGTGGCTGAGGAAATAAAACGAGAGCGAGGCCAGTGGGTATGAAGGATGGACAGGGGAAATGCTGGAAATGAATAGCATTGACACGAAAGGAGAAGAAGATGGCTAAGGAAATGAGGCGCGCAATATGCGCTATGTGTACCAATAAATGTGTAGTGAATGTGATTATCGAGGACGGCAAGATAACGGGGCAGGAGTATGTGCATAAAGAAAGTAAACATGCATCCGCCCAGAAGTGGACATCTATTGTAGCCTCATGCCCACGGGCGCGTGGAGTAGCGGAGTTAATAGACCACCCGGACCGAATCAACTACCCGCTGAAGAGGGTAGGGGAGCGTGGTGAGAACAAATGGCAGCGTGTTACCTGGGAGGGGGCTCTGGACGACATCGCATCCCGGCTGGCCAGAATCAGGGATGACTATGGGGCCGAAGCCGTGGCTTTTAATTGCATTGGGGAGAACGGTTGCTCTGACGAATACCGCGTACGTTTTGAAAACCTCTTCGGCAGCCCCAATTTTGCCGGGCAGGCGCAGATATGCTACGGCGTGGCGGCGGCTCTCAGTTTTGTGCATGTGGGAGGAGCTGTCCACTTCCATTTCCCCAACCGCCTTACCCGTTGCATAATGCTCTTGGGACGCAACCCCGCCAGTTCAACGCGATATGAGTGGCTCCAGATACTGGATTTGCTGAAGCAGGGCACCAAGCTCATCGTGGTTGACCCCAGGCGTACGGATGCGGCTATGAGAGCCGACATCTGGTTGCAGCCCCGGCCGGGCACAGACGCTGCCCTGCTCCTTGGCATGGCCAACGTTATCATCTCTGAGGATCTCTACGATAAGAAATTCGTTGACAAATGGTGCTATGGCTTCGACAGGCTGGCGGAGCGGGTTAAGGAATACCCGCCGGAGAAGGTATCCGAGATAACCTGGGTGCCAGCGAATAAGATTAGGGAGGCAGCCAGGCTCTACGCCACTACTAAACCGGCCACAGTGGCGCATGGGATGGGTCTGGAGATGATTCCCAATGTCACGCCCACGCTTCAAATGAGGTACTTCCTGCCAGTCATCACTGGCAACATCGATGCTCCGGGTGGGGACTGGATACTGGGGCCAAACCCCAACATCGTCCTCCAGGCTGAGATCGAAGCCCACGACATGCTCTCTCGCGAGCAGAAGGCCAAGATGATTGGCGAGAAAGAGTTCAAGCTATGGTCCTGGGACTTATTCCATAGGATAGAAGAGAACATTAAGAAGGTGCAAAAGAGGCCTCTGGCTGCCTGGTGGTGGATTGGTGGCGCTTATACGCCGGACGTGTATCGAGCTATGGTTACGGGGAAGCCCTACCCCATAAAAGCGCTTATAACTGAAGGTGCAAATCCAATGCTTACCCTACCCAACGCCAGGATGGTCTACGAGGGCATGAAAAAGGTAGATTTCCATGCCGCTATGGACATATTCATGACCCCCAGCTGCCTCATGGCAGATTATGTACTGCCAGCGGCCTGTTACCTGGAAAAGCCGCTCATCTATGCTGGGGACTTCTTCCATATTGTGACTGCCGGCGAGGCAGCTATTCAACCAATGTATGAGCGAAAACCCGAGTACTACCTGTGGCGGGAGCTGGGATTGAGGCTGGGTCAGGAGGAATACTGGCCATGGGAGACCCTGGAAGACGCTTGCGACTATCGCCTATCTCCATTGGGTTTCACCCTCAAGTCATTCATAAATGAAAGAGGCGGTATTGACGCTCCACAGATAGGGCACCAGAAGTACGAACAGGTAGGCTTTGGCACGCCTACCGGCAAGATCGAACTGTACTCGACCATTATGGAGGACATGGGTTATGACCCCCTGCCCAAATATGAGGAACCGCCACAAACCCTGGTCAGTTCTCCGAGAATGGCTAAGGACTTCCCCATGATTGTAATCAGCCACCGCAACCGTGACCTGTATCAATCGCAGGGCCGCCAGATCAAAGCCGTGCGCAAGAAATGTCCAGACCCGATAGCTCAACTTAATCCGCACAAGGCAACAGAGTTAGGCATCAACGATGGTGATTGGATATGGGTCGAGACTCCCATAGGCAGAGCCAGGTTCAAATGCCAGCATCTCACTGGAGTTGACCCCAGGGTGGTGAGCACCGAATTCGGCTGGTGGTTGCCCGAAGAGCCGGCAGAGGAGCCTTCTCTTCATGGAGCCTGGGAATCAAATATCAACGCCATACTGGACGAGGGCCCGGACCTCCGTGACCCCATGACCGGCGCTTGGGTGCTGAGGGGCGTGATGTGCAAGGTCTCTAAGGCCGATAATTAAGACGATATTTCGGTGCGGCCTGCAAGGAGCTAGCTCGTGGTAGCGAGCGATAGCGAGAATCTAAATCTCGCGCCCTACCTTGGAGCCCTCGTGGATGGCGTCCATCGAGTCCCTCGGCTCTACCGCGTCGCCTATGGTATACAGCTCCGGCACAAGTCCTTGCATTTGCTCAGCAAGCTCATTCTCGGACTTCGAGCCGGCGGCCAGTACCACTGTGTCTGCCTTCAGAAACAGCATCTGGCGGGCGTTGATCACGCTTACGCCCCTTTCGCTGATGCTATGTACGGTTGTGCTGGGGTAAAGGTAGACACCTAAGTCTATCAAGCGCTCCTTCAATGCCCACTTCAGAAACCAGGTGACGCCACGAGCAATATGGAGCATCTCGACAACCGATACCTTCTTGCCCCGCTCTGCCAGCAGGCAGGCTGTCTCAAGGCCTACCGCCCCTCCTCCTATAATCACCACCTCTTGCCCGACCTTGACCCTCCCCATCAGCACATCCCAGGCCAGCACCACATTTTTACCTTTGATGCCGGGGACCGGCAGTATCGCGGGCACGGCGCCGGTTGCGACCACCATAGCTTCAGGATTAGTCTCCTTTACCAACTTCCGGTCAACTTTCGTATTCAGGAAGACCTTCACCCCTGCTTTATCCAGGCCTCGGGAAAGATATCTGGTCAAGGCGGCAACCTCCGGCTGATAGGAGGAAATGACGTTCCACTGCCCGCCCAATTGGGCTTTCTTTTCGTATAGCGTAACATCATGCCCACGCTGGGCCATGGTTCTAGCTGCCTCCATCCCCGCCAGGCCTCCACCTACCACCATTACCCTCTTGGGGTGGGGTGTGGTCTGTAGAAGGTACTCCTTCTCCCGACCGCAGGCTGGATTCAGGCTACAACTGGCAGCGAAGTCCGGAGGCGGTCTTTTAGTTGAACAGCCCAGGTTGCAGGAGATGCAATAACGTATGTCCTCCAGCCTCCCTTCCGCGGCCTTATTGGGGAGTTCAGGGTCAGCCAGTAGTGGCCTCCCCATGGCGATGAAATCCGCCCTGCCCTCTCTCAATACCTGCTCGGCTATTAGAGGGTCTCCGAGCCTGCCTGCGGTGATAACAGGCACGGCGACCACCTTCTTCACCGCAGCCGCTAGGTGGGAAAGGCAGCCCGGGCGCTGTATCACCGAGGGTATTTGCCAGTGGAAGCCCTGAAAAATCCCGGCAGATATGCTCAGGGCATCGGCACCTGCCTCAACCAGGAGAGGAGCCTGCAGCTTTGCCTGGTCTATAGTCAGACCGCCATCGATGTAGTCTTCACCGTTCATCCTGAATAAGATAGGGAAATCCTGGCCCAATCGGCGCTTGATATTCTCTATTATCTGGCTGGCGAATCTGGCTCTCTTTTCCGGACTGCCCCCATATTCATCTGTCCTCAGGTTTGTCTTAGGGGACAGGAACTGGCTGATCAGGTAGCCGTGGGCCCCATGAATGTCAACGCCATCAAACTGGGCCTCTTTGGCACGCCTGGCCGCTTGGACGAACAGCTCCACCATCTCCCCTATCTCCTCCTTGGACCTCTCCGCTGGCGGTGTCCCCATTTGGGGATGAGGCAAAGCGTCCGGGCGCTCATACATTTGCACACCGGGCATAATCAACTGGATGAAAGCAGCGGCCCCTTGAGCCTTAATGGCATGGGCCAGCTTCTTTAAGCCGGGAATCTTCTCATCATCGTCGATGCACATGAACTTGAACGGACTTTGGCCTAAGCTCACCACATAAGCTCCTCCCGTTGAGATGGCCCCGACACCCCCCCTGGCCCTGGCCTCGTAGAAAGCGATGAGGCGGTCCGTTACATAGCCCGACTCGGTGGCATAGCCTACGCCCATAGGCGACATAATTATTCGGTTCCTTAATTCGACCTTACCTATCCTGCCCGGTTGAAACAGCATGGTCAGCTCCTTGTACAACGTTAAGACCTCCTTCGACTCAATAGTATGCTGCAGTAACAGCTCAGCTTCTCCGAAATCCTATGTCATATTATACGTGGCACCCCGCACTGTCAAGCTGCGATATCCCTTAACCTGGGTTTCCCATATAAGACCGGGGGCGCAGACAGCTTTCTATGGTAAAATAGCTTCAGGAGACCCTTGTTTGGCCATATTGGACGGGGCTAATTGGAGGAATCCAATGTGTGAAGAGGTCAGAGAGTCGCCGAAGCTTCAATTCGATAAGCGGCTGAGGCTGGATTTGCCGAAACGTATCGTGCGCTGGCCTTTGTTTCCCTCTAAGTGGCGCAAGCATTCTTTCCTCTTAATCGCCAGCGTGATTCTGACTCTGTCAATGCTGGTCGGATGCGGCCCTAGTGGCCCTGGTACTGAGGACCTCTTATCAGTTGACTACACGCCGCTGCCCGGGGATGACTGGGAGGTATCGACACCTACAGAGCGGGGATTGGACCCGCTACTGGTGGCGGAACTGTATTACAATGCGGCTGAACTGGAGACCATCTACAGCCTGCTGGTTATCAAGAACGGCTGTCTGATAGCGGAAGATTATTTCAATGAAGGGTCTATTAATCAGAAAGACAGGCTGCAATCGGTGACGAAGAGTTACACTTCGGCATTGGTCGGGATTGCGCTGGAGCAGGGTTATCTGTCAGGTGTGGACCAAAAGATGATAGATTTCTTCCCGGAGTTCGCTGACCAAATCACTGACCCGAGGAAGAAGCAGATTACGATTCGGCAGATGCTGGAGATGCGCGCCGGATATCCCTGGGAGGAGTCCACGTTGGAATTGTTCGAGATGCTGTATGGCGGATTTCGGCCCTCCCTCTTGGTCGAAGTTCCTCTTGTCCGCGCTCCGGGAACTCAGTTCGAATACAGCAATCTGACGTCCCATCTCCTGGGGATTATCGTGGCACGGGCTACCGATACGGATCTCAAGTCATTCGCTCAGGAACACCTGTTCGCGCCGCTTGATGTGGAGATGGGCGATTGGATACAGGATTGGGAAGGCTATTACAATGGCCACTCGGACCTCCATTTTTCGGCCCGTGACATGGCCAGGTTCGGTTTGCTATATCTCAACGATGGTGACTACCGGGGTAAGCAGATCATCTCGGCTGACTGGGTCAGGGAATCTCTGCAGAGGTACTCGGAGAAGATAAATGCGACTGGCGGATTTCCAGCAAATTGGGGCCTTTCCTTCAAAGATATCGGGTATGGCTATCAGTGGTGGTCCGCCAGGGCAGGCGACCATCTTTACAACTTAGCATGGGGACATGGTGGACAGCAGATTGTCCTGTTGGAAGAGCTCAACATGGTCATTGTCGTTACCGCGGATCCGCTATTCGGCCAACATGGGGGAGATGCATGGAGTCACGAAAAGGCGAATCTCAATCTGGTGGCTGATTTCATCGCCTCCCTGCCGAGTGAGTGATGAACAGGCTAGGGTAGCACTCCGGCTGGCCAAATGGCGTTAATGATATTCCCCAGGAGATATCTTGTAGTTTATGGACTCCCGGTCTTCGTAGCCTTAGTCCTCCGCCCTGTAGACCTTGCACATAATCCCTCTGAGCACCCATGTTCCGCTGGCTTCATCACAGATATCGGGGATGACGGCGTTGATGTTCGATTGCCACAGCCCGGAAAGCGAGGGCTCCCCCTCAGGCTGTTCGGGGAACCACCAGCCGAATTCCGCATAAATCACTTGAGGAGCAATCCCGTGGAAATACTCACACTTAAATTTGCTCCTTCCCACGGTTGTCTCAATCCATACCCAGTCACCATTGTTGATGCCCAGGTCCGCAGCTTTCGAGGGGTTAATCTGCACCAATGGCTCAGGGTGCTTCTTTCGAATAGACTCAACCTGGTGGAATTGCGAATGATACGTTCGGCGCACCTTACGTCCTGTAATCAAAATCAGCGGATACTCTATCGCCAGTTCCGGTGAGGCGATTGGGCTTGACGGTGGCTCTTTATACCATGGCAGAGGGTCATAGCCGGCTTCCTCGAGCATAGTGGAGTATAGCTCGAACTTGCCCGTAGGTGTACCGAACCCTGCCTTCTCGTATTTCTTGTATTCGAGCGGTAGGCTATCATGGCCTCGCTTCTCCTCTATGAACTGCTTGAAGGTAACGCCCAGAGGAGCCAGGCGGTAATCAAAGGCCTCCTCCAGAGTCTGCCATGGCCAGTACGCCTCCTGGCCTAACCTCACCCCGAGCTCACGCCAGAGGTAGAACTCCGGTTTGCGTTCGTACAGTGGGTCGACAGCTGCCACTCCGCCGTCAAAGCTATGTGTATATTCACCGCCGAAGAACCCGGGCTTCTCCAAGGGGGATGCCGCAGGCAGAACATAGTCTGCAAGCTGGCAGTTGGGGGTCATGAACACATCCATTGCCACGTGCAAGTCTACTTTTCTTAGTGCTTCGTAAACCAGTTTTGCGTTCGGGAAACTGAGCAGCGTACCCGTGGCCTCCGTTATCACGGCTTTGATGGGATAGGGCTTCTCATCCACAATGGCGTGAAGGACGGATGGCGCGTTGGCCACAACAGATAGCCAATAAACGGGAAGCGGCCTCGCGGTGACTTTTTTAACGTTCTCCCTGATTTTGTCGTAGGTTTCCCAGGTCGAGAGTTTGTACTGGCGGCCGATTATCTTCTCCTTCTGCTCACGGGGTAATTTGTCAGAGAGTTCAATCTCGGTAATTGGTAGAATACCGGGATGTCCCGTCTCCAGTGTTTCACCTCCTGGCACATCCAGGTTGCCGGTTATAGCAGGCAGGATGCATCTGGCATGGTGGGCTGGTGTCGCATTAGGTATCTCCTCCAGGCCCATGCCGTGCCTGATCTGCGCCGGTTTGGTCGTAGCGTACAACCGGGCAGCCTCTCTGATTTTGTCAGCGGGCACCCATGTAATATCAGCCACCTTTTCTGGTGGATAGTCCTGGACTCGTTGTACAAGCTGCTCGAATCCGTGGCACCATCGGCTTACGAAATCCCTGTCATAGAGTCCCTCATTTATGATGACATTTGTCATCCCGAGCAGCAAAGCAGTGTCAGTCCCGGGCCGGTGTTGCAGCCAGATATCAGCAGCCATCGCTGCTTCCGAACGTCTTGGGTCAGCAACTATCACCTTGAGCCCGTCCTTCTGGAAGGCACGCATAAGCCTCCAGATTTGGGGGAAGCTTACCGCGGGATTTATCCCTATCAGCATCAAACAACGTGTCTCCGGTCGAAGGGGCGCCATGCCAATTACAAATCCGGAAACCATGAGGCCCAGCATTGTGAAAGCTCCGAAACAGACCGGCTGATGCCCTGCATAATTCGGCGTCCCGAACAGGTGTTGGAAACGCGCTCGGAATTCCTCGCTACAGTTGTGTTCACCATTCGCCTCGATAACCAGGGCCTCAGCACCGTACTTGCCCCTTATCTCCGCCAGGTTTTGTGCTATTTCATCCAGCGCTTGCTCCCAGGAAATCCTCTGCCATCTATTTTCTCCCCGGGCGCCTGCTCTCTTCAGGGGGAAATTGAGTCGTGACGGATGGTAGAGATACTCTTTGGCTGCATTCGCTCTGGGACAGCTCGTAACAACGCCACCTAATAACTTACCTATCGTCGAGCCTTTCCCCCAGGGTGACTCTACGCCAACAAGTTCGCCGTCTTTGACCCTGAGGCTTATCCGGCAATGCATTCCACAAAGGCCGCACATCCCTGTCTTAACTTCTTCAGCCATTTCCCCTCCTTGGTGCGTGTTTGAGCATGCCCGATTGTAGCATGCAATCCCTATCTGCCCTAAACCTTAGGTTCTATCTTGAACTCCCACTGGCAGGCAATGTCATCCTCCCCCTTTCGGGGAGGTAGTTTAAGGGCAGTCGCCTTCATATCTGGATTGAAATACTCAGCGACCACTTGGAACATCGGCACCTCTATTTCCTCACATACCATTTTCTGCAAATCTCTGTCCTTATTTCTCTCAAACATCAACAGCGGGTTACAGCGTGTAACCGTCATTATGCCATAATTCCCGTTCCTCAGGTCGAACTCAAGCTCGAACCACACTCCAAAGCCAGGGTCTACCTGAAGGAATTTGAACACCGCAGCAACATCGTTGCCCTTGATATTAAAAGCTTCGGTAACTCGACGCAACTCAAGCAGCGTCCCCGTTCGCCAGATTTCTTTATCGTAATCGAAGGCCGTTCGATCACCGAACTTCTGCCTCATAGAGGCAACCCAGAGTCCGTCTAGTCCCATATAGAGCTTTCCAGCCGCTGTCACCAATCTCACCAGCGCGTCTTTGGAAAAATCCTGCAATTCTACGTGTGGGTCAAACCTCCCGCTGTAGTCTTGTAAGTCTTTCATGTGACCTCCTTCTCTAGTTATTCTTGACTAAGCGAAGAGGTGGGTATTGGCAAACCACCTCTATGTCTTTGGTTCTATCTTAATCTCCCACTGGCAGCAGATGTCATCCTTGCTCTTCCGGGGCGGCAGCTTCAGAGGCCTCATCTTCATATCAGGATTAATAGCCTGACAAATGGCATTGAAGATGGGTGGCTCCAGCACTTCACATAGATTCTTCATGCCTTTTTCGTCTCCATGCCTCTCATAATATTCCATTGATTTACATTTGGTAACGGTCATTATGACATGATTATTGTTCTTGATATCGTAGTGAAGCTGGAATATGTCCCCATTCAGAGGGCCATCCGGGATCCATTGCATGGTCTTTATCATACTGACCACATCATTCCCGGGGATACCGAGGATTTCCTTGATGGTTTTCATCTCAATTGGCTCAACTACCAGCCGGGCTTTGAGATTGATATCAGTAGCTGCTTCAACCCCGAATTTCTGGCTGATGAGGGAATTCAACTGGGCCTCTAGCAACAGACCCAGCCTGGCATATTCCCTCAAAAGATTCACCAGAACCTCCTTGGAAAGGTCTTCCAGCCTCAGGTTCGGGTCAAAATCACCGGTGTAAGCCTTCAGCTCTTTCATACGACCTCCTTCTCTATTTATTTGGTTCTATCTTTAACTCCCACTGGCAGCATAGCCCACACCAGCCCTTTTCATCCCAGCCGTCTCTGGGAGGCAGCTTCAAAGGTGTGATTATTATATCGGGATTAACAGCCGCAGCATACGCCCTCATGCTGGCGGGCTCCAGTATCTGACATAGCTTTGCTATTCTTTCCTTCTCATTGTGCCTCTCAAGATAAGCCAGCGAAGGGCATTTGGTAATGGTAAACACGACATGGTTTGGGCTTTTGAAATCAAAAGTGGAGTCATATATGTCCCTGGCGAATGCTCCTCCCATCTCAATGAGTTTTGCGAAAGCATTGAGGTCGTTTCCCTGAATGTTCAGTGCCTCCCTGGTCCAATTTATTTCAGGGGCGCCTATGTCTTCCCAGACCTTCACCTCGCAGGCGAAAGCCTGTTCCTCGCCGCATCTCTCCTTGACGGCGTTATACCAGAATGCGCTCAGCAGTGCCATTTCCTTGCTGTATGCGTTCAGCAGTCTTGCCAGCGCATCTTTGGAAAAGTCCTGGTATTTTATGTCCGGGGCATACTTACCGCTGTATTCTTCTAAGTCTTTCATTTAACCTCCTTTCGTCTTCTTACCCACAGCTACATCGTCCTCCCAAATCCATTCTACCATCAGCCAGGCTCAAATAGAAGGCAGCCTGAACCATCTGTCAGCGAAGACCTAGCTTGGAGCAAGAGATGAAGGGGTGCAGGATATACATTAACCCGCAGGGCATTTCGAGGGCATTTGTCCTTCGTAGCAGAATGCAACTGAGGGCATTTTAGGATCAGGTCCACTAGGGGATGAGCGGAGCCCCCGGCCAAGTTAATTGCGATTTCGAAGGACTAATTTAGCTTTTGAGGCGAGTTCTTGTGATAATAACTTCCGTTTAGATTTATTTGTATCACCTTCGGGCCAGCCTACAATAGATGCATGTCGAGGAGGAGTGTCGTCCGGGTCTACTGTTAGACCTGTGGCTTGGACTACTGATACGGTGATGTCGGCAATACCATAGAAGGTGGGGGGTTGGGGCATTTTATTAATCGCATTAGTTTGTAGATATGTCCAGACATCACGAATGTGAAGGCCACAGATCCGAAAGACCGATAGGCGCAAATTAGAAGACGGCGGCTCGAACGCTTTTGGCAGAACTGAATGAGTTTCAACTTTGAAATGATTGCGTTGGTAGAGGCACCGCGCTAATGACTCATTGCTGCCAAGCGCACTAGGCAACCGCAAGATAGGCTCCTCCTGCAAGAACCCTATATATATTGTCCAGAATTACTGCAGGCATTTCGTCATCGAGATGCTCTGTTCCGTGAGTTTTGTTTTCTCCGAAGATGCCCGCGTATACTAAGCCTCCGTTGCCCCTCACAGTAACAGAGAAGACTTGTAAGGGAGCAATATACCACTCGAAAGTCGCTTCACCATCCGAATCCACATAGATGTCTGGCACGGGCACGTCTGTAGGTAGTAACTGAGAAAACCAAAGAGCTTTCTCCCAAGCAAGTGTATCAAGGGCTTTCGCACCCTGGCCATCCCAATTATCGAAAGAGCTCTCTTCGATTGCCTGGTTAAAAATTCTGACAGTCTGTCTGTAGATCTTGGCTACCGTCTGGCCTTGAAAGAGAGAGCCCAGCATTTCCTGATATTCCCTCTCAACGGCAGACGCGTCATCACTCACACCCGAATTACTCGGAAATGCTAAGGAGCTTGTGGTTCCGACAGGGGTGTATACTTTTGTCATTCGAACAACCTTGCAGTTTCTTCTTGTATGTTACCAAAAAAGATGCGATTTTTGAAATCGTGGAGTTGTTCAAAAGTTGGCCAAATGCCACTCTCGGTAAATCCAAAGTCCATTTGCCTGAATACATCAATATCTAGGATAATAGCAATATGGTCAGGCTTTGAACTCTTCTCTAACGCCTGTATAACATGGGCAACCATATCGGTTTCTGGGTCTCGGATTGTCAGCCTAGTTAGATAATGACTGACGCCTTGTGGAAGGCTCTCGGGAATGGTTGGAGGTGCCGTAAGATACTGCCTGAAATCATTCATTGGCAAAGGGAGATCCATACGGTTAATATAACGTGTAGCCAATCTTGTTATTAGCTCTGGAGTAGCTACCTTCACATATAATTCCCAAAGTGTCTTAGCCTGAGCTGAGATTGTCTGCCAGTCAGTATAAGGACTCAGACGACTGAAAGTAAACCCATCCTGCCTAAACTGCGCAACATTCTTTCCGTCAGACGATTTGAAAAAGTATCCTTGGAGCCCCCTGTCTTTGAGAATTTGTTCAACCTGTTTGTCTTTAACTACAAGCCCACTTTCGAAGGCTAGCCTTTCCTCTACCTTTGGATAATCCTTGGCAAGTTTTTTCTTTAGTGACAAGAAATTTTCCACATTGTAGTCGGAAGGTAGCTTCACCCGAAAATCAATTATCGCCTCAACTATGGGAGCTTTGGTGAGATGTCTTTGTTTTGCCATTTAACTTAAAAATTGGATAGGGCCTGACCTTGTGTTGTTATGGAAACAGGATATAGCAAATGAGGTCTATTTTGCAACCGCGGCCGACCTACACTATCGCCGAGAATAAGGGAGAGTGGGCACTGGAACTGACCCTAGTCGTTAAGTAGATTACTGCAGAGATAACAGACTAGTGAAGTCTGAGGATAGCTTGAGGGTTTATCAGTCGAGTAGCATGCAGCAACTATTATGACAACTGACAATAACGTCATGGTCTGTTACCGTATGCGGTAAGACATCCTTCTAGTGTGTCTAGCTCATATGCTACGACGTTGCCTTTTGGGATAATGATTATCCGGTATGGCTCGATATAGATGTTGGCTGAGTGTTACCCTATGCACCGGGTTTGATGCAGGGCACACGTGTGGAAAGCAAGCTAACTAATAACCTGCCTTTGCTTTCTCCCTTTTGTACCACTCCAGGTTCTCTTCCATGATGTCCTGGATGGGAAGGTGATAAGGACATCTTTCCTCACAGTCGCCACAATGGGAGCAGGAAAAACCTTTTTCTATGGCTTCAGCAATCCAGCCGGAGAAGAACTGGTCGGTGGGCAGGCGCTTCCAGAACGTCCTCATGGACATGACTGTGGAGATGGAGATGCCCTCCGTGCAAGGCTGGCAGTAGTCGCAGCGCCGGCAGAATTTAGAGCCCAGTTCACGAGCCAGTTCAGCCATTCGGCGCTTCTCTTCTTTGTTCATCTCTCGAGGTCCTGAGATGATTCGGACGACTTCCTCCATCTCGGCAACCTTCTCTACTCCGAGCAGGATAGCTACATCGGGGAACTGCATAAGATATTTCATAGCTATATCGGGGTATTCCAGAGCGCCACCGCCCATGGGCTTCATGACGATGAAATCCACACCATGCTCCCGGCACAGCGGCAGTAGCTCTTTCGCAGCACTGGTAGCGACAAAGTTCAGGGCATACTGAACAGTCTCGAAGAGACCGGAGGCGACCGCTCTTTTTGCGGGTTCCATAGTGTGGCAGGAGATGCCGATATGCCCGATGATGCCGCTTTCCCTTGCCTCCTGGAGCGCAGACAATGCTCCGCCGGAACCCGTTACCCTGTCGTATGTCTCCATATCGCTCACGTTGTGCAACTGGTAGAGGTCTATGTAGTCAACACCGAGTTCCTGCAGACTTACCTTGATGTCAGCCGCCGCTTTTTCTTTTCCCCGGCGGGCGGTCTTGCTGACAAGGACGAGTCCATCCCGCCGACCGGCGATAGCACTGCCGATGCATCGTTCGCTAATGGTGTAGGCGCGTCCTGACTCTAAGAAATTCACGCCCAGGTCCAGGCATCCCTTAACCACGGCTATAGCCTCCTCCTCGGGGAGGCGTTGAATAGGGATTCCTCCGAAGCCAACGCGGGTAACCGCGAGACCGGTTCTATTTAGTATTAGCTTTTCCATCTGGCTCTGCCATGAGCGCTAACTAAGACTCTTGGCCAGGAAATGCGGCAAGGTACTTTAGACAAATTGACCCTGTTAAGATGATACACCACGATACTTGTTTCTAGCAAACCAATCAGAATGCTGGCCCCTACGTAGATCGCTGTGAGATAAGCTCAATGTGTTTATTCCATTATTCTTGGCGAACAAGCCCTGTGCTGAGGCTCTAAAGGCCCTGCTAAGCGATTCTAGTATGAGGCTGGCAAAACCGTTTATATGCTAAGGGCTACCTTAGCTGCTTCAAAGGTTGCTGACGCCGCGTCACGGGGCTCGTTGCAATCGCCAATCGTATGAACCTCAGGCACAACTCCCTCAAGCTCCTGAGCCAGCCTGTTAACCGGTTCTGACCCAACTGCCAGGATTACGGTATCAGCCGGCAGAAGGAAGACTTCCTCTCCCAAACCGATGACCACGCCGTTCTCGGTAATCTCCATCACCGATGCATATAGATATAGGGGGACTCGCAGCTCGATGAGCCGCCTTGTCAGGGTCCTAAAGGTGAATCTCTCCACTCCGGCCTTACCTCCGAGCCTGGTCCGCGTGACCAGGCTTACCTCCTTTCCCTGCTCTGCCAACCATACGGCAAGTTCCATACCTATGGAGCGCCCTCCTATTATCACCACCCTGCCTTTTGCTTCAGCCTCACCTTTGATGATATCGATTGCCTGAACCACGTTCGGGCCTGTGCTCCCCGGCACGTTCAGCCCTTGAGGGATGGCACCAGTCGCCACTACTATCGCGTCGGGCTTTGCCTCTAACGCCTTCTCCTTGGTCACCTCGGTGCTCACTGTGATTGGAACCCCGTGCTTGTCCAGCAGACGTCTAAGGTAGTCGGTGAAGCTGGCAAAGTTCTCCTTTCCCGGCATAGCTGAAGCTATGTTCCATTGTCCACCAAGCTCAGATTCTCTTTCATACAGGGATACCTGGTGTCCACGCTGCGCTAGAATTGCAGCGGCCTGCATGCCAGCGAGGCCAGCTCCAACCACCATCACCTTCTTGGACTGCTTGGCCGGCTTGGGAATAAAGTTAGCATCCCTGTATAGTGAGGGATTCACCGAACAGGAAGGAAGTCTTCTTGTGAGACAATTATTACAGTACAGGCAGGAACGAATATCTTCACTGCGGCCTTGACGGAGCTTGTTCGGCAAATCCGGGTCAGCCAGAAGCGGACGCCCCAGGGCAACGAAATCTGCCTTCCCATCCTTAATTATCTGCTCTGCCAATTCCGGCCCTATCTTGCCCACAGTTATCACAGGCACCTTTACCGCTTTCTTCACCTTTTCTGCAATTGGCACCTGGAGACCTTCGGGATAGGCATAGCAGGGCATGGTTAAAGGAGACCAGAACTCGTGCCCCGCGGATAAGCTGATGGCATCGGCTCCCGCACCCTCCAGGATGGCTGCCTGGCGCAGTACTTCGTCTGGTGTGACCCCACCCTCAACATCATCGCTGCCATTAATCCTTACCAATACTGGAAATTCCCGTCCAACCTTCTCTTTTGTCCTCTCCACTACCCTGCGAACAAAACGCGTTCTGTTCTCGACGTTACCTCCATATTGGTCTGTCCTGTGGTTAGTAACAGGGGATAGGAAAGTACTCAAAAGGCAGCCATGGCAGGCATGAAATTCGACCGCATCGGCTCCTGCATCCTTAACACGACGTGCTGCCTCAGCGAAGTCCTCCACATAGCGGTCGATATCCTTTTCATCGACCTCCTTATAGGGCTTATCACCTGGCATCCAGGACGTTATTGACGGGACATTTAAGGACATACCTTTAGGAATCGAGCCTACGAGTACGAGGACCAAGCCCCAGTCCATTAGCTGAACGCAAGCCTTTGCTCCTTCCCCATGTATAGTCTCAACAAGACTTCGCATGCCGGGAATAAATTTGTCATCATAGAGAGCCAAGTGGTGGGGAGTCGTGTCCTCGGCAGTGACCGAGGTGAAATGTATTACTACGAGCCCCACACCCCCTCTGGCCCTGGCTCGGTAGTGGTCAATCAGCCTCTCTGTGACCTTTCCTTCTTCATCAGCCAGGTTGTTGCCCATGGCAGGCATGATAAGCCTGTTCTCCAGGCGCAGTGTGCCTATATTACCCGGTTGGAACAATGCTGAGAACTTATTCACAGGTGCCTCCCTTATGTAAATTGATTTCCAGTGTCTTAAGTATTGTGGCTAATGCTAATCTGGTGCTCCCACTATATCATGTCTTTCAGTTCTTGCTCAACGACCTCCCTAACTGAGAATAGAGGCTCGTGCCGCTCGAATCTGGCTTCCAGTCTGTACGCCTGGATTTCGAATGGGACATCGTGGTATTGGTATTCGGTTTGTTCCCACGCCTGCAGGTATGCCTCTAGGACTTTCCTGGGGCCCAAAATCTCGAACTGAACCACATGTACCAGCTCGTGAAACAGTATGGAAATCCAGGAAGGGAAATGCTGCTGGAACGGTCTCCGGATGACAACGCAGTCGATGAAAGTAATACCGGCGGACCCGGAAAGGTCAAGAATCGGGAAATCCGACCCTGTTAATTCATCGTAAAACGGAGGATTTGAAATTCGATTCACAGTGGCCACTCGAACATTATCAAAAACCTGAGCATCGTAGTAGCCCTGAAGCGGCAGTCTTTCGTCGTCCGTCAAGCGGCGCCCTTTGGCCCTGTGCAGTTCTCGCTGCTCCCGAAGCCAGTGGTGAGATTGCTCAACTAGATGAGGGAACAGATTGGCAAATCCCGTGTGTGAATTGTCACTCGCAGGTCGTTCCTCTCTTTTCATTTATTACCCGTTTCGCAACCCTGTTTAGCTCAGAAAAGGATACAACCTGTCCATGTTATCTTGTCCGGGTGGAATTTGTTATCCAGGCCAAATTTGTCCAGGAAAGGCAGGATATCAATTGCCAGTGATGTCAATGATGTCCTTGCTTCGCCGGGATAGGGGCAGGGCTCACCTGCCTCCGCTTTGCAAGGCTCACATAACTCACAGCTTCCACCAATCATCCCCCATACATCGTTTATGCCCCTGTTTCTCAAAAGCTCTTCCAGTCGGAGAATCTTGTTATGAAAATCTAATTTGCTTTGTTTCAGGCCTTCGTTATCGTTTCTCACATCCAGGGATCTGGAATATTGTAGCAATACACCGTGTTGGAACTTTTGGAGTCGAGCCTTAGTTTCTTCTAGCGAGCCGATGTGAGGAGGACACATGTAGTTTTTGCCATAATTCCCACACTTATCTTCCGAGCAAAGCTCTCTTATTCTTTGCTCGGGAACCAGGAGCTCCGGGCTGAATTCTAAGCAGGTCTCGATTCCCAGTTGTCTGGCAAATTTCAATGCGCTCGTCACCGGTGTATCCATGGTGCAACCTCTTTATTCCCCGTGGTGAAATGGAGAATAACATAGTCCTAATTAAGTTTAAAGCCAGCTCGAAACACAAGGTTGGTCAAGCTAGTCGGAGAGGACCTTTTAACCACCCTGGCTTGCCCTGGCCTGTACCGAGCTTGCAAGTATTCTTTCCAGCTCCAGCCCTTCTTTCAGAGGCAGGTCCAAGCCTCTTACTATTGCTTGCTTGGCGCTTCTGACTGCCATCTGGTCGTAAGATGCAATCTTCAGGGCAATTTCTTCGACGGTGGGCAAAAGTTTCTCCCGTGGCACCACTCGATTGACCAACCCTGCCTTGTAAGCTTCTTGGGCATTAATGCGGCGGCCGGTGAGCAGCATTTCCAGGGCTTTGCCCCGCCCCACCGTGCGGGGGAGAGTCTGGGTTGCCCCAGCGGCCGGGATTATGCCCAGTCCGACTTCGGGTGTGCCAAATTGGGCATCCTCCGAGGCTATCCTGAGGTCACAGAACAATGCCATCTCGATTCCATCGCCCAGGACATAGCCGTGAAGAGCAACGATTACGGGCTGGGGCAAGGACAGGAAAAGTCCCCAAACATCACGTTCCCACCTCACCTGACGGGCGATTGTGGGCGAGGGCGCAGTAAGAAATTCGGTCAGGTCGGCTCCCGCACAAAATGCCTTATCACCTGCCCCTTTTAAGATAGCAACACTCACATCCGGGTCGTCCTTTATAGCACCCAGAATTTGATACATCTCATCGCGCATCTTTATGTTATAGACATTTAAGACCTTGGGGCGATTTAAGGTGATGTAGGCTACGGCGTCCCGTTTTTCATAGATTATGGTTTCAAAGTCACCCATTAGCTTAAATCCTAAATTCCAAGCACGAAATCCTAAACAATATCAAAATTCAAATATCAAAACTGATTTTGCCTTTTCTACTATGGAGCCGAAGATTTTCATAAGCTCTGTGGCTTCGTTAATCAACGATTGTCTTACTCCTTCTCTATCTTCTCCCTTCACCTCGATAAACCTTAGCCAATACTTGCTCTCTTTAGCTTCCTTGCGGCAAATCTTGACCCTCATGGTGAAATCCTTTTTGCTTAAGGCTTCGTTGGCTTCGATGTAATTCGCTCCCACTGAACCAGAAGACCTGATAATTTGCTTCGCTATTTCAATGTTTGCCATTGTTTTCGGAGGAGTACTTACAAACTCTATTACATCTTTGGCAAATTTTAGGGTTCGCTCCTCTAAATCATACCGTTTTGAGTTTTTAATTTCGGTCATTTGAATTTGTTTAGAGTTTAGAAATTAGTATTTAGGGTTTGCCCGTACCATTCCTAACAATGTTTGTGTCACCACCCATGGTCCACCCCCATTGTGGGAGAGTGAATTACTTGCCTTTAAACTGGGGCGTCCTCCGCTGTTGAAAAGCTGTAATGCCTTCGATGCGGTCTTCAGTCGTCTGCAATAAATGGTAGAGGTCAGCTTCCAAGTGTAGCCCTTGGTCCAGGGTCAAATCTAAACCCTGGCATACCGCTTCCTTAGCATATCTTAATGATAAAGCCGCCCCGGAGCTTAGCTTTGTTGCCATTTCCATTACTGTGGGCAGAAGTTCTCTTAGTGGGACAACCTTGTTGACCAGTCCAATTTCACAGGCCAGTGTGGCATCTATGGCCTCTCCGAGAAGAATGATTTCCATGGCCTTGGTTCTGCCTATGATTCGAGGTAGAAGTTGGGTTCCGCCGTCCCCAGGAATAGAGCCTGAAACAATTTGGGGCAAACCGAAGCGGGCTGTGTCTGCGGCGATTCTCAGGTCACAGGCTAAGGCTAACTCCAAACCCTGCCCCAGGGCGTCGCCATTAATTGCGGCAATAACCGGGCGATCAATACTGAGTATGGTTTTGGCGACGGAGTGTAGTTCTGTGTTCTGTTCTGCCAGTTCAGTCCCCAGGCAGAAATGTTCCCCGGCACCGGTTATGGTGACTACCATTATTTCTCCATCGCTGTTGATGCTGGCGCAAAGCCCAGCCAGTTCTTGGCTTAGCTGGGTGCTTATGGCATTGCCGCCATCCGGAAGATTAAGCGTTATGCTGGCTATGGATTCCTTCTTTTCGTAGATGATACTTTTATATGACATGAGTTTTACGGATATTATATACTACCACCTCTCAATTTTGGGCGAGGAAACTCCTATAATGTTTTGCGGCTATGCGAAGTCCGATTTCATGAACCGTAGCCGCATAGCCGCTGTTATATGCAGCATATCAGCCCGTCTTATTGACTCCTTTAACAATCATGCCTTTTGGAACAACGTATCCCTTGAAGGGAACCCAGAAGCCTCTGTAATACGTAATAACTATATCACTAAATCTGGATTCTTTAAGCATTTTCGTCATTTCATCAGCACTATATAAGTTTAAATTAAAATTTTTAATATGCTTGGTGTGGTCTAGTCCGTCATCTTTATTGTATGCCATCTCAATTACTAATCTACCACCTGGAGCTAATACTCTATATATTTCCTTAAGTGATGCTACTGGTTCGGGCCAGAAGAAAAATGTTTCAATTCCAGCAACCGCAGAAAATTCATCATTTTCCCAGGGTAGAGATGATACATTTCCTTGTCTAAATTCAGCTTTGCCTGATTTGATAAGATTTTCATTAATACTACTTGCCAAATTTACCATATCCTCAGAATAATCTAATCCAGCTATCCTTTTTACGTGTGAGGCATATTTCTTGATAAACAATCCAGAACCAAATCCTATCTCAAGATATTTATCATCATGTTTAAGATTAAGCACCTTTGCAGTATTTTTATAGAAATCTCTATGTCCCCAGGCCATACCCTCTGCCAATATTCTTCCAAAGGGTCCTGTAGGTTTTGCAAATTGTGACATCTTTATTTCTCTTTGCTATGAGCTCTTATAACTTAAAAATTAGAGATTGAAAACATCTTTGTTACGGTTGAGATATTGAACATAACTGGTTCGTACGCGCAATGCGGATATCATTTCCACTTAAGGACTATAGCCGCACTGCGTACGCACTCACCCTGGATGCGTTGCCTATATCTTCCCTTCCCTTCCCTGCCCAGCTCAGCTTTTCCCTGGCTGATAGTATCCAGTGGGTTCGTAATCTTACCGCTAAGATTACACGTGAATCCTTGGTGCCTTCAGTGCTTTCCGTATTGGTCTCGGAGAGTTCTCCTCAATACCTTTCCTGTGGAGGTCTTGGGAAGCTCGTCAACGAAAGCCACGTATCGAGGGCGCTTAAAGCCAGCCAATTTATCTCGACAGAAGTCTATAATTTCCTCGGGAGTAGCTGTCTCCCCTTTCTTCAGCACGATTACAGCCATGGGCTCCGAACCCCACTCTGGGTCGGGAACACCGATTACCGCTGCCTCTTCGACCTTTGGATGTGTATATAGTACGTTTTCTACTTCCTCAGGAGAGATGTTCTCGCCTCCTCTTACAATCATGTCGTCAGCACGTCCAGCGAGGTAGAGATAACCTTCTTCATCGAAATAGCCTTTATCGCCGGTGCGATACCAGCCATCGGGGGTAAAAGCTTTCTTCGTTTTCTCCTCATCCTTCCAGTATCCCTTCATTATCCTTGGGCCTCGAACTACAAGCTCCCCTGCCTCTCCCGTGGGCAATGCTCGACCCTCTTCATCCCTTATCTGAACCTCCACATCATCCAAAGGTATGCCAATAGAGGTAGCTAATCTTTTTAGTTTCTTTTCCCTTTCCTCCTCGGTCTCCTTTCCTGTTATGACTTGGTCCTCGGCTCTAAGCATCGCTATGGTGGAAGATGTTTCCGTACCTCCAAAAGCGTTTATGAGTGCTCTTCCGGGAAAGCGTTCGATAGTTTTCTTTAGCACTTCATAGGGGCAAGCAGCAGCACCGTAGGTTATCACCCGGATACTGGATAAGTCGTATTTATCAAAATCAGGGTCATCGACAATTCTCTTGAGCATAGTAGGCACCAACATTACTCTGCTGACCTTTTCCCGCTGCGCCGTCTCAAGCCACTCTTTGGTCTCAAACTGCTTCATCAGAGCTATAGTCCGGCCTCCGTAAATCGCTGCCAGCATTGCTTGCATCCCGGCGACGTGATAAAGAGGCATGGTGATAAGATTACTTTCTGCAACTTCCGGGTCGGGAGGATTAACGTTCTGCAAGACATAAAAGGAGTAGCTATTGTGAATTTGAGGTACACCTTTGGGTAAGCCTGTGGTTCCCGCGGTGTACATGAGCACGGTGGCGTCATCGTCGTCTATCTGGGCGAACGTTTTTGGCTCTGGGGAGCCTGAAGCTAAAAGCTCTTCATAACTTAACATGCCCTCAGCCTTGCCATCTATACAAATATAATGCTTTACCGTAGGGAGGTTAGGTCGCATAGAATTCACCAAATCTACATACCTTTCTCCGACAAAAAGGACAGTGGCCTCAGCATTGTTGAGCATGTGGGTTAGCTCATTTTGCTTGGCCCTGAAATTCAGGGGCGCGAATATCCCGCCAATCTTAGCTGTGGCAAAATAGGCCTCAACATATTGATTGCAGTTGACCTGGAGGATGGAAATGCGGTCTCCCTTCTTAACTCCCAACTTCGCTAGGGCATCGGCCAATTTAGTCGACCGTTCGTTGAGTTCAGCAAAGCTGTATCTCTTGCCCTCAAAGACTATGGCTGCTCTATCCGGGCAAATGGCGCTGGTGATCTCAAGAAACTCTGTGGTATTCATGTCTTACCTCCTGGCGTTATTTTAACCTCATTCTTAATCCTGGTAAAGGGCTAGCTTTGCATTGGGGATTCGAGGCTTACATCTGAATGTTCCCATGCTTTTTCCAGGGATGTTCCTCTGTTTTATTTGCCAGAACCTCCAGGGAACGAATCAATATGCGTCTGGTATCCTCCGGTTCTATAACATCATCAACGTATCCCCTTTCCGCCGCCATGTAAGGATTTATCCAGAGATCGGCATATTCCTTAAGTCTCCTTTCCCGGAGTTCCTCGGGATTTTCAGCCGCTGCTAGCTCTTTGGCATATATTACGCTTGCTGCGGTTTCTGGCCCTACCAATGCTATCTCGGCTGTGGGCCAGGCAAACACGAAGTCAGCTCCCATGGGCTTATTGCACATGCATAATTGGGCACCGGCGTATGAATGGCGTAAGATTAGCGTGATTTTCGGCACAGTTGCCTCTGTAGTTGCATGCAGCATCTTCGAGCCAATTTTTATTATGCTTCTATACTCTTCTTCTTGACCAATCATAACCCCGGGAGAATCCTGGAAGTGGATTACGGGAATATTAAAGCAATCGCAACATCGAACAAAGCGGGCATGTTTATTTGCGGCGTGGACATCGATTGTGCCACCTTTCACCAGTGACTGATTAGCCAGAATCCCCACCGTCTGCCCATTCAGTCGGGCAAAGCCAGTTATCATATTTCCTGCATAAGTTGGCTTGGTCTCAAAGAAATAGCCATCATCCACTACCTCAGTAATTACTTTGCGCATATCAAAAAGGCTCCTTGAGTTATCGGGGAGTATATTTAGAATATTCTCATTCCTCCTATCTGAGTCGTCGCCAGTATCAATAATCGGAGGCCTCTCCTTGCAGTTTGATGGGAGGAAACTCAACAGCTCCTTTGTCAATGCTACAGCATGCTCATCATTCTTAGCTACCAAATCGCATAATCCGGTAATCTGGCTGTGAACCTTCGCTCCACCTAAATCTTCCTCGGTCTTTTCCTGTCCCAGCATTGTGCGCACAAAAGCAGGACCGCCCATATACATCCGGCCAATTCCGTCAACCATGATTATAAAATCTGTCAGTGCCGGGCCATAAGCTGCTCCGCCTCCGCAGCTACCCATCAGGAGGCTGATTTGGGGGATTACTCCTGAATATAGCGTGTGCCTGCGAAACACTTGGGCATATACTTCGCTGGAATCTTGACCTTCCTGGAGCCTTGCCCCTCCCGAATCTATCATCTGAATGAAAGGGACTCCAGCCTGGCCAGCAAAATCGAGCATCTTGCAGAATTTTTTTCCGTGCATCTCTGCAAAAGTCCCCGCAAAGGTGGTGAAATCTTCCGCAGCGATGAAAGCATGTCTTCCTTCCACCTTTCCATGCCCACAAATCACGGCATCCGCAGGGACCTCTCGTTTGTCCATGTCAAAGAAAGTGCAGCGATGTTTGACCAGAATGTCTACTTCATCAAAAGTGCCGGGGTCGAAAAGCAGGTCTATCCTTTCCCGGGCTGTTAGCTTATTACGGCTATGCTGTTTTTCCACTGCCTCCGCTCCGCCCATTTGAAGGAGCTTCTCTTTCCGCTCTTTCAGCTCGTTTAATTTGTCTATGTTGGTCTTCATTTTACGTTGCCTCCTCGTAAGTTAACTCATAGCGCATTTTGTTTCTATCGCCGATATTATATCATCCACTTCGCTCTCGGGGATTCCATAGCGCTCAGCTATATCTGCCGAAGACATTTGTTCGCCAGTGATAAAACCTCTTCCTAGCAGATAAATCTCCTGCTCTTTCATTCCTATGTTAGCTCTGTCGAGTTCCATCAGTTGAATGACTTCTTCATGCTCTGTTGCCAGTACCCGAATCTGACTTGCTTCGTCTCTTAAAGCCTGTGCATAGTTCAAACGTGCTTTTTCATGTTTTCCTTCGTTCTCGTAGGCAATCGCCCTGTTGAAATATGCCCTGGCGTAGCCAGGATAGAGATTGATTGCCTTGCTGTAGTGAGCTATGGCACTGTCAAGTTCTTCTCTATCCGCATCACGAATTCCCCGTTCCAAATGCCGGTTGCCCAGAATGTAGTGGGTTATTCCGTCCACCGAGGGCGAGGGCAGTCCTCTGATGTCCTCCACCTCTTCTAACTCATCCCAATCTAAGTCTTTTGTCCGCCATCTCCGCCCTTCCTTAACTTGCGCCCCTATCCTGCGATGCCTTATATCTCTTGAGCCATACCACAGGTCCATGAATTGCCGCCCGCCCGTGGAAAACCTAAGGGAATTGACATAATGTGGCGTATATCGCCCACCGTTATCTATGACCACCTCAACAACGCCTATGTCCAGGCCAAACCTTGGCCCCAGACTGCTGAGCAGCTTAGCATAACCGAGGCAATCAGCTTGCTGATGGAGGAGGACATCCCTTAGCTGGAAAATCCTGCCTCTTTTCACATTCCGCCTTACTAAATCGTATAGCCAGTTCGACATGGCTAGCTCCGATTCCCTTTCCTTTCCTGCGCTTCGGCTGCTTGCAATGGGTGGGCTGTGAGCCAACTCCCAGCGAGATAATGCCTGGTTTATATCCCGAGAACTAACCTTTCTCGGTTTTTCTATTTCCACAGTGTCATATAGTATACTTGCAAAAAGAATGCTTCAAAAGAAGAGAACAGGGATTTTCCTCCCCCGCTTTGAAGGCCAAAGGTTGAAGGATTTTCCCAGGGCTTTAGACGATATTCTGGATAAAGAGAATGTCAGCTACTATGATGGTGTCTATGCCACGGACAATCCATATTATGTCAAACCGGCTACGGAGGAAATGTTAGCCAAGGTTCACTCGCAAGATATGATAGACAGGGTAAGGAAGACAGGGTATTATGAAGCGGCTTCGTATTCTGCAGGCGGGACGATTCAGGCGGCTTTGGAGATACTTCGAGGAAAGATTGACAATGCCTTTGTTTTCACCGGCGTTGGCGACCACCATGCCGGCAGGAATTCCTTTGGGGGCTGGTGCTATTTCAATGGCGCTGCTGTAGCCATAGCTGTGCTGAGGGAGAGCGGCGTGAAGAGCTTTGCCATTGTGGATACCGATAGTCACCATGCCGATGGCACCAGGGATATTTTCGCCTGGGATAAAGAGATACTTCACGTATGTTTTTGTTTTCAAAACTATAGCGATGAGAATGGAAATATTGACGTTGCCGTTCCCCATGGCATAAGCGATGAAGAGTACGTTAGGAAGATGGAGCAAGAATTTGCCTCACGGGCTATCTCCTTCAGGCCAGAGTTCATATTTTGGGAGCTTGGCTATGATGCCACGCAGGGGGACTACGGAGATAAAGGAGTGAGCAGGGATTGCCATGTAAAATTGGCCAGGGTAATAAAAGAAGCTTCTGACAAGGTCTGTCAGGGCAGATTGATAGTTATTCTCTGTGGAGGCTCGGACCGCCAGTTAGCAACCTATATTATTCCCAAAGTGATTAAACAATTAGCCCTATAGCAGGGCAAAAATTAAAATGCAAAATTTAAAAGTACAGTTCAAAATTAAATGGGGTTCCCTTTTGCCTTTTGTTTTTTAGTCTTCCTTATGACAGCCGACCTTGTACTACACAATGCCAATGTAGTGACCCTGGATTCCAATTGTCCCGGGGCTCAGCTTGTTGCTGTCAGGGATGGCAAAGTTCTGGCGGCGGCGGACAATGAGGCGTTGGCGGAATTCAGAGGGCCAGAGACCACCGTTATAGACTGTCAGGGGCAGACAGTCCTGCCGGGGTTCAATGATGCCCATTGCCACCTTGTTGCCCTGGCTAAAAGCCTGATCAGCCTCAACTTAGGTCCCGCTAAGATGCGCTCTATCCTTGATATCCAGAAAGAGATTAAAAAGCTAGCCCAGAATCTTCCCCAAGGAAGTTGGATAAGAGCTGATGGATATAATGAGTTCTACGTGGCTGAGAAACGTCACCCCACTCGCTGGGACTTAGATAATGCAAGCCCGGTCCATCCCGTAAAGCTCACCCATCGCTCAGGACATGCCCACGTGTTAAACAGCCTGGCTCTGGCACTTGTGGGTATCTCTAAGGAGACTCCTGAGCCTCCAGGCGGCATTATCGAAAGAGACTTGGGGACGGGCGAGCCCAATGGTTTGCTTTACGATATGGGCGATTTCTTGGGTAAGAGGGTGCCACCGTTAAGCGATATTGAACTAGAGCGGGGGATAAAGCTGGCCAACCAGGAGTTGCTCTCCCTGGGCATAACTTCCGTCCAGGATGTTTCCCCCGAGAATGATTTTCAACGGTGGCAAATGTTCCATCGGTGGAAAAACGAAGGAAGCTTGAAATGTCGGTTAAGTCTTATGTTAGGAGTGGAGGGATTTAATCGTTATCAGAAAGAAGGCCTGCCGCCTGATCTGAGTGGAAGTGGAATCCACCTTGGTGGAGTGAAGATAGTCTTGCAGGAAACTACAGGGCAGCTAAGCCCGAGCTGGGAAGAGTTGGAGCAGATAGTGCCGCGCATCCACCAATCTGATTTGCAGGTCGCCTTCCATGCTGTTGAGGAGACTACAGTTGAGGCTGCTTGCTCTAGTTTGGAACAAATACTGCGGAAATCTCCGCGACCAGACCATCGCCACCGCATTGAACACTGCTCTATATGCCGACCTGAAATGGCAAAGCGTCTTGCCTCGCTTGGCGCGGTGGTGGTCACTCAGCCAGCCTTTGTCTATTACAATGGAGATAGGTATCTCCAGACAGTGCCAGAAAAGCAGCTTAAGCACCTATATCCCCTTGCCACCCTTTTGCAGGCCGGGGTGAAGGTGGCCGCTGGCTCAGATTGCCCGGTGGTGCCGCCAAATCCGCTAATAGGCATTTATGCCGCTATCTCACGCAGGGCGGAGACAGAGGAAGCTGTCTTGCCTCGGGAATCCGTCTCTCCACTGGAGGCATTGCGCATGTACACTTTGAATGCCGCCTATTCTTCCTTTGAGGAAGCCGTAAAAGGCTCTGTAACGCCAGGTAAATTCGCTGACCTGGTGGTGCTGAGCGATGACCCTGGAAAAGTTCCCACCGAAGAGGTGAAGGATTTGCAGGTTGCAATGACCATTATCGGTGGGGGAGTGGTGTATCGTAAATCGTGAGCGCCAAATTTTGTTAATTGGTATACTGAAGTCATAGGGAACGTAGTATTAAGGATTAGGAACATGGAAGGAAAGAGGATCCTTGTGGTGGAAGATGATGAAACCCTGCTCGACGTCCTTAGGTACAACCTCGCCAAAGAAGGCTATGATGTAGTTTCTGCTGTTGATGGTGTCCAGGCCCTGGAGCTTGCCCGAAGTGAGAGGCCAGACTTAATTATCCTGGATATCATGCTTCCCAAGCTTGATGGCTTTGAGGTTTGTCGAATTTTGCGTAAAGACATGACCACACCTATCTTGATGCTTACCGCCAAGGTGGAGGAAGTTGATAAGGTGCTTGGTTTAGGAATCGGGGCGGACGATTATATGACTAAGCCCTTTAGCGTGAGGGAGCTCTTGGCTCGGGTTCGGGCAATGCTGCGCCGAACGGAGCTGCTTAAGGAGAAGCCAAGCTTTGAGGAAGAAGACGTCCCTCCAATGATAAAGGTTGGAGATCTCGCTGTAGACCTTGCTCGCCACCAGGTCTCTCTTGGTGATTCCATCCTGGACCTGAGCCCCAAGGAGTTTGAACTGCTTGTTTTCCTAGCGAGGAATCGAGGTCGGGCCTTCACCCGTGATTATCTTCTGGAGAAAGTCTGGGGCTATGATTATGTCGGAGATACCAGGACCGTGGATGTCCACATTCGCTGGCTGCGGAGGAAGCTTGAAGCTGATCCTGCTCACCCCCAACGCCTACTCACGGTCCGTGGTTTTGGCTACAAGCTTGAGGGGTAGAGATGTTTCGTAGTATCAGATGGCGGCTTGCCACTGCGTTCATAGTCCTGATCATAGTCTCGATTGGGGGACTTAGTGCCTATCTTGTGCAATTTGTTCGGGGTAACTACTTAGATAACCTGGAGTCACAGCTTACCAATCAGGCGCGATTAGTAGGCGATGTCGGCGGGCCATATTTCATTAGTGGGCAGAAAAGCGTTGATGACATTGCTAAGAGACTCGGGGAGCAAATTGAGGCCCGGGTTACCATTATCGACAAGAGTGGAGTGGTGCTGGGTGATTCAGACGAAGACCCGGCAGCGATGGAGAACCATGGCAACCGTCCTGAGGTTATTGAAGCCCTTTCCAGCGGAGTTGGCAGCAGTATTCGCTACAGCACTACTCTGGACCTCGACATGATGTATGTCGCTGTGCCCGTGACAGTAAATGAGGAGGTAGTCGGCTTTTACCGGGTAGCTCTTCCCTTAACTGAGGTAAACAAATCTCTGGAGCACATAAGTCAAGCCATAATTGGCGGGGCGGCGATTGCTGTCGTCATCGCTATTCTGTTGGCAATACAGATATCGAGGACTACCACTGAGCCGGTCAAGAAGCTTACTCAGATATCTAAAAAGATAGCTGAAGGGGAACTTGACCAGGAAATTCGGGTGACTGCCAAAGATGAAGTTGGTGACCTGGCAGAAGCGTTCAACCAGATGGCCGCTAAGCTTAAGGAGATGGTAGGGCTGCTTACCACTGAACGGGATAAGATGACTGCCATACTCTCTAATATGGCTGATGGCATTCTTGTCGTCGGCGGTGCAGGCGAGGTTACCATGATTAACCGGGCAGCGGAAAGGATATTCCAGTTCTCTGCGGACAAGAAATTGGGACATACATTTATTGAAGTAGTACATGACCATGAGATAGATGGTATTTTGCAGAAAAGTCTGAAAACGGGAGAGCAGCAGATGGGGGTTGTGGAAATTGAGCCGGGAAGGCAACTTCTGGGAGTTGTAGTTACTCCGATAGTTGGTACCCGTGGCTGTGTGGTGCTACTGCAGGACCTGACCGAGATGCGACGACTGGAGAAGGTGCGTCGTGACTTCATCGCCAACATTTCTCACGAGCTGCGTACGCCGACTGCCTCGCTCAAAGTTTTGGCTGAGACCCTTCAGGAAGGAGCTATAGACGATCCTAACGTGGCTAAAGGATTCCTGGATAAGATAAACGTTGAGACAGACAGATTGGCTCAGATGGTAAGTGAACTCAATGAGCTATCTCGCATTGAAAGTGGTGAGGTCTCCCTTAAGAAAGAACTTATTGATATAGGTGAGGTTGTGGCCCTGGTTGTAGAAAGGCTTAAGCCTCAAGCGGATAGGGCAGAGCTCAGCCTTGCAGTAGATATTCCGTCGGGCATCCCCAGGGCACTTGCTGACAAAGAAAGAGTGGAACAGGTACTTGTTAACCTGCTTCATAATGCCATCAAGTTCACCCATTCGGGTGGCAGGATTAATTGCGCGGCCAAAATCGAGGGTAACGATATTTCGGTCTCGGTGGTGGACACTGGTATCGGCATTCCTGCGGACGACCTGCCGCGCATCTTTGAACGCTTTTACAAGGCGGATAAAGCCCGCGCTGGTGGTGGTACGGGCCTAGGTCTGGCCATCGCCAAGCATATAGTAGAGGCGCACGGCGGCAAAATCTGGGCGGAGAGCATTGAGGGGAAAGGCTCAACCTTCACCTTCACCCTACCTATAGCAGTTAACCCTTAACCAAAGCTTAGGCAAAATTTCACCTCCTTTTAACAAAACCTTAACCAAAGCTTAACCTCCACCTTTTATGCTTAATCTTAGTATGAGGAGTTTGGTCAAGGATAAGGTATAGCGTTATCACCATGAAGAACGTTTTATTTGTCTGCGTACATAATTCAGGGCGGAGCCAGATGGCTGAAGCGTTGTTTAATTGTCACTCTGGAGCCGAGGCTCGTGCCTTTTCCGCTGGAACCCGACCGGCGAGCCACACCGACCGCACTGTGGTGGTGGCCATGAAGGAACTGGGGATAGATATCAGCTCTCAGCGCCCTAAAATGCTGACCTGGGAGATGCTGGAGAACGCTGACAAGGTCGTTACTATGGGCTGCAGTCTGGAAGGCGCTTGTCCTGCTAGCTTTGTCTCCATCGAAGACTGGCAACTGGAAGACCCGGAAGGGAAGGCCATCGAGAAGGTGAGGGAGATAAGAGCCCAAATCGAGGCTAAGGTAAGGAAACTGCTTGAAGAAACGCAGTTAGGAGTGAAGGGAAAGTGCTAAATCAAAGGTATCTTAATGAGGCTCTCTTTCCTTATCAGGGACCAGCCATTGTTAAGCCCAGGCTGGGAAGTAGCAAAGGGAGCATTGTAAAGAGGAAAAAGAGCAGGCTTGAGCAACTTCAGTTTAGCTTCAATCGGCCATGATGCTAGGAAGGAGGAAGCCTATGAAAGGGAGGTGTATACCTGTGAAAATGGAATCAGTAATGAGATCAGCGTAGAAGAGACACAATGTAACCGAGACAATCAAAAGGAGGAATTAATGCGTACTAACCTAATAAGAAGAAGGAAGTGGTTTATGTTGCCGCTAACAGCCTTGTTTATAGCTGCTATCGTTCTAACTGGTTGCGGCGGTACTCCGGAGGATGAAGGAGGGTTATCAGGTTCGTTTAGGATTATCGGATCTAATACAGTGGAACCTCTAAGCGTGGTGTGGGTGGAAGAGTTTATGAAGATGCACCCTAATGTGAGAATAGCGGTTAGTGGTCCCGGTTCTGGGGTGGGCATAGCTGCCCTGATCGATGGCACCACAGAGGTTGCCCAGGCTTCCCGAGAGATGAAGTCAAAGGAGGTTGACCAAGCCAAAACCAAAGGGGTAAATCCTTATGAGATTCAAGTTGCTACTGATGCCCTCGCCGTGGTCGTACATCCATCAAATCCGGTATCTGAGTTGGCCATAGCTCAACTCTCAGCCATCTTCACTAATCACATAACTAACTGGAAGGAAGTTGGCGGCAATGACGCTCCGATAGTTGTTATCTCCCGAGACACAAACTCAGGCACCCATGTCTTTTTTAAGGAACACGTAGTGCAAATGAAAGGACTTCCCACCGAAGACAAGAGCCTCGAGTACGGGTCCGGGGTACTGTTTCTGCCTTCCACCAAGGAGGGGGTAGATGAGGTAGCTAGGAACCCCAATGCTATCTTCTATCCAGGTTTGGCCTATGTTACAGATGAGGTGCAGCCTCTGGCAATCAAGAAGACGGCTGATGACCTCGGTGTGCAGCCCAGTGTGGAAACAGCTCTGGCTGGCAGCTATCCCATCGCGCGACCGCTTCTGTATTACACCGACGGCGAGCCGACGGGAGTTATCAAAGCTTTCATTGACTACTGCCTTTCAGCCAATGGCCAGGCAAAGGTCACTGACGTAGGATACGTGCCGCTGGAATAACCAGGTAAAAGCATATGCTACGGCAACGAGTTTCTGCTGTCGCTGCCGAAGCCAGTCTTGAAAGAGGACTGAGGCGGCGGTGGCGTTTGGGCGAAAAGTTTATCGAGGGCTGGATTTTCCTAGCCGGACTACTAGCTATAGTCGTCCTGCTGGGCATCGTTGGCCTCTTGATAAAGGAGGGTTTGCCCATTTTCTCTCACACGCCTCCTTGGGAGTTCCTCTTTGGCACAAAGTGGTACCCCGTCTCTGACCCACCCACTTTTGGCATAATGTCGTTCTTTGTAGCTACGATTATGGTTACTATTGTCGCCACAGCTATCGCTGTGCCGGTTGGCGTTGGCTGCGCTGCTTACCTGGCCGAAGTAGCCCCATTGAGGATAAGAGAAACGGTAAAGCCCATTATTGAGCTACTGGCGGGGATTCCGTCGGTAGTCATGGGGTTCATAGGATTATTGCTTCTGTCTCCACTTATCCAGAGCGTGTTCAATCTTAACACCGGGCTCTGTGGGCTTACTGCGGGGATCATGTTGTCACTAATGAGCTTACCCATAATTGTAAGTGTCTCTGAGGATGCGCTGAGTGCCATTCCCGATGAGTTTAGACAGGCAGCCTATGCTCTAGGTGCTACCAAGTGGGAAGTAGTAAGGCACGTCTCTATTCCGGCAGCCCTCTCTGGAATTGCCGCTGCCATCATGCTAGGGGTGGGACGCGCCATCGGGGAGACCATGACCGTCCTTATGGTCGCTGGCGGTGCCTTGGCTGTGCCCATTTCTCCAACCGAGCCTATGATGCCGATGACGGCAGCTATTGCCTCTGGGATTGGCAATGCTGTCCGTGGTGGCCTGCAATATCAAGCGCTATTTGCCATTGGTCTACTGCTATTCATCATGACTCTGGCGGTTAACCTCATCGCCGATAGAGTGATGGAACGCCAGAAGCGGAAGTTCGCAAGGTAATTTGTAAATGAGTACTCAATCTGGACATTCACGACAGTTATCACAGCGTACCGCTTTTGGGCTTCTTTTTGTGGCCACCATCATTGTCGTGCTCCCGGTCTTGTTTATAATCTCGCAAATCATTATAGACGGCGTTGGAAGCATTAGCTGGGAGTTTCTAACCCAACCCCCTTCCCAGGCAGGCAAGGCTGGTGGTATTTTCCCAGCTATTGTTGGTACTTTCTATCTTATGCTGGGCACGCTCATCCTCTCGCTGCCAATAGGCGTACTGGCTGCAATCTATCTCGCTGAATATGCCCCGAGCAACTGGCTGACCAGAGTCATCAATCTGGCTATCATAAACCTGGCTGGGGTGCCCAGTATTGTCTACGGGCTTTTTGGGCTCGGTGTATTTGTTATAGGTCTAAATTTTGGCCTATCGCTGTTGGCGGCCAGCCTCACCCTGGCTTGTCAGGCACTGGCGATGACCATTACCACCTCCAGAGAAGCAATATTGGCCATACCCAGGGGATATAGAGAGGGCAGCTTAGCTATTGGGGCAACTAAATGGCAGACGGTAAGGCATGTAATCCTGCCTCAGGCACGACCAGGGATAATTACCGGGGCTGTCCTTGCGATGAGCCGAGCGGCCGGTGAGACTGCGCCCATATTAGTAGTGGGAGCTGCCTTTCTCCTTCCGGGACTGCCCCAGTCCCCCTTCGACCAGTTCATGGCGCTACCCTACCATCTATATACAGTGGCAGCACATGTTCCCGGCATGCCCGAGGGCACGATGTGGGGTGTTGCTTTAGTTCTATTAGCGGTGGTGCTATCATTTAATGTCTTGGCAACCGTTATCAGATTGAGAGCTCGTCGGCGGAGGGTATAGTTCATGAAGGTAGATTCTGTGTTGCCGAACAATAGAATAGCTCAGGATAATAAGGTAAAGCTCAGAACGGAGAGGGTCAATCTTTATTACGGAGCCTTCCAAGCATTAAGAAACATTACTCTGGATATACCTGAGCGCGCCATTACGGCGGTAATCGGCCCGTCAGGCTGTGGCAAGTCATCTTTCCTCCGCCTCTTTAATCGAATGAACGACCTTATCCCTGGAGCCAGGGTGGAGGGAGAGGTTAAACTTGATGGTATTCCAATCTACGAGGACTCCATTGATGTCGTAGAAGTCAGAAAGAGGGTGGGCATGGTGTTCCAGAAGCCTAATCCCTTCCCCATGTCAGTGTTCGAGAATGTGGCTTTTGGGCCGAGACGGCATGGGAGAAATAACCGATGCGAGCTTGGGGGCATCGTTGAAAGGAGTCTTCGTCAGGCGGCACTGTGGGACGAGGTTAAAGACAAGCTGGAGCAGTCTGCCCTGGACCTATCCGGAGGACAGCAGCAACGGCTATGCATTGCTCGGGTGTTAGCCGTTGAGCCTGAAGTCATCTTGATGGACGAACCTTGCAGCGCCCTAGACCCTGTAGCTACTCTCAAGATCGAGGATTTGATGAGACGTTTGGCTGAGGATTACACTATTGTCATCGTTACCCACAATATGCAGCAGGCTGCTCGGGTATCAGATATAGCTGCGTTCTTAATGATGGAAGAAGATAGAGCGGGAGTTCTGGTGGAGCATGGCCCAACGTCTCAGATCTTCACCAGTCCTAAAGATAAACGCACTGAAGACTATATCACCGGCCGATTTGGCTAGAGGCCATGAGGAGGTTTTGATAAATGGAGATGAGGGCAACATTTCGCAAGAGATTACGGGAAATTCAAGACGATGTTCTCGCCATGGGTAGTATGGTAGAGAAGGCTATCGGTCGCTCCATTGAGGCACTGAAAAAGCGAGACTTGGATATGGCGCGCGCGTTAATAACCGACGATCTCAAAATAAACGACAAGCGATTTGAGATAGAGGAAAAGTGCATCCAACTTATTGCTACTCAACAACCCATGGCCAGCGACCTGCGTTCCATTATCTGCGTCTTGAACATCATAACCGAGGTAGAACGAATCGGGGATTATGCGGTTGGCATAGCCAAAATTGTAGTGATGATAGGCGATGAGCCTCCGCTGAAACCGCTGGTTGACATACCCCGTATGGCAGAAAAGGTGAACGATATGCTGCGTCGGAGTCTGGATTCCTTTATTAGCCACGATGCTGATGCTGCGAGGAAGATTGCTGTCGAGGATGACGAAGTGGACGATCTGTATGACCAAGTTTTTAGGGAGTTACTTACCTATATGGCAGAGGATCCAAGGACTATAACAAGAGCTACCCGCCTTATCTGGGTAGCTCATAACTTAGAGCGCAGTGCTGACAGGGTCACTAACATCTGTGAGCGGGTGGTCTTTGTCGTCACTGGCAAGATGGAGGAGATAGAAGCATCAAAATACTAGTAAAGGATAGAGGTATCGCACAAACTTAAAGCTCTTTTTGCAAGTTCATTTTGGCTTACTTTCTGAGTTTTGTGTTGTAAGTGTCAAGTGTACACATATGTAGCTAAGACCGAGCATCGTAGAGAATTTGTACGTGAGATCTTAATCCGTCTTGGAGTTGCGGAGCAGGTACAGAAAGCGCGACGAATTCTGGTCAAACCGAATATTGTTTCGCACGAGCTCTACCCAACTACGACGCATACCGAGGTCCTCAGCGCCTGTCTGGAGTTTTTGATTCAGTGGCATAAGGAGATTGTTGTAGCCGATGGGCCCGCTATTGATGCTGGCAACAGTAAGGATATTCTAGATCAGCATCCCCTCAAAAAAGTTTGCGATGGTTTCGCTGTTCCCCTGATTGACCTCATGTCTGAAGAAACGACGACGCTAGTCACGCAGAGTGGCATGGAACTTGAGGTCACTAAGATAGTCTTCGATTATGATTTCATCGTTTCCCTGCCAGTCCTTAAGAGCCATGGTATCTGTTTTTTCACCGGTGCTCTAAAGAACCAATTTGGCTTCTTTTCTAGGGAAGAGCGGGTGAGGTTGCACCTGGACAAGGACATCTTCCGCGCCATAGCTGAAGTTAATGCTGTGATAAAGCCGAGCCTGTTCATAGTGGATGCTATTGAGACTCTTATCAAAACCAACGAAAGAAGGCATGGAGGCATTCCTATTAAACTGGGCTATATGCTGGGGGGCACTGACCCCCTGAGTCTGGATGCGTTTGGCCTTCAACTGCTTGGTCAGCTTGACCTAAAGCTAAGCGGGAAAAGTTTTCAGGACATACCCTATCTTGATTATGCTGCTAAATTGGCTATCGGCGATCCCCAGGCTCAGCCTTTGCAGATTCAGGTCTGAGCGAAGCTGAGGGAAAGGGGGGGGAGCACAAGGATTTTCGCGGTTAACTTATCACACCCTCTTCAATATATTGGGATAGCTCCTGTTCACTCAGGCCCAAAAGTTCCTTATAAACATAATGGTTGTCCTGCCCCAGGAGAGGGGCAGCTCGGCGGAATCTGGCAGGAGTCCGGGAAAGCTTTATCGGGGTATTGTCGGAAGTGGTTTCGCCCAGCACAGGATGCTCAGCTTTAATAAAGAAATTCCTGGCTACCAGTTGAGGGTCGTTAGCCAGGTCATTGGCGTCTTCAACAATTCCAGCCGGAATGCCTGCTTGCTGAAGCAAATTCATTACTTCCTCTGGGGTATGTGTAATAGTCCACTGTTCTAGCAATTGATTTAGCTCTTCAGCATAGCTCTCTCGCCCTGAAAGGGTAGAGAATCTCTCCTCCTTACTCCAGGGGGGATTGCCCAAAGCATGACGAAGGGACTGCCATTCTTCTTCTGTGGAAACGGCGATAACACACCACCTGTCCTCCCCCAAGCATTTGTAGCAGCCATAAGGGGCGGCTGCAATATGCCCTGGGCTGTTGCCCTGGGGCTTAGTCATGTTGTGATTAACTGTATAATCTAGGATAGCTGGTCCGAGCAAAGAGCACATGCACTCATATTCCGATACATCTATGTGTTGTCCCTGGCCGGTTTTTTCACGGTGCTCCAAGGCAGCTAAAATAGCCAGGATGGCAAAAAGCCCGGATATGGGGTCAGCATAGGAATACCCTAAACCCAATGGAGGGCCTTGTGGAAAAGAAGTGAGCTGGGTAATGCCCGAGAACGCTTGGATGGTGGGTCCCAAGGCGGCGAAATCCCTCCACAGCCCACTCTGCCCCATTGCGGACATGCTCAGCATGATGATATCGGGTTTTATCCCTCTCAGATTGTCATAACCTAGACCCCAGTTTAACTTAACTCGAGGGGTGAAGTTTTCCATTACAACATCGCTTATTTTGACCAATCTAAGAGCGATATCCTTTGCTTTGGGATGGTTCATATTTAAAGTGATGCCCAACTTGTTCCGATTCCAGGTATTGAAATAGTGGGTGGTGTTGGATTCGGCACCCGTGGCAGTCTTGGGAGATTGTACTTTAATTACTTCAGCCCCGAAATCGGCCAGGATTCTAGTGGCATAAGGGCCTGCCATTAGCCAGCTGAAATCGAGAATTCTTAGTCCGTCAAGAGCATTTCGGACTGTCTTAGAATCTTTCAGGCGTGGGTCCTCACCCAAGCTTGGGCCCAGCTTTTCCTGGAGTACCTTAGCATTATGTTCGCCAATTAAGGGAGCCCGTCGCATAGCCCGCAGAGGATGGCTGAATTTGTAAGGAGGCCGGGGATATTTATAAGTGTGGGGCTCTGGTCCAACACCTGCAAGCTCGGGGTGTTCTACGGAGGCAAAGAAACTGCGTTCTGAAAGTTGGGGGCTATTTATCATCTCCTCCAGCGAAGCAATCGGAGCCCAAGGCAAGTGCAGCAACTGAGCTAATTCGAAAAGCTCGCTCCTGGTACGGGACTTTGTCCAGCGGGTCAATACATCAACAATATGGCTCCAGTGCTGCCTCCTATATTCTTCCTCCTGCCACCTCTTCTCCTTCAAGTCTCCAGCCATACCTTCGCTATCCAGCCAGTCAACTAGGATATCCCACTCCCTATCAACCACAACGAGGATATAACCATCTTTGGAGGGCAGCAGGTAAAGGAAGTCGTTGGGATGAGAGCCTCCTCGCCTCCGGGATATCACACTGTCAGAGAAATACCGGACTAACACATGTTCCAAGGTCGCTGCTCCCGCTTCTTGTAGAGAGACATCAATATGCTGGCCTTTGCCGCTGCAATTCCGGTCGCGCAGTGCTATGAGAATTCCGATGGCGGCGAAAAGGGAAGCTGCATAATAAGATTGTTCTCCGTAAGGCTTGAGAGGTGGAGAGTCGTGGGCGCCACAGACGTACATCTGACCGCCTGTGGCGGAGGCGATTATGTCGCAGGATTTGTAGTGTCTATAAGGTCCAGTCTGCCCGAAGCTGGTGACCGAAGCCAAAATAAGCTGGGGGTTTAGTTTGCTTAAGCTGTCATAGCCTAGCCCAAGTCTCTTTAAGTACCCCGGGGAGAATGTCTCTATTATCACATCGGCTTTGCTGGCTAGCTGGCGCAAGGCCTCCTGTTCCTCTTTAATTTCCAGGTTTAGCGTTATGCCCAGCTTATTGGTATTGTTGTACCAGAAAGGGAGGCTTCTTTCAGGGTGTGGTGTATTTTCCCAAAAAGGACCTGTCCACCGCGTCCTGTCCCCACCAGGAGGCTCGACTTTGGCAACCTCAGCCCCTAAGTCGGCCAATAATTTAGAGCAAAAAGAAGCCTTTTCGTCTGCTAAATCCAAAACTTGAAGTCCTGTTAACAAGGCATTCCCCTTGCCTTGAGGACACTAGAGTGAGGCGAGCTGCTTGAGTTCAATCTGAGGAAGGTAAAGGCCTTGGCTCTTGCGCTGCCATTTCCTGGTCGCAACAGATCACCACGCCTTCGCCAGCCTTGGTGCAAAGCACTTCGGTGCCGCACTTTTCACAGCGATATCTTTTACCTAACTGATTCATTATTACCTCTATTACCCAGTTCTAAAGCCCATAAAGGCTATGTTTTCAACTCCATTGGTTGCCCACAGCAAATTAGCGTGCCATCGCCGGGACGAGTAACAATAAATTCCGCGCCGCACTTCTTACAAACATACCTCTTGCCTACTTGGTTAGCCATCTCTATTACAGCCTCCTTGAAATGTTTTAGCCTAATTCTATATTAAGAACCCTATTGAGTCAAAGAAGATAACTCAGGCCTTTTCTAGATCCAATTCAGGGAAAGCCATCCCATACCCTGTTTTATCAGCCAACATAATGACATAATCCTTGGGGTCTTCCTTGACTTCTACAATAGTGCCCTCCCAGCCAGCGATCTTATAGCCACCAGGCCATCCTGGCCTGTCCTTTACCTTCACTCTATCGCCAACTTTAAGCTCGCTCATAGTGCATCCTGCCACTAGATTTTTGTCTGCCCCGATATGGCTGAGTCCCCCTTTGTTCGTTTGTGCTCATAATGTTTTCAATGCGGTAGCAGAAGGTGCCAGCAGGGGCGACAACTTCAACTGTTTGCCCCTTTTCTTTATCTAGGAGTACTTTCCCTAGGGGCGAAGCAACGGAAAGTTTACCCTTGGCTGGATTTGCCTCTCGGGGGTCGACTAGAGCATAGGTGAGCTCTTTACCCGAAGATAGGTCGCAAAGTACCACTGTGTCTCCAAATTTTGTCTTAGATATGCCCTGGCTTTCTCCCATTATCTTCGCCAAATTCAAGGTTGACTCTAACTCCTTTATCCTTCCTTCTATATGTGCTTTTTGTTCCCTAGCTGCTGCTAGTGGGGCATTTTCTCGAAAGTCCTTGTCAGCAGCGGCTTTTTGCATCTCCTCAATAACTTGGGAGCGTTGATTCTTCAGGTTAGCTAATTCTGTCTCTAATTTGGCATAACCTTGGGCGGTCAAAGTAGCTCGGACCTGAAAACTCTCCCAAAGGGCAGCTGTTTTTGAAGAAGTTTTTTTTGCCCTGAGGTGGGGAGCTAGATTTATCTTGGTGAATCCCTTTTTCCGGATGTATGTAAGAAAGGACCTGAGGGGTTTAACTGCCGATGGAATGATCAGTTCGCCATAGCTAGCCACATCCACTGGGCTGATATCATTTACTTGCCTGGATGAGCCAAGCCATCTGACGAATTTATATATCTCTGCCTGTATTTCCCCCCTTTCTTGTGTGGGGGAACTTGATAGAAACGCGTCAGCTGCTTCAGCAAGTGTCGGACTGTGCTCGGAGATATTTTCCACCAAGGGATAAATAATAGCCTGAAAAGCGGGCGATGTCAATTTACCTGGGCGTCAATCCTATTCTTAAATCGGCTCGGGTGCGAAGCAAGCGACTTAGGTCCTCTCGATTTATCACTCCAATGACTTTTTCTGCTTCTATTACCGGTATATGATTGGCATATTCCCCATTCATTTCCTGGAGTACGCTCAATACATCTTGGTCAGCATGAACTACTTTTAATTTACTGGCTGGGGTCATGATATCCTGCACAGTGGTGATGGCCCAACGATTGCGGGGGGCTTTCTTTATTTGCTGCAGGGTGACCATGCCTTCTAGGCCAGCTCCCTGGGTTACCAGGAAGCAACTTCGTCCTGTGGGCAATATATATTGCTGAACTAGCTCTGTTAAGCTCAGGTGGGGAGAGACCGCGGGACAACCATAGTCCGTAACTTGGCGTGCCGTGATACCAGTAAGGGAATCCCGGAGCAAAATCTGCTGCTGACTAGATTTGGCTGCATCGTGGAGAAACCAGCCAATGAATATCAGCCACAGGCCGTTAAGCCACAACTGGAGAGCAAAAATAAGGGCAAGGCCTCCAGCGATAAAGGCATAAGCTATCCCTTGCCCTACTTTTGTAGCAGTGCTAGTTGCTCTGTGGTAATCGTGGGTTCTTTGCCACACGATGGCACGGAATATTCTACCTCCATCTAAGGGGAAGCCGGGGATTAAGTTGAACAAAGCTAAAATCACGTTTATCATGGCCAGCCATTGCATTAAGCTAGCGGCTAAGCTTTGTTGGGCTCCTGCCAGCAAAAGATACAATCCGTAAAAAATACCAGCCATAGCCAAGCTGGTTAAAGGGCCGACTATAGCTATTGAGAGTTCTACTCTGGGGCTGGTCGCCTCCTTAGTTATCTGAGAAACACCGCCAAAAACAAATAGGGTAATCTCTTTAACTGGAATTTTGTTACGAATAGCGAGGAGGCTGTGGGCCAGTTCATGGGTAATGATGGAAGCAAAAAAGAGAACACTGGTTAATATACCCAAAAGTATCCTCTGCTCTATGGGGTAAGGCTGCTCCAAGGGGTAAAACACGAGTGAAGAGGTTACTAAAGCAAAGATAATAAACCAGGTATAATGGAGTCGCAGTGGAATGCCAAAGACTCTGCCTAGACTTATATTGCCCCTCATCCTCACTCTTGCGGCACAGCGCAACCAATAAGCTTGTAAGCTAGTTTAGCCAATAGGAAAGCGCAGGAACTTGGCCCCTCCGCGGGGCAAAATTCCATTAAATCAAACCCAGCTATATGCTTGTGAAGGGCTACCGATTCTATTATGTCTAAGACCTGCCGCCACTGCATACCATCGGGCTCGGGGGTGCCTACTGCCGACATAATTGAAGGGTCTAGCACATCCACATCTATGGTGACATAGACATCTTCGCTAAGCGAGGCCACTATCTGGTCTATGGAAGCTTTATTTGATGCCGAACCAGACATATAGAATGGCATCAGCTTGTTTTGTGTTAAGAATTGTTTTTCTTCCCAGCTAAGGCTGCGCACTCCTACCTGAGTGATAGGGCAAAGCTCGAAGATGCGGCGCATAACACAAGCCTGGCCATATTTAGTCCCAAGATATTCATCTCGAAGGTCAGCATGGGCATCTAGTTGCAACACAGAAAGTCTGGGAAGCGTTTCTTTGAAAGCGCGGACCGCCCCTAAAGACAGAGAATGTTCCCCACCAAGCATCACTACAAATTTTTCCCTTTGTATTAATCCTTTAATGACTTGATAAACCCTCTCAATCATGTCTTGGGGGCTGCTCATTAGAGGTTCCACTTGGGGTAGGGTACAAATACCAACTTTATATATCTCACGGTCTAGCTCTAAATCATAAAGCTCTAAATACTGGGAGGCATCTATGATAGCTTGTGGGCCGTGGCGAGCTCCGCCTCGCCACTCACTGGTGCCGTCGTAGGGGACGGGTAGAATTACAGTCTTGGCTTGCTGCAAATTTGAATAAGGTGGTGCTAATCCAGCAAAGACCCGTTGTGGCAGGAATATCCCCTCTTGTTTAGAACTCTCCCACATATCGTTCTGAGCCAAAGGTGAGGAATCTCCAGACCCTTCGTGGAGTTTACCCTGAGCTAGATTCTCCTGTCGCTTCGCTTCTTCAGAATGACGGCGAGCGAAGGGCTCAGGGTGACAGCCGCGGTCCTTCATGATAAATAAAACTTTGGGGATTGGCCCAGCACTCAGCACTCTGAGTGCTGGGTTCTGCTTGGGGCCATCCTCTGTCAATCAGGCAGGTTCGCAATTTAATTAGCTGGAATCCCTCTCGGAAATCGCTTATTGCTTTCTCGGCATCAAAATCCTTACAAGAGAAAATATCTATATTAATATAATTCTGCTCAACGAAGGTATGGACGCAAATATGACTTTCGGCTATAAAAACAAATCCTGATATTCCCCAATCATCTAGTACTGGTCCTATGTATCTGAGCACGTGTGGTGGTGAAATCCTGGTCATACCAATCCTGGCAGGATAACTTTCCAACCAGTTGCGAAGGAAATCTTCATCTTGGAGAATTTTTTGGTTACTGGAATAGCCATCTATAATTAGGTGCATTAGACCTCCTCAAGCAATGTCTTTCTTAAATCAAAAAGGGCGGCATAAACTGCCCTTTGCTTCATTCTTGAGCGATTTCCGAGGAGCATATGGGTGAAGGTTTGCTCAAATTCATCACTGCTCAGGCCTATGAATACCTCGCCGGAATTTTTATCAGGATTCATGTTGCCCCCGACACCTATGCCGATATCGGTTTTCAAATTCTTGCGCGCTATCTCAGCCATGGCCTTAGCTACCTGAATGCTTTCCTCGCCGTACTTCTCCATAACGGAGGTATCCACACCGCAAGCTATCTTAGCGTCGTTACAGCAAGCTAGCATCCCCCCCTTGAAATAAGTATAGCTTTCCCGGCCACTGGCAATGGTGCTGCATAGAAACCCCTCAGTGCAAGATTCCATGGTCGCTAAACACAGGTTTTTGGCTCTGAGCAATTCCCCAATAACGGAGTCCAGGGTATCATCATCAACTCCCCAAATATGGGGAGAAAGAATGCTTCGAATTTGCTCCTCGCTTTCGGAAATAAGGTGTTCGGCCGCTGCCTTCTCCTTTGCTTTGGCTGTGATCCGCAGATAAACACCATCTGGATTGATATAGCTAGCTAAAGTAGGGTTGGATAGTTTCGAAATGTGGGCTACCAATTCATCCACCTTAGATTCAGCTATCCCAAAAGTCTTAATCGTCCTGGATACGATGACTTCTCCAGTCACTCTTTGCTTCAGTTTAGGCAGAATGCCTTCTTGCCACATCAATTTCATCTCATCGGATGGTCCAGGTAGGGCCATAATTATGCGGTCGTCTTTCTCAACCCACCAACCAGGCGCTGTGCCCATGTGATTAGGAATTATTTGAGCAGAAGGGATGATAGTTGCCTGTCTTACATTACTTTGTGGTATTCCCCCAGGATAACGGCTGAACAAATCCTGCAAATCTTGCCATAATTTCTCATCAACTGTCAGTTCCTCACCCACTAACTTGCCAATAGCCTCTCGGGTAATATCATCTTGGGTAGGTCCCAGTCCACCTGTGGTGATAATAAGGTCTGCCCTCTTCCAGGCTTGTTTTAAGGTATCAACTAACCTTTTCTGATTGTCGCCTACCGTAGAAATAAAATATAAGTCGATTCCCAGCAAAGGTAATTGATTAGCTAAAAAGGAAGAATTAGTATCAGTTATGTTGCCCAGTAGAATTTCCGTGCCAACGGGTATTATCTCTGCCTTCACTGCCCCTACAATTTCCGAGTTAGCATTTGTTTGCTGAGATGCCTAAATACCTTTCTACTATTGCCATGGCACAATATTTACCGCACATGCTACAAGTCGCTCCGGTGGCGGGAATTTTACCATGGATTTGCCGCGAAAGTTCTGGGTCTAGAGATAGTTCAGCTTGATTTTCCCAGTCAAGAGCTTTGCGCGCTTTGGACATTTGTTCATCCCACTCTTTGGCCCCCTTTACACCCTTAACAATATCGCCAGCATGAGCAGCTATACGAGAAGCGATTACCCCCTCTTTAACATCATCCACATTGGGGAGGGCAAGGTGTTCAGTAGGAGTAACATAGCACAAAAAGTCTGCACCAGCGGCAGAGGCGACTGCCCCTCCAATGGCAGCAGTGATATGGTCATAGCCAGCACCTACGTCGGTCACCAGGGGTCCGAGGACATAGAAAGGCGCCCCACGGCAAAGGCTCTTTTCTAATTGAACATTAGTGGCTACTTGATCTAGGGGTAAATGCCCAGGACCTTCGATCATAGTCTGAACGCCAGCTGCCCTGGAGCGCTCTACTAACTCACCAAGGATGATTAGCTCTTCAACTTGAGCCCTGTCGGTGGCATCAGCCAGGCATCCTGGACGCAAGCCATCGCCTAAACTTAAAGCAAAATCATATTCACGAGCCAAATCCAACAGGCGATCGTAATATTGATATAAGGGATTTTCCTTATTATTGTGGAGCATCCAACCGATGAGGAAAGCTCCTCCTCGAGACACTATATCAGTTATCCTACCCTGCTTCTTAAGTCTGGCCACGGACGCCTCGGTCACTCCGCAATGAACAGTCATAAAATCAATACCATCTTTAGCGTGTTCTTGGATTACGGCGAAAATCTCGTCAGCGGTCATGTTCACTATGGCTCCACGATTCTCAATAGCTTCAATACCCGCCTGATAAATGGGCACTGTCCCCACCGGTACAGTGCTAGCACTCACCATAGCCTTCCTGATAGCCGAAATATCTCCCCCAGTGCTCAGGTCCATCACAGTATCGGCACCAAAATCAATAGCGGCCTGTAATTTCCTTAGTTCCGTGTCCAAATCACAAAAATCTGAGGATGTGCCTATGTTCGCATTGACCTTGGTCTTCAATCCTGCGCCTATGCCGCAGGGGATTAGATTTACGTGATTAACGTTGGCCGGAATTATGATTTTACCCTCAATTAAGCCTTGGAGGACAAAATCGGTCTCCACTCTTTCTTTTTCGGCTACGCACTTCACCTGAGGTGAAACTGTGCCCTTTCTGGCTAGCTCGAGCTGGGTCATCTTTCTCTTAAACCTCGTATAAGCTGCAGTAAAACTAAAGTATAAAACATTTCATGCAGATTTAGAAGGCAAATCTAACACAGGGCGATTGCCAATGCAAACCAACTCAGAGGCTTACCCCAAAATGGCTAGGCAATAAAAAGAGCAAGGTCTTTAGGGGTTCAGCAAGAAGCAGTCTCTTCCTGCATCTCTCCCCACTTGCTTACATATTTTTCCTTAACCTGGGGATTGACAAAGCAACGTGGCCACTTCCTATCGATAATCCTGGATATCTCTTCAAATGGGCGCCGCCTTATCTCCAAAGCGGAAGATTCGGAGTAATGAGCACCGTGAGCAGTGACGATGACATTATCAAATTTAAGCAAATGATGATCAGGGCTTACAGACTCCGTTTCTAAGACGTCCAGTCCAGCTCCGGCAACATAGCCCTGGGAAAGGGCTTCAGAAAGTGCCTTTTCATCAATGAGAGGGCCTCTAGCGGTATTGATGATATAAACTGTAGGCTTCATTTTCTTAAATTCTTCCAGTCCTAGCATGTGCTGAGTTTGTGGGGTGAGGGCAGCGTGCATAGAGATGTAGTCTGAATTTTGCAGTAAGTAGTCGAGCTCTACCAATTCCACCCCATATTTTTTAGCCACTTCGCGAGGTATGTAAGGGTCAAAGACGATTATTCTTAATCCAAATCCCTTTGCTTTAGGAACGATGGTTTGGGGAATATTGCCAAAACCAATTAGCCCTAAGGTTTGTCCTTTTAGTCTGAACATGGGGGGCCATATTTTTTGGCGAAACTCGGGCTTGCCCATCGAGTCCCATTTCCCAGCTCTAACGGCATTGTCCTGGCGGGTGATTTTTCTGGCACAGGCGAGGAGGAGTGCCATGGCGTGGTCTGATACCTCTTCCAAACAGTAATCTGCTGGGTTGGAAACACAAATACCATGCTCAGTTGCCGCTTTAACGTCTATGCCGTCGTAGCCGATCCCTAGACTGTGAATCAACTTACATTTGCTCATCTTCTCGATTACATTTCTGCTGAGAAGGCCTGTCATTACTGCATCAGCGTCAGATACCGCAGCAATAGTTTCGTCCTCTGTCTTGCAAGATGCTCTGACGAATTCTATACCTTTCTCCTCATATGCTTTTTCATCGTGAGGTATTCCGGGATAGGGGACAGGAATCGCTAACACTGCCTTAAAAGTCATTTTTCACTATCACCTCCCTCTGTCATTCGAGATAGTTTAGCCCAATTATACTCCATTGCACAATAGCCCTCCAGTTGCCATTTTCAGGTTAACAAGAGTATCTAATCAGCAGATTTCTGCCTTTAATCGCAAGATTCTCTTGTGAATCCTTTCCCCTAGCAGGAGGGGAGTTAGAGGGAGGAATTTACCTTCGGGCTCAGATCGTTGGCAACAAAGTGGGAGGAGCAGCTTGCAACAAGAGAGCGAGCAAAAGCGAGGAATCTACATGCAAATTCAGGACAAAGCCCTCAGGGTTTCCTTCTGGATTCTGAACAGTTTGTCTATCCCTTGCTGGGCTAAAGAGAGTAAGGCATCCGCAGTTTGTTTAGAGAAAGCCTTGCCTTCGGCAGTCCCCTGAATTTCGACAAACTCATTTTTGTCGGTCATGACCACATTGAAATCGACTTCAGCTTGGTAATCCTCTTCGTAACGGAGGTCGAGTAGTATGTGGCCATTCACAATGCCCACGCTGGTGGCAGCTATCATTTTATTTAATGGCATAAATGGCAAAACGCCCTGTTTTCTTAAGTTGTGGAAGGCCTGATAGAGAGCAACATATCCACCGGTGATAGCCGCTGTTCTGGTGCCACCGTCTGCTTGCAGAACATCACAATCTACTACAAATGTCCTTTCTCCCAAGATATCCAAGCTAGTCGCTGCCCTTAAACTGCGGCCGATAAGGCGTTGGATTTCCTGGCTTCTTCCCTCTGCCTTATCGCGCGGTGTACGAGTAACTGTGGAGCGAGGCAACATGGCATACTCCGCAGTAACCCACCCCTGGCCACCACCTTTAAGAAAATTGGGCACCCTTCCCTCCATGCTTACAGAGCACAGCACCCTTGTTCGCCCCAGTTCAATTAAGGCCGAACCCTCGGCGAAACTCTGGTACCCTAAAATTATACGCACGGGGCGAAGCTCGTTGTCGGCTCGATTATCTATTCTTATCATACTAAAAAGAGTATAGCAAAGTATTTAGTAATCTGCCTGTCCTTTGTGAGTTGTTATTCACCACCGCCCCCTTTTTTGATAGGTCTCGATAAATCTTTCGATAGAGCGGTCATAAGTCCTCTCTACATCGTCGGGGAAAAAGCAGGCTGGCAGTTCGCCTAACCGCCAATGGTATCTTATGCATTCGCAGCAAATGCCCTTCCTACTGCATGGTTCATAGGTACAGTTGCATTTTTCTTTGTTTTGCTCCACAGTGCACTCTCTCATATTCGCCCTCCTTCGCTAAATTGTTCAGCTAAATGCTTCTTTGCTCGCAAGTCGGAATGATACTATGTAGTGAGCATAAGAACTCAATGCTACGCCACTTTCCCAAACATATGCTATCATAATGCTAAATCAAGAATGTCGGAAGGGAAGCAGTAGGTTGCAGCTACCAGTTGATGCTTATCTTGATATTGAGACCACAGGTTTATGCTCGTTTTATGACGAGATAACCGTTATTGGCGTTTGTTTAGCCAATGACTATGAGAATAAATTGGTTCAACTTGTTGGGGGGGATGCAACTAGGGCTAACTTGCTCAGGACCTTGCGTTGTGTGGATACAATCTATACGTACAATGGCAGCCGTTTTGACCTTCCTTTCATCGATTTTCGTCTGGGGGTAAATTTGAGAGAGCATTTCCATCATCGTGACCTGATGCACGATTGCTGGAAGAACAATTTATATGGTGGCTTCAAGGCAGTAGAGCGGCAATTGGGCATTCCTCGACGGCTACAGGGCATTAGTGGAGTAGAGGCGGTGGCGCTGTGGTGGAGATACCAGATTGACCACGACAGAAAGGCCTTGAATTTGTTGCTGGAGTACAACAAGGAAGACGTGGTTAATCTGATAGCATTGAGGGGGAGGCTGGAAAGGTTCAGGTATGTAACCCGCTGAAGAAGGCGGTTGAAACGGATTTTGCTTCCTCCTGGGGATGTGAGGCATGGCTGTTGAGTTGGAGTTTTTAAAGGGCATTCCCTACTTTTCCGGTCTTAGCCTTGCTGAGCTTGAGTCAATCAGGGGACTTGTCTTCGAGAAAACTGTTGAGAGGGGGGAAATGGTCTTGCTTGAGGGTGAAGCGGCTGATGGCCTATATTTTGTCGCTTCAGGCGTGGTGAAGGTGTTCAAGACCTCGGCTGAGGGGAAGGAGCAGATCTTGAGCATCGTGCGCCCAGGGGAGTCTTTCAATGAAGTCGCTATCTTTGATGGTGGGCCGAATCCCGCCAGCGCTCAGACTATGGGGCCTGTTCTTCTCTATGTGATAAAGGAGAATAACATGGGAGCTGTCCTCCGGGACTATCCCCAGATAGCCTTGAATGTCATTAAGGTACTGGCAGGGCGAGTGCGCCACCTGGTATCACTGGTCGAGGACCTATCCTTCAGGCATGTTATCGGCAGGGTGGCCAAGATACTCCTTGAGCACGCTGGAGATGGAACAGGCCGTGAGCCACGACTCACACAGCAAGAGATGGCAGCTATGGCAGGTACTGCGCGGGAGGTAGTCGGCAGATCGCTTAAGGCCCTAGAGGAGGAAGGAGCGATCAGCATAGAGCGTCATCGCATAATAATTAGGGACAAGGGAGCTCTCCGAGAGATAATGGAGGCGTCTTCTTGAGACAAAGGTCACAGACGGATGGCAGCCTTTGCTTTTAAAATAACTAGAATGGAGATCAATAGCTGTGGCTGAAATGCCTATAATAGACCCCGAAAAATGTGATGGGTGTGGGTTGTGTGTTACTGTGTGCCACTGCAATGGCCTGGTGATAGTTAACAATGTTGTAACCATTATCGAAACAGTGGAGTGTGATTGGTGTACAGACTGCGAAGCTGTTTGCCCCACGGGTGCCATAAGATGTCCTTTTGAGATAGTTATCCAAGAGCCTTAGAGGCCAACTAAGACCTTATATCTACACTGATTTCGCCACTTTTCCAGCTGGTTTTTAGCTGGTTCATATCTGTTCCATCACCATGTCCCCATGAGACAAAAGTCGCATACAAGGATTAACTCGTGACCTAAAATATTCTTGGATTAAAAAGATGTAGTTGCCCGATTTATCGGGAGCTACAAGAATCTAGGGGTTGAAGAACTAGTAGATGAAAAGAAGGGAAAAGCGACTAATCTAATATGTATAGGAGGCATAAAATGCGTGAGAAGGTAGTAGAAGTTCTGAACCAAATACGGCCTGCTTTATTGGCGGATGGCGGTGATGTAGAGCTAGTAGACGTGAGCGAAGGTGTGGTTAAGTTGAGACTGACTGGTGCCTGTGGTGGCTGTCCCATGGCCACTATAACTTTGAAGCAGGGTATCGAGCAAGTGCTAAAAGAGCAAGTGCCTGAGGTCAAAGAAGTGGTCGCTGCTTAGACATATGAATTTTGGGGCATTTTGTACCTAGTCAGTGATATGGGCGCGAGGAAGTTGAGAGACAAATAACATTTGAGAGGCGAAAAGTATAAGGGAGGTTGAAGATGATGACGGTTTTAGGAGATGTTAGAGACATGGAGAAAGTCCTTTCCGGGGATGAGGGATTACGCTTGGCTGATGAGGAGGTTAGTCAAGAAGAGGAAGAATTTCCCGAGGTTGATGGTGTTCCTTTAAAGCGGGAATTTGAACTTGGCGAAGGTTCATTGAACTTATACCTTGGTGAAGTGGGGCAAACCCCCCTTCTCGATGCCGAGAAAGAAAAACTGCTGGGCAGCCAGATAGAGAAGGGAAAGCATCTTTCCCGGCTTGAGGATGACTGGGTTACCAAACATGACAATCAGCCATCGCCAATAGACCTACTGCTAGCATTGGCAGAGGACTTCAGTCGGGCACGTTTGTTCTTCGAAGCTCTTTACCAGTATCTTGGACTCCCTTCTAACAGCAGCATAGCAGAGAAGGTATTGTATCCAGAGTTACGTCGTGCCATCGATGGTCATATCGATCAGCACTTATCCAGTGCGATAGCTCAGGCCACTGGGGCAAGCCAAACTAGAACCGAGCAGGCCTTGATTCAATTGTCACTGGATAGCGGGCTGATACCTTGGCATATCATAGAGGGAGCAGGCCAGGGGAGTTCTGCGGCTGAATTTGGGGAGTTGTTGCGGTCGCCGGAATTTCGCAATGAGCTGGAAGAGCATAGCTCGGAAATTGGCAGGCACTTCGCGCAAGTAAGGGAAAGGGCAGGCCGGGCAAACAAGCACATGATTCAAGCGAACCTACGCCTGGTGATAAGCGTGGCTAAAGGTCATTATGATCGGGGCGTGCCTTTGCCTGACCTTATTCAAGAAGGTAATATGGGGCTAATGCAGGCAGTGCAGAGGTTCGACCATCGCAGGGGATATAAGTTCAGTACCTACGCCATTCCCTGGATTTGGCAGGCAGTCAACAGGGCAGTCAATGATCAGTCACGCATCGTGCGCCTGCCGGGACACTTGATTGATACTCTGAGGAAGTTAGGTCAGGCAAGAAATAGGTTGTTTCAGAAGTTCGGCCGTCAGCCGACTGAGAAGGAATTAGCTTCTGAAATGGGAGTCTCGCCTGAAAAGGTCGAGTGGCTGCTTAAGGTTAGTTCTGGTGGCCCCGTTTCTTTGGAGACACCTATTGGGGAAGAAGGAAGCCAGCTTGGTGATTTCATCGGAGACCGGACGACTCCAGAGCCTGAGGAAGAGGCTGATGCAAGCCTGCTTAAGGAGCAGTTGAGCGAAGCCCTGGAGTCGCTGACACCCCGGGAGCAGCGCGTCATCGAGCTGAGGTTTGGGCTGGGCAATGAATACAGTCGGACACTGGAGGAGGTTGGCATGGAGTTAGGCCTTACCAAGGAGCGAATACGCCAGATTGAAAAAGAAGCACTGGCTAAGCTGCGCCATCCAAGCCGCAGTCGTAAATTGATAGGTTACCTCGGATAAAGAGTTGAGGTGACTTGGATAAAATGAAGAGACATAAGCTCCACGGCTTAGCTTGGGGTGTTACTTCCTCTTGACCACTGACTTCACCGCCTCTTCAATATCTCCGGCAGTCAATCCGTATTTTTGAAGCAGTTCCTCAGCTCTGCCCGATGAAGCATACCTGTCACCAAGGTTGACGAATTCCATAGGCGCTGGGTTCTCTCTGGCTATTGCTTGAGCAACTCGGCTGCCTAGGCCACCGTGGGCTAAGTGCTCCTCAGCGACGACAATTGCCTGGGTCTCTGAAGCTGCTCTGATTATGGCTGCTTCATCCAAAGGTTTGAGGGTATGCATGTTGATTACCCGGCAATCTATGCCCTGTCTGGCTAAGACATCGGCTGCCTCCAGAGCCTTGGCGACCATGATGCCCATGGCTATAATGGTGGCATCCCTGCCTTGTCTCATGGTCACTGCCTTGCCTAATGTGAGGTGATAGTCCTCGTGGTAAACAAGCGGCGTTTTAGGGCGGCTTAGTCTGACGTAGAAAGGCCCATAGGTATTTGCAGCCATTCTTACTGCTTCAGCAGCCTCGATGGCATCGGCGGGAACAACAACAGTGAATCCGGGGAGAGCACAGTACAGGGCTAGATCCTCAATGGCATGGTGGGAGCTTCCATCTTCGCCAACAGTGATGCCTCCATGAGTGGCTACAATTTTGACATTTAGTTCTGGTTGCGAAAGGTAGAGCCTTAGCTGATCGAAACAGCGGCACGAAGCGAAGATGGCAAAAGTACTGACAAAAACGATTTTCCCCGAGGCAGCTAATCCAGCAGCTATGCCAACCATGTTTTGTTCTTCTAGACCACAATCAAAGAAGCGTCCAGGAAACTCCTGGGCAAAGAAGCTGGTCATTGTTGAAGGCGATAAATCGGCGTCCAGAACAACGATGTCTTTGTTTTGTCTGCCTAGCTCTACTAAAGTTTTGCCGTAAGTTTCCCGAGTAGATGCTTCAGCCATCCTTACTCTAACTCCTTCAGTGCCCTTTCGGCTTCTTCCAAAGTAGGTGCCTTGCCGTGAAATGTTACATTGTTTTCCATGAAGCTAACACCTTTGCCTTTGATAGTGTGGGCGACAATGACGATGGGTTTGCCTTTTACCCTTTCCGCTCCTTGTAAAGCGGACAGGATTTGGTCAAAGTCGTGGCCGTCTATGTCAATGGTATGCCAGCCAAATGCTTGCCATTTCTGGGTAAGAGGCTCGAGGTTCATAACGTCTCGAGTCCAGCCGCTGAGCTGCATACCATTGCAGTCAATTATAGCCGTTAGGTTATCCAGTCTGAAATGGGCTGCTGAAAGGGCCGCTTCCCAGGTTTGCCCCTCCTCACATTCCCCATCGCTGAGGAGAACATAGGTCCGGTAATCTTTGGAATCCAGCCTTGCGGCCAGGGCGACACCAACGGCAAAGGACAAGCCCATACCTAGAGAACCGGATGACATTTCTACCCCGGGGGTGAGTTTTTTATCAGCGTGGCCCTGAAGTCGGCTGTCCAACTTTCTCAATGTTGCTAGCTCTGCCACCGGAAGATAGCCAGTTTCCGCTAGGGCAGCGTATAAGATTGGGGCAGCATGTCCCTTGCTCAATATAAAGCGGTCACGGTCTTGCCACTGAGGATTTTCGGGGTTGTGGCGTAAGATCTTAAAATAAAGCGCAGTGATGATATCGGCTGCTGATAGAGAGCCGCCAGGGTGCCCACTGCCTGCCGTGGCGGTCATGGTGATTACGTGACGGCGTAGCTTTTTAGCCATTTCCTTTAGCTCTGCCGTGGACAGGTTGAATTTATTGCTTAAAGAGGCGCTTTCGGGGGATTCTCCAGTATGATTTGGCATTAGTTGTGGGTTAAATTGTAACGCAGGACAGCCTGTAATGTCTATGTTGTGGAATGATATACTATGACTAGTATTTTGCCAGACCATTACAGGGAGGTTAGTATGGAAGATTCCACAGAGCCGCATATCGAGCAACGGTGGGTTACAATTCCATGTGGCATGTGTCATAACGGATGTGGAATCAGAGTGCATGTCGAGAAAGGTAAAATCGTTGGTGTTGAGGGATGGCCTGAGCATCCATATAGCCGGGGGAGGATTTGTGTTAAAGCTCGTCAAATTCCCGAGCACGTACACCACGATGCCAGGCTTAAGTATCCCCTGAGGAGAGAAAACGGCACCTTTCAGCGAATTTCTTGGGACGAAGCCTTAGATACCATAGCGAGAAAATTGAGTGAGGGCAAGGAAAAGTATGGCGCTGCCTCGTTTGGTGTTTTTTGTGGCGACCCTGTGGAGCTGGGTGCTGCCTTAGGCGGTGGCTTAGCATGGCGATTCTGCGACGTTTATGGCACTCCTGCCAACTTTCATGCAGCTGATATGTGTTTTCTCCCGGTGGCGATGGCACAGGTAGCGACATTAGGTAGTACCTATGAGCCTGATGTGGAGAATTCCAATTGCGTAATAGTGTGGGCTGATGACCCACAAGAGACTTACCACGTAATCCATAGCAAGATTCTCAACGCCAAAAAAAGAGGGGCCAAGCTCATCATTATTGACCCTAGACGAACACCCCTAACCAGACATGCTGATATACATATCAGGCCAAGGCTGGCTACAGACGGCATTATTCTCCTGGCAATGATAAATACCATAATCTCGGAACACCTGTATGATAGGGAGTTTGTGGAGAACTGGACTGTAGGCTTTGACAAACTGGCGGAGCATGTCCAGCGGTATACGCCAGAAGAGGCTGAGCGAATCTCCGGGGTGGCGGCGGAAGACATTAAGAAAATCAGCCAGATATATGCTGGCACCAAACCTGCCTCTATACAACCTGGTTTCAAGCTCCACCAATGCCAGTGCGGTTTTCAAAACTGTCGTTCCGTGGCAACACTATCCGCCATAACCGGTAATATCCAGGTGCCTGGCGGAGATTTAAAGTGGTTTAGTCTTCCTCTAAGAAACATCAGACTCCCAGAACTAATGCGAGGAGTGAAGAAGCAAGCGATTGGCAACTACCCGCTATATACTGCCCTGCCGCATTTTCAGCCTGCTTGTACGGTGAATTGGGGAGACCTGGTATTAAATGAACCCCAGCAACTAAGAAACGTAATCATAGCGGGGGCGAATCCTGCTGTTACCTGGCCCAATACGACAAAGGTAAGAAAGGCTCTGGACAAGCTCGATTTTTTAGTAGTTCTGGATATCAAGATGACAGCCACAGCTCAAATGGCTGATATTGTGCTTCCAGCTTGCACGTTTTTGGAAAAGCTAGCGCCTGTCACGTGGCGTGGCTGGTTCCTACGCAGACCGGTAATTGAGCCACAGTGGGAATCTTGGCCCGATTCCAAATTCTGGCTCAATCTGGCCAGAAGGATGGGCTACGAGCAGTACTTTCCCTGGAAGAGTGACGAGGAGGTCGTAGATTACTGTTACGAGCCGGCTGGGTTGACTGTCAAGAAAATCCTGGAGTTGTATCCTGAAGGTTACATACATCCCCAGGCTATCCCTGGTCAACAACAGTACAAGCAAGAGGGGTTCCGGACACGGTCGGGCAAAGTGGAGCTTTACTCCGATCGACTGGCAAAGGCTGGGATTGATCCGTTACCCACTTATCTTGAGCCCAGGGAGAGTCCGCTTAGTACCCCGGAGCTTTTCGAGGAATTTCCTTTAATATTGACTACCGGCAGGAGGGAAATAGAATATTATCACTCAGAGCAGCGCCATTTGGAAAAATTGCGCCGCAGAAACCCTCATCCCACAGCTGAGATCCATCCAGATACGGCAACCAAATATGGAATTACAGATGGTGAGCCTATGATCATCGAAACTAAGATAGGGAATCTGCAGATCAAAGCTAAGGTCACTGACGAAATCATGCCGGACATGATTTCTGTCCCTCACGGGTGGGAAGATGCTTCTGAAAACATGCTGACTGATGACACTCCTGCTGACCCTGTATCAGGCTATGTGGCACTTACCGGATTGCTGTGCCGGGTCAGGATAAAGAGCTAGATGTAACAGAGGCTCGAGAGCCATTGAACATGCCAAATGTGGAGCGAAACGAAATAAAGCATCTCCTTTCGCGACTTCATCTGTAGCTTAAGGGAAATAGCCTTATATGTAAACAGTGTCTATCAGTTCCACCGGTGATTTATACCAACTTGGCTAACTCTTAGGGTTTGGATTTTAGTATTTTTAGTCGTTTGGGTATAATGCCTTAAATGATTATAGATTTTCACACTCATATATTCCCCCCTTGGCTAAAGGAAAGACGGGATGAATATATCAAGCGAGATCCTTGCTTTTCTTTGCTTTATTCCCATCCGAAAGCCAAGATGGCAACGGCTGAAGAAGTGGTTGCCAGTATGGATGAAGCCGGGATTGATTTGTCCGTCGTTCTTAACGCCGGCTGGGTAAGCCATGAACTTTGTGTGGAAACAAACGATTACATTTTAGATTCTATATCGCGCTATCCTGAGAGGCTTGTTGGCTTTTGTGCTATTCAACCCAAGGCAGGAGATGCCGCTATAGCCGAACTGGAGCGCTGTGCTAAGGCAGGGGCTAAGGGAATTGGTGAATTGAGGTCTGATACGCAGGGCTTCGACCTCACCGATGAGACAACGCTGAAGCCTATAGTTGATGCAATGTTAGAGAATGACTTGATTTTTCTGACACACGCTTCTGAGCCAGTAGGGCATGAGTATTTTGGCAAGGGTAGCATCACACCTGACATCCTCTACTCCTTTATAATGGGTTTCCCGAATTTAAAGCTTGTTTGTGCTCACTGGGGTGGTGGCTTGCCCTTCTATGCCTTAATGCCTGAAGTAGCTAAGGCTCTCGCCAATGTCTTCTTTGATACCGCGGCCACAGTTTTCCTTTATAAGCCCCAGATTTTTGAGCAGGTGAGTCAAATCATCGGCAGTGATAAAATCCTTTTTGGTACTGATTATCCTCTTATGCATCAGAATCGAGTGATTGCCCAAATCCAGTCTTCACAGCTTCCTGAAGAAGATAAGGCTCGAATCCTGGGGGGGAATGCCCAAAAACTGCTATGCAAGGATGGAAGAAGCAGAAGTGCCACATAATTCGGAGGAAATCCGTTCCTTTATTGCTATTGAACTACCCGAGGAGGTTAGGGAAGGGTTAGCTAGGCTGAGAAGTGGATTAGAGAGAGCTGAACATAGGTTTGTCAAATGGGTAGACCCCGGGGGAATTCACTTAACTTTAAAGTTTCTGGGCAATATTCCCTTTAAGCGGGTAACAGAGATAACTAAAGCCATAGAAGAAGCTGCACAAGGGATTTCTCCATTCCATTTGGAGATTTCGGGTATTGGGGCCTTCCCTAATCTAAAGCAAGTTCGGGTCTTTTGGGTCGGCGTTTCTGGGGAGGTGGACAAGCTATCGATGTTGCAGCAAAACATGGATTCTGTGCTCGGTGCCTTGGGATTTACTAAGGAAGAGCGCTCATTCATGCCACACTTGACTCTGGCTCGCATCAGGCAAGGAGCATCACCCTCGGAAAGGAGGAGCTTTGGCGACCTCGTGGGCTCTACCATCTTTGAGGATAAATATCATATTAAAGTAAATGCTATTAGTTTAATGAAAAGCCAGTTAACACCTGCCGGTGCTATTTATACCCGCCTGTCGGTAGTTGGGCTGGGTCATTAGACTAAGGTTGTGCCATGGCCACGATTTTGTCTCATATTATGAATTCTAAGAGCGTTGCCATAATCGGCATTTCGAGCAACCCTGAGAAGGCAGCCTCGCCCATCTTGAAAAACATGCTCGACTTTGGCTTTAAGGGTAAGGTTTATCCTATTAATCCAAGGTTAGATAGCTTTATGGGTTTACCTGTGTATGCCAGTGTTAAAGATATTGCGGGGGAAGTTGATTTAGCTATCATCTCCACACCGCCAAAGACTGTACCAAATATCTTGAAGGAGTGTGTTGAGAAGGGGGTAAGGGCAGCAATTATTAACTCGGAAGGATTTGCTGAGGTTGGTGGGGAGGGGAAGAAGCTTCAACAGGAAGTGGCAAATATTATGAAGTCCACCGGGATCAGAGTTCTTGGCCCCAACACCATGGGCGTAGTTTGCTCTGCCACCAGGCTGTCCACCTCAATTGCGGATTTAGGAGAAGTTGCGGAAGGGAATGTAGGTCTCATAGCCCAAAGTGGGCTCTTTGCTGGGGGATTGCTAGGGCATATTGCTCATTTCGAGTATTTTGGTTTGAGCAGTGCAATAAGCCTGGGTAATAAGGTTGATATCGATGAATCGGATGCCCTGGAATTCCTAGCTGACGATGATAGAACTGAAGTCGTCGCTCTATATCTTGAATGCATAAGAGACGGCAGGAGATTTATCAAAACGGCTAGGATGGCCAGTTCCCGGAAGCCCGTAGTTCTGGTGAGGGGAGGAAGAACCCCGCGGGGAGCTGAAGCAGCTCTTTCTCACACGGCGAGTTTGGCATCCAACAGCAAGATTTTCGAAGCGGCCTTAAAGCAGACAGGCATAGTAGAGGCCGATGATTTCCGCGACTTAATAGATACGACGAGAGCCTTTGCTTCCCAACCATTGCCCAAAGGTAACCGCGTAGCTATATTAACCAACAGTGGAGCTTGCGGGATTGTAGCGGTAGATTGCTGTAGCAGTCACGATTTAGAGATAGCCAATTTCAAACCTGAAACCACGGCAAGGCTATTAGAGTTAATGGAAGAGAATTCCAAAGTACGTAATCCCGTGGATACATTCCCTGCCGGGATGAAATACGGGCGTTCGAAAGTATATGAGATCTCCTTGGATTCTGTGCTGGAGGACGAAGGAGTTGATGCAGCCATAGTTATTGTCTTTGTAATAGGAGATATCACGCCAGATTGTATAATAGCACCGGCAAGGAGACACCCCGAAAAACCTGTGTTTGTAGCTAGTTATGGCTTGCTGGAAGGCGAATCTAAGAGAATCCTGGATAAAGCGCGGATTCCTGACTATACCTTTGCTGAGCCAGCTATCTTAGCTCTATCCCGTATGTATAGATATGCAGCATATAAAAAGAGTTTATAAATGACAACGGGAAACCTGCGCAGAGGAAAGGATAAAGGCAGATTCCAATATGTGAAACGATGAAAGAGTCTCACCCCAATGCAGTATCGGTTAGTGCTGCCCAAAGAAGCCATACATATTTAACGGTATTGGTACTGAAATTTATTTAAAGAAAATCTTAAAATCTGGGGCTAAAGAGTGAAATTTGCTTGCAAATAAATTATTTTTGGTGTATACTAGCTGCTTTTGATACATGGTAAATAAATTTAATTGGGGAGGTGGGATCCTTGGAAAACGGTTCGTTACCTAAGTGCCAGAAATGTGAAAAGGGTGATTTAGTGCCTCTGTCTGACTTTGGTAGTCAGGGGGCGCCGATTCACTACAAGGCATGGGTTTGTACCAATCCTGATTGTGGCTACAATATCAAAATCAGGAATGGTGAAGTATATCTTAATGAGCCTATTCTTAGTGGAGCACTTCATGCTCGCTCACACCGAGAATATACTCCTTAGCAGAGGATTTGCTTCGCTTACGCAAATTAGCTGGGCTGGCGGTTGATTCCTTTTTCCCGCGGCGCTGTGTTGGCTGTGGGAAAGCAGGTAATTTTCTTTGCCCTGATTGTCTTAGAAAACTGCCAAGGCTGGTAGCTCCGCTTTGCCCCAAGTGTGGCAGGCCTCAGGCTAGTGGTATTGTATGTCCAAGCTGTAGGCAAAGACAAATTGAGATTGACGGCATCCGTTCTCTATTTCGTTTTGACGAAGTGATACGAAAAGCCATTCACCAGCTAAAGTATCGAAATTTGAAGGCAATCTCTCCCCGTCTGGCTGAATTACTGGCTGATTATCTTAGGTCAAATCCCTTGCCTGGTGAAGCCTTGGTTTCCGTACCTCTTCACCCACGGCGATTGAGGGAGAGGGGTTACAATCAGTCGAACCTTCTCGCCAGAGAGTTGGCTAAGCGCATTGAATTGCCAGTGTTCGAGGATTGCCTCATTCGGGTTAAGCAAGCACGACCTCAAGCAAGAGCAGCTGATGTGGAGGAGCGCCGAAGGAATGTAGCCGATGCCTTTGTGTGCTGTGAAGAACAAGTAGACGGTAAACAAATTATCCTTATCGATGATGTATGTACCTCTGGAGCCACACTGGAGTCCTGTGCTGTGGCTCTCAAGGACAAAGGTGCTATGTCTGTTTGGGGCTTAACTTTGGCAAGGGAGATTTGAAACCGAAGGAGGGAAAATGGAACTACAGATTATCGCTAAAAATAACGTGGAGGTCTCTGAAACAATACAGGCGTATGTTGAGAAAAAGATTGGCAAACTAGGTCGTTACTTGCCTAGTATCGGTGAAGGCAAGGTGGAGATTTCACGGGAAGGCGCAAAGATGCCTGAGCAGCGGTTCACTGTTCAGGTTACTCTTGACAGCAAAGGTGTCTTAATTAGAGCTCAGGAAAAGTCTAAGGATATTCGCACAGCCATTGACAAAGTGGCGAATGTGCTATCTAAGCGAATCGAGCGATACAAAGGCAAGTTGTATGACAAAGGCAGAGGTGTTTCTTTTGCTCGGCAAGGAGCGGCAATCGAGGCTGAGGAAATCGAAGCACCCCAAAGAGTAGTAAAGAGTAAGCGCTTCCTAGTCAAACCCATGCCTGTAGATGAGGCTATAAACCAGATGGAGCTTCTGGGTCATGATTTCTTCCTTTTCATAGATGCCGATAGTGAGCGGCTCAATCTGCTATACCGTCGCGAGAATGGCGATTACGGCCTAATCGAGCCAGAGAAAGGGTGACGAAATTAACCGCCACTCTTGGCTGGGGTTAGCTTCATCGCGCTAAATAGATTGTCCTAGCCAATCTATAAGCATATTTCCAAAATTATATTTATGGCAGGGAAGAGCTGTGCTTTCGGGAGTAGAGATGATAAATAAGCACAAAAGGCAGTCAGCGTTACTCCTTAGCTTAGTTATTTTGTTAACTAGCTCAATCATGGCTTGTGCAGAGCCCACACCTCCATCACTTCCCATTATCACGGCTGGCCCAGCAAGCCTTGATTTCAGTGCCCAGCAGAGTGGGGCAAACCCAGCAAGTCAAACATTAAGCTTGTGGAATTCTGGGACTGGGACATTAACTTGGTCTGCCACTGATAGTGCCGATTGGCTTATCCTGAGCCCGACTAGCGGTAGCTCTGCAGGGGAGACAGCTAACATAGTCCTTTCAGTGGACATATCTGGGATGAATGCCGGCACCCACGCAGCGCTCATTACTATCTCTGCTCCAGGTGCTGCTAACACTCCCCAGACAGTAGTAGTAAACCTGACTATCAATCCACCAGCAGAGGAAGAAGAGGAGAAAGTAGAAGAAGAGGTAATTGATGCCCTAGACACCGAGAGGCTTTTGGATATCGGCTACAACCATCGTGAGAAAGTAGTTACGGTCGAAGGAGTTATAGTTATAACCTACTATGCCCAAAAATCTGGGGGAAAACCAACCTTTTTAGACTTCCATGACCCATATGAAGGATATTTCGCGTGTATAATTTGGGAAGAAGATAGGCAAAGTTTTATAGAGGAATTTCCGCCCAATCCTGAAAGCTATTTCTTGGATAGGAAGGTAAGGGTAGAAGGTACAATTGAAATCTATGAGGGAGCACCAGAAATTGTTTTACGTGACCCGTCGCAGATTTGGATTTTGGAATAAAGGGCGGTTAGCGATCGCCCTCGCCCTGGTCTTAACTCTCTCGGCTCCAGGCTGTGGCAGGGTTACCGAGGGCGCATCCCTTGTTACCCGAGTTATCGATGGGGACACTATAGAAATCGAAGGCGGTTACCGTGTAAGGTATATCGGGATTGATGCTCCGGAGAAAGCTGAGTCTTATTATTGGGAGGCGCTTCAGGCTAATCGTGATTTGGTCGAGGGTAAAAAGGTTTGGCTGGAAAAAGACGTGGAGGATAGAGATAGATATGATCGCCTGCTTAGATATGTGTGGGTTGATAACACGATGGTTAATGCCGAGCTTGTCAGACTAGGCTACGCTTATTCTTATTCCTATCCTCCAAATGTCAAATACCAGACTTATTTACTGCAAATGGAGCAGGAGGCACGGGAGCATAAGCGGGGATTATGGAGCGGTGGTTGAGAGCAGAACTGTGCCGTGAAATAAGTGGTGGAGCTGATGGGACAGTATTCAAGAACGTCCAGCCTGGCCTTCAGCTTTTCTGCCTCCTTCTTCTGCTTAGACATTCCTTGTTGTTATCATAGGCCAAATACTGAAATAGTCTTTTCTTGCTCATAGTCTAATCAGTGGAGCTGGTTCACCTTTAGGGAGCAGATGAAAGCCTCTCCTCGAATTCCGTCAGGCTGAAATGGTATTCCTGCGTGCCGTAGCACTCGACTGCGAAAGATGCACACACGCTTCCCATTTTCGCACTCTGTTCTATATTGCTGCATTGAATCAGGCCCTTAATCAACCCTGCCCTGTAGGCGTCGCCGGCACCTGTTGGATCAAGCACTTTCTTTGGCTTGATAGCGGGGATGTCTATTTCACAATCCGGTGTACAGACACGGGAACCCAGTTCTCCCAGCGTAACAATTATGTAATTGGTCAACTGAAGCAGTCCCTCCTTATCTAACCGCGTCTTGTCCATGACTAATTCCAGCTCATAGTCGTTGGAAATCAAGATCTTAGAACCCTCTATGCATTTGGTGAGGTCTTGGCTATCCCACATTGGTAGTGATTGGCCGGGGTCAAAAATGTAGTCGATGCCTCTGGCCTTACACGTGACGGAGTAGTTCAGCATGTCCTCAAGGTTTCCCGGGGCAATGATAGTGATGCTTTCTTTGGGATTGACCTTATCGAAGTTGAAGTGGGAGGGGTATTTCATAGCTCCAGGGTTGAACCCTGTGATCTGGTTGTCGGCTTGATCGGTTATGATGTAAGCGCTAGCAGTTAAGTCTTCTTCGATAATCGTGATGTCTTCGTAATCTATATTGTTTTTCACTAACCATTCGAAATATGTATGATAATCTCGACCGATAGTAGCCAAGATTGTCGGTTTTTCACCTAAAAGAGAGAGAGCATAGGCAATGTTCCCGGCGGTGCCACCGAATTTCTCTATCATGCTGTTGACGGTGAAGCTGACATTCAAAACATGTATTTTGTCCGGTAGGATATGGTCAGAGAAGTACCCCGGAAAGTCCAAAATCCTGTCATGTGCCAGTGAGCCGGAAGCTAGGATGTTCATTGCCAGATTAAAGCAGCTCGAATTTTTGATTAGCTATGATATTAAGCCAATCTTCCGTGTTAAATTTTGTTTGTGTGAGAGCAGATATTTCTGACTCGTCATAAACATAGTCTTTTTCGACAAAACAAACAGGCCAACCTGGCACCCCTGGGCCAAGTCCACAATTGTCATTTATTTCATAGGCAAAGAATCTCTCTTCGTTGCAGGAAATCCAGTATCTCTTGTTCTGATATTTTATTCTGAACTTCTTATTGAGCCAGCCTTTACCGTGAAATATCTCAATAAACTTGTGTAACACATCAAATGGGCTATTTTCTCGTAGATGCCACCGGTCTCCGCTTATCATGGTGGAACCTCCAGGTCAACACTTTGGTGTACTGACTTGCCGGAACTATAGGAATATTGTAGCACACCACGTGGCATTATAACATGTCTCTATAACTGCACGGTTTACAGACTTCAGAAGACTGTGTCAACTTGGATTATTTCCAAAATCTGCGGGAGAATCTCTTCTTGAAGCTAAGTGGAGCTAGGGTGACAATAGGCAGGACTTTCAGACTTGCCTTCGCTCTCACTTTCTAGTGATTCTCAGAATCTACTAGGGGGGGCAAATAGTCACCAGTACAGGTCAAGTGGTCGGGCAAACGGTTGGTAAACTAGTCGTTATCCTATTGTAGACGGAGGCGTCCGCGTCATTTATTCCATACACTGGAATGGACTAATGTGCAGTTAAGTAGAAGACCGGGCTTCTGTTGCTTGGTCTGAACCAAAACGAGCGATTGTGACCCTACATAACAGAGTGGATTTTGGTTCAACGAGACAACAGACCAAGCAAAGGTTCAATATGCCCTGCATCTTCTGCCTGCAACCTGTTGTTGCTAGGGCAGAACTTCAAAAGCTTACAGGCTGCTCAGCGCGGTATCTTTAGACCAAGTGAGACATAAGTCACATACGAAAAGGCGTGCAGCGATGTAAACTATTCAAATAGAATGCAGTTGAAAGCTAGCAGGTGCCTGTAGAGCTGGCCAAAGGATAGATTTTGATAAGATTGTTTACGACCCCTACGTTTTTAGTTTTTGTACTGATACTGTGTTTCTCGCTTAGCTGCAGTAGCGAGCTATCGCCAGAGGGTAATGATGAATATATAAGGCAGGAAGGAGATGCAATGCCAGGCAAGATTGTAAAAACTGATGAGGAATGGCGGCAAGTACTTACACCTGAACAATATGAGGTTACGCAAGGGAAGGGCACTGAACCACCGTTTACAGGCAAATACTATGACTTCCACGAAGAAGGTGTCTATAGTTGTGTGTGTTGTGGCAATGCCCTGTTCAGTTCAAAGGCAAAGTTCGATTCTGGAACAGGCTGGCCAAGTTTTTGGGCTCCAATTTCTGATCAGAGCATTAAAACTGCCACAGATACCAGCCATGGGATGGTACGGATCGAGGTAATATGTCAAAGGTGCGGTGCACATCTTGGACACGTGTTTGAAGATGGTCCAGCACCAACCGGCCTTCGCTATTGCATAAATTCCATTGCATTGGATTTCACAAGAACTGAAAATGAATGTGAGTAGGTAATTACAGTGTGGAACAGAACAACTAGGCCGGTATTATTGGGTGCAATGCTCATTGTTGCTATTCTGGCTGGCATTCTTCCCGGTTGTGCGAAGGAGAATACGATGGTGAATTTTGCAGAGGACGGAGTAATCCCTAATCCGTCGATACCACCTATAGACGCTGCTGCCCCGGCGAAAACTGAAACAGCAACTTTTGCCTTGGGTTGCTTCTGGGGACCAGACTCCCTGTTCGGGAGTCTTGATGGTGTCATCCGAACCCGTGTCGGATATGCAGGTGGGACGGCAGAAAGCCCTACATATCACAACATAGGTGACCACACTGAAACTATTCAAATGGACTACGACCCGACCAAAATCTCCTATGAAAAGCTATTGGAGATTTATTGGGATAACCACAATCCGGCGGTGCAACCCTGGTCAAGACAATATATGTCTATAGTGTTCTACCACAACGGGAATCAACAAAGAATAGCTATGGAAACCAAGCAACGTGAAGAGGCCAGGTTAGGTCGCAGGGTTTACACTGAGATTATTCCCTTCTCCGAGTTTTATTTGGCCGAAGATTATCACCAGAAGTACTACTTGCAGCGGGTGCCAGAGCTTATGAAAGAGCTAGTTGCCATCTATCCAAATGCTGGGGACTTTATAGATTCCACCGCTTCGGCACGCATCAATGGATACCTTGGTGGCCACGGCACCTTCACGGCATTGCAGGAGCAACTAAGCTCTTTTGGCTTGTCTTCGGCTGGAAATGAAAGGATGTTAGAAATTGGCCGCCTACTATTGTCAGACTGACAGGGCTCCAAATTGATTTCTGGCTTCTTTTCAAATAAACCATTGCACATAACGCTA
>Ga0180432_10000297_pt1 | contig 78944 bp, 106 predicted proteins | sample SS_ome_10_FD_132414 | JGI IMG/M metagenome (GOLD analysis project Ga0180432, IMG submission 132414) | Hypersaline lake sediment archaeal communities from the Salton Sea, California, USA - SS_1_MS_2 metaG | ecosystem: Environmental > Aquatic > Non-marine Saline and Alkaline > Hypersaline >...
GACCTGTCGACCGATTGGGCCGGCGATTTCACCGCCGGCCGCGAAGACGAGATCCTTCAGTGGGCCGGCGGGACCTCGAACCGGATCGCCTTCCGGGCCCGATTCTGGCGCGATCACTTCCTCGACGACATCGCCTCGAAGGTCGCCCTCGTGAAGGGCCTCGTCGCGAAGGATCCCCTGCTAGGTCGACCCCCGACCGTCCTGTTCACCGTCGGCGCCGACATCGCCGTGAACTGTGTCGTCGAGTCGGTCGGCGGGATCAGATACGGGAAGCCGCGCCTCGACGGGTTCATTCGGGAGGTGATCTTCGACATCGCCCTTCGGCGATACACCGAGTTCTCGATCGACGCGATCGACCCGACCGCGCCGGTGTCCGAATCCCGGGTGTACTACGCGAAGCGGGGCGACACCTTCGAGCAGGTCGCGTTTCATGAATACAACTCGCCGGCGCACGGGCCGTACCTCCGCAAGCGGTCGAAGTTGTACGAACTGACGTTCGGCGACAAGATCCACATCTACCCGAAACGGGCGACCCTCCGAAAGGACGCCTCCGAACGATACTCGATCCCCTTCGCGCAGGACGACGAAACCGACGGGGTTCGTCGCACCGTGATCGAGAAACATGATTCGCCCTACCGGGCGCACTTCCTGTCGGTGGATCTGTAGCGTGTCGACCCTCGCCCCGACTATCGCCCTCGTCGTCGAGGGGACCGAGGTGTCCTCCGACGTGACCGACGCGATCGTTCAGTGTCGGTTCGAGCAATCGGAGAACGAGGCCGACATGATCGAGATCGTGGTGACGAACCCCGACGCCGTGTTCAACGACTCGCGGGTGTTCCAACCCGGGAACGAGATCGAGGTGTGGATGGGTTACGACCTCGTTCCCGAGTTCGTCGGCCGGGCAGTAATCTTGAAACACAATCCCCTGTTCCCCCCGAGGGGAATCCCTCGCCTGCGGATCAAGGGATACGACGCAAGCTATCGGGCGATGGAATCGGGCGAGGGGGGCGCGTGGGAATCGTTGTCCTACGCCGATGTCGTCCTGTCGCTTGCCAGCAAATACGGATGGAACACGGCCGACGTTGAAACCGCCCTGCCGACCCTGACGAACATATTTCAGCGCCGGGGATCGAGCGATTGGGAGTTCATTCAGGGCGTCGGGAACTTGCTAGGGTTCGCGACGTGGGTCGATTGGGATTACACGCTACAACAGTGGGCCCTTCACTGGACCTCGAACCCCGGGGTTCAAACGGATTTCTGGACGTTCGACTACGTTCAGCCCGGGGTCGCATCCCTCGGGACCCCGACCCTGAAATGGTTCGAGCCTGAATACACGATTCAGGACGCGACGACCGGTATACAGATATTCTTTTTCGACCGGCAAACGAAGGAATGGACCGAGGCGAAGTTCGAGGAAGCCGCGCCCGGCGAGTCGCCGAAGTTCGTATCAGGCGAGGCAATGGCGACGGCGATCGAGTCGACCTCGCAACTTCGGATCGCGATCGGCGAGACGGCGGTCGAGGTCGTCGCGAACAGGAACTTCACCGGGCCGACGGAGGCCTACGATTTCGCCGAACGATGGTTTCAGCAACGGAAGGATCAGTTCATTCAGGCGCGGGGCGGGTTGTCCGTCGGGTTACCTCGCCTGCGCCCGCGACAGCAACACACGTTCGACGGCCTCGGGACCCGCCTGTCGGGTGAATACTATTTCTCGAAGGTGGTTCACGAATACAAGGTCGGGACCGGGTACTTCACCGAGTTCAACGTTCGGAAGGTGTTGACATGAGATCCCGCGTGATCACCGAGCGACACGTCGGGACCGTGACCGACAACGCCGATCCCGAGTTCAGGGGGCGCCTGAAAGTTCGATGCGACACTTTGCTCGCGACCGGGCAAGAGTTCCCGTTCTGGATCGAGCCTTCGCCGATCGCCCTCGCCGGTCAGGCCGACGGGACGACCGACGCGGGCGTGTGGTACCTTCCGACGGCCGGGACCCCGGTTGTGTTGCATGTAACAGTCGGGCATGAACTCGACGAGGTCCCGGGCGAGACGGCGGTCGCCGGCCCGGAGGTTCGGTGGTCGCCCTCGACCCTGACCGATCTCGATTCGTTCCCTACGCCTTTGCTGACAAACTATCCCGAGCGCCGCGGGTGGGTCACCCCGAGGGGTTCCGGGTTCTTTTTTGACGACACCGACGAGGCCGAGGTGTTCGCCGTCGCCGTCGACGAGGGCGACGGTGTGAATGTTGCCCTCGCGATAGGCGCGATCGGGGCCGCCCCCGAGTTTCCCGACTACGCGGGCGCGCGAGGAATCCTCGCCGGCGACCTGACCCCGGGCGCCTCGGCCTTCCTGTTCCTCGGATCAGATTACGCCGCCGGCGAGGCCGTCCTCGAAACCGAGTCGGGTGTTCAGGTTCGGGGAAGCGGGGCGAACCTTCACCTGAACGATTCAGCGGGAACCGCGCAGGGTGTAGCGCGGATCAATGATACAGTCGGACCCGACACGGGAATGTCGACGTGGATGACACAGGTCGCGACCGCGATCAACACCCTTGTCCCCGGGTCGGTGTCGCCCGCGTTCCCGGCCGATTTCGGGGTGATCACCGGCGGGTCGGCGACCGTAAAGGCAGGAGGGTAGTTACATGGCACAGGGGATCGCCTTCCCGTTCCGGGCGTCGCCGAGGAAGGGCGTCGAGCTATCCGAGGGCCCCGAGTACATTCGTCACCTCGTTCTCGTCGCCCTCGGCGACTGTGACAGCGACAACCCGTATCAGGACCTCGGGATCGGGAACGCCGTGATCTTCAGGAATCTGTCGAACCCGGCGGTTCAGGGATGGGTCACGAGGAAGGTTCGCGACATCTTCAGAACCTTCGAGGCCGAGGAACTCGCCCGCCTTCACACCCTCGATTTCGAGGGGTCGGTCGACGACGGGGACCTGACCGCCCTGATCACGTACGTCGACCTTGAAACCAACACGCCGAACGAGTTACGTGTATCGCTTCCCCTGCCCGGGTCGGAGGTGTGACCGATGGCCGCGACGATCAACTTCCCTGATTTCGATTTCTCGGGGTTCTACTACGGCGAGATCCTTCAGGACCTCGTCGTATGGTCCCGGGCGAACGTGCCCGAGATCACCGAGGAAGATCCTCACGAGATATGGATTCAGACCCTTCGGGCGTTCAGTCTCGTCGGTCACCTGAACAACGTCAATCTCGACATGGCCGCCCTTGAGTCGTTCATGGCGACGTGTCAACTTCCGGCCTCGATCCGGGCCCACATGAAGCTGATCGACTACGAAGTTCAGGCGCAACGACCGGCCGCCGTGACGATGCTCGCCGAACTGACACAGGTATTCTCGACCTTTCCTGTGACACTCGTTCCGCAGTACGGCCTCGTCGCGACCCCCGTGTCGGGCGAGGGCGGGGGCGAGGTATACGAAAATCAGGAAGCGGTCGCGACGACGGCGAGGACCGATCAGGTCGGCGCCGTGTTCGAGTTCAACGCCTTGACCTCGACCTTCACGGATTACACGATACAGGCCCGGGCCGCCGCGACTCCGTGGTCGCCGAACCTGATCAACGACGGGAACATGCTCTACGTCGAACACCCCGACGTGTTGTTCGACACGATCACGTTCGACGGGATCTCGGTCCCGATGGCCGGGGTTCTCGGGGTGTGGGAATACTACGACGGCGAACTCGAAGATCGGGCGCCGGGGGCCGTGTCGATCGTCGGTGCCGGCCTCGAATTCAACGTCGACGACCTGCTGTGTCCCGACGGGAACGTCGTCGACCGGTCGGGCGCGGAGGTGCAATGCCTGTTGAATGATACAGGCGCCGCCGAGATCGTCGCCTCGACGTGGTCGGGGACGGCGAACCTCGCGACGACCTCGACCTTCCTCGGGCAGACCGCGCCATCGGTCGACGTGAACGACTATACCGTCGGGGTCGAGTGGCACCCCTTCGAGGACCTCGTCGACGGGACCGACGACCCGGGTTCGCCGACGACGAACTCGCTCGAACAGGACGGGGCGGTCGAGTACACCCTGCCGAAATCTGTTTCTGAAAACTGGATCAAGGCGACGGTCAACTCGGTCGAAGGATGGTTCACCCGATTCCGGGTGATCGACGCCTCGGGGATCACGGCGAACCCGACCCTCGACACGATCACGATTCACGAGGGGAAGACCTTCGTCGCGTGGGACGCCGCGCAGGGTCAGACCCGGCAACCCCTCGAACTGAAATCGGGGACCGGCGCGCCGTCCCTCGCCCTCGAACTCGATCGCAAGCCGGTGATACAAGATACAACCGCCCTCGAAGTGTGGACCGGCCTCGCGTGGGAGGATTGGTACGAGGTCGACAACTTCCTGTCGTCGACCGCCGTCGACCGACATTTCATCGTCGAGATCGACGAGGACGGGATCGCGACCGTGACCGGGGGCGACGGGACCTCGGGGCGGGTATTCCCCGCCGGGGTAAACAACCTGCGATTCACGTACCGCTACGGGGCCGAGAACGAGGGGAACGCGGGCGCCTCGGCGATCACCGTGAACCGGTCGGGTATGTCGTACCTGAAGGGGATCACGAACCCCCGCGCCGCGGTCGGGTGGACGGCCGCGCAGGACGCCGACGAGGACGGGATCGACGCCCTGAAGGTGATCGGGCCGGCGAGCCTTCGCGCCTTGTCGCGCGCCGTGTCGGGCGACGATTGCGAGTATCTCGCCGTGAACGAGTTCGCGACGGCCGCCGGGGTGAACCCATGGGTCAGGGCGCACGCGATCGAGGAAGGGTTCGGCCCGAAGACGGTCAAGCTAGTCCTCGTCGGCGCCGGCGGGGGGACAACGCCGGCCGCGACGCGCGCCGAACTCGACGAGTATTTCAACGGCGACCCGATCCTCGGGACGACCGGGGTCCTCGTCGCGAATCAGCAGGTGACATCGGTCGATTACACCGAGGTCCTGATCGATATAACTGCGACAATCGACGGGGGCGATCAAGCCGTGATCGAACAGAACCTCCGAACGTACCTCGACCCCGAGGCGAAACTCGACGACGGGATCACGTATCGGTGGGATTTCGACGAGGACGTGTCGCTTTCGATGCTGATCGCCCTGATACATGAAACGGACGGGGACATTCGATCGGTGATCCTCACGTCGCCGGCCGCGCCCGTCCCGATCGCGAACGACGCCCTGCCGAAGGCCGGGGTCCTGACCCTGACGGTGAACCCGTGAGCAAGCACGACGCCGCGTTCCCGTACGACCTCTACCGGTTTTTCATCCGACCGATCCGCGAGGCCGACGCCGCCGAGCAAGGGAACCTGCTCGAACGTGCCCTGAACCGGTGTCAGTGGTGGTTCGAGTGGTACGTGAACCTCGCGCAGTTCATGCCCGTCGAGGTGACAAGCCCGGGCGCCGCGCGCGAGGAACTCCTGCCCGCCCTGTTGTGGCAGGTCGGGTGGGATGATTCCCTGTCGCATGTAATCGACCGGATTTCTGTCGACGACAAGCGTCGCCTGATCGTCCTCGCCTGCGCCCTGTGGAAGGAAAAGGGGACGGAGGGCGGGTACCGCGATGCGATCCGCCTGTTGACCGGCCGCGACCCCGAGATCGAGAACTGGTTTTTCTATCGCTGGATCGTCGGCGAAACGGGTACATGGTGGGATTTCCAGGGGGCTGATCCCTGGATCGTCGGCGGGACCCTGACCGATCTCGACGAATTCCTGTCGTCCCTGTTGATCATGGACGAGGGAGGCCTCGATTACACCCTGATCGAGGACCTCGTCGGGATCATGCGCCCCCTCGGGGAACACGTCGACATCGTGTATCTTGATTTCGTCGACAACTTCCGTCTCGGCCTCGGCCTGTGGACGACCCTACTCGGATCGATCCTGTGGAAGGACGGCACGAACACCGCCGTCCTGCCCTCGGGATCGTGGGCGAACGCCGACTCGGTCCTGTCGTCGACGTGGGGGCCGACGCCCGTGATCATGGCGAACTTCATCCCGAACTCGCCGACGCAGGTGTTTCGTGTATATCTGAACTTCGACCTGACCCCGGGCCTCGATTGGTATTACGCCGTCGAGGTGAACCTGAACGCCGGGGTCGTTCGGGTATGGATGAAACCGACCGGGTTCGGCGAATTCCCCGTGATCACTCAGCCCTTGACAACGCCGATCACGCCGGGTGACCTGTCGCAGATCACGATACAGGTAACAGACCCGGCGCCGATCTTCCCGTTCTCGTTTCACTTCCGGGTGTGGATCGACTCGGTCCTCGTGATCGATTGGCCCCGGGTCCCGCAGGTCGCGTGGTCGGGTACCTTCGGGATCAGGAACTTCGGACCCGGCGACCTGGAAATTGATAACGTGCGACTGTTCAACCCGCCCCTTCGAGTCGACGAGGTAGGCCCATGAGTACCGGTCAAACCGCCCTTCAGTTCAACAGTAAGGCCCTGCTGCCTTACGGTATGATGCGCGACGATTTCTTCGGGTACCTGAAGGATCGGATCGACGAGGCCGAGGCCGTCCTCGCGTGGCCGACGACGACCCCCTCGAACACCCCCGGCGCCGCGTTCGGGGTCCCGGTCGCGATGGCGTGGACCGGTACCGGGATGGCGTTCACCGCCGCGTGGCAGGCGACGACCGGCAAGGGGTCGCGCGTGGTCGACGATCCGCCGTTCGCCCCCGGGTACGCCTTCGAGGACGCCGGCGGGGTCACGTACTACGTCGCCGCCGGCGGGTCCCTGATCCCCTCGAACGTCCTGACGAACCCCCGCACGGGCGGCGCCGAATACGTTCAGTGGACCGAGGTGTTCGGCGACAGCGACAACCCGAACAACGTCGCCGACCTCGGGGGCGCCCTGAAGATCATCGTCGACTCGGTCACCGAGGCCGGGGTGTCGAACGCCGGCCGACGGTGTTACGTGTATCTGAATCAGAACGCGGTCGTCGGTTCGGGTCACCTGCCGGCGACCGACGATCCCCTGTTGATCGTCGAGGACCTGATCGTTCAGTGGGACGGCGCGAACAACTTCATTCAGTCGTCATACATCGGTCAGACGACCCCGTCCCTGAACGCCGCCGATTACACCGTCGTTCTTCAGGGGCCGATGATCAAGCGGAATACTGTATACACGCCGTCGACGACCGGGGTGTTCTATGTCGGGACGATCCTCGGCGGCGCGCACACCTTCGACGGGACCGGTCAGAACGTCCTCGTTCAGGGAGGCCTCGCCGCCCTGTGGAATATCCTGCGGATCGGGACGAACGGCGACCTGAAGGTCGAGGTCAAATCGCACGTCCTCGACGCGAACGAACCGCAGGTGTCGGTGTGGGATACCGTTTCCGGTTCGCGCCCGTGGTACGTCGACGAGGTCGGCGATCACTACTTCGGCGACGGCCTCGCGCCGGTGTCGTCGATCCTGAACTTCGTCGAGAGTACCGGCGATCCCGTTTCCATGTATCAGGCCCTCGGGGATCTGTGGCTCGCGTGGGGCGCGGGAAGCGTCGCCGATCGTACCGTTCAAATCCTCAATCAGAATCCGGGGTTCGTCGCACACCTGAACCTCGAAGGCGATTTCACCCTGCGACAGTTGATCACGGCGAACGTGTTCGGCCCGTTGCAGTTCGACGACGGGAACCTGTTCGGCCCCCTCGATCTGTCGGGTTCGGGGTTCGACTCGGATCACCTGAAGCCGTGGCGACAGAACATCCTCGGGGCGATCAACGAACAGACCGACAAAGACGCCGCATGGAGGAACGCCGGCCTGTTGTCCGACCCGAATGTCGCCGTCGGCGTCGGGCCGTACGACGTTACATGGAACTCGTTTGATTTCCACGCGCAGGGCCGTGTGGTCGAGGACCCGGGCGGAGGCCTGACCGTTCCCGGCGCCGGTTCATGGTGGCTCTACGGCGATCCGACAACGGGGACGATCTTCCTGACCGCCGTACAGGCGACTGCCTTCGCCGCGGGCGTGTGCCCGATCTCGCTGATCCAGGCCGACGGAGTCGGTGTCACAAATATCATTCCGGTAGGTATGCGACACATGCCCGCGCCCGAGGTCGAGGGTGTGGTGACCGTCGGTTCGGGGTCGAACGCCGGCGCCATGTTCCCGACCGTATACGCCGCCCTCGAATGGCTCCGAGGGATGCGCGCCGCCGTCGGCGGGAACCGCGTGAACGAGGATATCCTGATCGTCGATACATGCTACGAAACCCTGCCGATCTCGTTCGTCACCGCCGACGCCGGCCTCGTGATTCGACAGGGTCGACAGAATCAGGGTTCGGGGATCTGGTGGAACTTCGACGGACCGGTGTTCACGTGGAACACCGGCGGGGGCGGGATCGAGAACATCAAGATCGAGGGTGTGAATTTCCAGGTCGCGAGCGGGGTGAACTCGGGGACCCTGATCCCCTTCCTCGTCGCCGGCGGGAACTCGGCGAACCGGATCACGATCCGCGACTGCAAGATGTATCTCGCCGGCGGGGGCGTGAACCCGACCGGGTTCTTCTATGCCCCGACCGCCGAGTGTTCCGACCTGCTGATCGAGGACAACCTGATCCTGACCGAGGTCACCGACTATTTCGTGTATCAGGCAGGGCCGTCCGACGGGCAGGTGATCAGGAACAACGTGTGCAGCAGGAATCAGCCCGCGTTCACCGGCCCGGCCGCCGCCGGGATCTATGTCAATGGCGGGTCGTCGAAGATCGAGTTCAACCGCCTGTCGTTCTTCGAGGTCAACGGGATCAGGGTCGGCAACGCCGCCGAGGCCGTCGTTCAGGGGAACGAGGTTTACAACCTCGCGTCGCACAACATCGCCCCGAATCACCGGGGGATCTACCTCGCCGGGTCGTACCACGCGAAATGTTGCGACAACCTGATCCAGGCAACCGACGCCGACGTGATCGGGATTCATGACGACGAGGGCGCCGAGATCATCGCGAACTCGGTCCTGTTGAACTCGGGCGGGGCGAACCCGACGAAGGGGATCTACGCGAACGCCGGCGGCGCCGAGCGCCGTTCGACGATCCTGTCGAACTACGTGACGAACTTCGCCGGTGTCGGCGGATACGGGATCAGGGTCGATCAGGGGACGCGCCCCGACGTGTCGCACAACACCCTTTACACGCCGGCCCTCGGGGTCGCCGGGATCGAACTGAACTCGGCCGGGATCGTCGACGGTGTCGTTGTCGCAGATAACAACGTCGAGGTTCAGAGCGCTCCCGGGATCTGGCAAATTGGGGGCGGGACCCTCGACGACGCCCTGATTCACGATAACAAGGTTCAGTCGGATTCTCAGGGCCTCGCGTTCACCTCGATCGACCATTGCGAGATCAACGGGAACCGGGTCAGGGGCGACGGTGTGAACACAACCGACGGGATCATCGTCCTCGCCGGCGACAACTCACAGATCAACGGGAACAACCTGCGATCCCTGATCGCCGCCGGGATCAACGTCGGAACATTCCTGAACTCGACGATCACCGACAACGTGATCGACAACCCCGGCAACGACGGGATCATCCTCGGGGCCGGGTCCGATTGGGTCGGGATGAACGGGAACGTGTTCGTCAACCTCGGCGGGGCGAACTCGATCAACACCGGCGCCCTCGCGAATCCGAACAACTGTGTCCTGACCGGGAATGTTAGGATGTTGGCCGCCGCCGTGTTCGCCGGCGGGGAAACCCTCGCCGGGAACAACTAACCCGAGACGAAAGGCAGTTACATGAATCCGGCAACTGGCAAGCTCGCACAGGCCGCCCCCCCAAACACCGCGCAGCGGATCGCCGAGATCCAGCGCGACCCCCCGACGCCCGAGATCAGGGCGATCCTCGGGCGGTACGCACAGGTCGCGATGGGCGTCGAGGTCCTCGACCGCCGGGTCGGCAAGCTGAAGGAAGAACTCGAACACGCGACCGCCGACCTCCGCCGCGCCGAGGGGGCGAAGGGCGCCCTCGAAGGGGTGATCCTCGACCTCGACACCGCGTACACTCAGGCCGCCGCCGCCGAGGCGAAGGCCGCCGCCGAGGCCGAGGCCGCCGCGAAGCGGGGCGGGACGGTCGTCGACCTGCCCGAACAGGGTCAGGCCGGCGCCGGCGCCCCGAGGCCGCACACGGGCCCGCCTCGGCCCTCTGAGGGCCCGAACACGGACCCGACCGGGATCGAGCCGGGACCGGCCGAGGACCCGCCCGGGACCGCCGAGGGATCGGCGCCGGCCGCGAAGCCCGGCAAGGCCGCGAAGGGGAAGGGGAAACGACGATGATCACAACCGAGCAATGGGCCCGGCACCTGAACCTCCGAGGGGTTCGGACGGTCGACCTCCGCGAGGACCTGACGACGAGCCCCTCGCGACAGTTCGCGACCCGCGACCCCGAGGCGATCGAGGGCCTCGTGATCCACCATGCCGCCGGCGAGGTCGACGGCGAGGCCGGGGTCGAGGCGATGGCCCGGTATCACTCGGGCCCGAACCATATCAGCCCGAGGGGTTGCCCGGGTCTGTGTTACACCGCCGCGATCGGCCGCGACGGGACCGTGTATCTCGCGAACGATCTCGACCGCGCGACGTGGTCGCAGGGCGACCGGTCGAGGCCGGGCGACGAGAACGGCCCGTTCCTCGGGGTCGTCGTCCTCGGGAATTTCGCCGGGCCTCACAACCCCGGGGCGACCGGCGAACCGACCCTCGCGCAGATCGACGCCGTGATCCGGGTGTACCTCGCGACCGGCGACGCCCTCGGGTGGAAGCCCGACGAGGCTCGCCTGTTCGGTCACTTCGATTTCAGCAAGCCGGCCTGCCCGGGAGCGACCCTTCAGGCCGTGATCCTCGCGCACCGCGCGAACGCGCGAGGCAGTTCCACGAAACATGATCTCGACATCGTCGCCGGCCGACAGGCCGCCCTCGCCGAACTCGGGCTCGACCCGGGTCCGATTGACGGGGCGTGGGGCCCGCGTTCCCGCGCCGCCCTCGTCGAGTTCCAACGGGCCGAGGACCTCGTCGCCGACGGGGTGTTCGGTCCTCTGACCCGCGCCGCCATGGCCCGGGCCCTCGGAGGTGAATCATGAAACGCGCCCTGTTCCTGTACCTGACTGCCCTGTTCCTCGCGTTCGCGCCGCCGGCCCTCGCCGACCCGACGCCGGGCGACGAGGTCGAGGCGACCGACGACGACAGCGCCGCGCCCGACACCCTCGCGAACCGGCCGACCGAGATCGCCGAGGCCGGGCCGCCCGAGGCCCTCGCCGGCGACGACGACGACAGCGCCGCGCCCGTCGAGGTCGACGACCTGATCAAGGGGTTCGCGCAGGTCGTCGACGATTGGAAGAACCTCGGTTGGCTCGCCGGTGTCGTCGCCCTCGTGAACCTGCTGATCCTCGTGTTCAGGTTCAGGCCGATCAACGACGCCCTGACGAACCTCGACGCGAAGTGGATCAAGCCCTTGATCGCCGTGATCCTCGGCGCCGTGTTCGGCGGGTTCTCGGCCGCCCTGTCGGGGGCGACCGTGCCCGTCGCGATCCTGTCGGGCGTGATCGCCGGCCTCGGGTCGGTCGGGTTCCATCAGTTGATCGATCAGATCAAGACGAAGGCGACAGGCTAGAACGACGAAGGCCCGACGACCTTCAGGCCGCCGGGCCTCGTCACCGACCGACGCAGGGAGGGAACCCTCGTCACACGTTCGAGGTGTAGCACGATGGCCGAAGGCAAGGCAAGCGCCGCGGATTTCATGAAACGATGGTGGTGGGCCTTCGCCCTCGCCGGGATCGGTATCCTGATCGGGTTGCTCGCGTGGGCCTCGGCCTCGGGCAAGGCCGACCGGAAGAACGCCGGCGCCGTCGCCGCCGCGAAGGCCGGCCTCGAACAGACCCGCGACAAGCTGACCGAGGACCTCGCCGACCACGTCGCCGCGATGGATGACAGGCGCGAGGAACTCGACGAGATCAAGGCGATCGACGACGGCGCCGAACGCCGCCGGAAACTCGCCGAGTTCGCGAACCGTCGACGGTGACCTCGGAATCAGGCCCTCAGAGGCCCGAGAATCGACGAGGACGGCCGTCGATCCCCTCGGAGGTATCCATGCCCCGGATCGATCCTCGCGCCCCTTCACGGCCCTGTCAGGCCCTCGTGTTCACCCTCGCCCTCGCCGTGGTCCTCGCGCCCGTGTGCGCGTTTGCTGACGAGGACCCGCCGGAACGCCCGGCCGAGCTGCCCCCTCCGCCCGGCGACCTCGTCGCCGTCGAGCCCGGGGACAACGTCGGGAAGGCCGGGTTCTGGATCGACGAGGATCGCCTGACCCACTACCTCCGCGCCGAGTTCGACGCCTTCGATTACCGGTACAGGTTCGAGGCCGGGGTCGCCCTCGACAAGCGGCAGGCCGAGTACACCCTCGCCCTCGAACGCCGGGTCGAGTTCCTCGAACGGCGCAACCTGACCCCCGGCCTGTTCCTCGGCCTCGGGGTCGCCCTCGGGGTCGGCCTCGTCGTCCTGACCGCCCTCGCCGCGCGCGGGTTTGATCTCGCCTTCGACCCGGGATTGTGACGCCGTGGATCTAAGCGTCGGGCAAACCGGGTAGGTGTCCGACGTGAAACTCTACGTGACGAACCGATTCTGTACCCTCGCCTCCGTCGACCGTTCCCTGTATCGCAAGATCGACCGCCGCACCGCGTACCGTGTAGCAGGTTACATTTTCAATCCGCGATACAGAACGGGGGGATGGGACGGCCGCGAACACCTGTGTTGCCCGACGAAAAAGGGGATCAGGTTCCCGGTCGGGTTGCTTGCCGACGTGTTACAGGTTCTCGACAACCTCGGGACCGAGGTCGAGGTCGTCGATCAGCGTCGGCCCGTATCAGGGAAGCGCCTCGGCCTCGTGTGGGCGTGGGAACACGGCCTCCGCGAGTACCAACAGGAAGCGGTCGACGCCGCCCTCGACGACGACGGAACGACCGCCTCGGGGAAGGGGATGATCTGGCTTCCCCCCCGGGCGGGTAAGACCGTGATCGCCGCCGGGATCATCGCGACCGTCGATCGGCCCTGCCTGTATATCGTGAACGCCGACCTGTTGCTGAAACAGACCGCGAAATTGTTCGCCTCGATCTTCGGTCAGTCGATCGGGATCTTCGGCGGGGGCGACCGCCTGATCCGCCCGGTCACCGTCGCCTCGATTCAGGCCCTCGTGAAGCACGCCGACCGGCCCGAAGTGAAGCGCCTTCAGGCCGACCGGGATCTCGTGTTCTTCGACGAGTGTCTTGCTACCGGGACCCCGATCCGATTACATGATGGCACTAGCAAACCGATCGAGTCGGTCGAGCCGGGCGACCTCGTCGCGACTCCGATCGGGCCGCGCCGGGTTCTTCGTCGCATCGCACGGGGGAAGCGGTCAGTCGTTCGGATCTGGACGTGGGGCGGGTCGGTCCTCACCCTGACCCCCGATCACCCGGTCGCCTTCGGAGGGAACGATGGCCGAGAATGGAGGAAGGCGATTCGCGCCGGCGAAGTTCCGGGGAACGTGTTCCGTGTGCGGGAAACCGATCACGAACAGGAACGCCGGCGCCCACAAGAACAACTGCGAAAACAAGGAAATCATGCGACAGCGTATGCGGGATCGAAACCCGATGCGCGACCCGGGGGTTCGGGACCGGGCGACTCGCGAAATTCGTCGCATGATGGAACGGGGCGAGATCGAACCGTACGGAGGGCGGAATCACGGGAACGGATCGACGAGGACGAAGGTCGAGCGCCGGGCACACGAGGCCCTGAAGGATCTCGGATTCATGCCCGAGTTCGTGATCGGGATCGGTCGCGGGAAGTGGCGCCCGGGCCTGCCGAAGAACTATCGAATCGACCTCGCGAACCCCGAAGCGAAGATCGCGATCGAACTCGACGGGGGGAGTCACTCGACGAAGACGAGGCGCGAACGAGATCAGAGGAAGGATCGGTTCCTGAAGCGGGAAGGGTGGAAGGTGATCCGGTTGCGAGTTCGGGACCCGGCGACCTTCGATCCCTCGTCGCTGCGTCGCAGGGCGCTTGCGATCCTGACTGGATAACTCGAATCCTTCCCGAGGGCGTTCTCGGTCAGGTCGACGTGTGGGATCTAGAGATCGAGGACGCCGGTTGTTTCTACGCCGACGGGTTGCTCGTTCACAACTGTCACCATCTAGTCGGGACCCGCTACCGCGACACCTTCCTCGGGTTCGATTCGTGGTACCGGTTCGGCCTGTCGGCGACGATCTTCCTGACCCGCAAGGGCGAGAACGAGACGGGTACGATCTGGCTCAAAGGGTCCTGCGGTAGGGTCCGATACCAGCTAGACCCCTCCGAGTTGATCCGCCTCGGGTACCTCGTGAAACCGACGATCGAGTTTCACCGAGTCGACGAACCCGACCTGACCGGCGAACCATGGTCGGAGGAACTCTACGCGACCGCTGTCACACATAATCGGCGATTCAACGCCCGGGTGATCCGCCTCGCGAAGGAAGCGATCCGCGACCGCGGGTACAGGAACGTCCTGATCCCCTGTCGCAGGATCGAGCATTGCGACAACCTGTTCGCCCTCGCCCGACACCGAGGCCTCCGCGCCGCCGTGATCATCGGGTCGACGCCGCCGGCCGCGAGGGCGACCGCGATCCGACAGTTCAAGCGGGGCGACCTCGACCTGTTGATCGGGACCGTGTTCGGCGAGGGCGTCGACATTCCCGAGATCGAGTGTGTGATCAACGCCGAAGGGATGCGATCGAGAATCGCGACCCTTCAGCGCCTCCGCAACATGACCCCCTCCGAGGGGAAGGCGGGGGCCCTTATGATCGAGTTCGCCTTTGTAAACAATAAACACCTGAAGAAACATTCACTCGAACGCCTCCGCGAGTACAAACGACACGGCGCCTTCGAGATCGTGAGGGTCCGATCATGAAGTGGGGCGACGCGAAAAAGGAACTGAACAGGGCCGTCCGATCCGACCTCGACCCGACCGCCCTCCGTGTGTGGATCTTCGTCCGATTCATCGCCGCCTCGAACATTCTCGTGTCGAGGAAGACGATCGCCGCCGCCCTCGGCCTGTCGGAGGATCACCTGACCCGGATCGGGAAGGCCTTGAAACGCCGGGGCCTGCTCGCGACCCATCGTGTTCACGTGGGCGACAGGGGCGGGTCGCGGGTTGTATGGTCGCCAAAACCTTTCCCGCAAGATGTAACCAAACCGACAGGGCGGTCGCATAGAAACAGGGGGCCGAAATCGGGTTCGGGTCCTGATCCCCTTCGTCCCCCTTCGGGGGACTCACGGGATCATGGTAGAAGGGGGGATCTTACTTCCTCAGAGGGAAAACCGGAGGCCGCTTTCCCCCCCGCGGGTACGCGCGAGGAAGACCTCGCCGGCAAGGTCGGGACCTCGGGATCGAGGCCTCGATCCTTCGCCGGGCGATCCCGGCCCGAGGTGTTGCGCCTGTTGCGCGCCGGCGGGACCCCGGCCCGGAACGCGACGAACCTGATCACCGACACCGTGTTCGCGATGATCCAGGGTCACCGGAAACAGAACGGGTTCGGGATCAGGAAAGACCCCGGGCGCCGGCAGCGAAAGTACCTCGCGAAGATCGCCCCGTGGATCATCGAATCCGAGGTCGACGTTCCCGAGTTCCTCGACCTCGCCCTGAAGACATGGCGCCGAATCCGCCGGGGCGACGGCCCGAAGTACCCGACCGCCGCCTTCCTGTCGGGCGCGTTCGTGTGCGAGGAATACGAGGCCTACGCCGCCGACTCGAAGGGCGGGACGCCGCGACACGCGGGGTCGAGGTACCGCCCCCCGACCGAGGGCCTCGCCGCCGTCCTCGCCGCCGCCGGGTTGCACCCCGAGCGCCTCGACGAGGACGAACTTCGATACATCGAAACCTACGCTCGAAACATGCGACAGGACCCGGCCCGGTTCCCCGAGCCCGACTCGAAGTTCAGGGCCGAGATCGAGGCCGTCCTCGCCGCGGAGGGAACATGCTGATCACCGACGAGGAACTCGACGCCCTTCACCGCCGCCTGACCCGCGAGGTGATCGACGTGTGCGACAAGTGCGGGGGGACCGGTCACCTCGTCGTCGAGCCCGAGCCGGGGGACGACGAGATCCGAACGCGCCGGTGTTCCTGTCACCGCCGGGTGAATCACACCGTTCGCCTCGCCGAGGCCGAGGTTCCCCGCGAGTTCTGGCAGGTCGACGAACTTCGCCTCGACTCGAACCACGATCGGCAGGTCGAGGTTCTCGCCTATTGTGACAACCTCGAGGCCGCCCGGGGTCACGGCCTCGGGTTCCTGTTCAGCGGGACGAACGGGGTCGGGAAGACCGCCTGCGCCTGCCTGATCCTGTCGAGGGCGATCCGCGAAGGGTACACCGCGTTCTACGTGACGTTTCACGAGTTGCTCGCCCTGATCCGCCGGGGGCGCCGCGACTCGTCGATTCAGGACCGGGTCGACCGCGCCTGTCGCAGGGATTTCATGGTACTCGACGAACTCGGGAAAGAGTTCCGCCGCGACGAGGCCGACCCGTACGTGACCTCCGAACTCGACGCCCTACTTCGGGCGAGGCGATCCGCCCTGTTGCCGACCGTCCTCGTGACGAACCTCGCGCCCGACGAGGTCGGTAGCGTGTACGGTCGTTCGATCGATTCCCTGGTATCAGATCGGACCCGCGCCCTGCTGTTTCGGCCCGGGGATTTCAGAAAGCGCCGGGAAGCGTCGGCCGAGTGGTCGCGTATGCTGAAGGGGTGACGTGTGTCTGACCCGCGCTTCGATCTCGAATGGGAACTCGATATCCTCGCGACGGCCGCACGTGATCCCGGGTTCCGGTTCAGGGCGATCCGGGCCTGCGACGCGCACGCCTTCAGCGACGACCGCCTCGGGTGGATCTGGCAGGTCCTCCGCGACCTGTCGCCGAACGAGGGCGCGCCGGCCCGGGTGTTCAAGGAACGAGCCCGCCGCGAGTTCGCCGACAAGGAAGCCCGGGCCGAGGTCCTGAAGGTCGTCCTCCGGGTGTTGCGCCGAACCCCGGAAACCTCGACGACCGCCCTCGACGAACTTCACACCTTTCAGCGCCGGCACCTGCTGATCCGCACCTTCGACCGTGGGGTCGAGGACCTGAACGCCGGGCAGGTCGATCGGGCATGGCGCCGGGCGACGACCCTCGCCGGCCGGGACCCGGCCGCGCCGGCGGTCGCCCTCGATTGGTACGGGACCGTCGAGGCCCGCCTCGCCGCCGCCGAGGAACGCCGGCGACACCCCGAACGGTTCATCGTGGTCCCGACCGGATTCCCCTTCCTCGACCGTGTCATGAAGGGGTTAGAGGCGAAGGAACTCGGGTTGATCATGGGGACGACGGGACGGGGGAAATCGATCTTCGCGACCTGCCTCGTGTGGAAGGCCGCGATCGCCGGGTTCCCCGTCCTGTTCGTTCAAGGGGAAATGGCCGGGGACCGGGTCGGGTACCGTCTCGACTCGAAGTTCACCGGCCTCGAAGAAATCGCGATCCGCCGGTTCAGGATCTCGTCGGCCGAGGTGAAGTTCGTTCGCGACAAGTTGCGTCGAATGGAGCGCCGCCTCCGCAACATGATCACGATCCTCGAACTGCCGATCCGGGGCGGGTCGTTCGCCGATGTCGACCGGGCGTTCGAGGAACGACAGGCCGCCGGCCTGCCGCAGTTCAAGCTAGTCGTCGGCGACAGTCTCGACCATTTCAACCCCGTCGACGAGGCCGAGTCGTTTCGCCTGTCGCAGTCGCAGGTATATTGGGAGGGGAAGCGATTCGCCTTCGACAGGAACGTCGCCCTGTGGTCGACGGTTCACGCCGGGAAGGGCGTCGCGAAGAAAATCGCGCACGCGGAGGACGCCGGCGAGTCGTACGACAAGAGTCGGATTGCCGACGCCGTTGTCACACTGAATCAGACAACCCGACAGCGCCGCGAGGGGATCGTGACCGCCCTGCTCGACAAGTATCGGGGCGGGGTGTCCGACGTGGCGCGTCGCCTCGACACCGACTACTCGCGAATGATCATGGTCGAGGCCGAGGACGACGAGGACGAGGACGACGACCGCGACTCGGAGGACGACGGGTGAAACCGAACCGCGAACGGTTCCTCGCCTGGATCGACGACAACCTCCGGGTGACGAAGGTCCGATCCTCGGGGAACGCGGTCGTCGACCGCTGCCCGTTCTGTGGTCGGGCCGGCAAGCTGGAAATCAAGATCGGCAAGGGGAAGCGGTTCGGCCTGTGGAACTGCTGGACCTGTCGCACGCGAGGGGGTGCCGTCGCCCTGATCGCCGAGGTCGAGGGGATCTCGTTCAAGGCCGCCGCCCGGATCGTGAAGGGGCGCAGGTCCGACCTCGTCGACGACGAACCCGAGGACCTCGACGAGGACCTCGACGCCCGCCTCGTGATCCCCTTGCCCGACGAGTTCGTTCCCTGTTACGACGAGGCCGCCGACAAGTTCACGATCCCGGTGTACCTTCGCGACCGCGGGGTGTCGCGCCCGATCATGCGACAGTTCGGGATCGGGTTCTGCAACGACGGTCCCTACGGTCGCCGGGTGATCGTGCCCGTGCGATGCGACGGTTCCGAGACGTTCGTCGCCCGACACGTCGCCGGCGGTCGCCCCCCGTACCTGACCCCGGGGATCACCGGCGCCCCCCGGTTGCTGTTCGGGTTCGACGTGACCGAGCCCGGGGTCGACCTCGTGATCGTCGAGGGTGTGTTCGACGCCCTCCGCCTGATCCGGTTCGGGTTCACCGCGGTCGCGACCCTCGGGAAGGTGATCACCGAGGATCAGGCGACCCTCGTTCGGCGCCTTGCCCCGAGATCGATCACCTTCGCCCTCGACCCCGACGCCCTGACCGACGCACACGAGGCGACGACCCGGTTCGCCCTCGACGCGCCCGTGAAGGTCGCCGAGTTCCCGGCCGGGATCGACCCGGGCGACTCGACCCTCGGGCAGGCTCGCGAGGCCCTCGAACAGGCCCGCCCCTCGGCCGGGGCCCTCGACGCCCTGAACGCCCGACTCGCCGGCCTCCGCCGGTACTGAATCCCGTTCACCGAGAAAAGCAAATTTTTCTGCCAAATTAGGCAAGGCTAATTTCGGCGCCGTAAGTGTGCGTTTTTACATCGGAACTGCACGGGAAGATTTTAGGTACTAGGGGTCGGGTAAGACTCTGATCGCGCTCTACGGGCCTCTGAGGGGCCTTCACGTCGATTTCAGGTTTTTCGGGAATCCGCGCCTCGTCGGGGACCTTGCCGGCAAATGGCACGCCGTTTGCATCGTAGGCGCAGGCCCGACCCCGAGGACCTCGCCGAACCTTGCCCGAAAAAAAATCGATCGAAGGGGTTGACACTTGCCAGCAAAGCAGGGGATGATGTTCCTACACACACGGAGGAACGACATGAACACCCCGACCATGACCCGCACCGAGGCCGCCAAGATTTACCGCGCCTGCCGCGATCAGTTCGTCGAGGCCTCGCGCCCCTGCCACGGGTACGACGCCGCCGAGTTCGAGCGCCGGTGTCGCGATAGCCTGCCGATCACCGAACGCGAGATCGTGACTGTTCACGAGGGCGTCGAGATCGTGACGATGCGCGACGCGACCCCCGCCGAGTGGGCCGAGGCCGCCGAGTGGGTCGCGACGTGGTACTGCGACCTCGACACCGTTCAGGCCGCGGGCGACCCGTGGCACAACGACAAGATGAATGAACGGATGGATCAGGATTACGAGGCCCGCCTGTACGGGCGGGGCCTGTAGGGGGACGCGATGAAGATCCAGCGCGACGACGACGGAAACTACCACGTGACCGACTGCCCGAACGAGTGGGCGCGTATCTCGAAGATCGAGCGAACGATCCCTTCCCTCGGGTACCGCCGGGGTCATTGGCTCGTGATCGCGAAGCAACGGTCGTTCATCAATCCCGGGACCGTTCACCGGATCTTCCCGACCCTGCGCGAGGCGAAGGCCGCCCTCGCCGAGGGGATCTAACATGGTTCGGGTATTCGTCGAGGGTACGCAGCGAGGGTACGCTGTCGGGACGCGCCGCGCCGGGCGCACGATCCGCGAGGTTCACTTTCGGGACGACGGGACCTCGGCCGGGATCGACCGGGCCTACCGCGAGGCCTCGTCGTTCGCCGCCGGCCTGACCGAGACGATCAAGCGCCGGCCCGACATCGCCCGCCGGCAGGGATGGTTCGGAGGCGCGCGATGAACACCGAGGCCCGCGCGACCGCCGACCGCCCGATTTTCCTGTTGCAGTTTCACAGGTACGACGACAGGCCCTCGACCCTGTTCACCTGGATCGGGCCGTTCGCCGAACAGGCCGAGGTTCAGGCCGAGGTCGACCGACAGTTCGACCGCCTGATCGCGAACGGGTTCAGGTACGACCCCGAGGCCCTCGCCGCCGTGAAGGAATGGACCGAGGACCCGCGCCCCTGGATCGACGGCCGCCGGGTCAGGGTACAGGGCCCCCCGCGCCGGGTCCGATTCGCGATTCAGTTCAGAACCGAGACGTACGAACCGGGCGACTGCCCGTAACACACGGAGGGAACCGTGCGCCTGCCTCACACACACAAGGCGACCGCGACGACGGGATTCGACGCCGGCGGTCACTTCGTCGAGTACTACGCCGACACCGGAAACGGGGACGGGTACGGGGAACACCCCTTGATTCAACGATGGTACGGGACGCGCGACGAGTGCGAGCGCCGGGCCGCCTCGGGCGAGGCGCCGCACGGGGGATGGTTGCCCCTCGACGGATACGCCGAAGGGCCCGATCGCCTCGACCCCGGATACTGGCGGGACAACTTCTAACCGACCGACTGACACACGGAGGGAATGATGGGGATTCGATTGATCAAGCCGTGGGAGGCAAGGGAATACCGGGAAGATACCGAACGACTCGCGTCGGGGTGTGCGGGCATGGGCCGCGTTTCCGAGGAGGTCGCAACGGGCCGAGCGACCTGCCGGGCCTGTGGTCGGAAGATCGCGAAGGGCGAGAAGTGTCTCGAAGCCCTCTACGATTTCACGAACGGGAACGGGACCGCCGGCGACCCTTTCACGGGTGTCTGGATCAAGTTGCACGATTTCGATTGCCTCGTCGACCGCGAGGACGGAGGGAAGTTATGAGATCCGATCAGTGGTTCAAGGTCGACAAGGAAGGCCTCGCGAAGATCCTCGAACGCCGCGGGGTCGCCTTCGTCCTGACCGAGTTGTTTCAGAACGCATGGGACGAAGACAGGGTGACCCGGGTCGACGCGACCCTCGACCCCGTCGCCGGGAAGCCCCTCGCGATCCTCCGGGTCGAGGACGACGCGCCCGACGGGTTCCGCGACCTCGCCGACTCGTTCACCCTGTTCGCCGAGAGTTACAAGAAATCCGACGCGACGAAGCGGGGTCGGTTCAACCTCGGCGAGAAACTCGTTCTCGCCCTCGCCCGCGAGGCGAGGATCACCTCGACGACCGGGACCGTCGCCTTCCTCGCCGACGGGACGCGCCGCACCTCGCGCAAGCGCACCGAGGCCGGGTCGATCTTCGAGGCGACTGTTCGCCTGACCCGCGCGCAGGTCGACGAGGTGACCGACGCCGTCGCCCTGTTGCTTCCTCCGCCGGGGATTGTCTCGACATTCAACGGGTTCCGCCTCGCGCCGGTCGAGCCCTGCCGCACCTTCGAGGCCGTCCTGCCGACCGAGGTCGCCGACGCCGACGGGGTCCTCCGCCGCACGAACAGGAAGGCCGAGATCGAACTGTACGACGAGGCCGACGGGATCGCCCGGTACCTGTACGAACTCGGGATTCCGGTCGTCGAGATCGACTGTCAGTGGTCGATCAACGTGTGCCAGAAAATCCCGATGAACCTCGAACGCGATGGGGTGTCGCCCGCGTACCTCCGCCGCCTGTTCGCCCTGACCCTGAACGTCGCACACGAGGACCTGACCGCCGAGTTCGCCGGGCGCCCCTCGACGATCGGGGCCGCCGGTCACAAGGAAATCACCGGAGACGCCCTGAACTCGGTCCTCGACGGGACCCTCGGCCGCGACCGGGTCGTTCGCGACCCGAACGACCCCGAGGCGAATCACGAGGCCGCCGCGCACGATCATGCGGTCGTCGGCGGGAATCAGCTACCGCGCGACGTATGGGATCGAATCCGCGAGGAACGGGACCGGGGCCGCGACCTGTTGCCCTCGGCCGGGCGCAAGTTCCCGAGCCCGCAGGCATGGGACCCGAACGGGACCGAGGTCGTCAACCCGATCGACCCCGACGCCCTGACCGCGGGGCAGGAACGGGTCGTTCTGTACGCCGCCCGCCTCGGCCGCCTGTTGCTGAACGAACCGGTCGCCGCCCGGGTGTTCCCGAGGATGAACTCGAACTCGATCGCCGCGACGTACGACCGCACGTTCGCCCGGGTCGATTTCAACCTGAAGGCCCTCGGCCGCGGGTGGTTCGAGCGCCGCGACCGCGAGGGACTGAAGGCGGTTCACCGCCTGCTGATTCACGAGTTCGGTCACAACGTCGAAGGGGATCACCTGTCGCCGCAATTCCGCCGCGAGGTCGAGCGCCTCGGGGCCGCCCTCGCCGACCTGATCCTCGCCGGCGAGATCGACCCCCGCGAGTTCGGGTTCGAGGTGTGACCTCGGGCCCTGTTGACTGCCGAACCTGAACCATGAAACGATGCTGCCCTCAGAGGGAACCCATGGATTACACCGACGCACACGATCGGGCCGATCGCCTGATCGCAATGAAGGCGCGCCGCGCCGCCGCCCTGTCGGGCCTCGACCCCGACGACCTCGCACAGGAAGCCCGGATCGCCGTGTTCCATAGCCTCCGCACCTTCGACCCGGCCCGGGGGAATCTGATCACCTGGATCGGCCTCGTCGCCGACCGCCGCCTCGGGCAGGTCACCCGGAACGCCCGGGTCCCGTCGAACATGCCGCGGGCCGAGGTGCAACACGTCGACGGGTCGTACCACGTCGAGCCGGTCCCTCCGTGCCCGTACGACGGCGACCCGGCCGAGGGGAACCTACCCGACCCGGAGGCCGTGTTGATCGCCTTCGAGGATCGGGCCGGCGCAAAGGCCCTCCGCCTCCGCCTGTTCCGCGCCCTGTCGCCCCTTCAGCGCCGGGTCGTCGAGACGTACCTCCGCCCGCCTCGCGCCCTCGTCGCCCTCGTGTATCAGGAAACCGGGGGCCGGGACGTGAAAAAGCGACACGTCGCCGAGTACCTCGGGATCTCGCCGAGGTCGGTCGAGTGGGCGTTCAGGCGCCTGCGCGACGAGGCCGCCGCCCTCGGCCTCTGATCTTTGCCCGGGGATTCCTGACCCTGCCGGCAAGCGTCGCCCGGAGGATGATCCTTGCCGAAATCGCCGCCCCCCGTGACCGTGACCCGCGCCGACCTGTCAGGCCGGCAAGGCGACCCCGAATCGTTCGAGGCCCTCGCCGCCGCCCTGAAGGCCCTCGGGGTGAAGCGCGAACGGGGAAGCGCCGAGGCGCAGGACTATCGCGAGTTCGGCCGGTGGCGCCGCCTCGTGTTCTGGCAATCGTGGGGCGCGATCGCATACTTCGACGACTGGCAGGACGAACGACACCTGTTCGTCGCGACGAAGGGAACCCTCGATCACCTGACCGGGGCCCTCGACGAAGGGTTCGAGGCCCGCGACCTCGCCGCCGAGTTCCCGGTCGTCGCCGACGTGTGCGACTACTTCGGCGGGATCGATCACCGAGTTCGAGGCCTCGACGAGGCGGAGAACGCCCCGAGGCCCTCAGAGGCCCGTGAAGGGCCGCGAGGCGACGATCCGCCCCTTGATATACCCGAAGACGACGAAGGCCGTCCTGCGCCCTCTGAGGACCCTTCACGGGCCGATCACGATGAACCCGACACCCCGACCGACGAGGACGGGGACGAACCTGAACCGGAGGAACTCATGACGAAGGAAGAACGGCCGCCCTGCCTCGGATGGTACGAAGACGGCGAGGCCGAGTGTGACGGGTCCGACGAGGACCCGAACCCGTGTTCGTGGCGCGCCCGGTGTCAGGCGGTACAGACCGCCGCCGGCGACGAGGACCCGACCGCGTTCGCCGCAAGCCTGACCGACGACGAGGTCGCCGACCTCGCCGAGGCCGAGGACCCCGAGGCCGCCTCCGAGGACCCCGACGACGAGGGGGGCGACGAGGTCGACGACGACCTCGCGCAACTCGAACAGGAACTCGACGGCCTCGACCCCGAGGACGACGACCCCGAGGCCTCCGAGGACGACGACCCCGAGGCCTCCGAGGACGACGACCCCGAGGCCTCCGAGGACGACGGCGACGAGGACGACGGCGACGAGGACGACGGCGACGAGGACGACGGCGACGAGGCCTCCGAGGACGACGGCGACGAGGCCTCCGAGGACGACGGCGACGAGGACGACGGCGACGAGGACGAGGCCGCGCCCGGCGCCGACCTGCCCGACCCCGACGACCTCGACCTCGACCCCGACGACGAGGACCTCGATCGCACGTGGGAGGCCGAGTCGCGCGAGTTCGTCGACCGGTACGCCGACCTGCGACCGATCGGGAACCTCGTGATCAACCTCGTCGGCCGCGCCCTCGACAAGACGATCCGGGGTTCGGCCGAGGCCGCCGACGCCGGCGACCTGTACGTCGTCGACAAGACGCCGCCGAACGGGTCGAGCGACTACCTGACCCTGTACCACAAGCGCGCCGAGGGATGGGATAAGGTCGCCGTTCAGATCCGCTATCGCCTCCGCGCCGGGGGCCGGGTCGACGTTCGGTTCGACACGCCCGACGCCGACGAGGTTCGCGCGAACGTGCCCGAGGACCTGCCGGTCGACGGGATCGTCGATATGCGCGAATGGTCCGTCGCCCGCGACGTGCGCGCCGAGGACGCCCCCGCGATCGCCCGCGCCGTGGTCGCCCTGATCAAGGCCGGGTCCCTCGTGATCTAGTCACGATGGCCCGGCCGTTCTGTCACCTTCACGTTCGATCCGAGTTCTCGTTCATGCGAGGGTTCGGGTCGCCCGAGGCCTTCGCCGTCCGTGCCCGGGAACTCGGTCACCCTGCCCTCGCCGTGACCGACCTCGGGACCCTTCGAGGGTTCACCGCGACGGCGAAGATCGCCGGCGACGACCTCCGCCCTGTGTACGGGGCCGAGGTCAAGTTCGAGGGCGCCGGGGGCCTCGTGTGTATCGCGAAGACCGACCGAGGCCTCGCGAACCTGATCGCCCTCACCTCGGCCGGGTGGACCCCCGAGGGCGAGGTCGGTGTCGACCTCGACACCCTGACCGCCCGCGCCGAGGACCTCGCGATCCTGACCGGGGGCCTCGACGGGTTCCTCGGGTTTCACCTGTTGCACGGTCGCCGCGCCGCCGCCGGTGAGTTCGTAAACGCGCACGCCCGCACGCTACGCGAGGCCGGGGCCGAGGTGTTCGTCGAGGTTCAACCGCACGCCGGCAAGCAATGGGGACGGGTTCGCGCCGAGGTCCTCCGCCTCGCCGACGAGGCCGGCCTTCCTGTTGTCGCAACGACCGGGGCCTGTTACCCGAAACAGGACGACGCCCCCGCCCTCGCCTGCCTCGAAGCGATCCGCGACAAAGGAGCCTACCGCCGCCCGAGGATCTCGACCCGACACCTCGCCGACGAGGCCGAGGTCGAGGCGATGTTCGCCGAGGCCGGCCTCGACGCCGCCCCGTGGATCGCCGCTGCCGGTGACCTCGCCGACCGGTGTCGGGTCACTTGGAAGCCCGATCCCCTCCGCGCCCTGTTGCCCGACGTGGATCTCGCCGGGTATCCCTCGGCCTGGAGGCGCCTGCTCGCCGAGGTGCGCGCCGGGTGGCGCCGTCGAGGGGTGAAGGGCCGGGCGTACGTCGACCGCCTGAAACACGAACTCGGGGTGATCGAACGGTCGGGGTTCACGTCCTATTTTCTGTTGACACTCGACCTCGTGAGACACGCGCAGGGTCGGGGGATTCTCGTCGGGCCGGGCCGCGGTTCGGCCGCCGGTTCCCTCGTGTTGTACCTGTTAGGTGTGACACAACTCGACCCCCTCGTTCACCGTCTCATGTTCGAGCGTTTCCTCGCGCCCGGCCGCGTCGACCTGCCCGACGTGGATCTCGATTTCCCCCCGCGCCGCCGCCCCGAGGTCGTTCAGTTCCTTCGCGACCGGTACGGCGAGGACCGTGTCGCGCATATCTCGACCGTGACTCGGATGCAGGCGAAGCAGGTCGTCAAAGATGTCGGGCGCGTGTTCGGTCTGGAGTTCGCCGCCCTGAACAACCTGACCGACGAGATCCAGGTCGATTCGGGCGAGGGAGATCGGACGATCCGAATCCTGCCCGAGGCCTTCGACGACAGCAAACGCCTGCGCGCGTGGGCGAAGCGCAACCCCGAGGCATGGCAGTTATCTGTGACACTCGAAACGACGGCGAGGCAGGCCGGCCTTCACCCTGCCGGGGTCGTCGTCGCCCCCGGGCCCCTGATCGACTACGCCCCGATCGAGTATCACGAAAAGGGCGACGAACGGATCAAGGTGACCGCGGTCGACATGGGCGGGGTGTCCGACGTGGGCCTTGTGAAACTCGACGTTCTCGCCGTCGACGCCCTCGACGTGATCGCCGACGCCGTCGAGGCCGCGTCGCCGGGATCGAACCCGAACGATTACATGCAACAGGCGACCGACGCCGTCGACGCGCCCGACGTGATCGAGGCCTTCGACGAACGCGACCTCGCCGGGGTGTTTCAGTTCGACACGCCCTCCGCCCGGATCGCGATGGGCGACGCGCCGATCACCGAGTTCGACGACCTCGTCGCGATCAACGCCCTGAACCGACCGGGCCCCGCGCGTTCGGGCATGGGGCGCCGATGGATCGAGCGCCGCAAGGGCGACCGCCCTGTCGAGTCGATCGCCGAGGTGTACGACGAGATCACCGACGATACCCTCGGGATCATCGTGTATCAGGAACAGGTGATCCGCCTCGCCGTCGAGGCCGCCGGCTATTCCATGCAACAGGCCGACAAGCTGCGGAAGGCGGTCGGAAAGAAGATTCAGGCCGACGTGATCGCACACCGCGAGACGTTCACCGGCGGGGCGATCGACCGAGGCATGAAACAGGAAACCGCGAAGCGTCTGTTCAAGTGGATCGAGACGTTCGGCGCGTACGGGTTCAACCGGTCGCACGCCGCGAGTTATTCCTGCCTCGCCGCGTGGTGTCAGTGGATGAAACTTCGACACCCGGGCCCGTGGTTCTACGCCGTGTTGCGGGGCGAGTCGAAGACCGAGGAGATCGCCCGGTTCGTGCGCGCCGCCCGAGCGCGAGGCCTCGTCGTTCACCGGGCGATGATCAACCGATCACAACTCGATTTCGTGTTACAAGACGACGGATCGATCTTGTGTGGTCTGACCGGGATCAAACAGGTCGGGCCGGCCGCCGCCGAACCCCTCGTCGCGAAGGCGCCGTTCGCCGACCTACTCGACGCCCGTCGCAAGGTCGGGGGCCGGGCGTTCGGGAAACGGGTGATCGAGTCGTTGCTGAAGGCCGGCGCCCTGCGCCCCCTCGTTCCCTCGACGCGACACGCCCTCGACACCCTCGACGACCTCGTGAAGATCCTGTCGAAGGGGAAGGCCGACCTGCTCGCCGAGTGGGCGCTAGAGAACGCCGAGGCCGACGAGTTCGACGACGAGGACCTCGCGCTACTCGCGCGTGAGGTCGACCCCCTCGCCTCGGCCGAGGACCCCCTCGGGCCGTACGCCTCGACCCTCGACGCTCTGACCGCCCCGAGGACGACGACCGCCGCCATCGACGCGATCAAGGCCGACGACCGGGTTGTTTTCTGTTACGGCCTCGTGACCCGAGTGAAGCGGGGGAAGGTTGGGGCGTTCGGCGGGAAATCCCTCGACGCCGCCGCGAAGCGCCGGAAGGGGTTCGGGAAACCGACCCTGACCGTGACCCTGACCGACGACACCGGCGACCTCGTCGTTCGGTTCGGTCACGAGGTCGCCGGCGAGTACCTCGATACCGTGAAGACCGGGGGCGCCCTCGCTGTGTGTCTGACGACCTCGAAGCGGTACGCCCCCCGGGTTCTGTACGCCGCCGACCTCGACGAGATCCGCGCCGCCGTGAAGGCCGGCGACAAGGTCGGAGGGTGGGCCGGGTGTTTCGTGTCACACCCGGTTCGGCGATACACGAAACAGGGCCTCGCCTCGGGGCGGCCCTGCCTCGTCGCACACCGACACGTGACCCTCGACCGGTACGAACGAGAAATCTGTTTCATGTACCTACAGGACGGCCGGGGCGGGACGGTTCGCGCCGCCGCGTGGGCCGACCCGTGGGAAGACCTCGACGAGGTGATCAAGCCGGGCGAGATCATTCGCCCGCGCCTGAACGACCTCGACTCTGACCTCGCAACGATCACCCGGGCGACCCGGGTCGGTTCCATCGGGATCGACGAGGGCGCCGGCAAGCGTACACCGGAGGACCGATGAAAGCCTACGACCGTGAACTGATCCCGATCGACTCGAACTTCGACGATCTCACCTTCGAGATCGTCGAGGACGACGGAACGGCCCGCGAGGTCACCGTGAACTGCCGCGGTCACCTGAAGTTCGCCGGCCTCGAACAGGAACTTCGCGACCTGCCGCAGGTGATCGGGTACATCGGTCGCCTTCATGCCGAGGCGAAGGCGAACATCGAACGGGTCGACAAGGCCCGCCGACAGTTCCGCGCACGCGAGGCGCAGAAGATCCTGAAGGGCAACCCGAAGGCCGCCGAGTGGCGCGTGAAGGCCGACATCGAAGCGTCGGCGAAGTGGGGAAGCCTGAAGGAAGAACTCGCCCGGGCGGTTCGCGACGAGGCGACCCTGTACTCGCTCTATTTTTCGCTACAGAAAAAGGCCGACCTGTTGCAGTCGTTGTCGGCGAACACGAGGACCGAGGCCGAACGAGGCCTCAACCCCGAGCGACACGATCGCGAACCCGATCCCGAGCCGGCCCCCGCGAAGGGCCCGAGCCGGAAGGCCGCGAAGGCGAAGGCCGACAAGGCGAAGGCGAAGGCCGACAAGGCGCCCGCCGCGCCCGAGGACAAGCCCGCGCCGCCCCCGCGCAAGGCGCCCGCCCGCAAGCCGGCGAAGGCGAAGGGCAAGAGCGACAAACCCGCGAAGGCCCCCGCGAGAAAGGCCCCCGCCCGTCGGAAGAAGTGACGGGCAAACGAGAAACACGAAACACAGGGAAGGGATGAACCATGCCAGTTGACCGCGACCGCCTTCGGAAAGACAAGCAACGGAAAAAGGGGGGCGAGTTTTTCAAGTTCGACCCCGGCGACACGTGTATCTACGTGTGCGACGAGTGCGTCGAGGGCGACGGGATCAACTACGTCGAGACGTGCGTTCACTATGGGGTCGGACCTGACGACAAGATGGTGATCTGCCTCGACCCCTCGAACAATCAGGCCCTCGAACACCCCCTCGTGAAGCGGTACCTCGAAGACCGCGGGATCGACATCGCCGGCGGGTGTCCCGTGTGCGACGCCCTGCCGGGCAGGAAGGCCGAGGCCCGCAAGCGACAGCGGGCGCAGGATCGTTTCATGTTTCAGATCGTTCCGTGGAAGTTCCGCGCGAAGAAATCGATCCCGTTCGCCGACCTCGGGGCGAACATGGTTCAGCCCGCGTTCGTCGGGTTCGGCATTTGGGACGGGATCACCGACGCGATGGAGGAGGAAGGGGACATCTACGATCTCGACAAGGCGATCCTCGTGAAGGTGAACCGGACGGGAACGGGGCCGACCGACACGAGATACAAGGTCACCGTCGACTCGACCTCCCTGAAGAACCCGATCAGGATCGGGAAGGGCCTCCGCCGGGTCCTCCGCGACGCCCTTCGCGAGGGCGGGTCGGCCGATTCGTACAAGACGATCGCCGAGATGATCCGTAGCACGAAACAGGTCGAGGAACTCATGACCGGGGTCGCGACGACCTCCGACGAGGACGACGGCGACGACGAGGCCTCGGGCCGCCCCGAGTGTTTCGGCCTCGACTACTGCGACGACGACGAGTGCGCCGAGTGCGAGCATCGGTTCGAGTGCGCGCCGAAATGTAACATGGAACTCTACCCGCACCATGGGGGCGACGACGAGGCCGGCGACGACGACAGCGCCGACCCCGAGGCCGAGGACGCCGACGAACTCGAACGGGAACTCGGCGGTCGCCCGAAGCGCAAGGCCCCCGCCCGCGCGAAGGCCGGCAAGGGCAAGGCCGGCAAGGGCAAGGCCGGCAAGGCGAAGGGCCGCCCGGCCCGCCGGAAGGGTTAGACCTTGGCCCGTCGCAAGCAATCCGCCGCCGACAAGGCCCTGTCGGCGGTCGTCGACGCCGTCGGGAAACTCGCCGGCGACCCGGAGATCGCCGTGTCGAACGCCGGGATCATCCCCTCGGGGAACCCGGTGATCGACAGGGTGATCGGCCGGGGCGGGTTGCCGACCGGTCGGATCGTTACGTTCATGGGGGCGCGAGGGGGCGGGAAGACGACCGCCGCCCTGCTCGCGTGCGCCGCCTGTCAGGCCGCCGACGGCCTCGCGATATACCTCGACGCCGAAGGGAAGGTCGAGCGCGACCGCGCCGCCGTCCTCGGGATCGACGTGAACAAGTGGGCCTACCGTCGACCCGAGACGATCGAGGGTTCGATCGCCGCCTTCGACAAGGCGATCACCGCGATCGGGAACGTGACCCCCGGGCGCCCCGTGTTGTGTGTCCTCGACTCGGTCAACGCGACGCCGGCGCAGATGGAACTGAAGGCCGGCCGACGCGAGGCGAGCGAGTACCACGGCGAACGACCGGGCGCACAGGCCCGCGCCTACTCGGCCGCCTTCCGCCGTTTCACGAAACACCTCGGCGATTCGTCGGCCTGTATCCTGTTGATCGGTCAGGAACGCGAGACGATCTCAAAGGACGGGAAGCCGACCCGGGCCCGTCGCCGGGGAAAGAAGATCGGGGTCGGGAACGCGATCGAGTTCTACTCGACGGTGATCGTCGAGTTCCGCGAGGCCGGCGAGGTCACGTCGCCCGACGACGAGGTGACCGGGGTCGTCGTCGAGGTCGAGGCCGTGAAGAATCAGGTCGCCGCCCCCTTCGCCGTCGGCGAGTACGTCCTGCGATTCACCGACGGCCTCGACCTGCTGAAGGCGGTCGTCGACGAGGGGACCCGCGCCGGTGTGATCGGTCGTTCCGGTACGGCCTGGATCTCGTTCCCCGCGAACGAGGACGACGCCCCGAAGTGGAACGGCCTCCGCAAGTTGCGACACGCCGTTCGGAAGAACCCCGATCTGTTACAGGAAATGATCAAGGCCCTCCGAGGTGCGACGTGAAACTGATCCTCGGGGCCGACCTTCACGCGAGCAACGCCCTGCCCTACGCCCGGGTCGGGTCCGACGGTGTGACGACCGACCGACTCGCCGACGTTCTCGCCGTTCTCGAACAGGGGTTCGAGGCCGCCGCCGAGGTCGGGGCCGAGGGCCTCGTGATCCTCGGCGACCTGTTCGACCGTCGAAGCGTCGACGCCCCGACCCTTCACGGGGTCGCGAAGGTCGCCGGCAAGTGGTACGCCGACGAGGCCCTCGCCCTGTACGTCCTGCCCGGGAATCACGATCTATGGGACGGCGAGGGGCGCCTGTATACGACCGACGTGTTTCATGTTATCGGCGACGCGATCCGCCCCCTGACCCGGGGGCGGGTCGACTGGATCACCGACCGCGAGGTCCTCGCCCTGCCGCACGTACCCGACGGGCGCGCGAGGAAGATCCTCCGCAAGTGGTCGAAGGAACACCCGGGCGCCGTGGTCCTGATACATCAAAGCGTGACCGGGTGTGTCGACGGCGCGTGGACCTGTACCGCCGGCCTCGACGCCGACGCCGCGTTCGACGGGTTCGAGATCGTCCTGTCGGGACACTTTCACGATCCGCAACGGTTCGACCGGGGTCAGTACCTCGGCGCCGTGTGTCAACATCATTTCGGCGATACAGGTTCGCGCCGCGGGTGGTACCTGTGGGACACCGAGAAACCGGCGCCGCGGTTCCTCGTCGAATCCGAGGTCCCGAGGTTCGCCGTTCACCGGGTCGACGGCGAGACGATCGCCGACACCCTCGCCGCCCTCGACGACAGGGCCGGCGCCGCCGGCGAACAGTACGTCGAGATCCGGGGCGAGGCCGAGCCCGACCTCGCCGTCGAGTGGCGTCGCCTCGTCGACGAGGCCGCCGCCTCGACCGAGTTCTGTCGCATGGTGCGACACCGGATCGAGGTGATACAGGAAACGAAGACCCGGGCCGAGGTGTCGCACGGGATGAAACTCGGCGACATGATCGGCCCGTACGTCGACGCCGTCGCCGACGAGGACGGGGCCGCCCGCCTCGTCGCCCTCGGTCGCAGGCTACTCGACGAGGCCTCGGGCGACACCGTCGAGGCCGCCGGGTACACCGAGCCGATCGAGTTCCTCGAACTGACCGGGCGCAACTTCGGCGCCTTCGGCGACGACACCGTGACCCTGCCCCTGCTGAACCGGGGCCTCGTGTTGATCACCGGCGAGAACCGCGACACAACCGGGGCCGACTCGAACGGGTCGGGGAAGACCACGATCCTCCGCCTGCTGTTTTGGGTCCTGTTCGGGAAGACGATCGAGGGGATGGATCTCGCCGACGTGATACACCGAGGCGCCCGCAAGGCCGAGGGGACCCTGACCCTTCGCCTGCCGACGAACGAGGTCGTCGAAATCACCCGAACGAGAACCGCGAAATCCGGCCGCCTTTCCCTGCGACGGGACGGGGCCGAGACGAAGGGCCGGGGGGCGAAGGAAACGCAGGCCGAGATCGAGCGCCTGATCGGCCTCGACGCGGTCGCGTTCAGGAACACGATCCTGTTCGGGCAGGGTGACACCGCGAGGTTCGCCGCGCCGGGGACGACCGACGGCGAACGCAAGGCGATCGCCGCCCGGGTCCTCCGCCTCGAACGACTCGCCGGCGCCGCCGACCTCGCCCGCAAGGAACGCAAGGAACGCCGCGCCGAACTCGCCGAGGTCGAGGAACAGGGCCGCGAGGCGATGGCCGACATTCGCGCCCTCGCCGTCGAGCGCGCCGAGGCGCGCCTGACCGAGGCCGAGGCGAACCTCGACGCGACCCTCGCCGCCCTCGACCGGGACGCCGGCGACTGGCGCGAACAACTCACGACCCTCGAAGGGAAGCGCGCCCGCCGCGACAAGATCGCCGCCCTGTTGCCTCGGGTTGACGAGACGATCGCGAAGTTCGACGCCGCCGTCGAGGAACACGAACAAGCCCTCGCCGACGTGGATCGCCTGTCGCACGATACACAGGAACGGGCGACGAGGATCGCCGCCCTTCAGGCCGAGGCGCGCCTGTTCGACGAACGCCTCGCCGACCTCGCCGGCGACCGCTGCCCGACGTGCAACTCGCCGACCGACGAGGGCGACGCCGCCGAGTTCCGCGCCGAACTCGAACGGGAACGGACGATCCGCCTCGACAACGTCGGCGAGATCCGAGGCGAGGTCGAGGACCTCGACCGAGCGAAGGTCGCCGCGAGGAACCGCGTCGCCCTCGCCGAGGGACGCCTCGCCGACCGGGTGAAGTGGACGACGAAACGCCGGGATCTCGCGTACGAACTCCGGGGCCTCGACGGGGTCGACGACGAACTCGAACGCGCCGCCGGGTATCTTGCCCGCCTCGACGAACGGAAGACCGAGGCCCGCGCCGCCGTCGACCGTCTCCGCGCCGAGGCGAGGTCGAGGAAGGCCGAGGCCGGCAAGCTGTCGAAGCGAGTCGCCGACCTGACCGAACGGGCCGAGGGGTTCAAGGCCGACCTCGCCGATCTCGAATGGTGGGTCGAGGGGTTCGGGTCCCGAGGCCTTCCGTCCTACGTCCTCGACTCGATCGCCCCCGCGATCGCCGACCGGGCGAACGTGTATCTCGAAACACTCGCCGACGGCGACATTCAGGTCGAGATCGACACCGAGACGATCCTCGCGACGGGCGAGGCCCGCGACGTGTTGCAGATCATCCCGATCGTCGAGGGGGCCTCGGGCCTTTGGCCGTCGGGGGGACAACAGAGGAAGATCGAACTCGCGGTCGATCTCGCCCTGACCGACCTCGTCGCCGAGCGGGAAGGGTGCGCGATCGACCTGCTCGCCCTCGACGAAGCGTTCGACGGCCTCGACTCGGCGGGATGCGCCCGGGTCGTTCGCCTGTTGCGGGACCTTCGCGAGCGCCGGGCGACCTTACTCGTGATCGCACACGAGGCCGAACTGAAGGAACATTTCGACGCCCGATGGAACACCGTGAAGGAACAGGGCGTCGCGACTGTCACACTGTAACTGCGGAGGGAATCATGGAGTTCACGATCGAAGCCCGGCCGGGCAAGGCGAGGAAGCGCGCCCTCGGGTTCACCCCTCGCGACGTGATCTCGTTCGTCGCCTGTGACGACCTGCTGATCGGGAAGGACCTCGACGAGGTTCGCGAGATCGTCGCCGGCGACACCGGCGCCGAGATCGAGATCCGCACCGACCCGAGGACCGACGACGACGTGTTCTGCCTGAAGGTCGGCAAGCGCAAGGCCGACGAGTGGGGCGCCGCCGTTCGAGCCGGCCTCGCCGCGTGGCAGGCCGGGGGACGGGATTGGGATCTCAGAGGCCCGGAGCCGGCCGAGGACGGCCTTCGAGGGTCGGGGGAAGGGGAAGGGTCGCCCGAGGCCTCGACGGGCCTTCACGGGCCTCTGAGGACCTCGAACGAGATTCAAGCCCGCGAGGCCCTCGTGTTCCCGCACCTCGGGAAGAACGTCGTCGTCTTCGATCTAGAGGTCGCCGAGGGGACCGAGACACACAAGACGTTCACCGCAATGCGAAAGGCCGCGCCGGTGTCGGTCGCGAACTCGTTCGATTTCCTCGACGGCCGGGTTCACGTGTACGACGTGAACACCCTGCCCGACCTCGTCGAGCGCCTGAAGGATGCCGCGATCGTGGTCGGGTTCAATCACGTCGATTTCGATTACAAGGTTCTGCGGAACTCGGTGAACGGGTGTCGTTTCCAGCGACGCGCGCCGAAGACCGAGGCCGACCTGTTGCTCGCGATATGGGACGCCCTCGGCGGTCGTCGCAAGGGATGGAAACTCGACGATGTCGCACACGCCTGCCTCGGGTACGGGAAGACCGAGGAAGGCGGGGGCGCCATGGCCCCTACGTGGTGGCAGAATGGCCGGGTCGGGCAGGTCACCGATTACTGTATCGGCGACGTTCTCGTGACCCGCGACCTGTACCTGTACGCCCTCGCGAACGACGGGAAGATCCGCAACGCGGAGGGAACCGAGATCACGATCTCGATCCCGTCCCTGTGGGACCTGTGATCCCGTGTTCGTCCTCGGCGCCGACCTTGCCCCGACACACGCCGGGTTCGTCCTGATCGACGAGGCCGACGAGATCGTCGACCTGTGGTACACAACGACGGTCGCCGGTGTCGCAAAGAAACACCGCAACGGGTACCGCCTCGGCCCGAAGGCGCCGAAGGATCGCGACCTGTTGAGGATGGCCCGCCTTGCCCTGTTGCAACAGGTCGCGAACGAGGCCCTCGCCCGACGGGTCGATCTGCTCGCCGTCGAAGGGTACGCCCTGCGACAGACCCGCGGGAACCCGTACGACATCGGGGGCGCCGGCGACCTCGTTCGGATGCTCGCGTATCACCGAGGGATACCGATCCGCGAGTACGATCCGGCGACGACTCGAATGTTCATTTGTCACAACGGGAACGCTCCGAAGGAACGGGCCGTCGAGGATACGATCCGCCGATGGAAACTCGACCTCGGGAAGTTCCTCGTCGGGACCGACGAGAACACACACGACGATCTCGCCGACGCCTTCGCCGTCGCCGTGGTCGGAATGACCGAGCGCAAGATCCGCGCCGGGACCCTCGACCTCGCCGACCTGTCGCACGAAAAGGAGCGCCAAGTGTTCCTCCGTACGACGAAGACCTACCCGGTCAACCTGTTGTCGCGACCGTACATCGAAAGGGCCTCGGTGTGCGGTTCCTGATCGACGGGCGACAACTCGTGTTCAGGTGCGCCTCGGCGCAGCCCGAGTTGTCGGCGACCGTGAACGGGGTCGAGTACCCGACCGGAGGGGTGTACGGTTTTTTTGTGACACTGACCCGCCTCGTCGACGAGTGGAGGCCCGGCGAGGTGATCGTGTGTTGGGATTCCCGAGGACCTCGCCGGCGCCGCGAGTGGTTCGCCGAGTACAAGGCCGACCACGAACCGAAAGACGAGATCGAGGTCGAACACCTCGAACAGATCGAGACACAGGAAAACGTCGTTCGTTTGCTGTTACAGCGCGCCGGCGCCGCGCAAGCCATCGCCGAGGGATGGGAGGCCGACGACGTTCTCGCGACCCTCGCCCGAGGCGCCGACCGCGCGATGATCTACACCGCCGATTCGGACCTGCTCGCCGCCCTGTCGCCGACCGTGAAGGTCCTCCGCCCGATACAGGGGCGGGAACACGTCGAGACGGTTCACACCTTCACCTCGGCCCGAGGGTTCGCCCCTGACCGCCTGCCCCTGTTAAAGGCCCTCGTCGGCGACGCCCGCGAGTTCCCGGGCGTACCGGGGATCGGGGTGACATGGGGATCGCGTATCGTGCGACAACACGCGACCCTCGACGAGGTCCTCGCCGCCGCCCGCGCCGGCAAGGTCGGGGGCCCCGACCTCGACGGGAAGGTTCACCTCGGGAAGGTCGCCGCCGACCGCCTCGTCGCCGGCGAGGACATCGCCCGCGCCTGCCTGAAGTGCGCGACCCTGTACGACGTGACCGAGGATCTCGTGTGGATCACACCGCGCCCCGACAAGCGCCGCCTCCGCCGACACCTGATCCGCCTCCGTTGCAAGGGGATCACCCGGGCCCGCCCCCTCGCCGCCCTCGAAGGCCTCGCGCGCAAGCGCCCGGGGGAGGCCGCGTGAAGGTCACGATCCGAGGACGGCCCGACCGGGTCGAACGATGGAACGACCTCCGCGCCGAGTGGTCGACCTGTCGCCGGTGTCGCCTCGCCGCCTGTCGCGCCCGGGTTGTGTTCGGCGAGGGCGACCTCGACGCCCGCCTCGCGATCGTGGGCGAGGCGCCGGGCGCCGACGAGGACCGCCTCGGCCGCCCGTTCGTCGGCCGTTCAGGGAAGGCCCTCCGACGATGGTTGCGCCTGTGGGGCGTCGACCCGGCCGAGGTCCTGATCGTGAACCTCGTCGCCTGTCGGCCGCCGAACAACCGCGACCCCGAGGCCGACGAGATCCGCGCCTGTCGCCCGCGCCTCGAATCGATCCTCGGCCTGACCGAGGTGTCGGCCCTGTTGTTACTCGGGAAGGTCCCCCTCGCCCGACTGACCGGAGCCCGCGGTAGCATGAAACAATGGAGGGGTCAGATCCTCGACGCCGAATTCGGGTCGTTCACCCTGCCGGCCGTCGCAACCTATCACCCCGCCCATTGGTTGCGACAGTTCGAGGAGGCCCGATACATGCGACGAGTCGCCGACGATGTACGACTCGCGACGGAGGTGTCACGTGCCGGTATCACGTAACAAGCGGAAGACCCGACGAGGTCGTCGTCGGAAGGCGAAACAGCAAACGCGCGCCCTCGCACGCGAGGGGGCCTCGACTGACTCGGTCGTCGCCGTCGCCTGTCGCGAGGCCGGCAAGCCGAAGGCCGATCCGCGCGACTACGTTCTCGTGTACGGGACCGAACTGATCGACGGGGACGGGGACGGTCGCCTGCCCCTGACCGCCGCGCCCGTGGTCGACGGTGTTACCATCGATCGGCCCGTCCTGATCCACAAGCGCCGCCTCGGCGAGTGGTTCGGCGACGAGGCCGCCGGGTTGTTCTGGAAACTCGGCAAGCGTACGAAGCAAGGAACCGCGATCCGGCGCCTGATCGAACAGGCGAACCGCGAGGTGAAACATGAAACTCCGCCCGAATGATCTCGTGATCGACCCGACCTCGACCCTGCCCGAGGCCGAGTCGGTGTTTCGCGTGACCGACCTCGACGCCGACTCGGTCGGCGTGGTCAACGTGTCGCGCCCGAGTGTCGCGACGCGATGGCCCCTCGACTCGGAACGGGTCGCCGCCCTCCGCAAGGTGCGCGACGAACCCGTGTATCTCGTCGACCTCGACCCGATCCTGACCCGCCGGGTTCGCCTCGACCTCGTCGACGGCGGTCGCCGCACGGGGACGATCACCCGGGTCGAGTACCAGCGGATCAGACTGTTCGGGATCGACGCCCGGATTCCCCGCCGCCTGATCCTCGACAACGACGGGGCCGACTGGATCGAGTGGACGATGATCGCCGAGATCCGCGAGGCCTGACCCGGGAACGCCGGCGACGCCGGCAAGCGTTCGACGGAGGTGATCCGTGTTCACGTGGCAACCCCGAACCGACATCGTTCCCGAGGTCCTACTCGGGTTCGTCGAGCGCGCCCTCGCCGGGTCGAGGTCGGCCGCGATGCGCCTGTATTGCGCCGAGTGTCGAGGGTTCGAGGGTTACACCGCCCGCGCCGAGGCCGGGACCTGCCCGGCCTGTTGCATGTTGTACGGGTACCGCCTCGGGCCGTACGAACCGCCCGGCCCCCGAGGGTGGATCTCGCCGGGGTGTGTTACATGCAACGACGAGGCCTGCCGCCCTTCGTCGCCGGCCGAACGCGCGCCCGCCTTGCTCGAACGACTCGCCGACGGGCGCGCCGCCTTCACCGGGGTCCGCAAGGTCGAGCCCGGGGATCACCCCGCGACTGTCGGCGCCCTGATCGAACCGCTGTCGAGTCGGGCGCGGGTCGTCGCCCGGTTCTGCCTGACCTGTCAGGGGTCGAGCCGGGGCCGAACGACCTGCCCCTCGATCGGTTGCTGGCTATGGCCGTTCAGGACCGGGACGGCCGACGCCTCGCAGTTTCGGAGGGCCTCGTGACCGAGAACCATGAAACACCCGCCCCGCCCCCGACGAAGGCCGAGGTCCTCGACGACCTCGCGAACGCCGTCGGCGACCTGTACCTCGCGAGGGTCGACCCGATCCCGAACGAGGTCGGCCGGGCGATCGCCGCCCTGTTCCGCGCGCACGATCGCGAGGTCGACGCCTACCGCGCCGAGTGTGCGACCTCGACCTCGTCGAGGAAGGGAACCCGGTGACCCTCGCGACACCGAGGCCGTTCGTCCGATGGGTCGGGGGGAAGCGTCGCACGTATCAGGCGATCCGGTCGCGACTGCCCGACCGGATCGAGACGTACGTCGAGCCCTTCGTCGGAGGGGGCGCCGTGTTCTTCGGCCTCGCCCGCGAGGGCGCGTTTCGCCGTGCCCTGCTGAACGACGCGAACCCTGAACTCGCGAACGCCTTCACCGTGGTCCGTGACGATGTCGAGCGCCTGATCGCCTCCCTCGTCGAGTGGCAGGTCGAGCCCGACCGCGCCGCCGGCCGGGACCTCGACGAACAGTACAAGGGGATCGCCGCCCTCGACCCCGAGGACCTCGACCCGGTCACCCGGGCCGCCCGGTTCCTGTACCTGAACCGCCTCGCCTATAACGGCCTGTATCGTGTAAACAAGGCCGGCGGGTACAACGTGCCCCGGGACCCGGGCCGAACCCTGAAGGTCGGCGAGGCGAACCTCCGGGCCTGTTCGATCGCCCTCCGCCGGGCCGTGATCCGGTGTCACGATTTCGGCGCCGTCCTCGACGCCGTTCGCCTTCGCCCGGGCGACGCCGTGTACCTCGACCCGCCGTACCTGAAACGGGGCGGGACCTCGTTCACCGCGTACACCGTCGCCGGGTTCACCTTCGAGGATCACCGACGGTTGAACACGTACCTCCGCCGGTACCTCGACGACAGGGTCGCCGCCGTCCTGTCGAACGCCGACACGTCCGAGGCCCGGGACCTGTTCGCCGGCCTCGCCGGCGCCCGCGTGAACGGGTCGGGTTCGGTCAACTCGAACACCGCCGACCGAGGACCGACCCGGGACCTGCTGATCGAGGCCCGGGCCGGGGGGATCGAATGACCGACACCGACGACAAGCTGATCGCGATGGCCCTCGAAACACTGAGGGCGAATCCGTGTCACCTGAACGGCCTCGCCGTCGAGGCCGTTCAGGCGCGCCCGACCCTACTCGTCGCCCTGATCGACGGGGCCGACAAGGTCGCCGCGAAGTGGCGCGACGACTCGAACGGGCAGGGTGTCAGGTACACCCGCCGCGGGTTCGTCGCCGGCCGAGGGGTGATCGAGGTCGCCCGCGCCGCCGAGTTCGTCGAGGACGGGGTCGCTCGGTTCTTGTGGATCACCGCCGAGGACAAGGCCTGCGGGTTCGCGCCGCGCATGGGGGCCGCCCTCGGCGCCGCCGACTCGGCCCTTCGCTCGCGCGGGTGGACCCTCGACCGGGACCGATCCGAGATCAAGCCCGACCCCGTCGGCGAGGTCGCCGCCGCCGACGAACCGGAGGTGAATCATGGAACTCGACAAGATCCGACTGACGACTGACGACGGGCGCCCCCTGTGGTGGGATCACTTCCCCCTCGTGTGGACGTGCCCGCCCTCGACCTCGCCCGCCGTGATCGCCGCGTACGCCCGGGGGATCTTCGAGTGGCAGAAAAAGGCCGACCTCGAATCGATCGGCCTGTTCCGCCCGTACAACGCGATCGACACCCGGGCCGACGTGTTGCTCGCCGGCGACCTGTTCCCCGTCGACCTCGACCCCTCGACCGGGTTCGACCTGCCCGACGTGGGATTCCTGTCGCCGCACCATGCCGCGCCCGAGTTCCGCCCGGCCCTTCCGCGCACGGGCGAGGCGCGCCTGACATGGGACGCCGACGGTCGAATCCTCGGCGGGGTCGCGACGATTCACAAGGCCGCGACGATGCCGGAACTCCGCGAGTGGGCCTGTCACGAACTCGGTCACCTGTTGACCCTCGGGCATTGGCCGCACGAACCCCGGCGAATCATGTATCACTCGACGACCGGGCGACTGACCCCGACGAAGGCCGAGGGGCGCCTCGTCGCCGAGGTCGTTCGGGGCGGTCGACCGTGACCCTCGACAGGTTCCTCGGCGACCGCTAGACTCGGGGGCGTTATGGCCGATCCTACTTGGCTCGCACAGTACAGGACCGCGATCGAGGGCGCCGCCGCCCTCGTCGCGAACGATCCCGACGACCCTGATCTGTTCTGCGCGTACCTTCACGGCCTCGACGTTCTTCGCCTGTACGTCGTCGACCCGAAGGCGCCGCCGGGTACGCCGATCAGTGCGACGCAGTCGGCGACCTCGGCCGCCCTTGCGAAACAGTACGACCTGCCGACGTGGGCCGCCCTCGCTTCCCTGATCGAGGCCGAGTGTATCGGCGCCGGCGACCCGACATTCGACCCGGCCGAGGCCGCCCTTCGCGCCGCATGGGGCGGAGTGCCGACCCCTGATCCGCGATGGATCGACGGATACGGGTTACATGAATCACAGGCCGGCGAGTACATCGTGAACGCCCCCGAGGCCCTCGCGTGGCTCGCCGAGTCGATGAATCTAGCGTTCGGGGGATTCGCCGAGATCACAACTCGACCGGCGACGTTCGCCTCGTGGGTTCGCCTCGCGAACATGAACACCTCGGGACCGATCGGGACCGGGTTCGGGTTCTTCACTCGGTTCGACTCGCTGATCTTCGGGGGCGGGATCGAGGGCGGGGAAGGCGAGGGCGAGATCATCGTCGCAAAGAACGGGCATGGTGAACCGGGTGAACCGGGCGAGGGCGAGGACCCGATCCCCCCGGGGTTCGGGTTCGTTTCATGGTTGATCTCGGGCCGGTCCCCTCTGTATCAGATCAGCGCCTCTGTCATGCTCAGTTACACCCCGTTTGTTTCGATCCGGGTCATGCCCGCCGGGCCGCCCCGCTAGGGATCGCCGCGCCGCCCGGCAAGCGTTCGGCGGAGGTTCCCCGTGCCCGACGATCGCCTGCCGCCGCCGCCCCTCGACTCGATCCCTTCCGCCGGCCTCGCCGAGGAACTGAGGCGCCGAGGGTGGAACGTGTCAAGGCCTCGCCCCCTCGCCGCCGTGTTGCGCGACCGGTTTCACGCCCTGTTCGCCCCCGGCCGCGACGCCGCCGAGGCCGGGGCGATGGCGACCGGTCACGCCCTCGCCCTGATCATCGAGGGCCGGGTGTCGGTCGACGGGACGCCGGCGACGATCGAGACAATCGTCGAGCCCGGGGCCCTCGTCGAGATCAAGGCCGACCCCGAGGACCCGGCGCCGACGCCGGCGACCGTGTTCTCGGTCGAGGCCTGACAAGGGGCCGAGGGCGCCGCAGGACGGCCGCCGAGGGCCTCGGCCGACCCGAGGCCTTCCCGAGGACCTCGCGCCCCTTCACGCGCCTGTGAGGCGCCCGGAGGAACCATGAACACCGACCCGCCCCACAAGCCCGGCGATCCCGACGCGAGGATCGATCCCGAGCCCGACGCCCTGACCGACCTCGCCCGCGGGTTGCGCGAGGCGACCGAGGACCTCGCCGAGGTTCGACACGCGCCGCCCCTCGTTCACGAGGTCGAGGCGACCGAGGACCTCGCCGAGGCGATCGCGAGGTACAGGCAGGCCCGCCTCGATCTCGGCGACGTGTCACCCTCGACCCTCGTCGCCTTCGATCACCTGTTCGCCCCCGAGGCGCCCCCGGCGCCGACCGTCGCCCGCGACCTGAACCTCGCCGGGGTCGCGACCGTCCTGCCCGACCCCGACGAGATCGAGGCGATCGGGATCTCGACTACCGACGACGCCGTGACCCGCGACAACCTCGCCGCGATGATCCGGGTTCTCGGTCGCCGCCTTCAGTCCCTCGGGTTCCGAATCATGTTCAGGCCGATCGCGAAACCCGAGTGATTCCGACGGGTTGAAACTTGCCCGCAAAAAAGATCGCCGAAGGTGTTGACACTTGCCGGCAAGGTAGGCGAGGATCGACGGTGAACCACACACCGGAGGCAATCATGCCCGAACACACCCTGACCCTGACCGTCGCCTTCCGCGCCGGCCTGACCGACATTCACCGGATCACCGGTCGGGTGTCGATCAACGGCGAGGATCTCAAGTGGAAGACGATCGACACGTACGACCCCGACCTGTACGGGCCCGACGCCGACGCCGACGGCGACGGGTACCTCGACGACGAACGCGACGAGGCCGTCGAGTACCTCGCCCGATTCGTCGGGGCCGAGGTCGCCGCCCGAATGGTCGACGACGAGATCGCCCGCGTGAAGCGCCGGAACGAGTTCGTCGCCGGTCACCCCCGCGCGAGAATGGCCCGGGCCGACGCCGAACGCGCCGCCGATCGCCTGTCGAGGGCCCGCACCTCGAAGACCTCGCGCCGGTACGCCCGCGATCGCCGGAACGCCCTGAACCTGTTTCATTCGTACCTGCCCCGGGATCTCCGGTGACGAAGGCGCGCCGCCTGATCCGCGACGCCCGCGCCGCCGGGTTCCGTGTCGCCGAAGTGCGACGGCGACCCGGTCGGGTCGCGACCCTCGCGACGCCGATCGGCGTCGCCCCCGCCGGGGTTCACCTGATCCTCGACGAGGCCGACCGCGTTCAGGCCGTGACCGTGACCCTGCCGGGGTGTCGCCCTCGGCCCGGGACCCTCGACGAGGGGCGCCGGGTCCTCGCGACCTACGGAGGTGAACTGTGATCCCCGACACCGACCGCCTCGAACCCCTCGGGATCGTGTTCCCCGATCACGAGGGCGACCTCGACCTCGACGAGGTGAAGCGCGCGCACGGGTCGCGCCGGTACCTCGTCGCCCTCGCGCCGCGCCGGGTCCGACCTCGGGACCGACGCCGCCCCGACCCGCCGACCGTCGAACGCGAGGTCGTCGAGTTCATCGCCTGCCCCGCGCCCTTCGACAGGGCGAACGGGTACCGGGTGATCCTCGGATCGGGTCAGGCCGTGACCGTCCTCGTCGACCGCCCCCTCGGCCTCGGCCGGTACCGCCGAGTCCTGATCCTCGACGAGGTCGGGACGGGCCTCGACGCCGGCCGCGGGTTCGAGTTCGTCGCGAACCTCGGCGCCTGCCCGCCGTCGAGGAACCCCATGATCGAGCGCCTCGCCGAGGCCCTGAACGGGATCACCTGCCGGATTCGCGACACCCGAACCGAGGCCGCCGACACCGGCGCCGGGTTCGCGTACGCCCTCCGAGTTCGCCGCCTCGCCTGAACTTTCTCGATTTTTTTCGCAAAGTAGCCGCGCCTAATTCGTGCGCTGTAAGTGTGCGGAATCATTGCCGAACTGCACGGGAAGATTCTAGGTACTAGGACAAGGGTAAGGGGTCGAAAGGCCTCTACGGGGCTCTGAGGGCCCTTCACGGCGATTTCAGGTTTCTGTGGATTTCGGCCCGTCGCAGTCGTTGTCGGCCGGGTTGGCACGCCGTTTGCTTGTCAACCTTGCCGAAAAAAAATCGATCGAGGTGTTGACATTGCCGGCAAAGCAGGCGAACATGGTGACAGTTCACACACACGGAGGACACGATGAACACCCCGACGACTCACAGCAGCAACGACGACCGGTTCGAGACGTACGGTTGCGGGTTGTGCCCGCACGCCCCCGGAATGTGCGCCCGGGGTTGCGACCGCCTGCCCCGCGCCCTCGCCTCGGGCCGCGTGACGACCGAGGACATGATCGCCGAGTCGGTCGTCGACTCGACTCCGGCCCCGAACGTCGACGGGACGACCCCGGCCCCGTGGAAGGTCACCCGCCCGGCCGCGATCCGCGCCGTGTGCGAGGCCCTGACCGGCGAGGCCGACGTGTACGTCGAGACGGACGGGAAGACCCCGAAGGGCCTGCCCCGCGTATGGATCGGCCTTCGCGACAACCGCGACCGCAACGCGCACGCCGGGCGCCTCGACAACCTGTTCGCCGCCCTGAAGGCCGTCGACGCCGCGCCCTTCACCGTGCGCCGCGTGAACCGCGACGGGCGCACGATCGGCCTGCGCCTGACCGGCCGGGCCTGAGATTCACCCGGGGGCCGGGCGCACACACCGCCCGCCCCCGGCCGAGTTCCTCAGAGGCGCCGCCCTCCGTGTGTGTGTACTGAAGACGGCGCCTCCGCCGGCCCGGGGAATGGCCCCCGGGCCGGTGTCGTTCTGCACCTCGCCGAGGCCCTCGGCGACCTTGCCAGAAAAAAACGCGATCGGGCGTTGACATTGCCGGCAAGGTCCGGCAGTATCCTAGACATGACAACGCACACACACACGGAGGACACGATGAACACCCCGAACGAGACGAACACCGAGACGACCCGCCAGTTCGACCGCCTCGCCCCCCGCGCCCTGACCGTCGCCGGCCGCACGTTCAAGCGGAACGGCCCGACCCTGTACGACAACGACGACGACTCGGTTCGGTTCGCCTTCACCGCCCGCAAGCGGCCGGGCGCCTTCCTCGCCGACAAGGTCGACGTTCGGGTGTCCTACGTTCGGTCCCTCGACCTGTACGACATCGTCCTGACCTTCGTCGACGGGTCGACCTTCGACTCGACCCTCGTCGCCCGGTTCGACTACTCGACGTTCGAGGTGTTCGCGAACCTGAACGACGGCCTCGCGAGCCTGCGGAAGAACTAGACCACACACCGGGGCCCGGGCGACCGGGCCCCGCAACGGAGGAACGAACGATGATCACCGACTCGACCCTGACCCCGAACTTCCCCGATGCCCCGACCTTCGACCTCGACCTCGACCGCGAGGCCCGCGAGGTCGGCCGCCGCCCGTGGCGCAAGGCCGAGATCGACCGCCTCCGCGCGAAGTTCGAGGCCGACACCTTCGCGACCGCCGACGGTGCCCTCCGGTGGAAGACGAACCCCGACAGTGTGATCCCGGTTCACGTGTTCCGCGACGCCTGCCTGATCCCGACCGACGCGCACGTCGCCGCCCGCGAGGCGAACACCGCCGAGTTCCTCGCCGAGTACCGCCGACAGCAGGCCGCGACCCCCTCGGCCGAGGAACGGTTCGAGGCGCGCGCCGCGTTCGGCGAGGGCGTCGAGGTCGTCGACGTGATCTCGGGCCGCCGGTTCGTCACCTGACCGCCTCGACCCCGCGCCCCCGACCGCCTCGGCGCCCTCGGCCGGGGCGGTCGACGTTCTGAGGGGCGACACCCCCCGGGATTTCACCGTGAAGGGCCCTCACGTCGCCGAGGACGGCCTTCGAGGTCCTCGGAGGTACGCCGGCCCGGATCGGGACCTCGAAGGCCTTCACGGGCCTCTGAGGGCCTCGGGGCCCGAGGCGCCCGCCCGGGGGGCGCGCCCGCGCATCGCGCGCGAGGGGCCTTCGGCCCCCTTGAATCGGGGGCGCACGCCCGGCGCCCGGCCGCGCCGCACGCCTGCCTGCGCCTCCTTGAAACGCGCGTTGCAAGGGGCGTGCCAGCTTGCCGGCAAAAAAAGATCGATCCGGGTGTTGACATTGCCGGCAAGGTCGACGATCCTGTGAACGTCAAACACACACACGGAGGATCGAAATCATGTTGACCGTCGCCATTCAGAACCCCGAGAACCTCGACGACCCGACCGACCTGATCAACGTTCGCGAGAACGGGAACGCCGTCGCCGTGTACTTCGCCGCGATGGAACGCCGCAACGTGATCGCCGACGCCTGCCGGCCGAAGGCCTTCACCACGCGACACGGGTTCGCGACCGTGTCGATCGACATCGCCGCCCTGCCCGACAAGGCGCGCCGCGAGTTCGACGCCCTCCGCCGGATCTCGCAGGGCGCCTATCCGTACATGCCCGAGGCCGACCGCAAGCGCGCCGCGTACGAACAGGCCGACGCGAACCGCGCCCGGTTCGACCGCTGGATCGCCCTCGGGTACGACCTCGACGCGATGAAGGCCGAGGCCCTCGACCGCCGGGCCCTCGAAGGCTAGACTCGCCCGCCCGCGAGGACGGCCCGGGGCGACCCGGGCCGTCGACGTTCTGACCCTCGCGAACCCCCGTCGCCGTTACGTTTCCGCCTTGCCAGCAAAAAAAATCGCGATCGGGTGTTGACACTTGCCGGCAAGGTATGAGAGTATCGGGATTGTCAGACACACACACGGAGGAACGAACGATGTTCAAGGCTTTCACCGACGACCCGAACAACACCGACCACACCCCGACCCGCTTCCCCGGCCTGTATCAGGCGATCCGCGACATCGCCGACCTGCCCGGCGGTTCAGTGATCCGCGAGGCCGACCGTCGCCTCGTCGCGTTCGTCGACCACACGGGCGCTGTGAAGGCGGCCGACAACGCCAACCTGTTCGACCGCGAGATCATCGCCGAGTTCACCCCCGAGTTCGTCGCGACCGTCGCCGCCGTGAAGGCGGTCGAGGCCGGCCGCGCCGCCTCGTTCGCCGAGGCCCTGACCGCCTAGCACACACACGGGCGCCGGGCCTCGCGCCCGGGCCCGCAACGGAGGACGACATGAACACCCGGATTCACCTGACCCCGACCCCGACCCTGATCGACGTGCTACCCTTCGACACCTCGGTCGCCGCGTACGTCGACGACCGCGGGAACGATCTCAGCGCCGGCGGGATCGGATTCGCCGACACCGGCGACACCGTGAAGGTCGACGGCCGCGAGTTCACCCTGATCGGTTTCGAGTGGGCCGAGGGCGCCGCCCTGTTGCTCGGCGTCGACCGGGGTGTGTACCGCGTCGCCGCCGACGCGATCCCGGCGCCGCCGACGCCCGAGCCGATCACCGCCGACGCGCATCGTCAGACGATCACCGACCGCGCCGAGGCCCGCGCGAACATGCGCGGGAACCTGACCCGGGCCGCCGCCCTGATCACCTCGGCCCTCGTCGCCCTCGACGACGAGCCGACCCCCGACGACACCTCGATCCGCACGGCGATCGCCCTGTTGAGCCGCGCCGAGTCGAACGTGTCGGCGATCCGGTTCTTCGACGATGTCCTCGCGAGGACCGAGGTCGCCCCCTCGAACGACTGATCCGACCCCGCCTCGACCCATCGACCCGATCTTTTTTTCGCCCGCAACCCCCCGCCGTTGTTACGTTTCCGAGATTGCCTGCAAAAAAAACGCGATCGGGTGTTGAACTTTGCCCCCAAGGTATGCGAGCATGGTTCTCGTCAAACACACACACGGAGGACAACATGGGTCGCAAGTGGAACAACAAGGGCAAGGCGAGCAAGGCCGAGATCAGCAAGCGGGTTCACGCGGAGGTCGTCGAGGCGATCGTCGCCGCGATGGAACAGGGGATCGATTCGTGGCGCCGCACGTGGCGCACCATCGGGCAGACCGGGTTCCCCTGCAACGGGAACAGCGGGCGCCGTTACAACGGCGTGAACGTCCTGATCCTCGCCTTCGCGCCCTTCGCCGATCGCCGCTGGTACACCTTCCGGGGCGGGAAGAACGCCGGCGGGAAGCTGAACAAGGGGTCGCGCGGGACGAAGGTCGTCTACGTCGAGACGGTCACGATCAACCGGAAGACCGGCGAGGTCGACGAGGACGGCGACGAGGTCGTCGAGACGATCCGAATCCCCCGGGTCGGGTATCACGTCGTTTTCAACCGCGAGCAGTTCACGTGGGCCGAGGCCGAGGCCGAGGCCGAGGCCGACGACGAGATCGAGGCCGTCGACCCCGAGGCCGGGTTCGAGAACGCCGCCCGGGTCATGAACGAGAACGAGATCACCGTGAACCACGGCGGGAACCGGGCCTTCTACTCGCTCGACGCCGACGAGGTGACCCTGCCCCTGCCCGGTCAGTTCGAGACGGTCGCCGACTATTGGACGACCGCCCTTCACGAGGCCGGTCACTGGACGGGCGCGGAGGGTCGGTGCGGTCGCGAGTTCGGGAAGCGGTTCGGCGACGACGCCTACGCCTTCGAGGAGTTGATCGCCGAGTTGACCGCCGCCTTCGCCTCGGCGCACCTCGGGATCGACGGGAACGTCGCGAATCACGCTTCCTACCTCGATAGCTGGATCAAGGTCCTGAAGGCCGACAAGTGGGCCCTGTGGACGGCCGCCCGCGAGGCCGAGAACGCGACCCGGTTCCTGCTCGACAACGCCGGCCTGTGGACCGAGGACAACGGCGAGGGTGAGGCGAAGGCCTCGGCCTGAACCGACGACGACACCCCGACCGCCCGGGCGCCCTCGGCCCGGGCGGTCGCCGTTCTGGCGACCGCCGACCCCGAGGGACAAACGCGCCCGCGCACGTGTAGGGGGCCGGATCGCCGTGAAGGGCCCTCAGAGGCCCGTGAAGGGCCTCGGCCCCCGAAACCGACCCGATACCCGCCCGACCCCCTCGATCGCCCTCAGAATCGATCCTCGGGCCTCTGAGGGGTGATTCTGAGGGGGCGAACCCCCGCAATCGGCGCCCGACCGGGATCTCGCGGTACACTGGCAAGCGATCCGCGGAGGTGAACATGCCCGACGACCTGACCCTCGAACCGCCCCTCGTCGCCCGTGCCCGCCGGCGCCTCGACGCCCTCGGCGACCTCGCGCCCGCGTACGGCGAGGCCGGCGACGCGATCCTCGTGAAGGTCGCCGGCGCCCTCGACGCCCTGACCGCCGAGGACCCCGACAAGGCCGCCCGCCTCGCCGGGAACCTCGTCGAGGACCTCGTCGCCCTCGGCGCCCTCGGCGACGCCCTGACCGAGGCGATCGCCTGTACCGTCGAGGCCGCCGCCGGCCGAACCGCCGACGAGGTCAGGGGATCGCCGCCCCTCGGCGCCCGGGTCGTCGACGCCCTCGGCGACTACTTCCCCGGCAAGGGTCGATCCGCCCTCGAAGCGATCGCCCTCGACCTCGTGAAGCGGGGCGAGGTCCTCGTCGACGGGAAGGCGATCACCGACGCGACCTCGAAGGCCCTCGGCGAGATCGTGATCCAGGGCGAGACGGTCGTCGCCCGGGACCCGTGACCGGGCCGGCAAGCGTCGGGCGGAGGTGAACTGTGGACGACAAGCAACGAACCGAGGCCGGGCGCCTGTTGCTCGCGATCCTGAAGGCCGTCGCCCTCGCGATCGCCCTCGGCCTGATCATCGGGTACCCTGTCGCCCTTTCATGCGACGGCCCTCGCCTTCGCGAGTGTCGCGAGGCCTGTCACCCCTTCGCCCCCGTCGCCGACAACGGTCGAGCGTTCAACACGTTCGACCGAGGGACCGTTTGCTACTGCGACACGCGCCTCGTCGTCCCCGAGGGCCTCGACCCGTGACCCCGAAACGAATCAGGCTCGAAACCGAGGTCGGGTGTGTGTTCCTCGTCGTCTTCGGCCTGTTCTCGGCCGCCCTGTTCCTGTTCAAGGTGTTCGAGTGGATCACCGCCTGACCCGACCGCAACGACGCGCCCTCGTTCGCCTCGCCGACCTCGACCGAGCGATCGACATGGATCGACGCGCGTTCGGCGCCTCGCCGCGGGGCGAATGGCTCCGGTTCGGGCCCGGGTACTCGACGGCGACGACGACGGCCCGCGCCCTTCGCGACCGGGGCCTCGTTCGGTTCTGTACTCGACCCCGAGGCCTCGGCCCGAACATCGTCCCGACGATCCCCCGTGTCGCCCTCGACGACGCCTGCGCCGCCGGGACCCGGTTCGAGTCATGGTTCGCCTTCACCGACGAGGGGCGCCGGGTCGCCCGCGAGGCGCGCCTGTGACCCGCCGGGTCGTCGACGCGAGCAAGGCCCCGACGTGGGCCCCGAGGGACAAACGCGCGCCCGTACGCGAGGCGAGGTCGCCCGGCGACCTGCCCCGGGACCTCGGGCCGGCCGCCCGGCGCCTCGAATTTGCGCGCGAACGCGAGGTCGTCGCGTGGGCCCGACGCCCGGCGCCGCACCTCGACGGGGCCGAGGTGTTCGACGACGCCTTGACAGGCCGCCGCCGGGTGACGATCCCTGTCGCGCCCGGGTTCGACCTCGTCGTCGAGTGGGCCCCCGCCGAGGCCGTGTTCGATCACGATTGGCCGTCGCTGAACGTCGTCGACCTCGTCGACCGGTTCGGGAGCCTCGAACCTCGCCCCGACCGCCCCGAACCCCCGGAGGTGTAACATGGAACACGTGACCGCCGACGACCTTCGCGCGTACATCGGCGCCCGGTACCCGGGAAGCGATCCTCGCGAGATCCTCGCGAGGATCACGTCGCTGTCGTTCGACGAACTCGCGCGCCGGGTGAACGCCGCCCTGAACAACCCCTCGACCCTCGCGCCCGCCGACGCGCCCGCCCTCGACGAGGACGGGTCGACCGACGCGGTCGTCCTCGCGATTGTTCGCGACCTTCGCCCCGAGAATCCGGGCCTGTGAGGTGAAGACATGAAACACGAAATCACCGCCCCCGATGTCAGGCGGTACCTGCGTCGGGCCGTGTTACAGGGCGACGAAGAACTCGACTCCGCCCTCGCCCTGTTGACAGGCCTTTCCCCCGAGGCGATCGCCGCCTCGACGAACGAGGCCCTCGCGCGCCTGACCGACGACGAGGTCGACGAGATCGTGAAGGGATGGATCGTCCCCCTCGACGAGGGCGACGAGGCGCCCGGGATCGAGGTCAGGTTCGGCCCCTTCCGGTTCAGGACCTCGGCCGCCGTCGCCGCCGGCCTGTACCGCCCCGAGGACGAACCGACCGACGAGGATCTCGTCGAACTCGGCCCGGGTGACCTCGACCGCCCCGTGTGGTGCGACGGGTGTCCTCGCGCGCCCGAGGTGAACGACGGCGTGACCGAATGGTGCGCCGTGTGCGTCGACGGATCGGAGAACCCGAACGCCTGACCGGGATCGTGAACCTCGCCGGCAAGCGTTCGGCGAGGTGACAACATGGCCGACCCCCCCGACCTGATCACGATCCGCGCCGACGGCGATCACGATGTCGTCGCGAACGTGTCGCGCGCCCTGACCGCGAACACACAAGCCGGGCCCCTCGCCCTCGCCCTCGGCGACGCCGCCGACCTCGACGCCCTGAACGCCCTCGCCGATCTTCGGGGCCGGATCGCCCGCGCCCTGATCCGCGGGGGCGCCGTGTGGATCGGCGACAAGCGCGCAACCCTCGACGGCCCGAAGGCCCTCGACCCCCGCGACGGGGTCCTGACCTTCGACGCCCGCGAGGTCCCCCGGCCCGGGGCCGAGATCAAGTTCACGTTCTGACCCTCGGAGGTGAATCATGGAACTATGGCCCGACGGCCTTCCCCGAATGGCGACCGTGTACGACGACGGCGCCGCGCACGGCGACGCCCGTGTGACACACCGAACGATCACCGAGGCCGAGGCGCAGTTCGCCCGGATCAGGTCGTTCAACCCCTCGACCGGGGGCCGGGGCGGGAACATCGTCGCCGGCGACACGTTCGCCGAGTTGCGCGTCGGCCGCGCCCTGTGGATGTCCGACACGCCCGACGAACGCCGGGATCAGCGTTTCGTGATACACCGCGCCGCCGGTCGGGTCCTCGTCGGGGGCCTCGGGTTCGGCCTGACCGTCCTCGGCCTCGCCGTGAAGCCCGAGGTCGAGGCCGTGACCGTGGTCGAGATCAACCCCGACGTGATCGGCCTCGTGAAGCCGGCCCTCGAACGCGCCCTCGGCGACGACGCCGGCAAGGTCGAGATCGTCGAGGCCGACCTGTTCGAGTGGAAGCCCCCGCCGGGGGCGACGTGGGATCTCGCGTGGTTCGACGTGTGGGCGAACCTATGTACTGACAACCTCGCCGACATGGCGCGCCTGAATCGCAAGTTCGCCCGCCGGGTGTCGAACCGCTATTCGTGGGGCGAGGCCGAGTGTCGTCGACACCGGCGCCGCGGATGGTAGCATGAAACACCGACTGACCGCGAAGCAACACGAGATCCTCGTCGCCCTGACCGAGGACCTGACGACCTCCCTCGTTCGGACCCGCCGCGAGGTCAGGATCGGCGCGCCGGCCGGGACCCGTCGCATGATCTACGCCCCCCGGCAAACGATCGACGCCCTCGAAGGCCGAGGCCTGATCAAGCTGGATCGCCCGTGGATCTGGACGACGATCGGCATGACGATCACCGACGAGGGCCGCGCCGCCCTCGGGAAGGTGTGACATGGATTCCGCCGAGTATCAGAGAACACAGGACGCCCTTGTCCTGATCGCCGGTATCGCCCGCGATCTCGACCTCGACGAGTTCCTCGCCCGGATCGACCGCGCCGAGACACTCGGCCCGATCACCGACCCGACCCTGTACCGCGACGCCTCGGGCAAGCTGTCGTTTGTTCGTGACCTTGCCCGTTCCCTGAAACCGTTCGTCGCCGAGGTGCGACGACAGACCGGGGGCGAGTAGATGGGCCGCGGGTGGCGATGGATCGAGGTCGGGCGCCTGTGGTTCGACGAGGGCGCCGACGCGCCGACGAAGGCCTCGGGGGCGATGTCCCTCGGCCTGTTCGGCGAGATTCCCTGTATCATGCGACCGGGCGACCGGGGCGACCGCGGGGGCCGGCCGTACGTGAAGATCCTCGCGAGGTCCGACGCCCTTCCCCTGAACTTCATGCGAAACCTCGTCGAGCAACGCGCGCCCCCCGCCGAGGTGTTGCCCGCCTCGCGCCCCCCGCCGGCGACCGATCGCCCCTGTACGTGTGGCGCCCGGGATTGGAACGAGGCGACGAACCCGAGGACCTGTCGCGCCTGTGGTCGGCCCGACGACGATGTCCCATTCTGAGGTGATACATGGAACTGACCGCGAAAGAATGTTCGACCTCGCCCCTGTTCCTTCGCGCCTGTCAACTCGCCGGGATCGAGCCGACGCAACGCGAGGCCGCCCGATGGTTGCGCGAACAGGGCCGCGCGTGGGCCGCGATGAAACGGGTTCGCCCGCACCTGAAACCGACCCATCGGAGGTGATACATGAAAAACCTGACCTTCGCCGACGTGTATCGCGAACTCGGCCTCGTCGACCCTGACCTGTTCGAGTTGCGCCGGATCGTCGAGAATCTGTCGCCGCCGGCGACGGCCGAACTCGGGATCAGGGGCGCCCTCGACGCGCACCATAGACACACCGGCCGAACGATGCGAACGAAGGTCGAGGCCGTGTCGCACCTGTCACACGGTCGCCCGGTCATCCTCGTCGCCGACTCGGCGCCGTACGCGAAGCGCCTCGTCGACGAGGTCCTGACGATGGCCCGGCGCCTTCACGTGACCGCGAGGCGAGCAACGGGCCCGGGGCCCGGTCTACCGCCCGGCCCGTTCATCCTTGCCCGCACCGAGGCCGACGGTCCCGTCGCCCGACACCGCCTGCCCGAGAACACCGAAACACTGTTCAATCACTATGCCGGCCGCCTCCCGCGCCCGTTGCCCGCGCCTGACCCCGAGAACATCCCGACGACGGCGCCGGCGAAGATCAAGGGAGGCCTGTAGCATGAAACCCGGCGACCTGTTCATCGCCGCCGACCCCGCCCTCGACGAGGGGACGATCGGCCTCGTGTCGTTCAAGGTCGGGCCCGACGGGAAGATCGAGATCCTCGACGCCGTGAAGGTGACGAACGTCGGGGCCGGCCTCGACCTCGCCGAGCAACGCCGCCGGGTCGCCGCCCTCGTCGACCGCCTGTTCGCCGGCGAGGGTGTCCCCGAGTACCTCGACCGCCTTCGACGTAAGGCCGGCCCCGAGCCCTTCCGTCGCGAGTACCAGCAACGCCCGCCCGAGGCCGAACCCCGAGGTGCCGGCCCTCGCGTCGCCGACGCCTTCGAGCGCCGGGTGACCCTCGAACCCCGAGCCCTTCCCCTGTCGCCCGACCTGACCGCCTCGTTCCGCCGCCTCGGGTTCCTCGACGACGACCTCGTCGACGAGGCGAACACCGTCGCCGACCCCGAGGCGCGCGAACGGGTACGCGAGTTCGACGCCCGGGTGAAGGAACGGATCGAGGCCGAGGGCGGGACCTTCGTCGCGAGGACGGTCGAGGGCGACCCGTTCGCCGCCGTGCGCGACCCCGACGACGGAGGTGATACGTGAAACAGTTCGAGAACGAGGAACAGGTCGCCGAGTTCGTCGCGAACGAGATCCGTGAACAGGCCGAGGCCGAGATCGGCCGCCTCGTCGCGATGGGCGTCCCCCGCGCCTGGATCGACGAACACCTCGAACTCGCCCCCCTCACCGTCGAGGTAACCGACACCGGGTTCGAGTATGCGACCCGGTTCAGGTTCAAGCGCCCGATCGTCGCCGTCCCGAAAGCGCCCGTGAAGCTGTCGCCCCGCGCGACCCTGACGACGCCCGACGGCGAGATCGAGATCCCGTTCGAGCCGATCGCCGGCCTCGACCCCGACGAGGAAGCGTCGCCTCGGGTGATCGAGGGCATCGACGTGACACACGTCGCCCTGACCGAGAACCCGTCGCACGGTTGCACGATACACACGAGGAAGGTCCTCGAACCGACCGACACCGACGCGCACGGGACGCCCCTCGGCCCCGAGGTGACCGACGACGATCAGATCCTCGCGTGCGACGAGTGCGGGGCCCTGTACGTCGAGGGCGCCCGCGTCGACGCCGACCCGGCGATCTACGGCCTCGGGTGGGCCGAGGTCGAGGCCGACGGTCAGTGTCCCGTGTGCGAGCCCGGGACCTTGCGCGCCCGAGGTGAATCATGAAACGAACCGACGCCGAACGAATCGCCGCCGCGGTCGCCGTGTGCGAGGCCGGGATCACCGAGGTCGAGGGCGACCCCCGGTTCGGGTACCCGCCCGCCCGCGTCGACGTGAACGCGCCCCTCGCCCTGATACAGGTCGACCTGAAGGCGCGCCGCCTCGCATACCGCGCCGTCCTCGCCGAACTCGCCGACCCCGAACCCTTGCCGGCAAGCGCGCCCGACCCCCTTCCCCGCGCGACGTTCGAGCCTGACCCCCGCACGGGTACGACGACAACCCCTCGCGACCCCTTCACCGCCGACACCGGCCCGAGGGTGAACGCCCTCGACGACGAGGACCTCGACCCGTGACCCGCCGCCCGTGGTACCACGCCCGCGACCTGTTCCTCGTCGCCCTCGCGTGCGCCCTGTGTACCGCCTCGGTCGTCGCCCCCGGGAACGAACCCCTCGAACAGGCGTGCGCCCTGACCGTCGCCCTCGTCGCCGTGTCGTTCCTGATCGCCGCCGTGATCGCCCGTCGGTCGACCTGAACCACACACCCGAGAACGGGCGCCCCCTGCGGGGGCGTGAACGCGACAGGCCCGCGCACCCCCCGGAATCGGCCCTCCCGATAGCGTCGAACGCCTGACCCGATAACCCCTCGACCTTGCCGGCAACCCCCGCCCAACCCGGTTTTCCCCGCGCGAGTCTCGACTCGGTCACCCTAGCAAGGGAAGGAACCCCTCAGAGGACCGTGAAGGCCCCTCACGCCCTCACAGAGACACACGAGGACCGTAGGACGACCCGAACCCCGCCTGAACCCCCCGAGGCGCGTATACGGGCGCATAATGCGCGCGAAGGGGAAACCCGTCGCCCGGGCCGAGGACCTCGGTCCCCGTGAACGCGACCGCGAGGTTTGTGAACGGATGGCCGGCCCCGGCCGGGTTCCCCTGTTGCGGAAGGCAAGGGGAGGTGTTACGAGTTACGGGGGGAGGATTGCCGGATCACAACGCCTGACCTACGAACCTCGCGACGCCCCCCCTCGGCCTTCGGCCTCGGCCCCCGCGCCCTCGGCGGGTCCCGCCTCGGTCCCGAGCCGGTCCCGCGTTTTACCACGCCGGATCACTGAACAAACCCCCCGATCCGACACTGAACAAACCGTCGGACCCTCGCGCCTAACCTCGGCGCAATGCCGGCAAACCCCCGCCGTTATTGAGTTTCCGCGAGATCGCCGCCCTGTTCCCCCGGGTCCGATAACATCTATTATGTAAACTTGGGAGCAAGGTGCAAGCCCCGTGCCAAGCCCCGCGATCCCCCCACTAGCGCGCGTTAGGCGCGCGCAGCGCGCCGCACGTCATGTTAGGGCCGTATTGAGTCGCGCGTAATTTCGTAAATCACCCCCTTGCCGGCAACCCCCGGCCCCCCGCCCTCGCCGCTTCCCTCACACGTGCGCGACGCACGCAGGCCCGCGATCGCGCATAATGCGCCCCCGTCCCTCGGGTTTACCGGATCGCCGACGGTCCCGGCCCGGTCCCGACGTGGATCGCCCCCGGTCCCGTCGACGAGGACCTCGCCCGACCCGGGCCCGTGTGTTACATGCGACACCCGAGGACACACCGGCCCGCCCCTGTGTACCCTGACCCTCGCTCGACCCGTGGTCGCGTCGCCCTGTCGTCGAAGGCCCTTCGGGCACACGAGGCGCGAACCGCCTGCCGAACAGAGGGTCGGCCGGGATCGTGTGGTCTGCCGGCAAGCGTGCGAAGAACCATCAAACCCCCGAGGTGATACATGGAACCGACCGAGGCCCTGATCCGACGACTGATCCGCGAGATCCTGAACGACCCCGACCGTGTGGTCGAGGTGACCCTCGAAGGCGAGGCCGACCCCGGCGGAGGCGCCGAGCGATACGTGATCGATATCCCGAACCATCCCGTCGAGGGCCGGGCGACCGCGTTCGCGATCAACCCCTCGACGGTCAACGTTCCCGACGACGTTCTGAAGGCCGCCCTCGCCGGCGCCCTGACCCGCGCGCAGGACGACCTCGGTCTGTCGTTCGGCGACGCCCTCGTCGCCCTGAAAGACGGTCACCGGATCACCCGGCCCGGGTGGAACGGTCGCGGTATGTGGCTCTGTTACATGGAATCCGTGACCATCGCCGCCGGCCTCGTGAACGAACGGACCCGGCGATTCGTGCCCGAGGGCGACCTGAACGTCGGCGGGTACATCGTCATGTTCACCGCGCAGGGCGTGTGGCAGCCCGGTTGGCTCGCGTCACAGGCCGACCTGCTCGCCGAGGACTGGATCGTCCTGCCCGACTGACCGGGATTCCCCCCTCCGCCGGCAAGCGTGACCCGACAGGGGGCCGGGAAGATCAGGGCCGTCCTCGGGCGGTCGGGTCCGCGCCCCGCGCCCCCTGTCACCCCCGGGAGGTGATACATGCTGACCAGCGAACAGGCCGACATTCTCTGCGACGTGATCGACGCCGGGACCGATGGAACTTGGCCCCACGTGCGCGATCACCTGATCGAAATCGGGTGGACCCCCGAACAGGTCGTCGCCGCCGGCGAGGCCCTCGCCGAGATCGCCGGCCGGTCCCCGCAGTTCGGGATCGAGGATTTCGAGGTGTAGCGTGATACAGGACCCCGACGGCCTCGCGATCGAACTCGCGAACGTGCAACAGGCGACCGGCCTGTACCTGACCGGCGCGATCACGAACGGCCTCGATCCCGAGTTCCTGAAGGGGAAGGTCGCCGTCGCCCGCCGGCCCGTGGTCGAGTGTCAGGGGATCGGGCGCGAGACGATCACGATCGTCCTCGACGTGTCGCCCGCCCCTGTCGACCCCTCGGCGCCGTACGGTCGCGATCCCGTGTCGGGGAAGCCGCTGAAGGGCCCCGACGCCGAACCGACCGGCGAGGGGCCGGCGATCGTGAAGACACAGAACGGGGCCTGACCGCCCCCGGAGGTGTGACGTGAAATTCAAGTTTTCTGGAAAGCTGACCGTCGGGGTCGAGTTCGAGATCGAGGCCGCCGATCTGAACGAAGCGGAGGATCGACTCATGGAGATCGACGCCGGCGCCTTCACGGGGAACGACTCGATCTCCGGCCTCGTCGGATTGCGGTTCAAGGGTCAGTCGATCCCGGGCGTGACGTTCTTCGTAGACGACTGTTACCCGGATGGTGATCTGTCGGAGGTGTGACGTGTTCCATGATTCCCCGTTCGACGACGACTGCGCCGTGACCCCCGAGGCGGTCGAGGCCGCCGACCGGTACGCGCAGGCCGCCCGGGACCTGCGACAGGCGCGCGAGGCCCTGACCGACGACGAGGTCCTCGACCGGCAGGAACGGTGCGACGCGGTTCGCGCCGCCGTCGCCGCGATGATCGAGCAGGACCGGTGGAAGGCCCGAGTCGAGATTCGGGTCGAACGGTTCGCGACCCCGAAGGGGGGCGCCTTCCGGGTCGAGGTGTTCACCTCCGCCGTGAACGACGAACCCGGATTCGAGGTCGCCTCCGTCGCCGTGCGCCTCGTGAACGTGTGTCGCGATGAACAGGACCTCCTCGACCTCGTCGCGACCTTCACCCGGGCCTGCGCCGTGATCGGGATCGTCGACAACGACTGCGACGACGACCCGGAGGTGTAGCATGGAACAGGGCCCGATCCTGTTGCCCTTTACGATCTGGCGGTTCCGCGGGGTCACGATCCCGCAGGAACGGATCGTCGCGAAACAGACCGAACCGTTCGAGCCCGAACACGAGTATCAGCAGGTTCTCGGCCGGGTCGAGGCGTACAACGCCCGCGAGGCCCTCCGCAAGTTCAAGGCCGGGGCGACCCCGTGAAGTGGACGAAGGCCGACCGCCGGCGGGTATGGCAGGCCGTGTCGACGTGGGAACTGTGTCACAGTCCCCCGCCGGCCGCGTACGGGGCCCCGAACCGGGTGACCTGCCCCGAGGGGCGCGAGGCCGAGGCCGCCGTGTGGGGACTGTCGACCCTGATCTCCCTCGGCGAGGAACGGGCCGACAAGAACGAGGCCTTCGTCGAACACCTGAAGACACACCCCGAGGTGTATCGTGATTCGACCCCGGAACTGATCGACCGTTTCACGAAACTCGCCCGGGACGACCGCCGCGGGGTGAAGCGGATTCGAGCCCTGATCGAGCGCCTGAAGGCCGAGGGGATGCCGCCGAGGATCGACCTGTGTTGACCGCCGGCGAACTCGCCGACCTGCCGATCGCGAAGTTCGAGCCCGACCCGGGCCCGTGGCCGGGACCCTGTCGACGTTGCGGGTCCTGCTGTCGCATGTTTCCGCTGCCCTATTCCCCGCGACAGTTGCGCCGGGTCATGACCGCCCCGCACGTCGACGACGAGACGATCAAGGCGATGGTGATCCCTGTCGCGCAACGGCGCGAGGTCGACGGTCGATTCAGGTCGGGGTTCTGGTACACCTGCCGACACTTCCGCGAGGACCTCGGCGACGGTCGCCCGGGGTGTGCGATTCATGCGACGAGGCCGGCAATGTGCCGGGATTTCCCCTACGGGAACCCGAACAACCTGCCCCACTGTTCGGCCTCGTGTGTGTGGTCGGAGGCGAACAGGCCGGGATCGTGAACCTCGCCGGCAAGCGTACGGCGCCGAGGGGTCGAGGATGATCGTCGCCTTCCCTCGGGGGCGACGGCCGCCGACCTCGACCCCTCGGCGACAACCCCCGGAGGTGACACGTGGAATCGATCGAGGCGATGATCCGCCGCCTGTTGCATGAATACCTGAACCCCGACGGGACGAACGAACCACACGAGATCACCGTCGAGGCCCTGAACCGCGACGGCGACGTGATCGGCGAGGGGACCCCCCTCGAACTGACGACGACCTTCGACTACCGGATCACCGTCGAGGATCACCCTCGCGAGGGTGTCGACTGTCGGTTCGTCGTCGCCGAGGACGTCGCGAACGACGACGAGGCCCGCGTGAAGGCCGACCTCGGGGTCGCCCTCGACAACGCCGCGATGAAACTCGCCGGCGAGGTCGAGGAACGGTTCGACGACGGGGCCCGGTATCCCTCGTCGCCCCCGGCCGTGTTCAGGTTCGACGAGGTCGCGACCGCCCGGGTCGACGACCTCGTTCGGCGGTTCCCGCACACCGACCGCGCCTCCGTGGTACAGGCCGCCCTCGACACCTTCGAGGCCCTCGTCGAGGACGCGATCGAGAACAACCCCGACGACGAACCCTCGTTCGTGGTTCGGAAGGTATCGCCCGGAGGAACGCGGAGGACGATCCTCGAACCCCTCGACCCCGAGCAACGGGCGATCGCCGACGGGTTCGCCTGGATCGGGATCGACGAGGACCCCGGCCCCGTCGACGTGACGCCCGACAACTCGCGCCCGCCCCTCCGCGAGGACCTCGACGGCGAACGCTGGATCGAACACACGGGCCTGCCCCGGGGCCTGTACCTGTTGCGGGTGTACGGGCCCGACGCGGTCGACACCGTCGACACCCTCGACGCCGACCCGGCCGCCTCGTTCCCCGGGCCGTACACCGCCCGGCCGACGTGCCCGCCGTCGAGGCAGATCAACCTGACCCCCGGGGTCGAGTACCTGCGGATCGAGTCGGGCGACATCGTCGTCGAGGGAACCGCCGAGGCCGTCGAACGACACCTCGGCCGCGACACCGACGAGGACCTCGTCGACCCGAACGACGAGGCCCTGATCCGCGAGGCCGCCGCCGAACGGTTCCTCGGGTGTCAGGTCGAGGTCGAACGCAACCCCGACGGGTTCAACGTGATCCTCCGGGGTGGTCGCGAGGACCTCGTGATCCTCGGGACGTTCGTCACCGACGACGAACTCGACGGGGGCGTCGAGGTCCTCGCGGGTTGCCTGTATCACCGCCTGCTCGAACTCGCGCCCTCCGCGGTCGCGCACCTGCGGGACGAAGCGCGCGAGGCGGAAGCGAAGGCCGAGGTCGACGAGGTCCTGAACCGGAGGTGATACATGGAACAAGGCCGCGCCCTGACCCTGATTCACGGATTCACCCGGGCCGTCGAGGCGGTCGTCGGTCACGCGAACTTCGTCGTCCTCGCCCCGACCGGGCCGAACCCTGACGACGAGGCGATCGTTCGAGCGTACCTGCCCGCCCGCCGAGGGATCACCCGGGCCGAGGTCGAGGTGACCCTCGCCGACCTCGACGACCCGATGTTCGGCGAGGACTGCCTCGCGCGCGACATCGCCGCCCTGTTCGGTCACAAGTTGCACGATCCGGCGCGCCTTCGCGAATGGGCCGTGTCGGTCCTGAAATCGATCCTCGCCGACCGTGTCGACGACGAGGGCGAGCCCCTCCGGTTCGCCGATCTCGTGATCCACAATCGCGAGTCGTACCCGGTCCCCGCGACCGCGCCCGACGCCGCAACGTGGCGCCCCCTCGTGTACGACCGCCCGGCCGGGAAGACGATCCCACACGAGGCCCTCGCGTTCGCGCACCGACACGGGCGAACCGACATCGCCCGACACCTGTTCGAGCGCGCCCTCGACCTGTAACCCCCCGGGATCTCTACGGTTGCCGGCAAGCGTCGGGCGGAGTTACGCTCCGAATCGGAGGTGTATCGTGAAACACGCCCTGCCCCTGATCACCGTCCTGTTGTTCGCCGCGTGCGACGAGGTCGAGGACCTCGCGACCCTCGACGAGGCCGTCGAGGTCGAGGCCGCCGAGGCGCCCCTGTTCACCGTCGAGGAACGCCTCGCGATGCTGACCGACCGCGTCGCCGACCTCGAAGACCGGGTCGACGCCGCCTTCGCCGGCGACGTGTTCGTCGAGGCGACCTGTATCAGCGGATACGCCGATTTCTCGGTCCTGAACCTCGGGGCCCTCGATCCGCCGGTTCCCTTCGCCGCGTATATGTATAACGACGGGAACGGCGACCCGGCCGCCGCCGGGTGGCGCCCGTACGAAATCGCGACGCCGTCCCTGAACGGGTGGAACTTCGCCTGTGCGTACCGCGACACACACGCGAGGATCGTGTTCCTCGAATAGGGAGCCTGTATCATGAAAACCCTGTTTCAGCGGGTGAACGAGGCGCGCCTTCGCCGCGCGCACACGTGGGCCGACGTGGGCGCCGTGATCGGGATCGATCCGTTCGTCCTCGACACGTGGGCCGAGGACGACGGGCGCAACCCGCCCGGGCCCGAGTACACCGATCGCCTTGTCGACTATGCCCTGACGAACCGCCCGGGCGTGAACGCCGACGACCTGCTCGACGCGATCCTCCGCCGGATCGTCGTCGAGGGGCCGCCCCATTGCCCGGGGTGTCGAGGGGCCCTGCCCCGGGTCGATTTCGACGAGGTCGGATCGTGGGTCGAGTGCGCCTGCGGGGTGAAGGTGACGAAGGGGAACGAGGGCGAGGCGATGGAACGCCTCCGGGGCCTGTTGCGGGTCCTCGACGGGAACCTGACCGCCGACCACGATCACGCCCTCGCCGAGGCGCGCAAGTTCGCCGGCCTCGACTGACCTGTGTTCACCGAGATCCCCCGTCCCCTGACCGTGCGCGCCGAGTTCGGCGACGAGGTCCTCGTCGGGACCCTGATCGAATTCGGTGTGACAACGATCCTCGACGAGTCTCGAAACAGGTACGGCGAGGTCGAACTACTCGTCGCCCGGCCCGACGGGTCGATCGTGCGGTCGCACGAACAGGGCGCCCGCCTCGAACTCGGGCCCCCCGGGGTTTTCATGCGACGCCGGCAAGCGTAGGATGATCGGGAACCGTGATCCGTGTCGAAAGGGAGGAAGGGTGAACCGTCTGATCTTGCTGTGTTTCATGGTACTCGGTGCGATGCTCGCGACGCAGGCCGCCGCGACGTGTTTCAGCGACACCGACGACGGGGTGAAGGTGGGCGCCTTCGAGGTCCTCGACGCCGACAGCGCGATCGAGGTCGCCGGCGACACCTTCCTCGCCTTCGAGTACGGGGCCCGCGATGCCGGGCCCGCGGAGGTCGCCGGGTCGATCGGCGAGGACCTCGCGCCGGCCGCCGCCGGCGCCCCCGACCGGGACCTGTCGAACACGTGTGGAACGACGGCGAGATCGAACGCGGTCGACGAACCCGAGACGAGGGCCGGTCACACGATCGGCGATCGATTCCGGCCGGTCACCTTCGGGTGATCGGCGCGGCCCGACACAACTGAAGAACTCGCCCCGTGCCCGGCCCCCGCGCCGGGCGCGCATGTTCTCGGGCCCGCCCTTCCTGTTACCTGCTACACTTCGATCATGCTTGCTCTCGTCGCCGTCCTGTTGACCGGCCTCGCCTTCGCCCTGATCGGGGTGTCGATCATGGCGCGCGGGATCGGCAAGGGGATCGGGAACGTGACCCTCGGGAAACTCGCGATCCAGGGGTCGCCCGGCCTCGTCGTCGCCTGCCTCGGCGCCGTGATCATCCTCGTCGGCCTGTGGAAGGTTCGTGACCTCGGAGGGGTCGAGGCCGCCCTCGACTCGGAGGTCGCGTTCGAGGGCGTCGAGGGCGCCGAGTGGTACGACGACGACTCGGCCGAGGGCGACCTCGACCTCGACGAGGTCCTGCCCCCCGACCCGCCCCTCGAATCGGGATCGCCCTGAACGCCGGCAAGCGCAGGGCGGAGGTGACGATGAACGAGATCGATCGAGTGAGGAAGGCCCTCGCCGCCCTGACAACCTGCCCGACCGCCGTGAAGATCGTCGGCGACGAGATCCGGGTGAAGCTGACGAAGGGGCCTCCGGTCGAACGACAGGCCTACGCCCCCGGGACCTTCCCGGGTCGCCGGCAGGCGAGGCGCCGTCGGGCGCGCCTGTTCGCGATCCCCCTCGACGGCCTGCCGAAGGGGGGCGCCCTTCAGAACAAGCTGCGCCCCCTCGTTCGCGAGGCCCTCGCGTGAAGCGCCGGCAGGCCCGCAAGATCCGACGGCGCCTCGACGAGGGGTTCGAGTACCGGGCGACGACCCTCGCCCGGGTCGACCGTACCCTCGCCCGCGAGGATCGCCTGCTCGCCGAACTCGAACGACACCTGCCCCGGATCGTCGAGGCCTTCCGCCGGTGTCGCGACGCCCTCGTCGAGTGGGCCCGGTCGTTCGTCGAGGCCTGTCGCCGGTTCACCGGCGCCGTCGGCGAGTGGGCCCGATCGCCCGAGGGTCAGGCGACCCTCGCCGCCCTGTACGGGTACGCCCCGACTCCCGACCCCGAGATCGTTCACTGAAGGCCCCTCACGTGCGCGAGGACGGCCTTCGGCCCCTCGACCCGACCCGACCCCCGCCCGAGCGCCTCGCGTACGTTCACGGGCCTCTGAGGGCCTCGGGGATCGACATCGTCGCCGGCAAGCGTTCGGCGAGAACGCCCTCGACAGGTCGACCCGGTCGAGGGTATGGTTCAACCGGCCGGGTCCCGTTCGAGTTGTCGACGGCGCCCCCCCCTCCCCCTCAACCGCCGAGGGGCCCGGCCCCCCTTCCTGACCGGAGGAACCGTGCGACTCGTGATCGTTGAATCCCCCTTCGCCGGCGAGGTCGAGGCGAACGTCGCCTTCGCCCGCGCGTGTATGCTCGACTGCCTTCGTCGAGGCGAGGCCCCGTTCGCCTCGCACCTGCTCTACCCGCAGGTCCTCGACGATCTCGACCCCGAGGAACGACGACAGGGGATCGAGGCCGGCCTCGCATGGGGCGAACGGGCGGAGGCGACCGTGGTCTATACTGACCGGGGGATCTCGGGCGGGATGGAACTCGGGATCGAGCGCGCCCGCAAGGCCGACCGCCCTGTCGAGTTCAGGACCCTCGGAGGTGACACGTGAAGATCCTCGGCCTCGACCCGAACACCCCTATCGCGAAGGCGATCGCCCTGTTGCACGCGACCGGGCCCCTGCCCTCGTCGCCCCTGCCCCCCGTCGAGGTCCTCGACGCCGCGACCTTCGAGGGCGTGTCGATCCTCGGCCTCGACGAGGACGACACCTGCCACACCCGGGCGCCCGGGCCCGAGGGGTTCCGGTGTACCCTCGCGAAGGGTCACGCCTGCCCGCACCTCGCGCAGGACCCGACCGGGTTCCCGATCGTCGCGTGGAAGTTGACCCGCCCTCGCCCCGTGTGGATTCATCGCCCCTTCCCGTTCCGCCCTTTCTAACCCCCCGGGATTCCTACCGAAACCGGCAAGCGTCGGGCGTAACCTACCCGACACGGAGGCCGGTATGCTTACACCGCAGGACGTTCAGCTACTCGACGAGGTCGGCCGTCGCCGATCGCTGTTCCGACAGTCGTACGCCGATCAGGGCGCCGCGATCGGGTTGTGTCCGACGACCCTGTCGCGGTTCGAGGGGAACTCGGAGGGGCGTCCCCGGCGCCTGCGCCCGAGGACCCGGGACCTGTTGACCGCGTACCTCGAAACGACCGACGAGGCCTCGTTCGCCCTCGACGCGCGCGACGACGTTCTCGCGTACGTCGCCGAGAACGAGGTCGATCCCGAGGCGGTCGCCCCCGCCCTCGGGATCGGCCTGCCGAAGTGGCAGGGGATCGTCGAGGGGCGCGCACCGTCCCTGACCGTCGCACACAAGATCCGGGCGTTCCTCGAACGCAAGGCGCGCGAGGCCAGCGACGCCCTGCCCGGCGCCGGCGACCCCCGCCCCCCCGCGCAGGCCGGCCTGTTCGACCGCCCGGCCGAGGTCGTCGACGAGGGTCCCGCGTGCGATACGTGGGAACCGCCGGCGCACCTCGCCGCGAACGGGGGCCCCGTCGACCTCGTCGAGTACCGGGTGACCGTGTTCGACTCGACCGGCGACGAGGTCAGGACGGTCGCCGTCGAGGCCCCGACCTTCCTCGACCACGGGACGCAGGCCGCCCTCGTCGACGCGGTCGAGGCCGGGATCGAGGTCGCCCTCGACGAGGTCGCCGAGGGTCGGACGACCGACGACCTTCGCCGAGGTCGGGTCGTCCTCGCCGAGGTCGCGAAGATCCGTCGCGAGGTGTATCGTCCGATCGCCGACGACGACGAGGCCGGGATCGACGACTGACCCGGCAAGCGTCGAACGAACGATCCTTGACATCGAACCGAACGGATTGTGACCCCGGAGGCCGGCGCCGACTCGACAGGGTGATCGATCCGACGGTTGCCCCGAAGTACCCTCCGAGGGTGGCGCCTCGGAGGGGAACCGGGCGACCGAAAAAAAAATCGTCGGACCCTCCGACGACACCCTCGAACGGGCCGATCGCCTCCGTGTGTCACCTTGTCGATCGGCCTGTCGGACCACGGGCGACCCGGGCGAATCGGCCCCCCCGATCCGGGTCGCCCGTCGGTCGTTCTGAGGGGTCCCCCCGAGAAAAGTGAAATTTTCTGCCAAGTTAGCCCCGCCTAATTTCGGCGCCGTAAGTGTGCGTTTTTACAGCGGAACCGCGTCGGCAAGTTTTAGGTACTAGGGGTCGGGCAAGGGGTCGAAAGGCCTCTACGGGGCTCTGAGGGCCCTTCACGGCGATTTCAGGTTTTTGTGAGTTTGACGGCAAAATCCTTTGTGCGTCGCAACATGGCACGCCGATTGCTACACGTACGGGCAGCGCGCCGCGGGCGCCGCGCCTGCCTCCGCGTCATTGAACCGCGTTGCAACCCCCGTGCCAGAATCAGCGCCTCGGCCCGCCCCGAAACCTTGCCGGAAAAAAACGCGCGGAGAGTGTTGACACTTGCCGGCAAGGTAGGCGAACATGGTTCTCGTCAAACACACACGGAGGACGAACGATGCCGACCACCACTTACGCGACCGAGGCCGACGCCCTGAACGCCCCCTTCGACGAGACTGCCTGCCCCTGGTACATGACCGACCGCGTCGCCGAGGCCCTCTGCCTGTACGAGGATCGCAAGGTCGCCGAGTTCGAGGCCCTCGCCGCCGAGTTCACCGCCGCCGAGCGCCGGCAGTTCGCCGACTCGGTCGGCCCGATCGACCGCAAGCTCGACCGCGAGGACGAGCGCAAGCGCGAGGCCGCCCGCGAGGCCGCCCGCGAGCAGGGCGCCCGCGCCGCCCGCAACGCCGCCCGGGCGTGGGCCGACGGGTCGCACCGGATCGAGGGCGCGATCCTCGCCCGGCAGGGTTACTAGGAAAGGCCGAACGATGAACACCCCCGACACCCTGACCCCCGCCGCCCTGACCGCCGCCCTCGACATCGTCCCGACCCGGTCGGGGTTCGCTCCCCGCCGGGCGTTCCCCGCCCGCCTGATCCTCGACGCGATCGTTCGGGCGTACGAACGGGGCGAGTGGAACGACGACCCGATCCTCGGGACGGCCCTGTTCCGCGCCGCGTACGGTACCGCGTACGCGATCGAAACCGGGCGCCTGACCGTCGAGGCCGAGCGCAAGGTCGAGGCCCTGAAGGGTCAGAACGTGATCCGGTTCGCCGTGAAGGTCGCCCTCGCGACCCGGTCGATCGACGAGGTCGCCCGGTACCTGAACGGCCTCGCGAAGTAACACACACACGGGCGCCCGCGAAGGGCGCCCGGCAACGGAGGACACGATGAACACCCCGACGACCGACGCCCTGACCCCGACGACCGACACCCTCGACGACCTGCGCCGGCGCGACCTGCGCCCCTTCGACGGGAACCGCCCCGAGTGGGCCCACGTGCGCGCAATGGTCGACGAGGTCGAGCGCGCCGAGATCATCGTCGAGCGCCTGATCCCGGCGACCCCCGTCGCCGATGTCGCCCGGGCGTGGTACATCGCCCTGCGGCAGGGCGCCGTCGACCCGGCCTACCTCGGTCAGTACACCGGCGACCTCGGCCTGATCCTCGCCCTGACCTTCGCCCTCGGGCAGGCCCTCGCGAACCTGCCCGCCCGGGTCCCGTTCACCGGCGAGGACGCGACCGACCGCGTTCGGGTCCTCGCCCTCGTCGGGTACGAACTGCGCCTCCGGGTCCTCGCGCGCACGTTCGCCGAGTACCTCGGGCAACCCTTCGATCACCCCCTCGTTCGGGCCGGTCACGTTCGGCGACACCTCGCCCGGTACGTCGACGAGGCCGACGACGAGAACCGCCTCGACGACCTCGGGTTCGACTGCGCCGAGTTCCGCCCCTGACCCTCCGAGAACGCCCGCCCCGTCGACGTTTCCGACCTTGCCCTAAAAAAAATCGTCCGAAGGTGTTGACCTTGCCGGCAAAGTAGGCGAACATGGGTTTCACCACACACGGAGGATGACATGAACCACGCTACCCTGATCGCGACCCTGATTACCCTGAAGGGCGGGGACACCCTCGCCGCGAAGGGCCTCGTCGACCTGTACGCGGAGGTCCTCGGCGACGACGGCCTGACCGGTACCGCCTTCGACCCAATCGTCGAGTGGACCGTGAACGACGAGGGCGACTACGTCCCGACCCCGACCGGCGACCTCGACCCGACGACCCTGACCCGCGAGGGCGAGGGTCGGATCGCCGTCGCCTTCGAGGTCCTGAATTTCAAGGTCGAGGGCCTGAAGGCGAAGGTCGAGGCCCTGAACCGCCGCGCCGCGAAACTCGGTGTCGAGCCCGTGACCCTCGCCCTCGGCCCGGTGTTCACCCCGTTCCGTCCCTCGCGCCCCTCCGACGGCGAGATCGGCCCGTGGGTCCCTCAGTACGAACGGCGCCTCGCGGTCGCGACCTGCAAGGCGATCGCCCTCGACGGGTGGGAGTTCATCGGGGCGATCGAACACACCGAGCAGGGGAACCTGCTGAAGAACTTCGCCGACGACCTCGACGGTCAGGCGTACGCGGAAGCCGCTCCGACCTGTGACCATTGCGGGACGGCCCGGTACCGGAAATCGACCTACATTCTGCGCCACGTCGACACCGGCGAGATCAAGCGGGTCGGCCGCACCTGCCTCCGCGATTTCACCGGCGCGAACACCCCCGCGAAGGTCCTCGCCGCCGCGACCTGGATTCGCGAGGTTCGGGGCCTGTCGGAGGACGACGACGGCCCGACGATGCACTACGACTACGTCGACGCGGTCGAGGTCCTCGGGTACGCCGTCCGGTGTATCCGCGCCGAGGGGTTCAAGCCGGCCTCGTTCGACGACTCGACCCGCGGTTCGGTGTCGGGCCTGCTGTTCCCCCCGATCCCGACCCCCTCGAACTGGCGCGAGTGCAACCCCTATCCGAGCCCGGTCGAGCGCGCCGAGGCCGTTCGGGTGATCGAGTGGGCCCGGTCGTACGACGCCGACCGCGACGGGTGGAACGACTACCGCCACAACCTGAAGGTCGCCCTCGGCGACGACGGCCTTCACGTGCGGAACCTCGGCCTCGCGGTTTCGGCCGTGTCGTCCCTGTGGAAGGCCGAGGGGCGCGAGGCCGAACGCAAGGCGCGCGAGGCCGCGAACGGCGAGTCGGACCACGTCGGGACCGTCGGCGAGCGCCTGACCCTGACCGGTCGGTTCGTCGGGATCAAGTGGATTGAGGGTCAGTGGGGGACGACCGGCCTCGTGACCCTGATCACCGACGACGGGAACGTGATCAAGTGGTTCGGTTCCGAGGGCGCCGTCGACAAGGCCTTCGAGACTGATCGCGACGAGTGGGGCGCCTCCGAGTACCTCGCGAAGGGGACCCGGGTCACCTTCACCGCGACCGTGAAGGGTCACGGCGAGTTCAGGGGCCGGAACGAGACGAAGGTGAACCGCCTCGTCGTGAACGAGGTCCTCGGCCTCGACTAGCTTCCCCCGTGTGTGCGGAGGGTCGGCCCTCGGGCCGGCCCTTCGTCGTTCTGGCGCCCCTGATCTCGCCCGAGGCCGTAGAATCGATTCTGAGGGCCTCGGGGTCCTGATCCGCCCCCTGGTATACCCGAGGCCCCTGATCGCCCTCAGAATCGACGACAGGGGCCTTCACGGCGAAATCCGGGGCCCCGCGTTCCCCCCGATCGCCGCCCTCGACCCCGGGGTCGGGATCGAGGTCCTCGCCGGCAAGCGTTCGGCGGAGGTGACCTGTGTCCTCGAACCCGCCGCCCCGCAAGGCGCCGAACCGCCGCCGAGGAAGCAAACGCGCGCCAGCACGTAAGGCGCCGAACCGACGACGACCTCGACAGGGCGAACTCGATCTGCCGCCGAGGTCCGACGTGATCCCGGTCGAGCCGGGCGAGTACACGATCCCGTTCGGCCCCGAACACCTCCGCCTCGCCCTCGCGTGCGCGAAGCCGTCCGAACCTCGGGGCGGAGGCGCGATGTCGAAGGTTCACCTCGTCGGGCGTATGGCCGAGGCCGGCGACGGGTACATTCACCGGCGCCTGCCCCTCGCCGTCGAGGTCGCCCGGCCGGGCCTGTTGCTCGCGTTCGAGTCGACCCCGAAGATCACCGAGATCCGCAAGGTCGACACCCTCGACCTCCGGGTGACGATCGACCGACCCCTCGACCCCGACAAGATCGACGACGCGATTCTGAAGGAACCCCTCGGCCGGTTCGAGGCCGAGGGCCCCCCGGCCATCGCCGGCGACGTGTACTCGGGTCGGTTCTATCCATCGTTCGACACCGCGTTCGCCGGGTGGACCGACGAGGCCCTCCGGTTCGGCCTCGACCTTCGCCTGTTCGAGCGCCTGCGGCAGGTCCTCGACGCCGAACTCGGGATCGTCACCCTGTCGATCGGCCGGGACCTTGCCGAACCGTTCGACCCGACGCAACCCCTCCGGGTCGACCTCGAAGTGTGGACCGACGAGGGCGAACGGACGAACCGCCTCGCCCCCGGGTTCGGGGTGATCATGCCGCGCCGTGTCGACGAGGTCGAGTTCGTCGCCGGCGAGGCCCTTCAGCGCCGCGAGGACGGCGACGAGGACCCGAACCCGACCTGACCCCCGCCCCCGACCCCCGAGGCCCTCAGAAGGGCGCACAGGCCCCCGATCCGTTTACGTGTGCGCGTGCGCGATACAAGGGGGCCGAAGGCCCCTCCGCGCGTGGCGCCCGCGTAGGAAGCTGGCACGCCCCTTGCAACGCGCGTTTCAAGGAGTGCCGGCCGTCGCGTACGCGAGGCCGAGGCGCCGACGAGGACCTCGCCGAGGGCGTCGGCCCTCGACCTTGCCCGCCCGGTTCCCCCTTGCGCGATCCTATCCGGGCGAGGTACTGTCACACCTGAATACCTGAAACACTCCGACGGAGGGATCTACCATGCCGGTCACCCCTTACTTGCCACGTGATTACGACGGCCTCGACATGGGCGTCGGTCACGTCCCCGGGTTCTTCGAGAACCTGAACGACCTGATCGCGCAGAGCAACCTGAACGAGTCGGGCCTCGGGTCGCACGTTGCCGACACCTCGAACCCCCATTCGGTCACCGCCGCGCAGATCGGCCTGTCGGGCGCCCTGAAGTTCGCCGGCGCCGTCGCCGTCCCCGGGGATTTCCCCGACCCGGCCTCCGTCGAGAACGGCGACGTGTACCGGGTGACCGCGCAGGTCACCGACAGCGATCCGACGAAGACGAACACCGGGCAGTCGTTCGAGCCCGGCGACGAGATCGCATGGAACGACACCCTCGCCGCGTGGGTCGATCTCGGGCACCTCGCCGCGTGGGCCGCGCGCGAGATCCACGTCGATCCGGTGAACGGCGACGACACGTATCCGGGCACGCCGAACGCGCCCTTCAGGACGGCGCAGGCCGCGATCGACTATGCCGAGACCTCCCTGTCGCCGGGCATGGATGATCAGGTCGCGATCATGATCCACGCCGACGACCTCGACGAGAACCTCGTGATCCGCGAGGACGGGATTCACCTCGTCGGGTGTGGCGGGCAGGGCGTGACTCGGGTTCGACCCGCCTCCGGGCCGTCCCTGATCGTGACGAACGCCGACGCCGTGAGTCTCGCCGCCTTCCTCGCCGCCGGCGGTCACGCCGATCCGATGACCCACTACGGCCTGCTCGCCGACGGCGGAACGACCCCCCGATGCAATCAGTTCAAGGATCTTGCGTTCGGGGGCCCGGGCGGGGCCGGCGGGAACGATATCATGCTACTCGGTGTCGGCGCCGGCGCCGTGGTCGGCGGGTCGGAGTGGAACTTCATGCGCTGTACCGTGTGGCACAACGTCTTCGCCCGCACGGTCAATTACATCGCGTTCCAGAACGACACCTGGATCGCCGGTAACATGGAACAGGTCAACTGCGCTGGTCTGTGGCTCAACCGGTCGCAGATCGATGGCGACTGGATCGGGGTGTACGATGCCGGCGCGTACGACGAACCGAGTGACGCCGGGAACTACGGCCTCGCCGCCGGCGCCGGTTCCATGATTCGGGGTTCCATCGTCGCGAGCGCCGCGCAGCGAGTCGGGGCCGGGCAGGATCTGTCGGGCCTGATCGTGCGCGGGAACGTCGATCTGAACGACACCGCCCGGGCGCACATCGATCAGACCTACGTGAACGGCGATCTCGACGTGGAAGGCGACGCCGAGTTCATCGGCCGGAACGTGTGGATCGACGGCGACGTGACCCTCGCGAACGCCGGGGGCCTTGTCGCATGTTTCATGTACGGCGGAGGGTACCGCGGAGTCCTGACCGACGCCGGCGCGCGCCTGACCTTCGCGAACTGGTCGGGAGGGTGGTCGAACGAACTCGCGACGCACGGGAACGCCGGCCGACATGGATTCGTCGGAGGGGTCGGGGCCGATCCGATCCCCGACCTCGATATGTCGATCCTGCCGACCCCGCCCGCGTGGGCCGGCCTGCCGCCCGACCTGATCGTCGCGATCGACCGAATCGCCGTCGCCCTGTCGGGTGTCCTCGGTGGTCCGATCCCGTAGGTCGTTTCATGTAACATCTTCGGGAAATGCCCCGAGCAGGAGGAATCTATGCCGACCGACTCGTTCAACTCGCGCGATTTCGACGGCCTCGATCACGGTATCGGGCACGTTCCCGCGTTCCTCGAACGCCTGAACGTCCTGATCTCGCAGAGCAACTCGAACGAGGCCGCCGCTGCCGCCCTCGCCTTGCTGTCGCCGACCTCGGATCAAAAGGACGCCCTCGACAGCGCGAACCCGCCCTCGGGCGCGAACCCGTTCGCGACGATGGCCGACCTCGGCGGAGGAACCGGCGGGGGGATCATGCCCTTCCGCGACACCGGGATCGTGATCCCGACGCATCCGGGCGCCGTCGACGACACCGACCTCGCGACCCCGTTCGTCACGATTCAGGGCGCCGTGGACGCCCTCGAAGCGAAGGCGATCGCCGACAACGGCGGGCCGCCCCCGTACCTGACCCCCGTTCAGATGAAGGCGTATTCGGTCCTCGTCGCGGAGGGGATCTACGACGAGGCCCTGATCCTGCCCCCGGGCCTGTTCTGGCGCCTGTTCGCCCTCGGTCAGGTCACCCTCGGCGACGGCGCCCTCGCGAACCTCGCCTCGACGGTTCCGCGCGACGTGACCGTTCAGGTCGATCAGGCCGCCGAGCCCGTCGGCGATCAGATCCGCCCGACCGCGTGGTTCGGGACCCTGACCCCCGACCCGACCTCGTCGACTCACACCGCGTACTCGGGCGGGTGGGATATCACCGGCGACCTGATCCTCGTCGACACCGGCCCGACCTCGACGATCGAGGTTCACCTCCATCAGGTGAAGGTGAGGGGCGCCCTCGACGCGACCGGCCGTGTCGGCGGGATCACGAACTGTTACGTGTATCACAGCTATTTCGACACCGACGTTCTCGGCGCCGGCGGGACCCTGAACCTGATCCAGGTGTACGACACCGAGTTCGACGGGATCGTCGACGTGGCGACCCTCGGCCGTGTCGTCGACTGTGAGTTCGACGGCCCGATCACCGTGACCGGGATCGGCAACTTCACGCCGCCGAACGGATTCGTGAACTGCGATCTGTCGGGCCTCGTGTTCACCGGCCCGGCCGGATCGTTCATCGCCGATCAGATCACCGCGAAACGGTTTTTCAATGCCGGCGGGGCCCTCGCCGGCGGCGCGACATGGGACCCGATCGGCGACTACTACGCGCCCGCCGTTCCCGGGAATTGGGTCGGCGCGGCGCCCGCCACGATGGCCGACGCCCTCGACCGGATCGCCGCCCACGTCGGCCCCGTTCCCTAGCCTGTAACGTGCGACACCTACCCGGCCTCTGTGTCGGGTAGGTCGTCGCCGGATCTCGATTCCGCTTGTCACACCGAACTCGGTCGCAGTATCTTGCTGACAAATCACCGGGTTACATGAAACACGCCCGGTCGGAGGTGTGAGGCAATGGCGAGCGGATACACGCGCAAGTTCTCCGGGGCGTACATCGGGACGGGCGTCGCCCTCGACATCGAGGTGATCGGATGGAAGCCCGACCGCGTCGAACTGATCAACGTCGACGACGCCGACGTTCCCCTGATCCTGAAAACCGACATGATGCCCGACGACGAGTTCTTCATGACGAAGGCCGGGGCGAACTCGATCGTCGCCGCCGGGCAGGGGATCACCCTGACCGACAAGGGGTTCAGCGTCGGGACCGACGCCGACCTGAACACGTCGGGCGAGACGGTCAAGTTCGTCGCGTTCGGGATCTAGTCGAGGCCCCGTTCGGGCCGGGTGGTACAATGCCCGACGGAGGGCCCCGTGTCGACTCATTCCGTGCGACAGGCGATCGCGCGCCTGACCGCGGGGGCGCCGGGGTCGAGTGACCCCGCGCCCGCCGTCGACGACACCCCTGCGCTCGACCCCCTCGACGCCCGCGATCCCGTTCATGACGACAGCCCCCCGGTTCGGCCCGAGGACCTGCCGAACCCGGGGGGCGATGATTGGGATCGGGACGATGTCGCCGCCCTGTTTTCTGATACGACCGCGGGCGGTCGCAGGAAACAGCGCGCCCTCGTTCGGACCCTGATCGCCGAGAAACATGATCCACACGGGATCGCCTCGGTCCTCGGAATCCCCCCGCGGCAGGCCCGCAAGTTGTACGACGAGATCCTCGCCGACGACGCCTCGACCCTCGAAGGTCGAAGCGCCGGCGAGGCCTTCGCCGAGTACCGCCTGCGGCAGCTTGCCTGTATCAGTGATCTCGCCGACCTGTACGACGGCGACGGCCCCTCGTCGACGAAGGTCGGCGCCGTGAAGGCGCAGGCCGCGATCCTCGATCGGATCATGGCCGTCGGTCAGGAACTCGGGATCATCGAAAAGGACCGGGGTCGGTTTATGCTCGACGGCGACGACGTGACCGACATGGACCTCGACGAACTTCGCGTGACCGTGTTTCAAGCTGTCAAGCGAACACGGTCGATCGTGGCCGAGGGCGACGGCGATATCCTCGCCCTGCCCGAACCTGAACTATACCCGACAGCGCCGCCCGCGCCGCCCGTGCGACGGCGCGCAGGGAGGTGATACATGAATCGCGAACTGCAACAGCGGATCAGATCGATCCATCGGGGCGACGACCCCGACGATCGCCGGGTCCTCGTCGTCACCGCCGCCATGGCCGCGACCCTCGATCCGACCCTCGATTCGGATTGGTACCCGCTACAGTCGGAGGGGATCTTGCACCTCGAAGCGCGCGAGGACGGAGGCCCGGGCCTGACGACCGCGACCCTCCGCCCGTGGTTCCTCGAACCCGACCTGTCGGGCGAACCCGTGCCCGGCGAGCAGTTCGTGTGGAACTTCGCGACCGCGCGAACCCTGACCCTGAACGTTCAGGGGAAATCGAACGTTCACCTGCAACTGATCGGCAAGGGTGCCGGCGCCGACGCCTTCAGTCTGTGGGGCGGGGTGAACACCGTCGAGGGGGCGTAACATGCAACCGTTCCCGCAGCTAGGTTGGGGACGATCCCCCCACGAACTGATCCCGGCCCTGTTCGGCGCGAACGAGATCATCGTCGACCCGAAGGGGGGCGGTCAGTTCCGATCCGTGACCGAGGCCCTCGCCTCGTTCAGCGACGAGGCCGCCGACAACTGGTATCTGATTCGCATCGCCGGCGGGTCGAAGATCAGCGACGAGAACGTCGTCGGTCGCGAGTTCGTCGCGATCGTCGGCGACGGAAATTTCGGGCCGATGCCGACGTGTGTCGTATCGTCCTCGTCGGGTCACACCCTGACCGCGCCCGACAAGAACTTCCTGTCGTTCGGTGTTACATGGATCTCGACCTCGGCCGTCCCGACCGACTCGGCAATTCACACCGTCGATTCGGGTACGCCGTGGATCTATCCGACCGATGTTGAATGTTTCATCGTGAACAACTCGACGAGAGCGTTCAACGGGGCCCGGTGTTTTTTCTGCGACAATCACGGCTTGATCGGAACCGACCCGCGACAGGTGATCGGGATCTACAACGGGATCAACAGTCACGGAACCGGCCCGGCGCTATACGCCGACGCCGCCTCGTTCCTGTTCTTCCTCGGGGGCGGAGGAAGCGATCAAGGGTCGGCCGCGATCCTCCGCAACGGATCATCGTTCATCATCGCCGCCGGCGCCTTCCTGAACTCTCAGCAGACCGGGGGGCCGCCCGGGACCGAATGGGCCGTCGACGCCGACGGTTCGTTCGTTGCGTTCCTCGACGGAAACATCGGGGGCGGGGACAACGGGATCAAGCTGCGAAACGGGTCGACGATGTTCGCCGCGAAGGTCGTCAGTTTCGGCACGTTCCCGGGGACCCCGATCGATGTCGACGCGACCTCGTTCGGCCTCGTCGGCAGCGCGATGCTGAATCCTTCGGGGGCCTGGATCAACAATGGCGCCCTGTTCCGCCTATGGTCGGGCACGTATGGCGAGGGGACGATCGTCCCCGATCAGAGGCCGGCGAACCCGCCGAACGGGTTCGAGTTCATCGCGACCGATCTCGGTGGCGGGAACGGCCTGCCCCTTCGATACATCGGCGGTCAGTGGATCGACGCCGCCGGCAATGTGATCCCGTAGGGAGGTGTTTCATGTTTCAGATTCCAAGGCCGCCCGATACGACGCGGGATCTCGCGATACGCCTGAACGCGCCCGAGGTCGACGGGATCGGCAACGCCCCGAAGAACGCGAAGGAAGGCGCCGCCGTCCTCGACGTGTCGGAGGATAGGCCGGTTCTGTGTCAACGGATCAAGGGCAAATGGATCACCATCGCGACGCGCCCGGGCGTGAAGGGCGGGGTCGAACGCAAGCCCCGCAAGCCCCGCGGTCGCGCGACAAGGGCGAGGACGGAGACGACCTGAACCGAACCCCGGGGGGGCGAGGGGCCGGCAACATGGAACAGGCCGAGCGCGATACGATCGACCCGGAGGGTTCAGTGGGAAACGGCGATAGACCAGTGACCGCGGCAGAATGTCACGCGAATCTCCGCGGAATCAGGCTCGAAACAAAGGGGATCAAGGCCGAGGTCGCCGAGGTGAAGGCCGACGGGAAGCGCCTGTTCTGGATGCAACTCGCGAACCTCGGCGGGGTGATCGCCGTCCTCGCCGGGTTGCTGTGTTCGATCGCCGCCGGGGTCGCCGTGTGGGCGATCACCTCGAACGCCTCGACGGCCGCCGGGGGGCCGTAGTGTGTCGGCCCGGGGTGCCATTCGGATCGACCCTCTGAGGGAAGTTCAGAGGACCGACGACCGCGGTCGTCTCGTCGAGATCCATGAACGACACCGCCGGGCCGGGTCCCGTTGGATCAGGAAACAGGTAATTCAGAATCGCCGTGTCGACATTCTCGCCCGGTTCCTCGGGTACGATGTCGAGCCCCTTCACCTCGCGATCGCTCGACATCAAATGTCGAACGACCACACCCTGACCCTCGCCCTCCGGGGTTGCGGGAAATCGACGACAGGAACGATCTGTCGCGTGATACAGGGCCTGCTCGCCGACCCCGATCGGCGGTTCCTGATCGCGAGCAAGGCGCACACACAGGCGCAAGATTTCCTCCGCGAGATCCGGGCGCATATCGAGGCCGATCACTTCGTCGAGACGTTCGGCGACATTCGGGGCGACCGATGGGACACAACGGCGATCTCGGTCAGGCGCAAGCGCCGATCGAAGGAACCCTCCGTTCTGACTGTCGGGGTCGAGGGCGCCCTCGTGTCGAAACACTTCGACGAGATCATCGGCGACGACCTCGTCGACGAGGGGAACAGCAGAACCAAGTATTCACGAAACCTCGTTAAAACGTGGTACCTGAAGGTCCTCGATCCGTGTCTCGAACCCGGGGGCGCGTTTCACCATCTTGGAACCCGGTACCATCCCGACGATCTGTGGAACGACCTGATCCGCGCCGGGGTCCCGACCCTCGTGATCCCGGCCCTGCGACAGGTCGGCGACGCCCTTCGTTCACCGTGGCCGTCGAAATTCCCTGTCGCATGGTTGCAGAAAAAGAAGACGAAACTCGGGACCCTGATTTTCAATTCGCAGTATCAGTGTGACACCGAGGCAATGAAGGGCGCGATCTTCGCGTACGACGACTGCCAGCCCCTCGGCGAGGGCGAGGCGCCGCGCCGCGACGACCTGAAGGTGTACCTCGGGGTCGACCTCGCGATCAGCGAAAAGGACGTGAACGACTGTTTCGCGATCGTCGTCGTCGGGATCGACGATCAGGGTCGGATC
>Ga0180432_10000298_pt1 | contig 78828 bp, 106 predicted proteins | sample SS_ome_10_FD_132414 | JGI IMG/M metagenome (GOLD analysis project Ga0180432, IMG submission 132414) | Hypersaline lake sediment archaeal communities from the Salton Sea, California, USA - SS_1_MS_2 metaG | ecosystem: Environmental > Aquatic > Non-marine Saline and Alkaline > Hypersaline >...
AAACCCTTGATTTACATGGCACAAGGCATGAACGGGCAAGTCGATTGGTAGAGAATTTCGTCTTGTTAAACGAGCCGCCTTTGAGAATCATCACGGGAAATAGTCCTGTGATGCGAGCTATCGTTTTGGAAGTCTTAGAAGAGCATTCATTTCATTGGAACTATGAAAGCGAGTGGAATCTCGGAGCCTTAGTTGTTTGTTAGTCTATTCTAGCCACCCTTCTTGCGGCTGCTCCAAATCTGCTTGTTTTCGAAAATCAACCAACATTTCTTCTCCCGGCGACATATCTCTCAAGACATAAATCTTTCTCACTGTTGGACCCTTTAGCACAATGGCATTTTCTTTTGTGGATGAATGGTTGTAGTCGCCCAATGGCTTGAGCATCTCCCACATCCCATTGTCCAAAAGTTTATGGGTAATTCCAAGACACGCACCCTTTTTGACGGGTCTAGTAATAATGACGCCATGGCCATGAATCTTGCTGGGTCCCGCTTCATAGGGGTCTCCACAACCGCAGGCTAGTTTCCGTTTTAAAAAGTCTAAAAAACCATGCATACTTTATAAATGCAGCAGCATTACTAATATAAAACAGAAATTGGAGACCACATGAAGGCATATTTGATGGGTCCTAGTGAGACCAAGTATACTAGTCGATTTAGAGATCACGGAGCGAAAGAAGCTACCGATCTTCACGTTAAACTTGAAGGGGTTGCGGATTTCCCACATCGCATCGTTCTAAAAGATAAGGAGGATGCAAAACCTAAAGGTAATTATTGGGAGTATCCAGCAAGACATGATTGTTGGGACATTGTGGTCAAACCCTCCCAAGAGGATCAATCATTCGACTTATATTTCGCGGATCGACAATCTCTTTCGACTTATGCCGATCCATATGATCCACTGTATCTCTTGGAGATTACTTTACTAGACGGAACCTCAGAATCCCTTCAACTTATTGAAGGTCGCAAGCAATTGACGGCAAATGAAGAATTAGCGATTTTGAATGATCTCAACGACGAATGGCCACACGCCATAGCTCCTGAAATGATTTGCGATGCAGCTTCGGAAGTAGAGAAGACTACGAGAGCAACGGAAATCATTGAAAGCTACCTAGACATTGATCTTAAGAATATGACGTTCCTAGATTGCGGATGTGGAGAAGGGCATATGGCCCAAGTTGCCGCAAAACAGGCTGCCCTATCTGTTGGTTATGATCCCAAGATCACCTTCCATACTCAAGACAATCTGACTTTAACAAGTAATTTTGAACAAGTAGAGGATCTCGGCCCTTATGATTGTATTCTTCTCTTCGACGTATTGGATCATGCCGATGATCCTCTTAAGTTGCTTGAACAAGTAAAATCTGTGTGTAAAGCCAACACAATTGTCAAAGTGCGTTGTCATCCTTGGATTAGCAGACATGGAGGGCATTGTTATAGACAACTCAATTTGGCCTATGCCCATCTGATCTTTACTCCTCAGGAACTTACGGCCCAAGGTGTTGACTTAGATAATGTCCAAAAAGTCCTGACTGATACGACTTATCTGGAGTGGTTTAACAACGTTGGGGCAAATGTTGTTTGTGAACGATCTGTCAAAACTCCCTTTGAAAACTTCTTTAAATCTGGAATCGCAAGAAAGCGGATTCTGGAAAACACAGAAGCATTGGAGTGGAAGAGTGAGAAAATGAGCAATCTCGATATAGAATTTATTGATTACGAATTGGGATTTCGAGATGTCTAAAGAAACTTAATTCTTTTCTGTCGTTCGAAAGTTGGGCCTTTCAAAACCTCGTTGATCTTGCCTATGACAGTCGATGTGGAAGGATTTTTTGTACTAAAATAGTGTACGGAAGTTCCAAAAGGATTCCAATAAGTTAGATATCGTGGCTTAACGTGAAAATTTGGTGACCATGTAATATGTTCTATACCACACAATGAGCCAAGATGCATCGGTCCCGAACTAGGTCCAACGAGCAATTTGCTCGATGCCATGATATCTACCAGCTTTTCTAGCGGCATGTCTCTCAAATCGATAGATCTTTTGGGCTTGAGAGCCGCTTTTTTTGTTCCAATTGAAGCTATTGATAGGTTTGGAAAAGCCTCCATCACTTTTTCCCAATTATCGAGTGACCAATTGTCGGATTTACGGTGGATTCGATTACGACAATGGATCAATAGGTCAAAACTTAAATCCTCGTTGTATTGACCCCAACGAAGATATTTGCATTTCATATTTTTTCTATCTTTAGGAAAAAGAACATAATGATTCATGTATTTCTTCAATACTTCTTGAACAAGTTTTGTCGTTTTTGGACCATTGCATTGCATTTTATCGGCCTTACCATCAGGTGTAAGGATTGGCTCAAATTGTGTGGCGAAATCTTTATAAAAGAAAAAGCGGTCGGGTCTTGTCGATACCACGATCTTTTCATATTCTGTTGTTTGAATGTGGTTTCGAACTTGAGCCTGCCATATCAATTCCCATCCGAACTCTCCCACGAAAGGACCAACAAGAATCTTTTTCGAATCCATTTCTGGCAGATTGACCTTCATTCCGAAGATGCTGTTTGCGTATTTTTGAACTTCGGAATCTCCAGAGAAGTTTCTGAAAGCAGGCAATTGCAAGTATTTTGGCCAACGATTTAGCAAATCCAAATCTTGGGGCCTTGTGTGCTTTTGAAAGCTACTGCCAGGACCCGCCTTACATAGTCGCTGTTCTGGCGGGAGATTATAATTCTTTAGATGGAGTCGTTCTGCCACTTCTTTTCGATATTGTTCCTCTGTGAACCATCTATTGAAATTGATAGGAATCCAATCACCAGGATTCAAATATTCTTTTGCAAATTGCTTCCACAATAACGGCTTTCTTTTTTTTCGACACTGAGGATCGGCTTGACTAGAAGCCCACCAATTAAAAGGATCTCTTAGCAGAACAATCTTCAACAATAGGTCATAATCGAAGTTTCGAAGAATCGGAGGATTGTTGATTGCGGAAGGAGGTATGTTTTCAAACGACACAATTGCATGGACTCGCTGGCCCTTCTTTATTCCCTTACACGGACCTTTTCCCTTCAAAGATGTTGGAGTGCAGTCGTTGAAGAAATGAATGTTGTCGTAATTCTGTATAATGAAATCGACTATGCCGTGGCCGCCGCTTCGTTGAAGATGACTCAATAAATACAGGATTCTCATTTCAAAAGTTCAGCCACAGACATTCTCGCTTGATCTTTTTTTTCTTTTCATGCGAAGAATGATTTGGCACTTCCTTTTCGACACATCGCCAGTCACCATAGTATTGAGAATAAAATTCAGAGGGATATCCACTAAGCATGACTTTGGCCTTTACCATATTTAAGGTATTAGCAAGATTTTCGTGATCTTCTTTGGTCATTTCGACCAAGTATGCTGTTTTGAATACCCGTGTAGACTTCAAATATGGCGGATCGATGTAGAAGGCGGTATTGGGACTGTCGTACCAAGCTATGATTTCAGACCAATCAAAGTTCCAAATGTCCACGAACTTCAATCTCTCGGAAATGGTCGGTAAATTGGGCAGCATGGTGTTCCAACTATGAACTTCTCCTGGCACTCCGTCGCCATAGAGCCGAGAAGACCAGCAAAAAGTCCCGCAGAGACCGCCACGCGACATTCTTCGCACAGAATAGGTGATTGCGGCCTGTTCCAGAGGATCGAGCAAGTAGAAGTCGTTCGAGCGATAAATAGTCCTGAACTCAAGATATTGCTCTTTCTCATATTTTACTTCTCGTAATCGGGCGAGAAGAGCATTTCCTTCTTCTTTTAGTGTCCGAAACAGGTTGTAAATGCTGTATTCAGAGTCATTGTAAACTTCTGTTTTGGCTGGACTCTTATTCAATAGGACCGAACCTGCTCCTCCGAACGGCTCGACATAGATCGTATGCTTGGGCATTTGCTCGATAATCCAGCGGCATAAATAGTATTTGCCACCATGATATTTCACCGGGGGACGTAGTAAAGTTGCCATGCATTAAGAGAGTGTTTTTTCACCGATCTACCTAAATAGAAAAAGAGGAGGCAAAATGAGATATCTTACACTAGCACTTTTGATTGCGATTGTTTTTGTCGGATGCCAGAATCCGCAGTATCAACCGTATCCATACCAACCGCCCAGACATCACTATGACTATGAGCGGCCCCACCATTATTATGATGATGGCATTTATGATTGGTATGATGAACGATACTCCTATCGAGATGTCGAAAGAGATGGTTTGATAAGAGAACACAACGTCATTCGCTACAATCAACGACTTGGAGCTTTAAGGACAAGTCAAGAACTCACCCGAGCCGCCCAAGAACAAGCGGAATGGATGGCAAGAATAAGAACACTTACCCACAAGGACGCTAACGGTGCAACTGTAGGGCATAGAGTACGTGGTAATTGGAAATACGTCGGTGAAAACATTGCCTTTGGCTATAACGACGGCAAGAAAACCATGGATGCTTGGATGAGATCCGCTGACCACCACAAAAATATTGTAAATCCACATTATTCGCACGCGGGTGCAGGAATAGCCGAAGATAACAATGGGGTGCGATATTGGTGCGTTATCTTTGGTGGCTAGCAAACGGCATAAACGTAGGCATATGAGGACCAATGAGCCTCCAAAGGCTCTCTGAGGAGTGTTGGTCTAACTTGATCCTATAGTTGTTGCGTTGCTTAATGATCGAAGAATCAAAGCTTAGACAAGTGAAATACTCATGGATAGTTTCTGTGCCTTTTTTCTTCCAGATATGGGTATTTATGATTGCATGACCTCGCGAAAAAGTGCCACAATCGCCAAACCAAACGGCCAAAGCCATGTCCCTCAGTAAACTCAAGTTGTCCAAATGTAACCTTCGACGGCCTCTGTTATCATAAAACATCTCCCTAAATTCATTGAAAATTGGATAGCAAATCGAATGCCATCGATTTGTTTTCTCTTTGGTAATGGGAGCATTAGAAGCCAAATGGACCAATTCTGTGGCTTTGAATCGCAACCATTCAATGTTCTTGCTTCGCATTGATAGATAGCAATTTTTGCCTTTTGATGGCTTTACAATTGATGATCCACCCAAAATCGTGCCGATAATGAAATCTTTCTGTCTGTTATTCACTTTGGGACTAATTATATGCGTCATACCCATATATAGCTTCGGAGGAATTTTTTTCCAAAATACTCCTAAAAAGGAAATGATAGATCTAGATATTCCTGAAGACCCTTAAAATCAATTAAAAGGAGATACAATGGGAGCTACTTCTGTCACAGGTGTCGGCCCTGGAGCCGCTGATGGGAATAAAGGTCCGGGTAATGGCCGTGACCAATTTGTGCCTCTCTTGACTCCCCACGTTGTCGCTGCTGGTACGGTTGTGCTAGCCGCTGGTGCTGCAACGGTTACGTTCCCCACCGCCCTCGATGGCAGTGAAACGAACTATGCCGTCATTTTGACTCCAGAAGCTACCAATTTGGCCAGTGTTTCCGCAAAAACCGATGATTCCGATGGAAATTTCGAATCATTCGCAATCGCCGGTACGGGAACCGACCATGTTATGTGGGCTGTCGTTAAGACAGGCAATGCCTAATTAAATACAAAAAGCCGCTCGCCCCGCAGGGGCGAGCGGCTTAAAATCAACAGTCTTTAGACTGACTTTCTAGTTGCCTTAATTCGAGTTAAATCGAATTGCCCGAGAGCGACGAAGTTTTCTTCGCCGCTCTTGTTTTATATAGGCATCTGCTTAATAATTCTAGATACATTATGGCTAAATTATGGCTAGAATCCTCTTTACAAGAGCTTTACCAAAATACTGTGGCTGCGTTTCCTAACACAACGAAACGACAACATGCTATAGATCCAATCACTATCTCTTCACTTCAATGGATTCCTTTTCTAGGCATGAAGACATTGTTTGTTAAAGGCCTTGCGGAAAGCAACCATAAAGCGTATGCACCCATTGTTGTTTTTAAGCAAGTTAATTATCATGAAGAGGCACAGCCCAATACTGTTTCTCTGATGGCTAGTGATGGAAAGGCCTACATTCTAGATCGGTTTTCGATAAAAAACACTAACGTACTTCTTAAGTGTGCATGTAACGATTTCAATTTTCGCTTTAGGCATTATAACTTTCTAGATAAGTCACTATACGGTAGAAACAGAAAGAAATACGAAGGGGCTGATCTCTGGGAAGCTAATCCTCAACACCTCCCAGGAATGTGTAAACATCTTATCAAATTGGCCGCAATTCTCAAAGAAAGTGGCATTGTGGCTTGAATGGTGATGGAGGTTTTACTATTATAGGTCATGCCTAGAAAACTAGAAGATTTGACAGGGCAAACATTTGGCAAACTAGAGGTATTAAAATATGCAGGCCTCATTCCTACTGGCAAGCAAAGACAATCCGCGTGGCTTTGTAGGTGCAAGTGCGGCAAAGAGGTTGTCATTCGACACAGTGGTTTAAAAAGCAATGGAACTAAATCCTGCGGATGTCATCAAAAACAAAGAGCATTTGAGGCCAACATAAAAGATCTAACAGGCCAAAAGTTCCAAATGCTGACGGTATTGAGATATGCCGAGACACGCAATGGAAACGCTTATTGGCTCTGTGAGTGTGAATGTGGAAACAAAAAATCTATTTCCACTAGTTGTTTAAAAAGCGGTCAAAAATCTTGCGGTTGTAAACAGGGTTGGTTTCGTTCAGAGCAACCGGGGCTTTGGAAAAATGCAGCGGCCTATTCCAGATGGAAAAGAAAAGATCCGGTGCGAAAATTAAGACATGCGGTAAGCTGTTCGATAAGAGGGATGCTGAAACACAATGGTTCATACAAGCGAAAAAAGTCCATTAGAAACTATCTTCCTTATTCTATAGAAGAATTGAAGGCACACTTAGAATCTCTTTGGGAACCCTGGATGGATTGGGATAACTACGGCGGTCGTTCTAATGATAAGCGGCGTACTTGGCATATTGACCACATAATTCCTCATTATTCATTCAAATACACTTCTATGGCAGATTCCCAGTTCTTAGAATGTTGGGCCTTATCAAACCTTCGCCCATTAGAAAAGAAACTAAACATGTCCAAAGGACCCAACTAATGGCAAAACATTTCTTCATAGTCGGCATGCAGCGTTCAGGAACGACATATCTCGCTCACATTTTGGATAGTCATCCCGAGATTTATGTTGCTCGTCCTATAGGAGGACCCCAACCAGAACCCAAGTTTTTTGCCTATCGGGATAGATTTTTGCAAGGCAGGGATTTCTATGAATCTTGCTACTTTTGCAATCGATCAGAAAAGATATTGGGCGAAAAAAGTGTCTGTTACGCAGACATAGACCTTCTGGGCAAGCATCTAGAAATTCCAGCAAGGATACATTCATTCTACCCAGAAGCCACAATTCTGTTCATTTTGAGAAATCCCGTACAGAGAGCGATTTCTAACTATTTCTTAAGTGTACGGAGCCAGAAAGAGAGCCGAGGAATCGAGGAAGCCATCCTGGGCGGACCTCCCAATAATTATACGACTATCCGTGACGTGGAATATGATGGAGTCATGTGCCCTTTCATCTATCTTGAACGTGGACATTATGTCGATTTCATTGAACTCTACGAAAAGTGGTTTTCAAACATTAAAATTCTCATATCGGAGAAATTCCTCAACCAACTTAATCCTGTGCAAGGGCTTTACGAATATCTTGGCGTTGACAAGAGCCATTGGCCAACCTGTTTGAAACAGAAATTCAATGATGCTCCAAGATTCTCAGTTCCGCCCGGTTTAGAGATCGAACTTCAAAGATATTACGCTCCTGAAATTGAGAAACTAGAAGACAAACTGAATTTGTCTTTGGATATTTGGCGGTCAATTACCCCTGCCACAAAGGCAGGGGCTTGTAGCTGATATTTAATTATCGCTACTATAAGCCAATTGACACATGGCTCGTCCTTCAGCAGCTTGCCGTTGAAGGAGCGACCGAAGTGCTACATTAGTAGCACCAATACGATCTGCGTTGTCTGTAAAACCACAGACCTCGCACCGAAACACTAATCCGTTTCGGTTGGATTTAGAAACATGACCACATTTAGGACAACCACGACTAGTATTTTTAGCAGGAACATGAGAAACACCAATGCCATAAGCAGCAGCTTTGTAAGTTGTAAAAAACTCCAACAAAGCATAAGACCAACGATTATTTCTTGCTCGTTGCTTGTGGTGTTGTTTCTTGTTGTTTTTAGTTTGATTGTTTTTAAATCCAGTCAAGTTCTCAAAAGTGATAGTGTTAGCATTAACACTTTGAGCAAAAATAACCAATTGTTTAGATGCAATATGCAGAATATTTTGCGTTACGGCTTTTTCTCTTCCGCTCAACCTTTGAAGAAGTCTTTTAGCGGAACGAGTACCAACGCTGGCCACTTTTGCTCTTGTTTGACGAATACATAACCTTTTGTGCTTCAATTCTTTTCCTTTGACATACAAAGTTTTATTTGTTTTGGGGTCAATTGCACACAAAATGTTCTTTTGTCCTCTATCCACACCAATGATACCACCAGTGGGCTTGGCATCAGGAATGTCCAATTCAATAGTCAAACAAAGATACCAATGACCTTTAATTCTTTTAAGTTTAGAGTCAGACCATTTGCCTTTTGGAAGTCTTTTTGTGAGGAAAGTAATGAGTTCTCCCCAAATACTAACACCTTTCTTCCTGATATTGAAGTCTCGCTTCCAACAAAGTGGGATGCTTGGTTTTTTATAAATAGCCAAGTTCCATTTCTTGTTGGATTTCATACTTCGGTAAGTTCCAGCAACATGACGGAACAAAGAACAAGTCAATTGCGAAGGCAAATTAAAATCCTCTCTAATCTTTCCATAAAACTCTCTGGAAAGATTGTTAGGACTAACAACTTGTTTTCTCTTAAAAACAATCTCCGAAAGCCAATTTGCTGCTTTCTTGTAGGACTCAGTAACCTCAGCGAACCTTGGGTGTTTGGAGATTATTTTCAATTTATAGGTTCGCAATGTTTTCGTCATACTATTATATATAGTATGATGGACGAAAATGTTTCACTATTTCAAAATTATTTTAAGGAGGGCGGCATTCCTCCACTACCACAAGGGCTTGACCTAGTTCGCATTTTCACTCGCTTCGCTCGTTCAACGTTCACAGGTCAAGCATTCCTGCGGAATGTAGAGGTTTCCTGCCGCCAAAATCTATGAAAGATTTGATTGCGGTATTATGTAAAAGAAACCATTTTGTTCATGCCGTCCAACTCTTTTCCAACATTTACTGGAATTGCGGATGGAACGGCGATTACATGCTGCTGACTCCAGATGCAGAAGACGCGAATTGGTTTCGGGATCGAGGGATATTGGTCAAGCCTGTGTGGCCAATGCTTGACGTTCCTTTACGACGAGAACGGATTTTTTCGGCTAAGATGCATTTGTTTGGACAGGATATGAAAAAGTGGAGGAAAATTATCTACCTAGATTCCGATCTTCTCATTAAAGGACCTTTCCCCGAACTACTGGAAACCGATTCATTCAGTGCCATTGAAGGGTGGCAGTTCCGCAAAATGTCGGACAGGTTTTATGGAAGAGGCTTTTGGCAAAAGCATCATAAAAATCAACCCACATTTAACGGCGGCATATGGTGCTTCAATACCGACTTGATTAACAAAAACACACTCAAATTGATTCGTAGATGTTGCCGGGAAAACAAGAAATATTATGCAAATGGCGGGGCTGTAGAAAACACACTGGTTGTCTTTCTTCTGGAGAACAACGTTAAAATTGATTTTTTACCTTTGGAGTTCAATACTCCTATAATGAAAATTCCAGAAAAAGACATGGCTGCTAGAATGAGACAAGCCAAGATCCTTCACTTCGTAGGAAACTTTAAGTGTTGGAACGTAAATAACGTGTTCTTTCCGTTGTATCTTGAGAACCTCTTAAGAGCAGAACAGATTGAAAACGTGTCTCTGGTGCAGCCGGTGAATGAAATTGATTGGAACAGCCATGTGGTCAAATTACTGTGAGGTGAAAAATGCATAACTTCGAAGAACTAAAAGAACTACTACAAAGCGACGAGTGGCCCAAAGCGGTTCCTGATCCATTGATTTGTGATACTGAGAATGAAAACGATAAAAAACTGCGAGCAAACGAAATTCTCAGTTTCATGATAAACAGTCCCTTGAAGAACAAAAAGGTTCTTGATTTTGGCTGCGGGGAAGGACACATGGCTGTTGAGGCAGCAAAAAAGGCCACGCAGGCCGTAGGCTATGATATTCGTTCAGTCGGTAAGCTTTCTTGGGAGAAAAAACAAAAAAATTGGTTGTTGACAACGGATTATTCCAAGATTGAACATGAGGAATTTGATATTGTTGTTCTATACGATGTTCTTGACCATTCTGTGGAAGAAGAACCTTCATCAATTTTGAAAAAAGCAATCAAACATACAATTGTCGGAGGCCACATTTATGTTCGGTGCCATCCATGGGTGGGTCGGCATGGGGGACACCTGTATCAACAGATCAACAAGGCTTTTGTTCATGCCGTGTTTACAGAAGAAGAGTTAAAGTCAATGGGCTATGAACTAGAGCCCATAAGAAAAGTCTGGTTTCCCCAAGCAACCTATAAAAAATGGTTTCGCAATGCTGGTATCGAAAACGTAAAGCCTTTGTTGGATGCTAGAGATCCAGAAGAGTTCTTTGAACAAGACATAATTTCTGAACGTCTAAAACGTGCGTCAGAGAAAAAGAAGTATCCTAAATGGCAAATGCGACAATCGTTTCTTGATTACGTTGTAAAGGTGGTTTAAACTCCTTGAGTAAGCCTTTCAACCTCCTCCTCTTCCCTTGTTTTCGGTCTTGGTCTTACAGGACCGGCTCCTGACTGAGGAGCCTGCGTCATTGGTTTTGCGGGCCTCTGTTGAGCATGCCACGCAGCGGTTTGTTGAGCTTGCAATTTTTGCTGCCTTTCGGCTTGTTCTTCAGGAGTTAATACTCCCCTTGTTAGGTCTTCGCCTGCGGCTTGTGGTGCCCCGCCTTGTGGTGCCCCGCCTTGTGGTGCCCCGCCTTGTGGTGCCCCGCCTTGTGGTTGGCCAGCCTGTTGTCGTTGAGCAGCCTGTTGCCGTTGCTGTTGTAGGTTGCCCATGATTGCATCTTCAACTTGATTTGCATCGAAATTCATTTGTTGAGCCGCATGAAGAAAGGCCTGTAATGCTCTGGTCATTTGCGGATCTCCTTTAAGACCAGCTTTGAAACCTTCCCATCCGCCTTTGATATGTTGACCTACTGTCCTAAGTCCTTTGCCAACACTATGCCAAAAGCCTTGTTCGACTAAGAATTGTCCCTTTTCTGGGTCTAGTCGAATAAGATCTTCTATTGTGCCATCTAGAATGGCCATCAGGTCTAGGTTGTTCTCTTCGATAATTTGGGCCATTTCGTCAAATCTTCGGTATGTGGCCCAGTCAGTACAAAACTCGTTGAATGTTCTCATTTTTGTTACTCCGATGCTCATTTGTTGAATGCGAAACCCACACAACAGCATTGTTAAAGTATATAGTCATACGCTAAATACTTTAGTAGCCCCGGAGGAAAAATGACTGAAACCACAAAAATTCTAATAACCGCCGTGCTTGTAGCCGCTGTCATTCTTGTTGGACTGTATTGGTATAAAACGACATATCAATCTAATCAAGGTCAACCAGAGCAACAACAAGAATGGAATAATTGGGAAATCGATGGAAATATCTTCAGAGAACCAAAATCAGAACCAGAAAAACCAATTGGACCACCCAAGAGTTACGAGGAGGCTTTAAAACAGGCCGAACAGACCGGACAAAACATATTTCTATTTTTCTCTGCTGATTGGTGTTCAGCATGTAGAAAAATGAAACAGGAAACCCTATCAAAACCAGAGGTACAGAAAGTCCTAGAAGATTTTGTTGTATGGTTTGTGAACACAGATGAAAACCAGGACCTTGCAGAGAAATACAACGTCAAACACATCCCCGCTTACTTTGTTGTGACCGGCTCTGAGAAAATCGAAAAGCAGGCAAAAGGATACCAATCAGCAAAGAAATTCTTAGAGTGGCTCAACTAAGGCTTTGAATTGCTGAGATACGGCAGTGTGACCGTCATTGTTCTGGAACCTGCGGGAGAGATTACCTCTACACAGACATCTCTCGTTTCAGCATTGAAGGTGAGGATCTGCCATTGGTCATCATTCAAGTTTTCAAAATAAGCTCTGATTTTGCTGTCACTGACCTCTTGCTGTGTATTAAAACTCTTGCCAGGAGGATCACCCAACATGGCTAAAAAAGTAGGTTTCGAGATTGTATCCGGCGAAATACAGCGTCTTCTTTGGAATTGTCGAGCAGACATTTACACTCCTTTTTACTTATTTAGTTGGAGGAAACAAAAATGAGTGAAGACAGTTATTGGTTTAGGGACGACAAACAAGAAGAACCCAGAATGGTAGCGTTATGTGCTGAATGTGGCAAAAAAATGAAACTAGGGTCTTTCTGGGCTGCGAGCAACGGTTACGGCAATTATGATCTGAATTGCCATGAATGCGGAAAAGTAATCCACAAGAGGACACCTGATGAATGATAAAATGTTTCGACCACCCTTCAATATTCCTGGCGGCAAATATTATCTGGCGAGTTGGATACTCAGCTATTTCCCCAAAAACTATGAAGAAATGAGCTATTTGGAGCCCTATGCCGGGGCTGCGAGTGTTCTTCTGAATAAAGAGCGATCATTTGAAGAGTCAATCAACGATACTGATCTCGGAATCCTACAAATTTTTAGGGCCCTAAGGGATGAGCCCAAGGACTTTATAGGTAGGCTCAAACGAACCAAATATACGGAAAATACGTTCAATCGGGCACTTAGTCGAGTTGCAGATCCTAAGGACTACATGGATCATGCAATCGCTGAATTTGTTCTGCGTAGAATGAGTTGGGGTGGTCTCAAGCAAACCTACGCAAAACCTTCCGAAACAACGGAAACCACATGGAAGGGAATCATCGCAGAATTACCCAGAATTGCGGAACGGGTAAGTGATGTTCATATTTTCCATCGCCCAGCCGAGGAGGTAATCCGAAGTTTTGATGATGAAAACTTCTTATGCTATTGTGATCCACCTCTTATGGACGAAGATTGTGAAGATGATGACTTTGTGATGTCTGTAGAAAGCCATATTGATTTGGCTAATGTTCTGAATCAATTTAGAGGTAAAGTTCTTATTAGTGGACGACTTTCGAAACTCTACAAAAGATACTACGATGGTTGGAGATGCGTTAGGAAAAGGATATCCAATCACAAGATGACATACCTTTGGATGAATTACTAGAAGGAAAAACCTCGGCAAAGCCGAGGTTTTTCCCTATTCAAAAACTACATAAGGTATGATACTTGAGTTTCGAAAGTTTTTAGAAGACGAATCAGGCCCCGTTCACACGGCAATGCTTGCCAATACGGCGGTAGACGACGGTTTTAAGCGTCTGCGTAGCAAATATATGGCGGGCAATATTCCTCAAAGAAATGAGCCGTTTGATCCCGAAGAGCTTTTCGGGAAAAAGGGGAAAAAGCCGTCGCGAAAACGAAAACCAAGGCATCTAACTAAATAGGATTAAAGGAACATATAGGAGACCAATATGGCTAATCCACACCCAGAAATTACGTTTAGAGTTAACTTAGAACTAACTCGTACAGAAAAATTCGGTCCCAATACAAACATAAAAGACCAATTTGTTCTGCATCCCACAACGTATCAGAGTAGTCCAGACCGAGGTAGGACCGAAAAGGCTAATTTTGTTAATACTAGGTCGGGATTTGCGGGGGCAGCAGAGGGAGTCAATGGAACTGAATTTACCCTTTACGGTGAACAGGCTTTGTATGTAAGAAATACATATGTAGCCGGTGATTGGAATGACAATAATCCTCCCGGAGCTTTTGGCTTAGGAGCAATTTTGTCAATCGTAACCTAATTAGGAGCAAAATGTTAAGCTTCAGAGAGATGTGGAAGCTAGTAGAGCAGCATCCCGACCTGGAAGGTGACGAAGAAGGTCCACTTCTTGGAAGCGGAGAAGAAGGCCAAGCCATGGAAGCCGTCAGGTCGGGCATGCATCTGCGTAAAGAAGGTTGTGGTAATTTCTGGGATGACTTTAACACAGTCTGCGGAAATGCTGATGCGATGTCTGCTTTATTGGATGTTCCCAAGGAGAAAGTAACGGGTTGGGCTCAGAAAGTTAATGAACTTGTTGAGAAGGTAGAGAAAACCGATGCTGAGTCTGAGGAGCCGAGCAAACGAAAAGAGCAAATTCCCACAGGACAAAAGCCCACGGAAGACACTTTCGGAAACGACGTAAATGCAAATCTAAGGCCCATGCCTTCATAGGAGAGAAATGATTAAGTTTAGAGATTACTTTAACTATCGTGAAGCCGCTACTGAGGAAATGCCACAACCGGGCGTTGCCCCTCAAGAAATGCAAGCAATGGGACAGCCGCCAGCAGGACCGGGACAACAACCCGCCGTAGCTCCATCTCAAGGCAACACGCTTGACGAGATCAAAGGCCAACTTAAACCGCTTTTGCAACGATTTCTTGGCAAATTTGCACAATTGAATTTGACAAAAGACCAACAGCTAGCGATTATTCGCGAGATTTTGCAAGCAGTTTGGGACGAGGGCCAAGGTCCGGTCACGGGGGCCCAAATGAAACAGGCAGCCCAACAGGTGGTTACTGGAAAAGTACCCCAGCAACCAGCAGGAGCAGGAATTGGACAGCAAGCAGGTTAAAACCAAGTAAGAAGCAATGTTGGTAGGATGGTTAAAAAAATACAGAAAAAGGCCATTGAAAGAAAGGAAGGACCCAATTCAGCGAACTATCGTCGGCTTTCTATGCAGGAACGATTGATTCGAGCTAGGCAGCAAAAGTTCCAAGACGCTAAGGGAAGAAAAAACCCGATAACCACCCAAGATCTTGAAAAAGCTATTCAAACTGAAAAACAGTCCAAATTCGCCAAAAAACAAAAGAAACTACGAAGGACGTTCAATCATAGAAAGGGTGGTCTCACAAAAAATAGGCCCACTCGCATAGTTAAAAACGCAAAACGAGAGAGACCCAACACAGAGTTTTACGATAAGCCTTTCGATTATTTAAAAGATGTTAAATTAGCAGAGGTTCCTGAATGGTTTTTGTCGAAAAATCATGTCGATGTTTCCATTATTGTCCCAATGTTTCGAAGCCAGGAAGTCATAATAGATCAAATCAGGACATGGGATCTTAATGACGATGGCTTGACTAAGGAAATCATTTATGTCGATGACGCATCTCCCGACCACTCCTCAATCAAAGTCATTGATGGATGGACGTTCAAGAGACAGGAACTTAACGAACCACTAACCCAAATTGGGAAGATCGTTAAAAGGGCACACAATCAGGGGTTTGGGGCAGCTTGCAATACTGGAGTTCATTTTTCAACAGGCAAGTATTTGATTTTTCTAAATGCCGATTGCACCGTAACTCCCGGATGGATCAAGCCATTGATCGATAGACTTAAATCCGATAAAAAAATTGGTATTGTTGGCAATCTTCAGGTTAGAAATCGAAAGATTGATTCAGCGGGTTCTGAGTGGTCATGGAAAACAAACTCATTCCTTCACATTGGTAGGAATACCTACAAAGGTCGTGACCACGATCAGTTTTTCGTAGATAACGCTCCTTCCGACCTTTATATCCCTGAAGAAAGAGAGATGGTCACAGCATGTTGTTTTGCCATGCGTCGAAATGTCTTCTTGGATCTGGAGGGTTTTGATGTTGCTTATCGCATTGGTTATTGGGAAGATGCCGATCTTTGCCTTCGTGCGAGAACAAACGGCTACAAAATTTTCTATGAACCACAATCCCAAATTTATCACATGCTTGGTCACTCCAAGGCCGGGAAGCACCCTTTCTATGAAAACAACCGAGAACTTTTTAAGAAGAGGTGGATTCACAGTGGCAGAATAGACCCTATGGTCAAAGCTGCAAGATCTTGTCCTCCTAGCCCATCTATCAAAAAACATGCAAACGGAAAAGTTTGTGGATGTGTGATTGCCTGCAATGAAGAAGAGTTTCTTGAGGCCTCTGTGGATAGCGTTTCCAGCATCGTAGACGAATGGTTCTTTGTGATTGGGGGTAATGAGTATGCCTACAAATCTGGAATGTGTGACGAAAAAGGCTATCCAACAGACAATACACTGGATATTGCTAAAAAGCTGGTCGAGAGATATGGTGGGCGAGTTATAGAACCACCTGGAAGGGTTTGGAAAGACAAGGTGGAAATGAGAAATTCCTATGCCCAATATCTTCGACACGGAAATTGGATGTTTCTTCTTGATGGTGATGAAGTTTACAAACCGGATAAGTTGTGGCGAATCACCGAGCTTATGCAGCAATATGATGTCCTTATTGTACAGTTCTGGTTATTCTGGAATTATATGAATGTCATTGGCACAGGCAAATGGGGCACTTATCCTCAAGAAAGAATTGTTCGGTGGAAAGATGGATTCAAATATACTGGAACAAATCATTTGCATGTGAGTACAGATCAAGGCAAAACCGTAAAACAAGTCTTTCCCTGCTGGAGGGGTTCCGAGAAGATGTTTTATCACTACTCTTGGGTACGACCCACACAAAAAATCCGACAGAAGCTCTACTACTACAAATATCAATCTGGAAACAACAATGACTCCTATGTCGATAACATCTTTTTAAAATGGAGACAACAACCTTCGCTGGTGAAAAGTACCCATCCTATGGGCGGTGGTGGTTGGGATAGATTCCCCGGAGTACATCCTGAGGGAATTATCAAATTGATGAATGAGGGAAAATTGGACTTTGCATTGGAAGGGAAATGGGAGAAAGAATAGTCATAAGAGATGTTGAAGCGGCCTTAGAGAATATCGATCAAATAGATTCTGTCAGACGCAACCACTTGATTCGATACAAATATGCCTTGTCGCTTATCAAATCCAAAAACTCGGTCTTGGATGTGGCCTGTGGTTCTGGATATGGGAGTAAGATGCTTGCACTTCATGGCTGCAAGGTAACTTCGATGGACAACTCAGAAGAAGCGTTGCGTCTTTGCAAACGATTCAACGACCATCCCAACATCCAATGGAAACTTGGTGACATCAATGACTTGAAGAGCCACATCAACGAGCCTCTTGATGCAATTGTATCATTTGAAACTCTTGAACATCTGCCTAGTGGACAAGAAAAGATTTTGAGGCTGTTTAACGAATTGGTGAAGGACAAAGGAGTCATTGTTACCAGCATACCACTGAACCACCCAGACACCAAATGGCATAAAAAGCAATTCACCTGGAAAGAACGCGACAAACTTTACGCTAGCGTCTTCAAAAAGTACGAATATCCCGAAGTCAACAAATCGCTAGTCGTAGCTTGGAAAAACTGAGGTCACTATGGAATTTGTATTTGACAAGAGACACTACACTTCAGCTATCTCGGACAGGAATGCCAGAATCTTTGACTTTGTGCCTCGGAATGACTTTCAAGGCAAAATGATGATAGAGTTGGGGGCGGGAATAGGCCTGCCAGGGGGCGATTTCGAAAAACTGGGGGCCACCGTGGTTTCTGTAGAAGGTCGGGCGGCCAACATAGAAGAAGGGAAAAAGAGATTTCCTAAAAGAGATTGGCATCGAATGGACTTCAGCAAAGATCGGCTGCCGATGCCGGGTTGTTTTGACTATGTCCTTTGCTTGGGGCTGCTTTATCATCTCCCGAATCCAGAAAAACTCGTCAAAGGAATGCCGGGTTGTTTGCGTGATGGAGGCACAATCTTTATTTCCACAATCGTTCGCGATTCCGATGACTCTGATCGAATCGATCAAGTTGTTTCGAGAGGCAAAAAAACCAATCACGACCATCATCTGCCCGATTCGCAGGGATCAAGGTTCAGCTACGCATGGCTTGAAAAGCAACTTAAATCAACGGGTATGACGGTTGTAGACATTACTCCCGAAAGACCGGGCTCTTGGTGCTTCTGGCTTCATGAGAGAACCTATCTGAATAACGGCGAGTTCCGAAGAGAGAATCACACGGGGCATTGTAGAAAAATGTATATGTGTTCTACCGTTTAAAAGTATATTTAGCGATCTTCATGGTTTTGCGATCCAAACGAGAGTTGATGAACTCCATCTGCTTTTTCGAGAAGTCCATCTCTTTTTTCTTGAACTTCTCCTTGGTGATTTTGGCTCCCGGAGCGATTCGTTTGATGACGGGAGCTAGATCAGCACGTTGTCTGGTGAGACCGAATGCTTTTTCCAACCGAGTCAGAAGGGCAACCTGATTCTTTCTCATGTCTTCCGATTTGACTTGCTGCAAGGCCGAGGAATCATCGAACATGGTCAACCAATGATATGTCAAAGTATTGAATTTGGTGATGGCATCGTTATTTTCGTTTTCGTTCCGATAGTGCCATGTGGGAGTTCTTAGGAAGTCATCGAAGCTCTTCTTCTGTCGTTTGCTTATAACCTCAAAATTATAAAGGGAAACGAGCCAGTCGTATGGGTTTTTGGTACAGACAATAAACTTAAGATCGTCTGTGTCTACGGCTGGATGTTGTCGGTGCTTTTCTCTCTTAATAGTTCTCCCGACGTGCGTGTTTTCCCCGTGCTTCCAACAGGGAAAATTCGTCCAAATTACCAGATTTTTGAAGTTTGTCTTTAGAGCCACCTCAATTACATTGGTGCAAGTTCTAGGCAAACCAAATAGCTTAACAACAATCATTTTTCTTTCCTATATAATAGTAGATATGCCAACAAAGAAAATTACTTGTGCTGGTTGTCACAGATCGGGCAGTACGTGGCTTTTTAACGCTGTGCGACTGATTATGGAAGTCACTGGGGATGAAGTCTATTCGTGCTTTGCTACTGATTATGATGCCGAAAATACCGCACCGATCCACGTTGTCAAATGCCATAACAAAAGAAAATTTCTTCTAGATTCAGACAGAATCTTTACCACCAAAAGAGATCTACGGGATATTGCCGCCTCGGCGGTTCGAAGGGGACTCATAGACCAAAGCGAGTGTATCGACTATCTGCACAGGATAATAGTGCGGGAATATCGTCCATGGAAGCCTTTTAGCCATCTAGAGATCAAGTATGAGGATCTTGTGCGAAACAAGAACCTATACATCCAGGACTTAGCGAAATTGTTGAAGGTTGAGGTCAATCCCGCAGCAATCCATAAAAAAATTGAGTCGTTGCCTATTCCTAAGGGCAACCAGCGTGATCCGGTTACATTGTTGCATTCGAACCACATCACGGATGGCACTCCTGGTTCCTACAAAAAAACACTATCTCCTTACATGCAGGACTTGATTCGAATCACCTTCCATAACTGGCTGTTTCGCAACGATTATCTTTAATATGCATATCTAAGACATGGCCCTAATTCTTCCTAACAGTGCAATGATCCACATCCCCAAGACAGGAGGATCGTTTTGTAGACAAGTGGTTCGGGCCATGAAGATGCCGTACTTAGAGAGTGGACCCGCAGAAAAGACTGTTATACAAAGACGACATTCGGGTATCGAGCAAGTCTACGATGATTTGATGGTTGACAATTGGACGAAAGTCAATCCGAGGCCCAAACACAGATTGATTTTTACCTTTGTAAGAAACCCTCTAACTTGGTTGCAAAGCAAATGGTCTTATTCGATAAGAACGGGGGCGATAGAAAGGTGGCTCAAAGAAAAGGAATTGGGTAGTCGAAAAATCGAAGCGGTTTGTCTCAGTTACGATTTCAGCGAGTTTATCAGGTACTACCTGGAATACTTCCCTGATTTTGTCAGCAATGCTATGCTGGGACGCCTGGGCTACAAAAAGATAAACGGTAAATGGGAAGAGGGCGATAAGAAGGTAGATTTCGTGGGGAAGTCGGAATACCTTCGTCGCGACTTGATCGCGGTGCTGGAAAGAGCCAATGAGGATTTTGACAAGTCGGTTATTCTGACTTATCCCGAAGCGAACGTGACATCGAGATCTCATGAGTGGAAGGGAAAATGCAAGTATAGTCCAAAGCTGCGAGAGGCCGTCATCAAAACGAACAAAGAGCTTATGGATAGATTCGGTTATCCTCTTGAGTAACTTTTGATTTGTTTCAAAACATTTCTCACAGACAGATCTCTCAAACACTTCATGTGATGCTCGCAATCATTCTTGTTTGCCCCGAATATCTGCTTCTTACTGCCAGGAAATTCTGTCCTGAATTGGCAGGGCCTACAGGGAATATCCATTGCAATTACTTTGGCATTGGGCACCGGTGGCTTGTTCTTGACTGTGGACGAGGGACCAAACAAGATGAATGTTGGCACACTAGTCGCGGCTGCAACATGGGCCAAGCCCCCATCATTCCCAACAAACATTTTGCATTTTGAAATAATGAAGGCCGCTTCCTGCAAAGTCCCGCTGAAAAATTCTGTATTTTTGGGCCAATGCCATTGTTTAGTAAACCAAGGGAGCTTACCATTGGAATGTATGTCATTATGTGTGCCAACTACAACCACGTTATCAAAATGTTTAGCCAACTCATCGTATTTATCCCATCGCTTCATTGACCATTCGTATTTAGATCCCGGATAGATGGTCACCGTTTCATGGTTTTTGGGATAGGGTCCTTTGATGCCTATGTTGATCTTGGTGTGTGGTATTTCATCTATTTTCATTCCCATTTGGGCAACCAAGTCCAAGTAAACGTTTGCCTCCGGGATGTGTTGGGCATAGTGGATTCGAGATTTACACACCTTATTGGCTTTGTGCTTCTTCCCAGGAGTAAATGGGCCATTGAGTTGGTATTCGTAATTTAATCTGGGTGCGGTGTTTACATAAAGTTTATGGATCTCGGGAATATCGAAAATCTTGAGATCGCTTGTACTGTTACAGTGTAGCAAAACATCCACATTCCAATCAACGGAAGCGATCCTAATTGCTGGTGTGGCTTGAATTATGTTTCCAATCCCGCCACCCAACACAAATAAAACACTCTTTTTTCTTATCACGGTTGATTGTCTGACTTTTGTCATGTAAACTACCCTTGCCCTACCCTATATAGAGTAGGAAATCACAAGGATTGTGCGGGAGGTGTGATGTTTAAATACGACATCATGGAAACGGTTTACATACTAAAAAGTGCCGAAGAGGGTTTCCTTGAAAAAGTCACTATTAAAGCTCGCTTTCTAAACGATGGCTACCTTTTCGGTGGTTTTCCCGTAACCGATGTGAAAGTGTACGAAACCACATTTAATCGCGTTTTTCTTGAAGAGGAGTTATGCACACTACAAGAGGCGATTGACATTATAGGGGGTTAAAAATGATTCGAAAACTTAATTTGGAAAAAGTAGAAGGGGACCCAGCAGGTGTAGTACACAATATCGCGGAAATGGACAGACGGATATTGGCACTTGCTGATGAATGGGATGCCTCTAAAGAAGAAAAAAAGAAAAGTTGGTGGGACTTCTGGAAGTTCTGGAAGTGGGGAGCTAAAATTGATCTTGGTAGCGTGACCAAGTTTCTGCTTGACAGTTTGGATGAGTTCATCAACATGGTTGATGACGTTCTAGAGGATGGGGCCGACAAGAAGGCGACTGTATTGAAATATATTGACGCTTTATATGAGTATGTTGTCAAAGAAGCCGTTCCTATCTGGCTAAAACCGTTTGCGGCGAAAATCAAAGAATACATCATTTATAACCTGATTTCGACTTCTATTGATTGGATTGTAGGCAAGTATCGAAACGGCGAATGGAGGGATAAGCTTAAAACCGAAAAGTAGCAAGGAGGTACTATGGCTGCTAAGAAAAAGAAGAAAGGAGAGTGCAGTCTATTTCCTTTCAAAAGGGAGGAGATTGTATCCATACAGGAAATCCGACAGCACTTGGGCTGGGGTATAAGCACTTTTGATTTGCCCGATGCATGGAAAATCACTAAGGGTGAGGGTGTAAAAGTCGCTGTTCTGGATACAGGCTGTGATTTAGATCATCCTGATCTCAAAGCAAACCTTCTTCCCGGAGTCAATTTCATCAATCCTCGACGAAAACCTTGGGACGACAATCAACATGGATGTGTCCATCCATCATCGATCATCCAAACTAATTTTTGCGGCACAGAAACCATAGAAGAACTTTATAATCGGTTGCCCGTACAGGAACAAAACCAAAAATTTTCAGATGGGTATACATCAAAATTACGTGATGTTTCTTCTCTAGGAATCAAAACCATTTCTTTCGATCTAAAAACAGAAAAAACTGTGGTTGATACTGTAACGCACGTTCACAAAATGCCAGTAAAAACCAATTTAATCTGTATTGAGATGGAAGGTGGACTTGAATTGAAGTTAACACCGTGGCACCCGGTAATCGTTTCGAGAATGACAAAAGGACGCAGGTCAAAAATTTTCAAGAAAAGAGCAGATGAATTAGACAAAGAAGACAGGCTGATTTTATCCAATAGTTCAGTTAGCCTTTCAAGCGAGCCCTACAGAATCACGTATGAAGTTTGGAGATGCAAAAATTGTGGGCATATCCCAAAATGTAAAATCCCGAAATCAAATTGCAAAAAGTGTCGGCAAAAACAATGGGTTATGTCTACCGAATTTGCAAATGAAAAATTGGCATATATTTGTGGCTTAGTGTTGACCGATGGCCATATCATTCATGATCGCAACTATCGAGTTGACATAACAAATAAAAATGAAGCGATCTTAGAACAAGCAAAAAGATTTCTTAAAGAATTGGGATTCAATTGTAGAATAGATTGTCCAAAGAATCGCTGTCCGAGATTGTTGATAAATTCAAAAAGACTTGTTTTGCTATTGCAAGCGGTAGGAATTAAATCAAAAGGAAAAACTTATTTCCAGACTTTGCCTGAATTTATAGGAAAATCACCGCTTGCTATCATTCAAGCATTTCTTGGTGGTGTTATTGATGGTGATGGGTGTATTTCAAGAACTAACACGGGTAATCGAGTTACTACTGTTTCAAAAGATTTTGCAGAACATCTATCTGCAATCTTAAATGGAATTGGAATATCTGCTGGTATTGTTAGGTACAAAAACAAATTCAGAGGAAAAAATAACCTTAAATTTCCAATATTTAATGTGGTTTTCAGCAAATTGCCAGCGGAAATTGCTAAGTGGATTGCTTCACCGCACAAAAAACAAAGGATATTGGCAAATCAAACCAGTCAAAGAAGATCCATAAGAAGAATAAAAAATATCCATCAGGAAGTTTTTGAAGGAAATTTTTACGATTTCACAACCCAAAAAACAAATACTTATATTGCAAATGGTCACTTTGTATCAAACACACACGTCACGGGTATCATCTGTGCCCTGGATAATAAGATCGGCACGGTCGGTGTGGCTCCCAAATCTAAGGTATTGCCGGTAAAGGTTCTCAATGAGAAGGGCGATGGAAACTTAGAAAATGTAGCCAGAGGGATTCGTTGGGCAGTCACTCAAGGTGCCGACATGATGTGTTTGTCTTTGGGAGCCCCACGACCCATTCAACAGGTTCGTAAGGCCATACAGTTTGCGGCCAAGAGAGGAATCCCGTGCTTCGTCGCGGCTGGCAATGCGGGCAGAACAGACGAAGTTTTCTACCCAGCGGCTTATCCCGAAACAATTTCGATTGGCTCTATTGATGAAGACCTAGATAGATCTGATTTTTCAAATACTGGTAAACAATTAGATTTTATGGCACCGGGCGGAAGGATTTTCAGCACGGTCCCCGACAATTGGTATGCCTTTCTCTCGGGAACCAGTATGGCGGCTCCGTTTGCCTGTGGAGTGGCAGCATTGTTGTTGGCTTACAGCAGAAAGACCGATCAACTAACATTGAAAACAGTTGATGATTATCGCAAGGTACTCAGAACCCATACAACTCCGATTCGCAATAGAAAGCTCGCGGGAAGAAAGTTTTTTGAAGGATATGGTATTATAGATCCAAGAAAACTCATGGACGCAATAGAAGGTTAGCCGTAGTCCTGATCGTTATCCACAAATTTGCGAATCTCACGATAAGTGACAACAATTCGCTGTTGATCTTTTTGCTCTGATGCTTCTTTGAACGAATGAATGAGATTTTCAAAAATCTGCATCTGATCGCGAATTAAAGCGGCCTTCTCATAATCTTCTGCAACAACCGCATCTTCCATCTGGCCTTGTTTGATGGCAAGATATCTGGCAGGGTTGATTTTCTTTTTCGATTTATGACTTACTCCATGTGTTTTGGGAACCTTCCCTACATGTTTTAAACCATCTTGAAGCGTTTTAACAAGATGAATAGTTGGCCCTGAGAATGTTTCGAAGCATTGGGGACAACCAAATTTCATTTTAGATGCCAAGTCCGTAAATGCTGAACCACAAACAGGACAACGAATATCCATTGATGATAGAATCTTTTCGGGTTTGGATTCAGGTTCGGGTTCGGGTTCGGGTTTAGTCTTGGTTAACATCCCCAATAATGTGCCAAGAGTTTTTACGAGTTTCTGTATCACATTTACCGTCTTTTGAACTGGATTGCTTTTCTGTTTTTCGATATAGGCAAGAATGCAATCTTCACAAAGTTTAAAAGTGTACACTTGCCCATTTTCTATTTCGGTAATCGAATAAGGTTTAGGTTTTTCGCAAGGTTTACCGGTTAGCGGACACTCCATTAGTCTCCCTCAATTGTTAACGACACGCCGTCGCTAATTAAAGGAGTAGTTCCTTGAAGAATATTTCTCTTTACCCAAATTGGCAGTCGGTCACCGGGATGCATATTTCCAATTTCCCAGACCTCAAGAATTGGTTGCCCAAAGGCAACATTAGCAGGAGAAACAGTTGGAGTTGCTATTGTTGTGGTGGTTTTGTTGATGGGCCCACCTTCAATTTCTTTTTCAATAGTAATATCAGTGATTCCAGTCAAGTCATTGGAAACCAATTCAAGCAGTTGGTGGTTTCGATTTCCATCGGCTCCTGCAAATGTTGCCGTAAAAAGAGTTCCCCCAACAATGCTGATTCCAGTCACGACAACCTCAGAAAGAACCGACAAATTGTTTAAGGCTATTTTTAAATTGTTCGCCCATGTGTCTACATCTGCATCATAATTCCAAACAAGGTTTGTCTCTTCGTATTTGAGAGTTACTGATCCTCCGGTAGCTGTTCCTGTAATCAAAACAGATTGCTCGTCATCAAGAAATTCATCTAATCCAATAAAGACTTCAAGATTCTCTGACATGGCAATTGTGACATTGGAGAAGGGATCTATTAAGCTATCATTGAACATATAGAGACAACGATAGTCGGTAAAATCGGTATTCTGGATGCTCGATTCTTCTATGTTTGGGAAAAGGTTGTTTAATCCTTCTACGATAGGATAGATTGACGCACTACCACCTAAGGAAGACTCTATCTCTCGATTTGTCTCGCCACCAGAATAAACGAAGGTTATGTCAGTCGGACTTACCATTTTTCAAGATATTTCGAATATGCCTAGTTGTGTAGCCCGTAAGATCGGAAATTGTTCTGAGTCCAAGGCCCGAATCGGCCAGGGCGATTACGTTTCCTTGATCTCGCCGTTTTCGATTTGGTTCACCTTGTATGCGAATTACCCTGTAAATTTCACCAATTGATCTGCCGGTTAGTTCGGAAATCTCCCTGACTTTAAGTTGATTGTGAAAATAGAGATTCGCAACCTCGATATCAGCATAATTCTGTCGAGGTTTTTCTTGATAAACAAACTCTCGAAAATTCATGGGTTTCATACAACCATATCTAGTCGCCTAATGTCTAAATAGGGTATGAATTTCCGAGAGTGGCTTCAGAAACAAGAACGTACTAAGAGCCAGCAAAGGCGAGAAAAATTAGTTCGCAAAGGCAAACCTTTGCTACATAAACCTAGAGTTTACACCTAGCGGCCTTTAAAATTTCACTCATAGTCAGTAGTTCGACTTTCTTACCATGCTTTTGGGCCCACTCTATTATTTTCAAAAGGAACCTTTGTTTCTCTTCTAGAAGGGTTTTTTCTACATCATTCATATTGACAATTTTAACAAATCAGACTAGATTACGCCAGAGGGAAATGCTAAAAAAGGGGAGAAATTATGCGAGTGTTAGTCACGGGGGGAACAGGCTTTATTGGTTCAAATTTAGTAAAAATTCTAGTAGAATTGGGGCATTCGGTAACTGCTACGGGATGCCAAACAGAAAATAAGTTGCCCGGCAAAGTTAAATTGCTTAATTGCCATCTAACCGGAATTGACTGGAAAGAAGTGAAAAGTTTAGATATCGTTTTCCATCAAGCAGCTAATAACGATACTTTAGATAACGATTCTCGCGAAATGAGTCGAGCAAATGTTGAAGCCCCAAAAGAGCTATTTAGAAAGGCCTATGAGGGCGGATGCAGACAATTTGTCTATGCTTCTTCCACAGCAGTTTACGGAGATGCTTGTGTCCCGTATCGAGAAGACGACATGACCTATATAAGGCCTCTCAACACTTATGGTATTTCGAAAGCCCTGTTCGATAGCTTCGCCAAGAATTTTTCCGACGAGGTTAGAGCAAACATTATTGGACTCAGATATTGCAACGTCTACGGACCAGGAGAGAGCCATAAAGGAAAAAGAGCCAGTATGGTATATCAGATCTACCAAAAGATGAAGAATGGAGAATCCCCCAAATTGTTCTCAGATGGAGAGCAAAAACGAGATTGGTGCTACATCGAAGACGTAGTTAAAATCAATCTGTTGGCAAGCCAGTATTCAGGTAGCGGTATTTTCAACGTCGGTTTTGGTAAAGCCGTCTCATTCAACGATATCGTCGAAGCCTGGAACGAGGTTATGGAAACCGAGATTTCTCCCGAATATATCCCAAATCCTTATGAACAAAGTTACCAAAATCACACCGAATGCAGTGTCATAAAAGCTGTTAGTAAGCTCAAATGGAATCCAAAATTTGATATTAAAGCAGGAATCCGAGAATACTATAAATGGCTTAAGAATCAATAAACAAGCTCGCCCGCTCCCGCAATGCGGGAGCGGGCGACTACCTCACTAAATGGAGACGAAAATCCTATATACTCCAGTGAGGTAATACAAATGTTGTTTAGGGAATGGCTCTGCTTAGAAGAAAACGTTCAAGATATTAAGCGGGTTGTCGTTGAAGCCGTTTGTCTCTTTCTGGAACAAGGAGGAGATGAGCAGAAGTATATCGATGCTGCCCATACTATGCGTTGGCATGCCCAGCTAAAAGAGGAGGCATCTAAGCAATTGTCACGTCAAGAACGTGCGGCTGTAGAGGAGAAGATGGCAACACTTAGCCAACAACGTGGAAAGGCGGTTAGTATTCTAGATGCCATGAGTCCCGAACAACTAGAACGAGGTATGCCCGAGGAGGCTCGACAACGATATCCAAATGCGGTGGCACTTGCGAACGACATAGAACGAGCCAGGGACGTAATCGGGGAATTGTTTGAAGTAGCGAGGACAGCCGCCGAACGAAAAACAGGCAACCCTGAAAGGGCTCTTGAAATTATTGGTCCGATGTTTGAAAAATTACTCACACAGATTACCGAGAAATCAAAAGGACAATACAAGCCGATCAGTGATATTTTTCAGCGAGGTGTAGCAGCATATATGCCTCTCCTAGCAAAGCGTGGAAGCGACATCCTTCGGACTCAGGAAAAACTAAGGGCAAAACCTTTTTTTCAGTCGGTAGAAATGACTCCCGAAGAGAAAGCTGAAAAAGAGGCCGAAAAATATCGGGGAATGAGTCCAGAGCAGATTGCCCAAATACAGGCGAGAGAAAAAAAGAGGGGTCACCTCATGGTTCCGACTGAAATCGGTGCTGGCGAGGAAGGAGAAGAATGGGAGCCGGGTCTTGGTATTGGAGGTGCTAGACGGGGTCGAGTGGGAGATCCAGTAATGGGCAGAGAAACCGCCCCAACCGTCGTAACGGGCAAAGGTGGCCAACGACCCGGTGGTGGGGCAGAGACTTTTGGCCGCTCACCATTCAAAATTCCCGACAGAGAGTTAATGCAATCGGAGAGAGAAGAACTACTATTTCGAGCATTAGAGCAGTTGAAGCAGACCGGGGATGAGGGTTATCGACAAGCAATGATATTGCTTTGTTACTATGGTTTCAATAAAAATGAACGGGGCGAATACGAACCACACATTAGTGCTGGAATGAGATCGGTGGGACTAAAAGAAGGAGGGGCTCAACGACATTGTGCGGCGGAATGGAACAAACTGGAGCATGAGGCACGGAAAGAGAGATCAGAGGATTTTATGCGTTCGGCACCGAATGTTATAGCCAAATTGCCGAATGATATTCAAAAAACCCTTAATGAGAACGTCTTTAAAAACAAAGCGGAGATTGACCGATTGCTTGATGAACAAATGGCAGCCGTAGACACACTGCTTCAACAAATGAAAAAAGATTGGAATAACGCAACCAATCAAAGATACAAACATAGGCCGGGGAGCAAAGAACATAAATTGTGGAAGGGGAGAGAAGACAGGCTGAATCAACTCATGATTAGAATCCCCTTGTGGGCTCTTCCTCCTGTTCCCCAAGTGCGAGGACAAAAGATCGTTCCGATGCAAAGGCCCTCGGCAGCAGGCCAAGAAAAGCACACAACACAAATGGCACAAAGGAGCCAGGAACATTTGGAGAAGGCTTTGGCTGGGGTAAAAAAGATTGCGAAGCTGGGACGCGGCGAAGGAAGTTCCTTGGGAAGAGGACACAGCAGAATGTTTGACGCTATCGTGGAGCGAAGAAAAGAACTTGACAAGAGAACGAGACAGCAAACGGTTGCTGTACACAACGTTATCCATGATATACGAGATTACTTGCGTCAATTACAGAAAGCTCCTTGGAAATCGGGAAATGCTATTGCCATATTTGAGTTAAAAGATTTGATTGACAGCCTCACAGATACGATGTTGCCATTTATTCCAGCGACAACAGGTATGGTCAACAATTGGCTCGATAAAGGAAGGAATGCCCTTAAAACAATTAAGATTCCTGTGACACATGGATATGCCAAGGTATCAGAAATGATTCCATTGAAACATCTACTGTACGGACTACCGGAAGAAGAAGCTAAAAGAAGAAAGGCCGAAAGAGAACAAATGATACGAGGACTTTCCCCTTTAACATCACCGGAGCAACGAGAAAGAATTAGCAAGCCTTTCTCTCCCCCCAAATCCCCAGAACAGGAACAATGATGGATTTTCGAGACTGGTTAAATGATGACCCGCTATTTTCGGAAGATACAGAGGACCAAGTTCTTGTAGCTGCCGCAAAAGAAGGGGACCGGTCTGCACTTGCGAATCTTCTAGCAAGGTGGGAGAGAAAAATCTTTTCAGCTATTCTACGAAAAAGCAAGAACCAACAAGATGCTGAAGATATTACACAAGAGGTTATTCAAAGAATAATCCAAGCAATGGAAAAGGCCCCTCCCAAGAATTTTCAAAATTGGATCTGGTCGGTCATTCGCAATACGATGGCCAACTATTACCGTAGACAAAAAATATCTACCGTTTCTGATCCGGGGGAAACCGTCTTAAAAATGAGCCCTAAGAAAATGGGTAAAGTCGGATTTGGTCTTCCGAGCATCTCTTCGAAAGATGATCCAACCACTTTGGCTTCAGAACATGAACACAAAGAACTCATGTATCGAGCTTTGCAGGCAATGCTTGCAGAGGGAGGATATAGTGAAAGACGAACTAGATTCTTGATGAAGCAATATTTCGATGGAATGAAAATTAGTGAGATTGCTCAAGAAGAAGATCTTCCTATAGGAACGGTCAAAAGAGCGATTCACCAAGCAAAGAAAGACCTACTTCGACGGCTGAAAAAGGGAGGCTTAGAAAAATAATGGGTTGTGGATGTAGAGGCGGCGGAAAAAAGGGCGGTCGTTCAGGTCTTGTGAAGCGTCGTAGTCTAAAAAAGAACCGGAACACGCAGCGAAAATTAGTTAAACACAAAGAAACCAAAATCTTGTGAGGTGCAAATGCCAGGATGTGGATGTGGAAGTGGTCGCAGACATGGTCGTAGACCCACAATTGGACCACGGCCTGCGAAAGGGGGAATCAATCGAGTGCCATCGAGACGGCAACAGTTGAAGGCTCTTAAATCGGCCAATAGCGAGAGACAGGATAGTCGGATAACTATCGAACGAAAGCGAAGAGCCCAGATCGCCAGACGAAAGCTCAATAAGTAGCCATGTCGATCATCAATTTTCCGCGAGGCATTTTCCAATCGATGTTAAGACGCGGACTTCCTGTCTTGATGTATGCCGGTTCCAGAAAATCCCAGTGAAGAACGACTTTTTCTTCATGCCAAATAACACAAACTTTCTTCGGAATCATAAATCCATCTAGATGGGAAAACTCTTCAACTTCACTACTCACAATTAGTTGATTGTTGTCGTGAATGTAATGACCAATGATGGCCTTTTTCTGGCAATCGATTAAGGTCGTTTTCTTGACCATTTTTCCCAGTGTGCTTCTCCTCATTTGGACAATCTTACAATATTTGCCCATCATTTCTACCTGAGCGTCCTGTGTTGAAATCTCTCCTAAACCAAGAGATTCAATAATCCAGACGGGATTAAAAGGAGTCCGTAGTCTAGATTTGTGCATCTCATCATGTCGGCAATAGAAGATCGCGGGAGGCTCCATTCTTCGGGACCAAAACCAAAAGTAAGTGTCATTGGAACCCAGTTCCAGTTCCTTTCCAAAAACCGATCTAAGTTCAGCTTGAAAATTCCTGGATTTCTCGTAAAACATATCGCCATGCAGTCCAATACTAAACACACCTTCTTTGAAACGAAGCTTGATTTCCCTGAATATAACACTCTGAATTTGCCAATTTCGCTCATTGATTTCCTTTACAACCGGGATAACTACTCCCGGAGGAATCGGGCTGATTTCGCCCGGTTGGACGATCTCTCCCTCGGATATATACCGAGGTCCGGTATTTCGGGTCTTTTTGATCCAGAGGACCAGGAGCAATAACGCTAGTAGTAAAATTGTCCATTTTTTCATGGCAACCTCCTATATAAATTAGTTATCGCGACAACTTAAGTGAGGTAGATCAATGCTATCCTATAAAGATTACAAACTTTACAACGAATCCTTTCTAGCCGCAGGGCCTACACCCCTCGGTCTTCGCACTCCCAATTCGCTGGGTGTTATGGGTTCCCATCCTGAACTGGAAGAGGATGAAGCCCTGGAAGAGGCCAAAAAGAAGAAAGGCAAGAAAAAAATGCTTGCTGACGTAGAGCCCGAACCCGAGCCCGAAGAAGAAGATGAAGAAGACATTGATGTTGAAGAGAAGCCCGATGTTGATGTTGAAGAGCCCGAGGAAGAAGAGCCCGAGGAAGAAGAAGACGAGGGTGAAGAGGACATCAAGATTAAGCTGAAGAAGAAACTCGGCAATGGCGACGAAGACGAAGATCTTGAGCCCAAGTTCAAGAAGAAGTGTTCCGGCAAAAATTGTGGCAAAGGGATGAAAAAGGAATCCACTTTAACAGATGAGGAAAAAGGCTGGTGGACCAGCGTAAATCGTATGGTTAATGCTGACCCAAATGAAAGATTCTGGGATGGTATCGGTCCAAAACCGGGTGAACCCGGATTCGCACCGCAAACCAGAATCGGTGAAGAACCTGCCGCTGAACCCGCAGATGTTCCTCAAGGTGAAGAAACAGATTCCCCGAAGGGAGAGGAAGCGACTGAAGAACAACGGGCTCGTACTGGTTGGAGTGCCAATTATCCGCCCGCTTACTTCAGTGCCCAATATCCAAAGTTTTGGATGAATCCAAGAAAAGCAACAACCGATCTTGATGCTCAGATTATGGGCAGGAAAAAATAAAGCACCGTAAGGTGTTAAACCTCCTTTCCGAACGGATCGAAAAAACCCACTTTCGCCTACGGCGAAAGTGGGTTATTTTTTACCCTCGGTTAATAAATAGAGTGTGATATTTTCTTAATGTCACTCTTTTAATGCCATTGTGGAGGCTTCGTATTCACAACTAACAACTAGAAATGAGGTCAGCATGACAACAAGACACGTTACGTCTAGACGCAAAAAGACAAAATATGAGAAGATGGCCGAAAGGAAAGCACTTATGGACCATCATCTTCAAGGAAAGGGCTTATATCGATTCCGCAATCGAAATAAAGCCACTTTAGAACTTCCCAAGCCGGGTATCTCCGTTTTGACCGGAGAATCGGTCACGGTTGTTGGCCCTGTAGTATACAATTCAGATGGCACAACGGTGCCAGGAAGCGGAGAATGGGACGGGGACGATTATTTTATGCAGTGCGTAAGGAATCGCGAGGCCATTTTGGTTAAGACCGTTCGTCCACCGGAAGAATCCGAATCGAGACCTGAAACCCAACCTGAGGCCGAACTAGAACCGCTTAATGAAGCAAAGGAAGAGGAAATGGAAGAAAAACTGATTTTGAATCAACCGGATCAAGTAACCGCAGAGGGCACTGTAGAACACGTAGTCCCACCGACAGAACCGCAGCCCCTTAACGAGGTTCCAACATCCCCCAAAGATGGGACAGAGAAACTTTTGAACGAAGATCCAATGTCGGGAGTACAGATTATCAAAGAGGGCTAACTTTACAGAAAGCAAAGTCTAAGCTACAATAGGTCAGAAAGGAAGACCTATGAGCCGAGTTGGTCAGTTACTTATTGCCTCTCCTGGGCGGCCCGACGAGTTCCGTCGTAGCCTAGTTCTGATTCTCAGAGAAGACGAGGACTTGGTAACGGGGGCTATCTTAAATAGGCCAATTGGACAATCCCTGAAAGAAGTCTGGTCTGATCTCGATACCAATTGCAAGTGTCAACGGGAAGATTCGATCTACTTTGGTGGACCTGTATTTGGGCCCATGCATGCGATTCATAAAAGCCCCGAGTTTTCCGAAGATGAAGTTCTTCCGGGACTCTATTGGAGCATGACAAGCGACAAATTGAATCAGATTGTCATCTCCAAGGACTCTTTTCGAATTTTAACAGGTTATGCCAAATGGGACAGAGAACAATTGGAAAATGAAATTGCCAATTTTGGTTGGTTGGTTTTTCCCCAAGAGGTTCCCCAGTTCGACATAATCTTTGGCACCGATCCTGATCGCATGTATGTACCTGACGTATGGAAGAAAGGCTATATGGCTTTGAGCCGACAAAAATGGCAACAATTGGGACTTAATCACGTTCCAACTGACGTTAGATTGAATTAGGGGGCAAACATGAGAGGGGTTATTTTAGCAGGTGGCTATGGAACGAGGATGCGACCTTCGACCCTAGCAACCAACAAACATCTGTGTCCTTTGTATTCGGGAAATGATGGAGCCGTCCCGATGATTTTCTATCCGATCAATACGTTGATTCGGAGTGGTATTACAGATATTCTTGTCATTTCCAGTAGGGAACACAGCGGATCTATAATCGAAAATCTGGGGGATGGATGGAACTTCGGGGCGAGATTTACCTACAAGGTTCAAGATGTTGCACATGTTGAATTAGGCATCGCATCTGCCTTAAAATTGGCAGAAGATTTTACTCAAGACGATCCCTTTGCCGTCATTTTGGGCGACAATTTCTACGAAGACCTTTTCAAAAAGCAATTCGATATATTTGAAATCAATCACCGTCGTGGCTATGATCCGCCGCTTGCCTCGATTTTTGTAAAAGAAGTTCCCGATCCCGAACGATTTGGCGTATACACGGTGGCAGGCCAGAGACATTACATTGAAGAAAAGCCTAGAAAGCCTAAGGGGAATTGGGCGGTAACTGGGCTGTATCTTTACACACGGCATGTCTATGAAATCGCGAATCGTTTGAATATCAGTGACAGAGGCGAATTGGAAATCACCGACATCAACAATGAGTATTTCCAATTGGGAAAGATGAGCGTAAACTACATATCTGGTTTTTGGAGCGACATGGGAATGCCAGCTTCCATGCTTAACACCCTCCTTTTCGTCCAAGAAAATGGATTTAAGGTAAATTACAAGTATGACGACGAAAAAAGATCTACTAAAACAACTGGGGCAGAAGATAGCCAAGTGCAAGAAGTGTAAGGAACTTGTTGAGTTTCGCATTCAGACTGTTCTAGGTCGGGGCAATCCTTGCTTCTCTAATTAGCCGTTTTATTCGGCTATCTTGACCCTTCTGGTCTAAACCACTCCCGCATCAGGTATTTTTAGACACTTTCTGCCTTCTCCGACTGTTCTTTTATAGGTCAAATTATTTTCGGATTTTCTCTGAAAATTTCTGTAAATGATACTCTATATAAGGTATCAAAAAGGAAAATTCGGAGATGACTACTTGTGTTAAAATAAGAAGAAAATCCAATGTTTCTGACCCGATGGAACTGTCTAATCAAGACATGATAATTGATCCGTTTATTAGCAAAATGGGTTGGAAAATGATTGATGAAATAACATTAAATGGCGTACCACGCTGGGACATGCTCGATGAAGCACAAAATTTAATTTCTAAATTAAAAACCACCAAACCAGAATATGTCATTTATCGAGATCACGATAGAATTGGCTTCAAAAATCCTGCCGAAATTGGGTTTTTCATCACCTCTTTGAAGCAGTTGGATATAAAAATCATCACTGCCAATGATGAACAAATTGTTGATATGAACGATCTTGCGTCAACAATGAGAACAGTGCAAAATCAACTGGCTTCTTCTGCCGAAATAGAAAAGAAAGGATATAGAACTCAAATTGCCCGTCGCAAAACCATTGAGAAAAAATCTAGCCCTGGCAAAATGTGTGCTTATGGATACGACTGGATTGTGTTCAATCGTGAAGGAACCTTCAAATATAAGGTCATTTACGATGGCTACAAAAAATGTGAGGGACGACACTGGACTGATCCACCTAAAAATACCAGAAGTCGTGCCAATTACGCATTGATGCGATGGAAAGAATTACCAGATGGCAAGCGAGAAGCATATCACGATCAATGGGTTCAAGATGGTCATAATTGGGTGTTGCTTACGTCTGCCCCGTCAATGGAAAAAGGCGACCGAAAAACAGAAATCATCAATGTCGAACGTGCCAAAATTATAAAAGAAATCTTTGATCTGGCTGATGCTCCAAACTATAAAACCTCGCACGAAATTGCTTGTATTTTGAATGCGAAAAACATCAAAAGTATGAGTTCGCAGTGGGGTGCCAAGACGATCAAGTGCATATTAACAAATTCAATCTACAAGGGTTATCCAATTGATAATCAAGTCTCGAAAGCCAAAACTGCTCGGTTGAATACCGAGATAGTTGTCGTCCCTCTAACCGAAGAAGAACGAACGTCCATTCGCATTATTTCGGTGGAGCAATGGGATAGAATAAACAAATACCTCAAAGACAATCAAACTGATTATAAACGATTACGACGAGCTAATTTAGGTGATTTTTGGGCGAAGTGTTTTTTGTTCTGTGATAATTGTCAAGATATTCTTTATGTCTCCAATAGCACAAAATGGAAGCCGTCAAAAAATTATCGCTGTAATAAATGTGGTGCTGTCAAAGCCGATGTTATCCATGAAATAATCGACAATTGGCTTAAATGGCTTGGACAAAGTTATACCGCTCTTTGTGAGAAAGTGAAGTCATCCAATGCCAATGAGTTTTGCGGCGAAGTCGCCCAGAAGATGTACCGATTTATTTTGACAAACCTTCCTGGCGAAACCGACGAAGAAAAGACCAAGAATTTCCAAAAACGTGCTTGGAAATATACGGCAACTGATGCCAATGCTGATTATTTCGAGCTTACATATCAAGAAATATTTGATGAAGCCAGTCAGTCGGTAAAATCTAAAATCGCTGATCTAAAATCTGAAAAACAAAAATTGATTTTGAAATTCAGTGATATAGCAGACGACCCCGATGTTAAACAATTCATCAAGGATAAACAACTAGAAATTGAAGTGCTAGAAGCGAATCTGGTTTCTTTAGTGCCAGAATATCGTCGTGCCAAAGAACATTTATTGAAAATGGCTTCGACCATTGAAACTCTTTGCAAAGACGTATTACAAGCGAGCGGTGAAGACAAAGCAATTTTGTTACGTCCTCATCTTAAAGAAATCAAATTGCATTTTGACACGACTGGCGAGAAAAACAACATCTGTAAAATATGTCGAGTTGAAATAATCTCGGTCAATCCATTTATTCCGAAACAAATTTTGGACTCAAAAGAATTTAAAGCGATCAATGAAAAATACAACGGACGTAGGAATTGCCGTCTGGGAAAGCCAATGAATGAAGAAACTCGTAAGAAAATATCAGAAAGTAAGAAAAAGCAAAAAATACAACGCAACGAGAAAGGACAATTTCTTTCAGTTAAGGAATTAGAAGTTGCCGTTGCAACAGAAGTATAAAACAAATATAATAAGAACTAGGAGAACCATGACAATGAGCTTTTTTAGGTATCCAGGCGGAAAAAGTAAATTAAGAAATCAAATTGCCGCTCGGTTAGACACAATTGCAAACGGACATAATCTTGAATATCGAGAACCTTTCTTTGGTGGTGGCAGTATCGGATTGAAAGTTCTTCAAGATAATACATTGATTAAGAAACTATGGATCAATGATAATGACTTAGGCATTTCCTGCCTTTGGACTTCCGTTATTCAACATCCTGACTTTTTGAAAAAATTGGTTAATAAATTCACGCCATCAGTGAAAAAGTTTGATGATTTCAAAACAGAACTTACTGCGGAAAATCCAACAAAACCCAAAACTGCCGAAGAAATCGCTCAATATGGTTTTATGAAATTAGCAATCCATCAAATTTCATATTCAGGTCTTGGCACAATGTCAGGTGGCCCGCTCGGTGGGCGAAAAAAAGAAAATATTGCTGGACGTGGTATGACTGATGAAGTTAAGTATCCAATTGATTGTCGTTGGTCGCCTGATTATATTTGCAAGAAAATTGACCAACTTCATACAAAAATGGTTGGGCTTTCAATTAGAAAGAACAGATGCACTTGCCTGGATTTTGCTGATGTTATTGATGACACCGAAAACGATGCTGTAATTTATCTCGATCCACCGTATTTTGTGAAAGGCAATGACTTATATCAACATGGCTTCACCGAGGAAGACCATCATCGTTTGGCTACTTCATTAAAAAATACGAAACATCAATGGGTCTTATCTTATGATGATTGTCCAGAAATTAGGGATTTATATAATTGGGCATTTATCGAAGAAATTGATGGAGTGAATTATAGCATTACAGCCTTGAAAGATAAGAAGACAGGCGAACGGCTGACAAGAACAAAAATGGAATTGCTAATTTATCCTAGTGGATGTATAATCAAGGATGTTCTTAATGAAAGGATTTTTAATGTATCATCCAACGAAGATTTTTCAGCCACAAATTGCGAAACGGCAATTTAATGGAAGAGAAAAAGAATGTATTGTAGTAGAAGTCGAGGGGCAAGAATATGAAGAATGCGAGCGAGCCTCACAAGGAGGTAATTTTTGGGGAAACTCGAAACCAGGGGCTTATGGAGCAGGTTTAGGAGCAACAAAAGATGATAAATACAAACCTGCCCGAACTGGCATTTTAGCACAAATGGCTTTTGGTAAATTAACTGGATTGCCTGTTGATACGGAATATAAGCGTGGTGGAGATCGGCAAGACAATTTAATTTTCGGATATAAAGCTGATATGAAATGTGCGATGCGATACCGTGAGGATGTGTTGATATATCACACAAATGAATGGGGAAAGAAGATTCCTCTTGATAAAGACATTTTCGTATGTGCATATATTGAACAAGAAAATCGAGAGAAGAAGTCCGCAATTGTTGTTATGACAGGATTTGCCTTAAAGCAAGATGTCGAAAAATGCAACGTAGAACCAGGACGCAAAGGCAACGGTCACTTAAATTATGTATTGCCTGTTGATACCTTGCGTCCTATGACAAAGTTAGTAGATGCTATAAATAAAAAGATGGAGAACGATTCATGCAAAACGAAGTGAGAATTATACCCATAATTGATGCAGATGGCAACAAAGATAAGTTATATGTTTCACAAGAGGTAAAAATTACTCCTTCCCTCAATGGACCAGTTAATTCTCCTAATGTTATCACACGATATTTCAATGAGCGTGGTGATGAGGCATTTGTTCAATTAGGAACTGAATTTGTCTTTTTGAATGGACGATTTTGGAAAGAAGATGACGGTAAACCGTTTAAGCAGGAATAATCAAAATGACAAAACTAGAAATGCTTAAATTGTTAAAAGCAAAAGTTTGTGAATGTCAAAAATGTCCAGAATTAGTTGCTAACAGAACACAAATTGTCTTTGACAATATAAATTACGAGGAAGACAATCAGTTAGCGAAGTCAGGAAATCCCGATGCAGATATTGTGTTGGTGGGAGAAGCTCCAGGTCGTGACGAGAATAGAGAGGGATTAGCCTTTGTGGGTCGGGCAGGCAAATTGCTCGACAACATTTTGGAAAGTGGAGGTTTGGACCCTGAGAAAGATGAACGTCTTGAAATGTTGGCCACCTGACAATCGAAATCCCAAACCCGAAGAAATCAAGAATTGCAGGCCGATCTTTGATCTTCAGCTTGAAATAATAAATCCGAGGTTTGTTGTCTGTCTTGGAAAATATGCGGCAGAGAATTTTCTGGGAGAAATACAAGCGTTGGGACCATTGCGAGGAAAAGTTTATGAGACTGGGAGCCGCTATTGGTTTTTGGTGTGGTATCATCCTTCATACTTGCTTCGCAATCCCAAAGCGAAAAAGGACACATGGGACGACATTCAACTTCTGCTCAAACTAAGGGATCAAGTTAATGGAGGCACTATTTCATGATTAAACCCCTGGTCTGGAACAAACGCTGTCGAAAGGACCAAACGATAGTGGCAGATCGCAAGATTTGGGGCACGAAATGCGGGAAATATCGGGTAGTTTTTTCTCATATAAGGTATGGGGAGCAAGCCCCGAAGAAGCAAAAATGGGCTGATAAATGGTACGCTGAGGAACTAAATAATAATAAATGCTGGGAGATTATCAGCGAACATACTAAGAAAGAAACCGCCCAAAAAGCCTGCGAGAAAAGACAAAAGCAAAAGGAGAAAAATGCTGCCAAGTTGGAAAGATTGGAAAAAAAGAAATCTAGACGTAGGCGAATTAGTCGAACCAGAGCCCGAACAACCAAACAAACCAGAGCCACCAAGCATACCAAAACCGATAGCAAGATTGAACGAAGCAAAAGAAGACGAGCTAGCTAAAATTAAAGGTATCGGCCCCAAAAGACTCAAACAAATTCTATCACTAAGACCTTTTGAGGATGAAGATGGTCTCCGAAAAGCATTGCCCCTCATCTCAAGAAAACTCATGGAATGGGCCTCCGAAGGTTGACCTCAAGGGATTCTTTGTCTGTAACTGGTGCCGCTCTCAATGTCCTGGGAGTGACGAATGTGAAGATGAAATCGCTAATGGTGATCTTTTTCCCAGGAAGCAAAAAATCGAATGTCTGGGCGAATATTGCGATAGACCTTGTGAATTACAGTCGGATTCTACTCTTGAAACCGAACAATTGATTGTCCTTATCAAATATCTTGGCAACTATTTGAATACCTTTCTTGTGCGAGATCCGAATGCTGTATTTCGATGGAAATGCCAAGATTGTGGGCATATTCACGAAAGTAAGGAGCCGCCATTCTGATGGAAATCTTCTCCTGTTCCGTTATGACCGGTGGGGCGAAATGCAATGCTTCCTGTCCTTATTGCATTTCCAAGATGACGGGAATCGAGAAGATGCCCGCCACCCCGAACTGGAGTAGGTTTAAGAAGTTCGTATTGTTGGCGAAAGAGGGTAATGCCCAGACCATTCTCTTTACGGGCAAAGGGGAACCGACACTTTACCCGGATACGGTATTCCAATATCTGGACCGATTGAACGGGATACTCTGGCCTTATCAGTTGTGGCAGATTGGAAGATTTACCCGACGCTGTGGACGGTTTTTATGGGCGAATCCTATCATGGATGATATCCCATTCTCCTTTGTGGAACTTCAAACAAATGGGATTAGACTTCAAAAAATGGAGGACGATCTTCGTGAGTGGAGAAAATTAGGTCTTAATTTGATTTGTCTTTCTATCACACATTACGATAGTTTTCGTAATGCCCAAATTATGCGGCATGGTTCTAAAGAGCCGTTGTTCGTGATTTGGGATACGGTCCAATTCCTGCGAGATCTTGATTTTGATGTCCGTATTAACGTCACCTCGGTAAAAGGAGGTATTGACTGCATCGATGAAGTAGTTGCTCTTAAGGCCTCATGTAAGCAATACGATGTCAAGCATCTGACAATTCGAGATGTAACCTCTCCAGATAAAGATCAATCGAAATGCAAAGCAGCGACCGAATGGGTGGAAAAAAATCAAGTCAATCTGGTGGGAACAAAAGAGAATCCGGGAGAATTGTTCAAATACATAGAGGATATAGCGACTTTCCTTTGGCCGCTTCCGCACGGAGCCAGGGTTTATGATTGGGATGGTCAAAATATCAATCTAAACGACTGCATAACCGATAGTCCCAATATGAACGAAATCCGACAGATCATCTTCTATCCATCTAAAACTGGGTGGCGAATCCGACACGATTGGAAATACGAAGGAGCCGTACTTTGAAGAAAACCGACGCCTCAAATTTGGCCGAGGCCATGTCCTGGGTTTCTAGAATCACCTCTATCTGCGGTATGTTCTCGTTGCCGGGTATAGGAGGAATTTTTCTAGACCGCTGGCTAGGCACAACCCCGCTATTCATTTTGATAAGTGTGGTATTAGGTTTTTCAGCAGGGATGTATTCCCTCATTAAGATGGTGCAGCCCGATTGGGGGCTCCCGCTTCCTCCTTCTTTCCAAACAAAGCAGCTATTTTCTTGGCTAGCCAAGTTTGCCTCTTTGGAATGACAGGTTTGCGATATGCCAATCCTTCGGGTTCCTGGAGATTTTGATCGTAACCCTGCTTAGTTGTAGCCATCATGCCGCCCGTATGAAAGCCACTCTCTTCATTGGCTAACCATTTCCTAAAATTCATCTTTTCGGGCCTCTTTTGAGCGGAACCGGTCGAAGTTTTTCGCGATAGCGATCCTTCTTGCCCTTGAGATTGTGCATGACATTGCGGATTTCTTTCGTGATCTCCGCAGCGGAGTCGCCATCACATTTCTTGCTGCCTTGGATGGACACGGTCTTTCTGTTTTTGTTGTAGAATCCCTTTGCTACTATGAAACATTCTTTGTGAGGATTGAAGAGAACGATCCCAGTCCACTCTCCGTCGTCAAAATTTCTAGTGGAAACAATGATCCTCATGGGAGATTCATCGAAAACTTGCTTGACATGATAATCGTTTTGCTTGAGAGCGGCACTCACGTATCCAAGAACGATCTTCGCATAAGCTTCTAAAACTTCTTTGACTTTGCTGCGATAGTTGACTTCCACACTATACCGCGTAGCAGTTGTGGCTTCACTGAAAAGTTCAGTAATGCTTGTGTTTTCGTCTATATTGATAAATTCTTTGAAGTTCATTCCAGCAGGATGCCCTTGGTCTTCAGCCATTTCTTGAATTTCCTCTTGCTATATTTAGCGTGTTTGCTGTTGTTTTCCTTCTGCGTAATTGGCTGAAGATTAGTAAGGAGGTTATTTTTTTAGTCCAAAATAATTTGAGGAAAGTCGTCTAATCGAGAGATATGTAAGGAAGGTCTCCAAACTTCTCAATAAGATCAGAAAACCATCTCTCTCTTTCGTCTTTCGCTTCTTGTTGTAGAGCCTGCCAATCTAGTTGGATGCCGCCACCGGGACCGGGCGGGTTAGCGTATTTACCGCGTATCCTTGCAAGAATTTCCTTGGCATAGGTCAAAGCCCCTTCCTGCATAGCCTGGGTGACTTCGTTCCAGTCTTTTAATTTTTGCAAGTAGTGAACAATAACTTGGTGCGTTGTATACGGAATTGGATAAATCTTGATGTGCTTGAATCCACCAAGCCATTCCCATCCGCCTAAATTAGAGGATACTCGACTATACATTTGTTCGTATTGTTTATAAAGGACCCATTCTCCCATCCTGCCCCAAATGGGCTGTATGGGGTCTATCAAACCCCCCTGAATGCTGGCGTAACTTCCACCGGGATAGAAATACTCGATTGGGATCGCTCCATCTAAGTCCGATGCTTGAAAAGCAAAGGTGCCCTGTTCCTTGTAAAACACATTCCGAACTAGTCCTACGTCAGGTGGCATTTCATAGACACTCTGTCCTGGTACTGTACGGAACGTATAGTATTGAAAATATTCGCGAGGAGCATAATCCTCAAATATTTTAAGTGCCTGATCGATACAAAAATTGATGTTTTGTTCGTCCAACTCTAGCTTGAGGGCCGGGGCTCCCAGCATGTGTAGGATATACTCGCGAATTTGGGCTCGTACCTTTTCTCGATTAGGACGAGGTCCCAATTCTGACTTATTCAATGGATCAGCATGGCCGACATCTGACTCACAGGAAGTGGTTGAGCAAGAAAGACTTGACATTGCGTCCTGTGATGGCCTACTGATTGCCAAGGTGTTGTTGTAGCAACTGGTGGTACTCATGTAGGTATCTATGAATGAAGCCCGCTTTTCGCCGTAGGCGAAAAGCGGGCTTTTTTGCTAAATAAAGTATGGAAAAACTAGAATTTAAAACTTGGTTAGAGATGGTGGGCGAAATGGTTGGCACTGGAGTCGTCTACGATCCCTCCCAAAAGCCTAAGGAAGACTGGAATTGGTGGGGGGCTCCCGGCAAAACGGCTGTAAGTCCGAAAGAAGGGCCCATTAAACATTGGACCAAGAAAAAGAGGAAGAAGAAATGAGTGAAGACTTGTCCGGTTGGATGCAATACTTGTCAAATCCACATGGACTTGTGCTGAAGCAGTATGTCGCCAATCTCCTCCCGATCAAATACAAAGAGAACGAGCCGATCATAGAACGGATATCTGCCGCTCTGCAAACTAAGGAAGATATGGAAAGGTTTGGTCGTTTGGTGGCTGATTTGTACGAGGCCGGTTTCTTTAGGGCGGTAGCAAACTATCAGAAAGAACTTAGCAAGCTAGGTATAAAAGCCGAAATCACCACGGAAGTTTTAAATCCCAAGCCATCACCAAAAATCTTTGATTAGTCTGAGAAATCTGGTTGAAAGCTAGACGGTATTCCTTCGAAAATAAATCCCACTTCTTTGGGGATCTTCTGCGTGATCCGCCACCAGCGAAATTCTTTGAGTTTGGGGCCATCTTTATACCTGTATGGAAAAACGATGGATTGTTTGCCAATTTGCGAATGTGGATCACTGGTCCAAAAACGCATCATTAGGTCCACGTTTGCGAGAATGATGCCTGGAAAGATAAATTTTTTACCATACTCCACCTTCTCTATGTTTTCCCCATAAAGATCATCATACGTTTGCTTCACGCGGGCGGGCAGACAATGGAAAAGGATAACGTTCTTCAATTCAGGTAACTCTTCTTGAATTTTTGGTTCGGGTTCTGATTCTTTTTTGTCGATGGCGATGATGGGTTCCGGTTTTGGTTCCGGCATTTCATCGATGATAGCGATGGTCTCTGCTTGGAAATCTTCCTTTTCTCTCTCGCTCTCTATGATTTCGGCAATATCCTCAAGCTTTTCTTGAAAGATTTCCTCCCAATGCCAATTGTGAAAGATCATTCTTTCCAAATCCCACCTCAACTGTGTCGCTGCAAGTTTGTTTGGTTTGCTAAGAGTATAAGAAGTGCCATCTTTGTTTTTTATCATCAAAACTATATACCTACATGCTACTGAATAGTAATGGACAACCTTATAAAGCTGTTGGAAGTATTCAACAGTTCGATCCTGAGAATCCCGAACACTGTTTGTTCAATCTCTGGGATCAAGAGATCATCGAAATGGGTGGTTCCCCTGTTTTTTACTACGAAGTCTTTATACAGGCAAGCACGATTGACCGACTTTACAGAGAAGATCCAGGAAAACTTTGGTCTCCAGTGCCAGTGCAGCTTTGGGCTCTCTACGAACCAGTTCCTTCCGAAAATCAGCAAGATCATTTCGGGATTGATGCTCCGACTGAATTGAAAATGGAATTGAACTATCGGGCTGTTCTGGATGCGGTAGGCCACCCGCCAAAAATTGGGTCACGCATCCACACTCCACACAAGCGTGAGGATTGGGTCATTATCCAAAGAAATACTGGCGAATATAAGCTTTGGGGCGAAATTCGATTAGAGCTTTACTGTCAGCGGTTCCAAGAAAGCGTTGTAACTGGCGAGGGTAATGTAACCCAGAAAAAACCAGACTTTGAGATCAATTAAACGTCCATTCAGCGTTTTTGGCCTCATGAACCTTCGTGAACAGCTTTCTAGGTAGCTTGGGCTTAGGTAACTTCGGAGAAAATGGAATGTACTTGACAGATATGGAGTCTGCCTTCTTCTTTATTTTGTAGGGTTTCATATCCATATTTATTTCAGTGAGAAACGACAAATTTTGAATATCTACTTTAGGTTGAGGAAATATTATGAGTCGGAAACCAGTAAATCCTGGGACCCATCAAATCAAGGGTCTGAATGAGTGCAATGACATTAGCCCGATTCAAGAAGAACGCAACAGAGACGACCCGCCAAAACAGTGTGATTTTCCTGAGGGGACTCCATCCCTCCAACAAGTCGCTAGCCGACCCGATATGGGCTGGTTAAGTGAGGCTGCAAATAAAAAGTATGGTCTAGGGCGAAGTGGGCTTTGCGATCCTATGCAGACGGGACAAATTTACGAAGATCCCCAAAAGCCAAACCGAGATGTTGTTTATCGTTATCCCAAAGCGATTCGTGGAACGAACGAAGCCATGGTCGATCTCTTTAAAAACGTTGTTGTCAGCGACGACCAAACTGGCAAGTTGCATCCCGTGCCGATTTTGTGGGCTTCTCAGGAGCGTGCTGTTCAATACATCCTGGCCGATAATATGCGAAAGGACAATAGCTTGGTGGTAGATCGGATTCGATTGCCCATCATGGCGATTCACTCCACTGAACATCAGTTCGATCAAACCCGATACATCTATCATCAGGCCGTGGATTACATGAACGACATGCGACCCGACCGAAAACCAGGGTTTACAGTGAGTGAGAAGTACGAAAGAGATACAGTCTTTGGGGTAGCAAGAGGACTGCCGATGAATGTCAGTTATAGCTTGCTTGTTTGGACGCTATATCAGTCCGTGATGGACCAGATAGAGGAACAAATCATCCCAAAATTCAGTCCTGTCGCATACATAAACGTAAGAGGTGTTCAATGGGAAGTTATTGTAACTTTAGACTCCATTGCTAATAACATAAATTTCGAACCGGGAGACCAAAAACTGAGAATTATCAAATATCAGTTTAATATGACGGCTCAAACATATATACCACAGCCAATAGTAAGAAAGAAAGCAGTGTTAAAAACTCGGGTTGATTTTTTCAACGAAGTAGAACCTGAGGAGATAACAGAAACATTGGGGAGACTGGAACAAGCTGTTGAGGAATTAGAACAATGATTGAAGTCCGAAATAAGAGTCGTAGTCCAGTCCAGTTAATAGTAAGGTCGCGAAAAGCTCCTAGAGCCTTCACGACTTTGAACCTTCCCGGAGTCGGGGCTAAGAACAATGTCTGTTTACTAGAAGATGAAAAGGTTACAGAGTACATTGATCGTTTAGAGCAAAAGGGTCTAATTTCGACAAGGTACATTCCAAACAAGAAGAACAAGGGAGATTAAAAAAATGGCGATTCTAAGAGGATTTCCGCCGAGCAACACAATATCACCATCTGTTCGTATAACTGAGAAAGACTTAAGTTTCATTCCACCGGAACAGTCCTTTCATCGAGCAGGATTGGTGGGCTTTGCATCTAAAGGCCCTATCAATGTTCCTACGATGATTAGTTCTAAGCGAATGCTTAACACCGTCTTTGGGTATCCGCATCCTGAAACGGGTGACCCGTACCTCATTTATGCCGCCGAACAGTATTTGTTGGTCGCCAACGAATTGTTTGTTGTTCGCGTAGGTGACGAAGACGCAGTAAGTCATGAACGTGCCCAAACCGCCGAAGTTGATGTTCCATCAGCCGGTGGCCAAATCATAATCACGACTGATACTGCCGGTAATTACAGCTTTGCGACAGCAAGATTTTTCAGGTGGAGACTAAATGGTGTCCTGGCCTCCAAAGTCCTTGTTGTTCTCGCAGATGCAGATCACGATGACCCAGTCGTTGTAGCCAGTGGTTATTCTGCTGCTCAATTGGCAGAGGATCTAAACCTCCAGCTTGAGACTGACATCGATGGTATTGAATTTTTCTACACTGGCGACAATCGTTTAGGGGTGCGAACGACTTTTTCGTATGGTCCTGATGCGTCCCTAGAATTTATGTCGGTTCAAGATTCGCTCGTCGGTGGAGCTTTGGTTGCCCCGGCTGGAAGTAGCATTCTTGATAACGTTGTTGGTCTTGGTCAAGGCATGACTCAGGCTCAATATACCGGCAGCAAAGACCGATATCCTGACGATGGATATCAAACAGCAGGAATGTGGGACTTTACCGGATTGACCGATCTAGACCTTCAGGTTGTTATCGATGGAACAGACAATGTCAATATTGACAACGTCGTCCAGGTAATCGACTTTGCTGACCTAGAGGGCATCTCTGGAAACACTACGGCTGACATTGTAACAGAAATCAATTCTCAAATCGCTGCGGGCGATGTGCCCGGTGGTTGGGAAGCGGTCGCCGTTGGAAACAACCTCTCGCTTAGAACTCTGCACAATGGACGTTTTGCCCGACTGCTTGTGAAGTCGGAAAGCAGCACATTCACCATCTTTGGATTTGATGCCCCCCACAGCGATCCAACTGACGTTGCTTCCGCTTTGGGTGATTACGAAACAGCCGAAGGCTACACACCTGAGGGTGTATCGGGTGCTTCAAATATTCAGACACTCGGTTTGGTTATCGGTGACGAAAACACAACCGGGGCCATAACCTTCACACTGACCGCTGATACAGCGGGAGTCGATGGAAATAACACCCAAGTTGTTATCACAAACGACATTCGCGAAGGCTCATTCGTAATGGAAGTTTACAATGACAGTGTGCAAGTGGAATCTTGGGGCCAATTGACCAAAGATGAAGCGAGTAGATTTTACGTTGAAACATATCTGTCCCTTGTTTCTGATTATATTCGTGCAGAGGACAACACGGACAATCCAGCACCACCACTCGATGGCACTTACAGCCTGAGTGGGGGAACTGATGGCATTCCAGCAGATCCAGACGATCAGGACGCCTTGATTATCGGAAGTGCCCTTGGTTACACCGGCATGTATGCTTTGTCCGAACCGGAACAGATCGAAATCGATATTATCGCTGTTCCAGGACATACATCTACAGCAGTGGCTTTGGCTTTGATTGACCTCTGTGAAAACTATCGACAAGATTGCATGGCGATCATCGATCCGCCGTTTGGTCTGACTGTCGAAGAAATTGTTCAGTGGCAAAATGGCGTACACCCATTGAATAGCACACGCTTCGATAGCGATTTTGCCGCACTTTACTGGCCTTGGCTGAAACTCCGGGATACCCACAACAATGTTGATGTTTGGGTTCCGCCATCCGGCTCTGTCATGGCTGTTTACGCAAGGAACGATCAATTTGCAGAACCATGGTTCGCTCCAGCAGGTGTGAATCGTGGTATCGTTCCCAACATCACGGATGTATTCTCTCGACCGACTTTGGAGGAGAGAGATACTATGTATGGAAATCGAAATGCTGTCAATCCAATTGTTCAGTTTGTTGACTTCCAGGACTTCCTGGTTTGGGGTCAAAAAACTTTACAACGTAGACCAACCGCATTGGATCGGGTCAACGTGCGTCGAATGATGTTCGTGATTGAAAAGAGAATCCGTGCTGATTCAAGAGCCCTGCTCTTCGATCCTCACGATGAAATCTTCCGAACGCTCTTTGTGCAACTTGCTTCCCGTGTCCTAGATGAAGTAAAGGTCGGGCGTGGCCTGACTGACTATATCATTCAAGCGGATGAGGAGCTTAACACTCCTGACGTGATTGACAGAAACGAATTTAGAGCAAGAATTGGGGTGCAACCTACAAGAGCGGTTGAATTTATATTCATTGAGTTTAGTATTCACCGGACTGGAAGTTTCACCGAAACCGCTGAAAACTTTTAGTACACAATAGGAGATAACCATGATAGATATGGGATTGGGAGAACTAGGCGGCCCAAGTATTATCCATAAGAGAAAGTTCAGATGGACGTTCGAAATTTACGGCCCTTGTGGTCTAAGTATTCCGAAGAACTTTGTTAAGCTCGCCGCAAGGCCCAACCTAAGCATCGAAGAAACTGAAATTAACTACCTGAATGGCAAGACCTGGATTCCAGGAAAGGGCACTTGGGAAACGATTACGGTTACCTACTACGATGTTGCGGGGGCAGCAAATCAAGACTTATGGGGTTGGATCGCCACCCTTTATGACTTCACAGACAGCGTTGGACTTAAACAATCCACCATTAGAAGTGGGTATGAAGGACTAGGAATTTTGAACCTGTATGATGGTTGTGGTACTATCTTGGAGGAATGGCTGCTAGGCGATATGTGGCCACAAGCGATCAACTGGCAAGATCTAGATTATTCAAACTCTGAAGAATGCACGGTTGAACTAACGCTTCGTTACGGAAAAGTCGAATACAGCCCACGATGCGGTGGCACAATCCGCAACTGCTGCGAGGGTTGCAGCGTTTAGAGACTTATTGCCTGCTTTGCCGCATTTGCGGCAAAGCAGGCCTTTCATTTCTTTCAAGAGGTGCCTCATCATGATAAATATGGGTTTGGGTAAACTCGGATTTGACAATGCTGTTTTTAAGAGAAAGTTCCGCTATACCTTAGAGATCAGCGATATTTGCGGAGGGCTCACGGTTCCTAAGGACTACGTGAAGCTCGCTGCACGTCCTAACATTTCGATAGAAGAAACGGAAATCAATTTCTTACACGGCAAGACCTGGATTCCAGGAAAAGGCACTTGGGAAACGATCACTGTCACCTACTATGATCTAGCGAACGTTATAGATAATCTGCCACTGTATACTTGGCTTGCAACAGTCTATGAATATACTGATCCTATTCGTTTGAGAATGGGTAGTTCTCGTAGAGATTACGCGGGTCGGGCCATCCTCATGCTTTACGATGGATGTGGGGAACCGGTCGAAGAATGGATATTGAATGATGTCTGGCCGACCGGAATACAATGGGGAGATCTCGACTATGCTAATTCGGAAGAATGCACTATTGAACTAACACTACGTTATTCACAAGTGTCCTATCGTTCACTATGTCCAGAATTTGTTCCTGCTGCATGTTGTACACCGTGCGAATCACAATCTGCTGCATCGGCTGGAAACTTTCCTGACACCAGAACTAATGTAATCATATAAATCGAGGTATTCATGGTTGACATGGGTCTAGGCCCAATAGGCGATGTTTCGTTTTGTATTAAGCGGAGATTTCGTTGGCAACTTAAAATTCCGAGTATTTCCGTGGATGGAATAGATGCATTACCGCCGAGCAAATCTGCTAGGCCGAGCATTTCGTTCAAGGAAATTGAAGCCCAACACCTTAATGAGACCATTTACTTTGCTGGAAAACCAGAATGGAAGCCCGTACCACTTACTCTTTATGATTTAAAAACAAAACAAAATCCTATTTACGAGTGGTTGAAATTGCAATACGACCCCCGGCCAGGGGATTGGATTGCTCCTCCTCCGAGTACCTGGAAGAAACCAGAAGCACGACTAGAAATGTACGATGGTTGTGGGACCATTTTGGAGACGTGGGTATACGAGAATGCATGGCCCCAGAGCATAGAGTGGGGGGAACTCGACATGGGTAACAGTGAATACTGTACCGTCGATTTGCAACTTCGATACGACAGAGCCTATTTGGAGAGTTAGTCGTCAAACTCGCTTCTTAGGATTTCACGGCATTCACCAAGAGCATCTTCTAATTGTTTGGGTTTCCACTTAAGAACACGGCAAGCTCCACTTTTATTGAGTCTGCCTTTTTTCGTATAGACTTTGCTCTCGTTCTCTAGGAGGGCCTCTACTAGCTCTCCGTGGCCTCTGTCTACCAACTTCTGTATCAATTCTTGTTGTTCTAATAAATCTGTAAGATTGTAACTACCCATTGACCTTCCAGGTTAGTGTATTCTAATTGTACCACACTTAAAAGTCTCAATCAACTCATTTAAAATCCATAACCATGGTTCCAATTAGTCATTTCCTTACCATTCTTAATAATGATTTTCTCTGCTATCTGTAAATGACGCAAATACCGCTTCTTTAGTTCATTATAATTCCTGGCTGTCCTATACAATTGCCTGAAATGGTTTAAAATACAGGTTGTCATATAGTTAAAAGCCTTCCCTTTTCTGGGATCGAAACGATCTATTTTGTCGAAACAGATCATAACTCCTTCTTGGATTGCGTCCGAGGGTTCAATTAGATTGAATTTGGCAAATCGAACGAGATTTTCGGAAAGAGTAAGGAAGGCTAGGGCCAAGTCATCTTTCGTAACTGTGTGATCCGAGATTACTTGCTGATAGAGTTGTTTGTTTGCTTTCAATTTGGCACGATTTGCCTCGGTAACGGTTTTCCGACGACGTTTTCGTTGAATGGTATCGGACAAGTCTTCTATTATTAGCTCGAAACGAGCTTTTTGCTTTTTGGTCTTCTGGAACTTGGAAATAATGTTCTCGAAAACTTTGTTATTGAGATATTCTGTTGCCATGGTCACCAAGAGTTAAATATATACTGTTTATTAGACAATTTCTTGCCGTTCAATTCTTTCATTCACTCTTGTAAGTTATGACAACATCGCCGTTAATTGACGCATTGCTGAGTATATTAGAGAGCCCTTGGTCAGAAAAAGGCTATAAAGCAACTAAAATTCAGTATGAAAAGCTAGGAAAGGACCACGAAGCTGCTGCGTTTGAACATCTTATCGAGGAAAAGTTCCGTGCTAACGATTCAACTGTTGGTCAAGAACAATGAAAGCACCATACGAGAGGCCTTGGCTTCTCTCTCGCCTTTGGATGCGGAAATCAGGGTTGCAGATCTTGGTTGCAAGGATGAATCAATAGAGATTTGTGAGGCTTTTGGTGCCAAAATTTATGGGCCTTGGAAGGTCGAAGATTATTCCTCTATAAGGAATCGTTTGTTGGGAGACGATTGGAATTTCTACATCCATCCTTGGGAGAAACTTGTATCGGGTTATGACTCGATCCGTGAGGCAATCGGTTCGTGTTATTTCGATGTCTATCGTGGAAAGGCTATTTCTCGCGAAATACGGCTTTGGCGAAATTTACACTTCTCGAATCCCATTTATGAAACTCTTACAGACAATAATGCAACGAAATCAAAAGATGGTATTATTTGGTCGGGAGGTGATCCGCAGTATCCAAATGCGATGAAATTCATTGAGCGATGGGAACAAAACACCAGTCGAATCGAACCTCATTACTACCATGCCTGGGAGTTATTAAGAGAAGGACAATTTGAATCTTTTGAGATTAGAGCAAAGCACTATCTTTCTCTCGATTCAAAATCTAAATCTGCCGTAATGCTACGATATCATTTGGCACGGGTTCAGTTGTACATTCTCAAGAAAGCCGAGGAGTCGGCCCAAAACATATTGTTTTGTATTGCCGACCAACCATTGATGGCTGAGTTTTGGTGTTTGTTAGGGGACATTTATTATTCTCAATCCAACTACAAAACAGCCAAAGAATTATACGAAAATGGCAAGATTTTAGGCACCAAAAGATTTGGTGGTGATCTGTGGCCGATTGAAATAGAAAAATATGCCCAATATCCAGAACAAATGATACAGAGTTGTAACGAATTGCTTCGAAGCAGAACACTTATAGGTAGTCCAACTCGTTTACAATGACGGTAACCTGATCCTCAAATCTGGCTATAGCTATTTGCTTGCGACCGGGAGCCAGAGCATGCAATTTTGCTTCAAGTTCTTTGATGTTGCAATTTATAACGCTCCAATGGTTTTCGGCTAGCCTTTGGATTTCTTCTATTTCATTGGTAATCTGCCGATCTGGGAAGTATTTCTGTAATTGTTCCTGACATTCGTTAAGAATTTTTCGATAGAAAGGAATATTGCAGGGACAGCCTGGATTCGACAGGTATTCTAAAAGCCCCTTATCGCAACTTTCGGGCAAACTACTTCTAAATCTAGGATCACGAAGAGCTTTTTTAATATCCATCAAGTTGATTTTGCTCTTTTTCGTACTCAAGCCTTGCTTGGTCATATCGTTTTCTTGCCTCCTCTTCCAAAGTCTCCCATTGTTTTCGTTCTTCTTCGGCAGCCAATTCTTGTCGGTATCGGTCTACCTTTTCTTGAGGATTTTCTGCCTCTTTCACACCCAGAATCCGACCACACTTGGGGCAACGAAATTTCCTGGGTTGTGGTATTGACTTGGGTGTAACTATCTTCCCCTTTTCATTTAAGTAAGGTACACCTGCGGGTACGGGCGATCTTTTGACTTCATAGAGATTTAATCCGGTTTCATCAGTTACTTTTGTCCAATTGCAAATTTCACAATGCAGTTTGTGATACTGAGTCATTTATTTCTCCAAAATAACTGACTGGGCTTCAAGATAGGTTAAATGTGTGGCACCCCAGGTCGCTATATAACTGCCAGCGACTCCGCAAGCAAAGACGATCAGTGGATTCCAACTAATTAAAATGAAACCACAAATTATACCTACCCAAAACCCAGTGCATTGATAGCAGGCCCACATATGGTCGAAAAATTGGGCCAGTTTTGATCCATTTTCGGCCCAAGCTTTTACTTTCTTTCGTATAGGCTCAAAAATCGTGGCAGGATCAACTACAATGTTCGTAAAGCCGATCACCGCACAACCAAAAAGCAGCAGAGTGCCGAGTGATAATGTCATCATTTTTCCCCCAAAATCATCGCCAAAAGGATATATAGAGGTGAGTTTCATCCCTAAATACACTGAAGTTCTGAAATCCCTCCACTCTATTTAGTTCAGTGTCAACTTCCTCTAAATTGAAGTGGTAATTCAGGATTGTATGGTAATTCATTTTGTCTACCAATACTTGAGATCCGAAATACCTTTGAAGGATATTCAGATGCTCCGGTGTCAACTTGTTTAGGAAATCCATCCGGGTCCGTTTTGCCAAGGCCCCAAATCCGGGGGTGGTCATGGCGAACTTCCATTGGTTGAATAAATCCTTAAATTCGGGCAGGAGATTTTGCAACTTTTTATCCCGAAAGATAACTTCCTCGACGTTGTTTAGATTTAGGTCCACTGTACTCATATAAGATTAACGTGATTCGAATTTTCAAAAGGAGGCAATATGCCGGAAGATACCTTTAAACCAGAAAGAAAGCCAATAGATCCAGCCGAACTCAATGCAGCATCGGAGAGTTCTCCCGAGTCCTCAACAGACGGCCCAGCGGCAAATCGTGCCGCCTTAGAAGAAATGGCTAGAATGAGAGCCAATGTTGCAGCCGAAGGAGAGATAAACGAGGGTAACATTCAAATGACAGGAAAAGCACCGCCCCAGTTTGCAGAAGCCCTTGCAAAAGTTCGTGCCAAAAAAGAAGCGGGAAATGTCCCGCCCGTCAATCCTGGTGAAACCAGGAGAATGGCCGTCAAGAGACAATCAAGTTTACATCAACAAAGCTCAAATTTGCGTGTTACTGGTAGCGAACGTCTTGAAGAACTTATCAAGGGTATCGAAGACCAAGCTATCTATGAACCCATCGAACTTCCTTCGCGAGGGGTTTTCTATGATGGAGACGATGGACCACAAAATGGCACGTTGCATATTCGTCCAATGACCGGTGAAGAAGAACAAATTCTGGCAACACCGAGATTTGTCAGAAAGGGTCAAGCAATCAACATGATTTTCAATCGGTGTCTGCAAGAAAAATATGATACCGAGCGATTCTTGACGCAGGATAGAACCTACATGCTAATTTATTTACGTGGCATTTCCTATACACCCGATTATGATGTAGAGGTGCGAGATCCCGAAACAGATCAAACTTTCGCCACCACAATAGATCTAAACAGCCTGTATGTCGATTACTGTCCGCCTGAGTTTGGACTTGATAGTCTTTCCGATGTCTTGCCATCGACCGGTTATCAGTTCTCATATCGGTTGGCCCGAGGCAGCGATGAACAAGAAGTTCAAAACTACCGTGACCATAGGGCTAAAAACTTTGATTTGAGTGGGCAGGCCGATGACACATTGCTCTATCGAACGTCCCTGTTGATCCAAGAAATCGAAGGACTGACAAACAGACTGGAAATTCAGACCCTTATGAGCAAACTTCCGATCAGCGATGTAGCTTACATGCGTGATGTAACGAGCAATCCACCTTTCGGAGTTAATACAACCGTTACGATTCAGAGTCCTTATACCTTGCAAGATTTTGATATCGAACTGCCGTTGGAAGCGAATTTTTTCTTCCCACGGGCAAGGAAGGGGAACAGAACTACACAATAGAGAAAGCGAGTATGGATTTATGGAAGAACCTAATGGAAGAGGTCTTCTTTTTTATGTATCACTTTCACATGGATAGAAAAAGCTCTTTGACTTTGCCCATTAACGAACGCAAGTGGCTCGTAGAACGATTCATTATGCAGAAAGAACGGGAAAATGAAGCAATCGAAGCAGCGAAACGAAAAGCAAAAACTAAGAATTGAGAGTAAGTCATGGCCTTTAGAGAACGAACACAAAATCCGGTTATAGGAGATACGGTAAAGCTTCGACTTTATGTTTACAATTCGAATCACCGAGAGGATGTACATGAGGTCAAGCAAGTCGAAATTTATTTCCTCGATCCCGATTTGGTGAGTGAGTCAAATCCCGATGGACGGCGACTTATTGAAACCATTCCGGGATCTCAAGTGACCCACGAAGATGAAGGAGAATACTCTGTAACCGTCACCTTAGATGATACCGTCTATACGATTGGAGATTATCGCGACGTTTGGGAATTAGAAATTGAAGAGGATCACCCGGAATCACACATAGAAAATCGATGGTGCGTGTTGCCCGATTTGTGGTACGCTGGTCCCGAACCAATTTTATATGACTTCTCTTTTGGTTTTAGACCAAACAGGATACGAGTGGGGGCCAAACAATATTTGACCATAGATGTTCGGCCTAACGTTCCCACCGCCCCTGATTTGGAGCGATACTATAAGGCTCTGGCTATTGCCACGCCTTTAAAAATAACCATCGAAATGGCTTGTGGGGATTGCATACCCGCAGAACGTGATTTGAGGCTGGTAGTGGAGAACGAATCGGTTCCGATGAGGACAAACGGCGAAGCCTACTACTTTCTCGACACGGCGGCTCTTGAATTAGATTGCGGTCTCTACAACGTCTGGTTCGAAATGGATTTTGGAGAAAGCAAGTTTCTTTCTGAGAAACTTCAACTCCAAATTTTTGATTAACCCAGGTCTTCAGTCTCCCTTTGTTAGGCCGTGCCGTGCTTGTTGCCCGGCACGGCCTTTTTGTAGTACCACCTATGGTTCTTGTACTTCTTGCGACTCTCTTCGCTCAGAGACAGTGAGAAAAAATTTTTCTCCTTAAACTCTTTGTAAACAACAACTTATGACATGACTTCTGAATTTTTTTTTGACATCGGAGATTTCTGACGTATACTCTGGGTGGATCGGGGATTTTCTATCGTTTCTTCACACACACGCACAGGAGTCAAGTAATGGCCCAGAGGAAGAAATCAAAACCAAAAACCCAAACGTCCGAGGTCAACGGAATTGTCCTATTGGACAGGTTACGGCAGATGGGAGTCAATGTGCCGGGCTCGCGACGGCCCCAATCGTCGATAGCCAAGGGAGAAACTGGAAAACCGAAATTCGCTGCTCCTAAACCCAGCATTAGCGGACAGAGTTCCCAACGAAGAAAACGGAACCGGAAAAAGGCCCAGGAAAATCAGAAATATTACCTGGACAAAGCTAAAGCCAGTGGCAAAGCTTGGCATATCCATGTCAAGAGCCAGGATCAATACAGTGAGTTCGTTCTCATCACGCCCGCTATGGCCCAACTGTTACTGGATGAGTATAATCCCGATAACCGTCGTCTCCGGGAAAATGTCGTCCAGGCCTATTGCCGAGATCTGAAATCCGGTAAGTGGATCGACACTGGGGAGTCTGTGGAGATCGATGAGAATGACTTCCTGTATAATGGCCAACATCGGTTGACGGCTGTTGTTCGAACGGGCATCCCGTGCGTCTTGTGGGTCACCTTTCGCTGCTGTGTCGAGGCTCGTTATGCTGTTGACCAGAATGCCAAGCGGGATGTCACCGACAAGATCAATCAGGTCCTTGAAAACAAGGCCGGGAATAAGACCGGTTCGATTGCTCGCGGCATGATGAGGGGTTTGACCAACACAAAAGACTCCTTCACCCACCTGGAAATCATTGAGTTCACAGCGATGTACGGCAACATCATCGAGTGGGCTGCTAAGTCACTGCGACATTGCAATCGCCGCGACATCCAGGCTGCGGTCGCCAAGGCCGCTCTTTGGTATGGAGTCGAGCAAATCCAACCGTTTGCCGACCGCCTCAACGGGCTGGTTTTTACCGGCAGGGACGATCCGGCCAAACGGCTGTATCAACGGATCTATATCCAAAAGTGCCGGGATGGGCTGAAGGTCTACAAACTGACGCTCTCTGCCCTCGAACACTTCCTTGCTGGCAGGACTGTTGCCAACCTTCGCGAACGAGAGCAAGATGTCTTCGATTGGGAGCCGGGCTGGAAAATTCCGTCCAAATCGAAGAAGTAGCCGAACCCAGGAATAGTCAAAATGCACCACTCCCGGCATTGCCGGGAGTGGTGCCTTCATGAATGGAGTACGCTAGTGCCTCTCAAAATTACAACAGAAAAACTACCCAATCGGATTGGTCCAACCACCGTAAACAGCACACGGCTTATGCTTGAAGACCTCTTGATCGACATTGGCTATACGGGAAACTGGGGCCTTCGATTTCACAGTCGGATCAAACAAAAAAGTCGAAACCGGTTGAAGATTGTCAGGCAAGAAGGCCGAGGGATCAAGATTCGCACCAAACCCAAGGGAAACGACACTTGTTGGGAATGTATTTTAACTCCTCCGAAGCAATATTTAACCCAGGATGTTGTGACAAAGTTGAAGGAGGTGCATCCTGTCAAGCTGGCGATCCCGGCACCCAGGAACGACAGGCCCATTACGACCCGAGAAGCCAAGGATATTGTTGACACGGTCATACGGGTTGAGAAAGTTCCAGCACATCTTATGGGAGAAATATTATGCGGTCATCCCAATAAAGACGGCAAAACATGTCAGCAACCCGCTGTTGAAATGCTCCACACTCCTGCTGGCACATTTTCGGTCTGTACGAAACATATGTTGGACAGCGAATGGTTAAAGATGCATTCAGAGGCCATGTCCATCAAAGATGCCGCAAAGAAGAGTCTGGATCGATTGGAAAAAGAGCAAGAACGACAGGAACGAGAACGACAAAAACAACGACGGGAAACTCGCAAGAAACAGGCGGAAAAAGAAAAAACAAAGGCAGAAGAAGAGGTAAAACAGCAGAAAAAAGCGGAGTCAAAAGAACCGAGCCCGCAACCTTTTCCTTTCCTTGCCGATGCAGATCTGGAGGAATATTTTGGACTGCGGGAGATGAATTTCTCTTTAGATATCAGCGGTTATAAGGTTTCGTCCCTTCGGGACGAATTGTTGGTTATAGACCACGCTTTGGTGGCAGTGGCCATGGTCATGGACGAGGAGGGTCATGCCCGGCGAAAGGATGCCACCGAAAGTGTCACGGACCAACTCAACCTCGCAGAGTTCGTTATTGACCAGGAAAACAACTATTCCAACTTGGTGGGGGCCTGCCGAGAGGTAATGAATGGATTAGTATTTCATGGGTACTTTACCAGGATTTATCCTGAGAACAGGAATCAAAAGAAACCAACTGTATCTGGATACAGCATTACCGAAAAGGGATGGAAACGGCTTGGCGTCCTAAGACAGAACAATCTTTTGCCGGAAAACGTATTGGAAGATGACGTGTCCGGTCAGGTGGAAGATTTCGTAGCCGAGGAAGTCTCTCAGCGGGCCGAGGAAAAGCAGACAGAAATCCTTCCCCTCGCGGAAAAATTGACCAGCCTTCAGAAGGCCAAGACACACTACCAGGAAGAAATCTCTGAAATTCGTGACCAGCAACAGACACACCAGGAAGCAATTACGGGCATCGAAGCCCAACTGGAGCCTTTAAGGGTTCAAGTGATCGAATTGCAAGAGAGGTTGGCCGATCACGAAGATAAAATCGAAACCTTGGATGGTGAGATCGAAACTTGGACCGAGGAAGAAAAGAAAGGTGACGAAGAAATCGAGAGCCTGAAAAGGCAGATTGAAGAGTTGTTAAAATGAGCAGCGAAAAGACTACTTGGGAAAAGCGAGCGGTAGTGGCTATCGCCAAAGAGATGATGAAGGGTTTGAATCCCAAACGATTTAAGACAGCTTCCCCGCAAGACATTGAGGACTTTGTTGAAAGGTATCGCGATTTAATTGAGGCGGTTATTCCGCACGTCCCTCGCGGCCTTCCTACCGTTGGGGCGGTTATCTGCAAGTGTGGTCTCAAATACGACCTTGCCCGAGCCATCGAGTTCTTGGTAAATTTTCGCGATTCATATTTCAATGGTCGCGATGATCCGGTATTTCTATACTGTCGGTGGTTCTACAGTAAGAATAGAATTAAACAAAACCGAATACTAACGTATCAGAAGACCCTGAATGCCTGTCGAGCATATTGTGAGTATCGAAAGCTAAAAGAGATCCGAGCAACCAATGCTACCGTAGACGTATTCGAATGGGACGATGACTGGACATATCAGGATTCAAAGAAAAAATCGTCTTCCAAAGAAGAAATAAATTCGAACGTGACACCAGTCCAGTCTCGGTAGACGATACTGTACTCTGGTTTTTTGCCGATTTTCCTTGAGGATAGTTCTTTCGTTTTCACGAAAACAATCCGTGGTTTTCGGTCTTTTTTCCAAATCAACATCGGTTTTTTCCCGCATCGTTTGGCATCATCTGTAGCTTTTTTGAGAAAGCTATTCAATTCGGCATTGCCACCATCTATAGCAGAACATAGATCAATGTCTTCATAGCCCCCTTTGGATTCTATGGTGAATCTGAAATTCTCGGGACAGACCATGTCTCCGCTGTAGATCTCCTTGGCCTTTTTTGAGAGTTGGACGTTCTGTCCCCACCTGTTTCCAGAGCCTACGGTCCTTGAAAATTTACCCCAATCAGTATGTTCAGAAAGCACCTTGCAAAATCGCTTATTGAGGATCTTCGCCAATTCTAGCTCTACCCTCTTGCCCTTGCGACCAGAGTTGATTTTCTTTTTCTTTTTCTCAGCGTTTCCTAGAATGTCATCTACTTCCATATTATTAAGATAGTACGAGTTACATCATTCCAGGCATTATTCCAGGCATTCCAGGCATCGTAGGAGGTATCCCAGGAGGCCCTACAGGCCCGCCAGGGGCCGCTGGTGCCATTGGAGGTGCAGGAGCCATTCCAGGGGCCATCGGGGCCGCTGGAGCCGCTGGAGCGGCCCCTGGGGCTGTTGGTGGCATCTCTCCTTGAGGCTCCGCAGTGGGTTCGGCAGGTTCTTGGGGTTGCTCTTGATCTGGGGCCCCTCCGAGTTGGTTGATCGGCACATCCATGTCTCCCATTAAGCCTTGAACCTCTTGGGCACTACTCTGAAGGATACCTTCTAGATCGTCCTTGTCTTCTATGGCCTTAGAAATTGCCACAGCGGCCTTTTGGAGCCCTTTTAGGGTCTCCTCATGCTCTTGAGGCCAGTGTGTATGTAAAATGCGTCGTATCTGATTTACAATAGTCTCGGAATTGCGGACCAGTTGTCGTGTTCCCATGCCTTTGCTGTTTTGAACTAGATCCTGAATGGCACTCAGGATGTTGCCCACCCTCTGTCCGAGGTATGCCTTATCTTCGTTTAGCAGAAAGTCCTTAAATTCAAATTTCATAATTGTCCTATGCTAGTTGCCTATTTTATGTAGAGTAGAATAAAAAAATCCCTCCCGCTTTGCGGGAGGGATTTTTTCCTTAAACATGCCATTGTGGATACTTCGTATTTACAACAATTCGATTCCAGGATCTTTTGGTTTCTTAAGGGGCTTCGGCTTTCTTGGCAATTTCGCTTTTCGAATTGCTGCTCGCACTCCACTAACTGATTTCATAGCTTGACTCTTTGTATCTGCTGTACCGAAGTCATACAATTCTTTTGCCGTGTGTAAATGTTTATGACAGAAAGGCAAATCGATTACTTCTTCGATCAAACCATTTTCATCATAGACCTGTTTTTCTGTTTTAGGCACATTATAACAGACAAAACACATTTTGTCATAACATTGGCCATCAACAAAAGGCACCCTTTTGTGGCCAGTACAATACACATCCATATATTGACCACAGAGGGGACATAAATCGGATTTTTTATGTTTAGCCATTAAAGAGCCAATTCACATTGACCACCTGCACAGGCGACCAATTCCAAAGGTTTTGTAACATCCTCTTCTTCCTTGAACTCAGTGTAGTCGATATCAACATATTCCCTTGATAAATCCAACCATAACTTCCAACAGTGAACATGCTTCATAAGATAGGTACATTGCCTTACATCATTGCAATACCTTTGGGCAAACTGCTTGACTCGACGAACCCAATCGGTTTGCATCTCCCATTTGCGATAATCCTCTTCCCATTGACGATGATCTTCCATTGTAGAATGTCCATTCGGTCGCTTCGGTTCTTCCGAGATGGCACTATTGCCCAAAACAACATCACAACCAACCCACAAATCGTCAAAAGCATGAATGCCATCAACCACCAAACCGCTGGCCAAAAGAGATCCGTCGCCATATCTTTGCAGGATTTCACGCGGAGTCAGAATATTTACCATTGGTGCTTGAGGATAATCCAAATCTCCCGAGGCGGGCAATAGGGTTATGCCAGCAAAATACTGTCGGTTCTTGAAAATATAATCACCCACTTTTTTCCATTCGTCGGGATTTACCTGGATTGTATTTGAAACATTATGTCGTAACCATGGCTCTACGCAAAGATCCTCTCGCCGTCCAGCAGCAACCCAGTTATTTTGTGTTGTCTTCACATGATTAAGGAACTCAACCGCCGACAAATCGTTTTTTGTTTTAGCTCCTGCGGGCACCTCGATAGGGAATGTAATAACCTCGTCCGTTTGGTTTGCACTCCAAACACACTTTTCACTAGCTAGAGGATTGTGTTTCTTGAAAAATTGAAAAACAGGTTCCAGAGTGTTGGCCTGAACGCGGCGAAAGTATCTTTTTGCATGGTGCGGATGAATGCCGCTAGCACTGCCGAGAACACAACTAGAGGTTCCCGCAGGCTTAACACACGTCGCACGGGCACAGGGATTGATCCCGATTTTCTTCGCCATCCAATCATTGACTTTTAAAACCAACTTAGCCATCTCTTTTTGAGTTTTGGCATGGAAAAGAACGTCGGGATTGTCCATCATTCCTGTAATACTCACGCCCAAAAGGGCTTCTCTTTCAACGATTTCTTTGGTTATGGGGCCGAGATAATCGAAATCGGTATAACCTGCCTGGATGGTGCCTATAATCGCGGCGGCTCTAGCCGCCAAAGCAAAATCCTCTTTGCACTTTATTTTTTTACCATTGATCTCACAGAGATTACAAAAACACCAGCCTGAATTGCCATTCTTGTCGTAGGCAATAAATGAAATTTCTCCGCAAGGATTAAAAAGGGCTTCATTATTATCACTCCAAAGAAAGCCCGGCTCTCCATATTCCTTGACACATTCAAGCAGATCAAGAAATTCCTCTTTGGTAGTTTCATTTCTGAGAAGAAGCACCGAGTTATTTGACCTGCCTCGCTGGGGATTGACATCTCGCCAATTGCCAATCTTAGCGGTTCTCATTTCTTTATCATCAGGAGAAAAAATACAGATTGTGGCACTACGTCGGACACCACCCGACAGAACCGCATCGCTGGTATGCATAACGATATCGTAAGCATCTATGGGACGCAATCTAGCCTGACCATCCTCATAGCAACGATTCAATAGTCCTCGGATTTGTTCCAGAGCCGTTTGAAGAGGTTCGTGTCCAGGAGCTTTTCCCGCCCCAGACGACAAAAACGACCCAGCGGGTCGTATTTGAGAATAATCGAAAATGACATCGTAGTCTTTCCAATCCTTAAATTCAGGATGTGGCAGATAGGTGGCTAAGAGAATACCCAAGCTATCTGCCCATCCCTCGATAGTATCGGGGATGACAAAAACTTTTTGCTTTGCTTCTCTCGCTTTGAAAAAACGAGGCAATTTGGCGATGTGATGTTTCTGAACACTAAACCCCGTTCCACAACCACACAACAAAAGCCAAAAACACTCTTGAAAAAATCTCATGCGGTCGCAATACGAACTAACGCAATTATAAAGCCTAGCATGTTTCTTCTCGATAGGCTCGCCACCAAATTGAAGGGCTCTCTGCGATCCGAGAACTCGTTTCTGTTTGACTAAATCGAAAGCCCATTCAATGTCTTCGGTTATATCGGGATACCGCCGAAGATGCATTTCTTTCACTCGGTCAACTGCTTCATTCCACGTTTCTCTCCGTCCTGCCTCTTTATTGTAACGTGCGTATTTCGAACAATAGGTGTATTCTTGCAATGCTTTTATAGACATCTCTTTCCTTCCTAACAGTATCCAATTTGCTCATTAACTGAAGCGTATTTAAGTGTAACATTTCCAATTTTGAGAGCGTTTTTTCTATTATCTAGATAATAATTCTCAACGATCAACAATGGTTGTGAAACCATCTTTCTTTTCAAGCAAAATTTTCTCACAACCATTCAACATTTCGAGAAGATCTCGATCATGAGTAGTTACAAAAACTTGTCGATCCTTTGCCAATTCAAGAATCATATTATAGATTGCAACCACTCCTCGTTGATCGATATTGGTTGCTACCTCATCAAGAAAAATAAGTGAGGGACAAGAACCACTACTTAGGACCATGACGTGTGCAAAGCCTTGAGAGAGAGCCAGATTGAGTTGTTGTTTCTCTCCTCCCGACATTTGAGGGTAGACATATGGTTCACCATCCGCTGGGTTTCTTTCAATGGTTTCGTCCAATTCGTCGTCGAAAGTTAGTTTGACTTTTCCATCAATCAAAACCTCCATCCAATGAGCGATTTTGCTATTCAGGGCAGGAATAATTCCATTGATAACGAATCTTCTAATACCCCTTTCTCCAAATGCAGTCACATAAAATTCGTAATAGGGAAGATCCTTTTCAGCCAATTCCAATTCGATCTTCTTATTATCGCAGTCATTTTGTTTTAGTATGGTTTCTTGTTTGGCTGTTTCTTTAATCTTGATATAAGGAGTATCGCCTTCTAGTTCTTTGTCTTTGGCCCGAATGCGTTCTTGAAGATTGTCAATTTGTTCTTGGAGTACGGCATGATGTAAATCAATCTCGGGCTTTTCGATGCGTTTCAACCTTGCCAATTCTTCGTGACGTGAGGTTATCTTATTGGATACCTCGGACATCTTCTGGCGAGCTATTGTTAAGGCCGCTTCCAATTTCTCAATTCCCGCATCAAAGGATTTCAGTTTCTTCGTAATGTTGTGGGTATCCTTTTCCAAACCAACAGATTTGGATTGATAGTGAGTAATTTCGTTCTTTAATGCCTGCACGAACTGGCCGTAATTTTCTTCGGCAACAATTGCAAAACAATTATTGCACCGCGTTCCCTTCCCCGACTCAATATTTTCAATTTTAAGAGTTCTTTTCTTGATCTCTGTTTGGCATTCGCTGCGGTTGTTTTCATTGTTTTGTAGGTCGATAGACGTTTGGTGTCGGCTATTACGACTCTCATCCAATTTCTTCTGAGCCATCGTAGAAACTTCTTGAAGGTTCGCCTTTTTCCCCTCCAGATCGGGAATTTCCTCTGCCAAAGTCCTGATTCGTTGTTGAGCTTCTTGATAACGGGAAATAAGTTCTCCTTCGTTGGATGATTCTAATTTTTCCTTAGCAGCCTTAAGTTCCTTTAATAGTGAGACTATTTCGGATTTTTTTTCGGCTATCCAGTCGGATTCTTCTCCCTCAATTTGTTTCTCTCGCTTCTTACAATTCGCCAATTGGTCAAGTAAACCATCGTATTGATTTGTCAGATCCTTGATAAGCCTTTTACAATCATTCCTTCTGTCATTGGCTTGCTTTGCATACAATTTGTATTTGTCAACCGAAAAAAGATTCTCCACGATCTCTCTCTTTTCGGCGGCATCGCATTCAAGAAAACATCCCAACTTGTTGTCGGTGAAAATGGCGACGTTGACAAAGGCTCGATAGGTTAATCCCAAGATGTTTTCCAACATTTTTTGGGTCGGGATCTTTCCTTTACCTCTAGAGATCTCATGCTTCTTTTCCCACTTCTTGTCACCCAATTTGGACCAATCGCCGCCCGAACTCTTCCATACTTTCAGAGTGGTCGGCTCTCTGGTGCGAACGACTCGGTAGTCGCCCCAACGAACCTCGGTACGGAGCTTTTTCCCCACCTTGTTGTTGATAAGATTATTGTGGGTGAGCTTTTTGGGTTGTCGAATTGTTCGCCCATACAAAGTGTAAACAAGAATTTCGGCCAAACTGCTTTTTCCGCTGCCGTTGGAAGAAGTTAGCTTGCTGCCTTCTAAGACCAAATTATCCAGATTTACTCCCAAAACGACAACGATATTGCCGTATTCAATAAAATTGATCTCGATTCCGTCAGGCCCAAAGCACAAGAAATTCTGGGCTGCCATATATGTGAAATTGTGCTTTTTCACTCGTCATCCTCACTAGTAACAGCTTCACAAATCTGCTTTCCGATTTTTAGCAATTTGTCTTTGTCCAAACCTTCCAAATTTCCGACTTTTTCTTGTTGCTCGATGTAGCTTTTCAACATTTCATCTTCTCTAAGCAAAATTTCCGCAGCATCCTTGACCGTATCATCGTCTTTTCGGGGAATTGGCTTAATTTCTAAACTGCCAACTTTTTCTTCTACAAGAGTTTTTCTAAGTTGGACGACATCGCCGCAGGCGATGTCGTCCACCATTACACGAATGAAGTTGCCTTCAAGTTCATATTTATTGAGATCTTTCTCGGGGATTATAAAATGCTGCGGACTAAAGGTATTTTTGACATATTCTCTTTCGCCAGTTTGTGTATCATAGATCAAGACATGTTTTTCTTGAAAAGCCTCACCAAAACTAAGCTGAAGTGGCGAACCAATATACTCGACGTTATAGGAGAGTTCCTGGGCGGCATGATAATGACCGAGGAAGACACGATCCCAATCTTTAAAAATGCTGGGATTAACAACTTGCATTTCGCCATCGTGTTCGATGGTAACTTCGGAAAAAGTCTGATGCATTGTATTCCATAAGGCACCATCGACAGCAACGTGACCACACAGAATTTTGCGGAGAGGCTTGCATCCCTTTTCATCAACCCATTTGTCGTAAGCTTTTTCTACGATTTCCATGTCCTCAATGGGATTGGCGGTATAGGGAAGGAAACAGATGGGACAATTTCCGAGATCGATGGCACAAGGTTTATCAATTACTGTGACTCCCGGCATTGAACGCAAAGGATTGACACTGCTAATATCCCATTTTTCCAAATGCCACATATCGTGATTTCCCAATAGAAGAAAAATCCGAAATGCAGGAGACTCTGCATTATAAGGATTTGCCTGATGCTCTTCGAAAACTTCAAAAGTCTTCTGGTAAGTTAGAACATCGATCTTTTGCCGGTCGTGAAAAAGATCGCCCAAAAAGACAATATCTTGTATATGTCTTTTAGAGGCCAACAAAAAAACCCAGCGAAGAGCTTTAATACAATCTTCAAGACGCTCTTGAGATCGTTTGTGTGGATGGACATGCAAGTCCGCAAAGAATAGAATTTTCATCAATAACCCCTAGCCAAATTACATCGGTGGTCCACCTAGTAACGGCTGGGGTGCAAAACCAGCTACGCCAGGACCCGGTGGAGGTACGGCTGGCATACCGGTTGGAGGAGGTGCTGAAAGTTCTGGAGAAGGTGCTGAAGGTTGCGGTGATTCTACACTATCTGCACCCTTTTGTCCAGAGGGTTTTTCTATCGGCTTGCCAGTTAAAATTCTTTCTAGCACATCCCAAACATCAGCGGGTTTTAGTTCTATTGTTGGGGCTGGACCTGCCGGGACTGCACCCGGTCCTCCCATCGGCGGTCCACCCATCGGTCCACCGGGAGGCGGCATGCCTCCGGGAGGCGGCATTGCTCCTCCTCCCATAGGCGGGACACCACCAGGAGATCCGCCAGGAGGAGGGGCTCCCATGTCTTGCTCTACAAATTGTTGAAAAGTACGCATACCGTATATATCATTTCAACCCACTCTTCAAAGAAGAGAAATTTCATTATATCAGAAAAAAATCAGCTTGACAAAATTATTCCCAGCTACTATATTACAGTAACCGCCGTGGCAGAGCGGTGTCAAAGTTGGCAAAATCTGCCGTGATTCTATCGCCACTGGCGACTGGCCGGTAAGCCACAGGCTTATCACAACAAATAGGAGGACACCATGAGTGTTCAACAATTCTTTGATGCTGCCCGTTCTGTCTTGGAGCAGCACAACGAGGCCATCGGTGAAGGTAATCCTGGCTTCGTTCAAATCGACCAGTTCATTGATTGTATCAAAGCAATTGGTGGCTCAAGTCCCGCCGCTCTGGCAGACTTCTCAAACGAGAACATTGCTAATTGCTTGCCAAACTATCCTGGTCCATACGGGACCGTAAAACCTTGGCCTCTTGCCAAAGCAATCAACAAGGCTTTTAAAAAGGTTGCAAAAGAACAAAGGCTTGAAAGCGGAGAACCTGAAAAGTCCAAGTTCACTGGTAAGAAATCCGCAAAGAGGATGTCTCTTGAAGAGCTTGTCCATGCCCTAGATCCTGAAGAACCGACTTCTGCGGTTGGTAAGCGACTTCTGGAAATATCTCGGGGCGAACCGTTCATCATCTATAGTTCTGGACGGATGATTGACCATGACGCAACGATCAAGTTGCTGCAAGAGGTCAAGATAGGGCACGAAGGAAGGTCTGTCTATGAAGGCAAGCGAGTTTATCCTGTTGGCGATCTTCCCGAAAACTATGCCGACGAGAATCCGCTCTATCGTGGACGGCCTCTCCGACCTGATGGCACTTGTGACCAACTAGATCGTTCTTGGGAAGGTGTGCCGCATGAGGTTCGGCAATTCATCGCCTTCGCCACCGAATACCAAAATGGTATCGACATTATTGGAAAGGGTGGCCGTGATCGTGCCCATGCAGCAATGGACATGGCCCTGGCTTCCAATGCTCTCAGCATACTTAAAAGGCGATACCCTGAGATCGCGGTTGAGTTTGAAGAAGCCAAGAAACTCGGCAAACTACCCATCCTTCAGATCCCTCTGGGACAACCCATCGCCGCCCAGGAGGTCGGTGCTGGCCCTTTTCGGGTGGGCGGCAGGTAGTGTGGGAAATGCCCGCTGTGCCGCAGAAAAGTGGAATTGCGTCGATTGGAAATTCAGGAATGTCCGGTGGCACTATGTCTTGGCATGTGAATGCCTATAAAGCACGGGTCCAACCGTTGGTGCTTTGTCCTGAATGTGGTGAGGTTTTTGGCTCGCCACAATGTTGCACCAGAAAGAAAAAGTAATCCAAAAGCTCTCGCCCGCAAAGCGGGCGAGAGCCCTTTCAAATGGAGAATATTATGACAAAAAAGAAAGCAAAAACCCGTGTAGATCTTATTCTCGACCGGAGCGGGTCCATGTGGAGCGGTCGGGACGAAACCGTGATCGGTTACAACGAACATGTTCAGCAATTCCGGCAAGATGCCGAGAATCAAGACCTTGAAGTGTCCTTGACGACCTTCAATGGTAATGTCTTTGAGCATCACTGGAATGTGCCTGCCAAAGAGTTAAACGAAGCGACTGTTGAATCTTACCAGCCGGGTGGTTTGACGGCCCTTCGGGATGCCATCGGCTATGTCATTGACAAGCATTTGTCGGAAGAGGATGATCTCGACTATGCTCATTTGGTTATCATCATTTCCGATGGTGGAGAAAACGCTTCGCGTCAATATAGTCCTGAAATGATTTCCGAATTGTTTGAAGGATGTGAGAAGAGCGGGCGTTGGACCTTCACCTTTATGGGTTGCGATCAAGCCCACCTCCTCAATACGGGAATGCAACTCAAGGCAGGCAACGTTGCCAAATGGGACAATAAGAGCAAGAAGGCCGCGAAACGGGGCATGGCAGGAAGCAAGAAAGCAGTTGCCCGATATATGGCTGCCCGTTGTGTTGATCCCAATAATTTCTGTCCCATGAACGAGGATTACTGGATGCCCGTAAGGGGAGCGGAAGGGACGCAGGGTGCTTGTGGTCCTTGTGGTCTTGCCGACTTGACTGCGGCTAATCCCGATCTCGACAACAGCATCTACAAGCCTGAAGGCGAACTTTGTTCTTCCGTCTTTTCTACGTCCAATCGTGTGATCGGAGAAGGCGTGACTTACAACAGGCCCGCCAGTAAAACCAGCTAAGGAGAATGATGTGAGTGAAAAAAAACTAGACATTAAAGAGAAGATTGGGGACGCTACGGAAGTAGCCTTTTGCTTCGATACTACTGGAAGCATGAGCCCCTGTATAGCACAGGTACGCAATCAAATCGAGTCTACCTGTGAACAACTGTTTCAGGACATCGAAGGTCTGAAAGTAGGAATGATCGCCCATGGCGATTACTGTGATGGCGACAATGTCATTAACTTCCTGCCGCTGACCGATGACCAGGAAAAGATTTTTAAGTTCATTCGTGAGACCCCCAATACATGCGGCGGCGATGCTCCTGAGTGCTATGAGTTAGCTCTACATATCGCCCAGCAGTTGGGATGGGGCAATGCTCCTGGCAAGATTCTGGTCATGATCGGAGATGCTGAACCTCATCCGCCGACCTATTCCGAGAATGTTCAGGATTTGAATTGGGAAGAAGAAGCCGAAAAACTGGCTGCGATGGATGTTCAGGTTCTTCCGCTTCAATGTCTGTATGGATCTTGGTTTTGGCCTGCTTTGGCCGAGAAGTTTGATATGCCACTGTTGAACTTGGAGCGGTTTGAAGAGGCTAGCGAAACTCTGATGGGTGCCGCCTATGCTGCTTCGGGTGATTTCGCTCTCTATGAGGACCGATTGGATGACAAACTTGCCAGAGGGGTAGTTACCTGTTCTACCGATATGATTACCCGCAACTGTATGTTGCGAGCGACAGCCAAGAAATATGCGGAGAAGCGTGGCACAACTGTTGGTGATACCGAAAAAAAATAAAGGAAAAACGACGTGCTAGAAAATAGCAAAAAGAGCCGCTCGCCCATAGGCGAGCGGCTCTTTTTTAATCTTCTTTCCAGTCATCAAATTTGCCCCGTTTGTAATCGGCTATTTCTTTGAGCAAATAGGCCGCCCCTTCCAGATAACCGATGTCTTGGGTCCAGCCATCGTCTTCGCCGCCCTTTGGGCCAGAAGGACCGCAGGGTCCTAGCATAGCCAGTTTCGGCCAGCATGTGCTGTACCATATACTGTTGACCTCATCGTAGATTTCTTTAGGAGTCATCTGTTTTTTCCGACGTAGGTATGGGGCATGTCCCATTTTTACAATTATCGCATCCGCCCGAAACATAAAGTCCGAATAACAATCCCAATACAAGCCAAATTAAAAGCCTCATAATTCTCCTAATTCTTGTTCTTCTGTTTCTTCTGGCAGTTTTTCAGCCGTGGTCAGTCCCCGAACATCACCCAAACCGTAACTCAAGGATGGCGGGTCATATTTTGGATTCATTGGATTTCGGACAAATGCTCCAATCTCATAAAGCTTTGAAAAATTTATGAGCTTTCGATCCATTGGGAACTCTCCTTCAATGGCTATACTAAGTATAATCGTATCGAAATCATTTGTTCGACATTCTACAATTCTCGCTGTAGGTGGCAGATCCATCAGTTGTCCTAGAAATCCTGGTGTCATTTGCAGTTTGATTAGTTCCATTTTATTACCTTTTTTGCCAGTGGCTCGGGCGAATTTCATCTATGTGTTTTGATCGGTCGAAAACCTTAAATTCGATCTTGGAAGGCTCCATTTCGTAGATAAACTCGATGACATCCCAAGTTTTAAATTCAGCACAAGAATATACGTCTAGTTGGGCGATGGGAGGGTCTTCTTTATCCCAGATGTGCATCGCACAATGGCTTGTTTCAATTATTGCGACAATCGCGATACCTTCGTTCCCTGGTTTTTTAACGTAATCACAATGGGGGCCGCCATGCTCTGTAATCTTCATTCCTATTTGATCGATGAGTCGCTTCATCCAATCTTTGGCGACATCGACATCTACAATGGGCTTCGTGACCACCGCACGAACTATCAAGTGTTTGTGTTCAGGCATTGTTCCTCCGATACTGCTCTTCCTTTTAGTTTTTCCCAATCTCTTTCTGGTCTTACTTCCAGATTCTTTTCCCAAGCGGCATCCATAACAGTCGTTTTAACTCCCAACTCTTTGGCCAAAGACATTAACGCATTTATGTCTTTACAAAAACAACTACCTCCAAATCCCAAATGACCATCATGCCCTGGAACCGCCCAGTGCGATGTGCCTAATCTCTTGTCTTTTGTTGCGTATTCCACAACCTTGTCATAATCAATATCCAGTTTGTCGCAGATTTGAGCGATCTCGTTCGCGAACGAAACTTTCGTAGCCAAGAAACAATTGGTCACGTATTTAATCATTTCCGCAATTGTGGAACTTGTTTTGGTTGTGGGAACATTGGGATATGTCTTCTGATATAGTTGCTTCAAAACCGCTGTACCTTCGTGAGGACCACCAAGAATGATGCGATCCTGATTTTTGAAGTCATCAATATATGTTCTTTCCGTTAAAAATTCAGGATTGAAGCAGACAATTGTGTGCTTGCACTTATCATTGAGTCGCTTCGTGGTTCCAGGCGGAATTGTCGATTTAATAACGAGAACTCGGCGGGCAAATGGTGTGCCATCATAAGATTCTTGGCTTCTATGCCATGCTTCCACATCTGCTGCGGCTTGATCCGCCTCCATTACTACAGACTCGACGATGCTTAAATCACAAGTACCATCGCTTCTCATTGGAGTAGGAACACAAATGAAAACCGGCCCCCAAGTATGCTTCATCAAATAATAGATGTCGCTGTGTCCTGGATCGGAGTACGGATGTTCCTTATCTTTCTCCATCTTGATTTGGTCAACTGGGGTGCAAATATACAGGTCGGGCCGGTAACCTCCATATTCGTCATGAACAACGGGCGGTTCATTGCTTTTAGAGCTTTGCCACCCCTTGGCCTTGTCCCAAGCCAGAACTTCTACAGCATGTTTCATGCCTTCAAAAACCGCTGTTCCCACAAAACCCGTACCAATGATGCCTATATTCATAAGAAATCCTCCTAAATAAAGAAGTATCGGACCCATTTTTTTGTATGCTAAGATTTGAACGCAAACCAGACATTACCTTCATCACTCCGACCTATAAATTCGATCTTAGGTGTGATGCTCTCCGGGAATGCATAGGGTCTGTTTTGGCCCAAAAATACGAGAATTGGGAGCATTTGATATGCACCCAGAATGAGTGCAGGAAAACGAAGTTGCTGGTGGCCCACTATAAAGATCATAGAATTAAATACTGCTTTACGACCCAAACAGGGCGATCAGGCAACAAGCAGAGGAACTATATGATCCGGCAGGCAAGAGGAGAGTGGTTGCATTTCTTAGATGACGACAATATCATTTATGATAACTTTTTGGAACGCTTAAATGACGAATTTGACGTGCAACACGACTTAATCATCATTAAAATCCTGCACTCGTATATGGGCATGAAGCCCTTTCCCAAGCATAGATGGGGAAATCCCAAAGCTTTAAGAGTTATGGGGGTGGACAGCCTAAACATAATCGTCCGAAATGCCGTGGCCAAAGCGATTGGCTGGAAAGACATTGGTCGAGTTGGGGGCGATGGCTACTTTGCCTCAAGGGTCGTCAGTGCCATCGGAGGAAATCGAGTGAAATACGTTAATGAAGTGTTGGCCAAACATAGAAATCTCTTTGGAAAACGAGGAAGAAATCCCAACAAGAAAAAGAAATAGCCCACTCTCGCCTACGGCGAGAGTGGGCTGGTCACTGGTTAAATATTTACGGCTTATTTACTGCGTTCTCGACATCTCTTGTTGCTTCCTTGAGTTCTTTTTTTGTTTCCTCAAGAGGTTCTTCGATGGCCTTGATTCCCTTCTTAAATTCGGTGATACTTTGGCCGATGGACTTTGCGACTCCCGGAAGTCTTTTGCCGAAAAGAAGGACAGCAACAATACCGATGATTATCATTTCCATCGGTCCCGGCATTCCAATCCATGCATACATTTGCTTCTCCTAACTATTCATAAGTTTAGATGCCCGTTCCGATTCATACTTCCAATGGGAGAGCATCGGACTCGTTTTCAAAAGTGAGACTTCTAACCCACACCTGGAAATCGGTGGCAGTTTCTATGGTAGGATCTTGATTTCTGGCTGCCATAATGGAGCGTTCAAACATAGGCAGAAGATCATTAGGCATATCAATTTCCATAAGTTTGAGATAACCTATGGCAATTTGTTTATTTGTCTTCCTTCTTTTCATGTTGGGGTATCCTCTTGATGTTTTTAGTCTGGACAGTGATTTTGTGTCCAATTTCCAAAATTGGCTTCGGCAATGTAATCGAAGCCACCCTGTTTGATTCCCCCGAGCATTCAACTTCAAGCCAAGCACGTTGCGGATCTGTGTTCTCGATAGGAGTCACAAAATGTCGCGGCACAACAACGTCAAATTCGGTATCGTCCTGTAGTTGGCTCTTCAGTTTGAATCCATTTTTTGTTCGTTCTACAATTTGACACAACAAAAGCACTTTTTCATTCATATTTTCCTCTTCTCGTCATTACTTCTACACCGCTTTTGGTCACAAGAACCGTATGTTCGTATTGAGCAGATAATTCGCCATCGATAGTTGTTGCTGTCCACCTGTCTTCTTCAGATACAATAGCTTCAGGCCGACCAATGTTAATCATGGGCTCGATTGTAAAAATCATGCCCGGCCTCATTACGACTCCCGTGTTGGGGTTGGCCTTGTGCGGTATCTGTGGTGGTTCGTGGAATTGCAATCCAACTCCGTGTCCACAAAATTGATGTACAACCCCATATCCTCGATCTTCGGCAAATTTCGAAATTGCGTGTCCAATCCGGCCAGTTTTGTTTCCCGGCTTGACTTGTCGGATACCAACTTCAAGGCTCTCTTTTGTAATCTTAAGTAAAGATGCTGCTTCGTCGGAAATCTGTCCTACCGTAAACATCCGACTTGTATCACCGTAGTAGCCATCGAGAATGGTTGTTACATCTATGTTAAGTATATCTCCTTCTTTGAGTTTCGTTTCATCAGGAATGCCATGACAAATCACTTCATTGAGCGAGATACAACATTCTTTGGGATATCCCAAGTAATTAAGCGGAGCAGCTATCGCATCATTCTTTGTAATAAACTCGGCAATACGATTGTTTAATTCCTCTGTGGTAATTCCTTCCACAACGAATGGCTCAATCATATCAAGAGTTGAAGCCGCCAATTGACAACTTTTGCGAATCCCACTTATTTGTTTTTTGCTCTTAATGGTTATCATGATCTATCGCATCCATGCATTTATCCTCCCGATTATAGTATAGTAATCCAGCTTGTAAAGCCCGATTTACCGGTCGCCAGGGTCCCATCTTGCCCCTCTAACCCAAATTCTAGGAACCACCGGCTTGACAAAATCGCTGGTCTGTTTTTCGTTGCTTGGTTGGGCACATTTGAGGCACAAGAGTGTTTGATTTTGGAATCTGGTCGCGGGTTCTTTGCCACATTTCTCACATATTTTCCCGCCGAATGCCTCTTCGATAAGATCAATAGTGCTAGAGGCGAGGGCAAGAGAGTGATTCCTTTCCTTCTTCGGTTTTCGATTTTTCATGATAGACTCCCCCGGTATATTTGTACTTCTCCGACCAATATCAAGAAACGAAGGATAAGTCAATAACTATTTCGAAAGTTTCTCAACCAAACTTATCGAATCATAGCAATCGCTACATCCGAAACCTTGTCCTTGCAAGATTTTTTGGTAGACATCTGTGTGTAGATCCGCAAAAACCTTGTCAAAACGGCATTCTTGGCCATCTACGGTAAGTAGGCGGTATGCTCCTGGTCCGTTGGGGAGATCATTGCGATCAATGGAAAGAAACCAATCAACATCCGCATTTTCTAGGGAAATTGTACCTTTTGCCCGTTCTTTGCTCTTGGTTTTGATGGAATAATCTTCCACTTTTCCGAAAAGCCAAAGCAAAATATCGAAAAGATGGATGCCTATGTTAAAAAGAATACCGCCCGATCTATTGTCATCACCCTTCCAAGATTCCTGATACCACGGTCCACGCGGGGTTACATAGGTCATTTGGACCTTATGTTTGCCGGGTTTAAGGTTCTTTTTTATTTTCAGCATTGTCGGAGAAACACGAAGTTGTAGGATGACATTAACCTTTCTTCCGGTATCTTGCTCTGCCCTTTCCAAATCCTCAAGCCCTCTGACAGATGTTACAAGCGGTTTTTCGCAAATAATATCAGTCCCAGCCATCATTCCATTAAGGCTGTGAATGAAATGAAAACAATTCGGTGTGCAGACTGTGAGATAATCTGCTTTGTTGTGCGAAAGGTACTCCCAAAAGTAATTTACCGAAGTAAAAAATTGGCAATTAGGGAAATAGCGGTCTAGGATTCCTACCGAATCACTGATATCGGCAGCGGCAATCAGTTCATTCCCAGTTTCCTTGATTGCCTTCATATGGCGGGGAGCCACGTAACCCGCAGCCCCGATCAATGCGAATTTCATATTGTAGCCTTTCTTTTTTTGAACTATACTATTAGAGAAGTGAGGTTAGAAATGTTCATAGATATAAGCTCGATAATTGATAATACAGTCAGTATTGGCGAAGGCACCAAAATTTGGCACTTCTGCCATATAGATGCCGATGCTAAAATCGGGAAAAATTGCACTCTAGGTCAGAATGTCTACGTTGGAAAAGGAGTGCGAATAGGGAATGGTGTCAAAATTCAAAACAACGTCAGTATTTTCACAGGAGTAGAGCTTGGAGATGACGTTTTCGTGGGGCCGTCTGCCGTTTTCACAAATGTTCTAATGCCGCGAGCTTTTCAGAAAGGCAAATTCGAAAAAACGTTGGTAATGAACGGAGCAACGATAGGTGCGAACGCTACCATTATTTGTGGCAATATCGTAGGCAGATATGCTTTTGTTGGAGCGGGATCGGTTGTCACCAAATCGGTTCTTGATTATGCTGTCGTCTATGGAGTGCCAGCAAAACAGCACGGATGGATAAAACTACAGGAGTGATGATCGATGCCACAGATAATTAGAGACCTGTTTGAACAAGAATTTAAGAAGAAGTTCGAGGTCGAACACGCTATTGCCGTCAATAGCTGCACCTCGGCTTTGATAGCGACACTCTGGTCTCTAGATTTAAAACCAGAGGATGAGATCATTACAACCCCGTTCACTTTCGCGGCAACTACGGAAGCGATCTTGATCGCGGGTGGAAAAACCGTTTTTGTGGATATTGATCCTGTCACGCATCTTATCAATTCTAATCTTATCGAAGCAGCGATCACCGAACACACAAAAGCAATTTTGCCAGTACATCTCTTTGGTCGCATCTGTGATATGTGGACAATCTTGGAAATCGCTGATAGGTTTAATTTGGTGGTGATAGAAGATGCCGCCCAGGCTTTGGGAGCAAAATTTGGTCAAAATGGACCATATGCTGGGACAATGGGGGATGCCGGATGCTTTAGCTTCTATAAAACCAAAAACCTCTCTACCTTTGAAGGCGGAATGATAGCCATCGATGAATATTCCAAACTTGATGCCCAAAGAATCCGTGAAATCGCCAATCCTACCGCCAACAAGAGAGAGTTTGCGGAACTTGGTTTCAATTTTCGTATGCCCGAACCTTGTGCTTTGATTGGTTACGAACAACTCAAGCTTCACGATGGATGGAGATCAGAGTTGGGTAGATACAATGAACATGACGGATTCTACCCGTATGTGACCTACAATTTGCCCTTCTGCAAAAAACGAGGAATTACCGGCAATTGTCCGGTAGCTGAAGGTGTTGCTGAAGCAGTTCGGTCTAGGGCATCGGAACCGTAAAATCGAGAAGCCCCACATCCTTCGTGGCCATTTCCGTTAGAAGCGGCTCCATTCCATAGGTTGCCTTATCGGCAGCGACATTCATTTGTTCTTCCGCATATTTCCAAAATATTCTTGGAATCGGCCTCGATAATCTGGCATAGAGTTTGATCGAAATCTTGGTTTTTTCGCCCTCGGGGATGATTGAAATATCCTGATTCCAATCGGTTACTCCCGCCGACATCGGTCTGTCTAACTTTGCCAAAGCCAAAATCCTATCACGCTTCAAGGTAACTGTTTGTTCTATGTGTATTGTTCCATAGCCCTCTTTGGACCTAGCAATAATGAGCATTACCCCTGTGTATTCAGATTCCTTAAAAATTGGCCGACGTATGTCTAGATCGTGCCTTAACCATTTTTTCTCGACTAATTCTGCGTCGTGGACTTCCAGCACCTCTCTCACAAAATCCTGTCGATAAAAAGCTCTGCGAACATCAGGAAATGCTCGATCTACCATGAATGAGTAATCCCGGTAAACTTCAATTGTCTGTCTCGGGGAGAAAAATACAAGCAAAACAATCATAACCACAATACAAGTGGCCACACCGATAAAGATAGTCTTCTTATTCATTGTGCCTCTTTTTAAGTCCTTTTTTAAGTTCTTTTAAATAAGCCTCTTGACGAGCCACAAATCTTCTTAACCAAACATTGAATAGCCAGATCAATGCAGTAAACAGCCAGACATAGGGAGCCCATCCTCCATGAGAAGCTGTCATGACCGCTAAACCCATACATATTAAGCACAAAAGATAGGCCCGAGGCACCGATCTGTCCTGTTTAAAAATATCGTATAAAATAATGGTCAATGCAGAAACCGAAACAATCGCAATTGCAATATACAACATGGTGGCTCTCCTATTTTCTAGGAGAGTATTGTAGCAAGGATTATTATCTTAGATCAAGCCCTGTTCTAGTTCTATGTCTCGCAACGCTCTATCTGCCTGCTGAATTTGCGTTTTTTGGCCCAAATTTCTGGCCTGAGATAGTTTAAGACGAATATATTTTCTTGCTTCGGGAATCTCTTCGGGCTTTTCTCGGTAATAGATCTTCCAATCATGGGCAGGAGCCCATGATCTTCCAGCCGTAGCCTTTGCTGTGTCGAGAGGGTTTGGGGGCACGTATGCTTCTAACCAGTCTTTGAAATTCATCGGTCTCCTAAGTATTTAGGTTAAATCTAAAACATCGATCAGAAACATCACCTTGTAATTGCTCCAAAGCCAATTTTCGCTTTTTGACCATTGATGATTCGTCCGTTATCCCGGAAATATACTCTGGCCAGTTGCTCCCTAACCGCTGTGTGATTGTGTTTCTATGGATGGTCTGGCCAGTATCCTCGGGCAAACTTCTGGCGAGAAAGGTGTCGGTACTCATTCTGTAGGCCGTATAAAATCTAGTCTCTTGTACCGTAAATCCGTTTTCGTCCACTTTGACACAGCCATAATCCATTTTGAACCTCCTAATCTATGTAGATTTTTTAAGCCCATTCTGTTATATTAGGCGAAATTTGGAGCCCATATAATAGACCAACTATTCCAATTTGGAGGACAAGACAATGTTAGAAACTGTATTTGCGGTACAAACCAATGAACAAGTCTTTCTTGAGACGGTTTTGGCCCTTTTCGCAATAGGAACCCTGTGGTTCTGGCTACTGCTCATCGGTAGCTCCGTAGCTATTGTTGCGTTCCTGGAGAACGAAAAAGCGTGGGCAGCTACGGTCACTTTCGTGCTTACCGTGGCCGCGATTATTGGACTGGGTAATTTGGGTTTTCTGGGATGGGTATTGGATAATCCGGGGAAACTCATACTGGCCATCGTAACTTACTTCGTGGCCGGAACCATCTATGGATGCGTGAAATGGTGGCTGTTCGTTACCAATATCAAGGAAAAATACATCGAACAACGAGACCATTTTATCGAAGAGATGGGAGAAGCCCTAGAGAAATTTAAAGTTGATCCGAATCATCGAGATTTCCGGTCCTGTCTTAAAGAACGACTTAAAGATGAGACCTTTATGATCGGCGGCGTAAAACCCCTACTTTTCTATAGAATAGAAAAGTTTGGTCGCAAAGCGAGTGAGCGAAGCGAACGAGTCTGCGACCAAACCTCTTTAGGGTAGCGGGATGTAAGCCGC